>OJFP01000153.1_pt1 | contig 54070 bp, 42 predicted proteins | sample 1594141 | NCBI WGS metagenome assembly OJFP01 (sample SAMN05416843, study PRJEB24817) | seawater metagenome | isolation source: Sea water | place: Canada:Atlantic | collected 2013-07 | reverse complement strand
CTCTTCGTCGGCAGCGTCAGATGTGTATAAGAGACAGATGTCACTCCTAGCACGGCGTCGCGGATGCGCCCCTGGCCAAAGGCTCCGGGACCGTTGAGGCCACTCGCGATCGTCCCGCCTAACGTGGCACCTGCTTCGGCCAGCATCGGATCAAAGAGGAGCTGTTGGCCAGCTGGGTCTAAGGTTTTGATGATCTCGGTGAGAGGAGTGCCAGCCAAAGCGGTGATCACGAATTCGGACGGCTCATAGGCGATGACTCCTCGGAGCTCGCGGATCGAATGCTCAACCAATGCGGATTCCTGATCTGGAGATTTGGTGTGCCCGCCGATCGCTCGGCCCCGGGGGGCTTGTTTGATGGCCACCGCAAGTTTCCGAATCCGGGGATCTAGCTTGGATGAGGAATCGGTTTGGGGTTGCTCGCCGTCGGGGAACATCTTGCCGGGATTGGCGATGCCGGATGGGTCGAAGCAGATTTGGACCCGCTTAAACAAATCCATCTCGGCCGAACCAAACATGAGAGGCAAAAAGTCTCGTTTTTCGAGTCCTACGCCATGTTCGCCGGTGATTGATCCTCCCAATTCTACACACATGCGCAGGATCTCCCACGCCGCTTTCTCGGCGCGTTCGAGCTCGCCGGGTTGTTCACCGTCGTAGAGGAGGTTGGGATGGAGGTTTCCGTCGCCCGCGTGGCAGACCGTCGGGCAGCGCAACCCAGCTTCGTCTGCGATCTGATTAACGCGGCGAAGAGCCGTGGCTAGGTGACGTCGCGGAACCACGCTGTCTTGCACGAAATTATTGGGCGCGAAACGACCATAGGCCCCATACGCGCTTTTACGGACGCGCCAGATGTTGGCCCGTTCTTGAGCGTTTTGAGCGATAACTAGTCCAGTCGATTTGTTGTCTCGCAGGAGGGTCTCGAGCTGGACGCGTTCGGCTTCGACGATGGCGCTGGGTCCATCGAGTTCCACCAGCAACAACGCGTGGCATCCGGCGGGGTAGTCGATGGGAACGACGGGACGAACGGCTTCGATGGTGAGATCGTCCATCAGCTCGATCGCCACCGGCACGAGCCCGGATCCAATGATCGCTGAAACGGCGTCGCCAGCGGCTTCGGCAGAATCAAATCCCGCGAGCACGGTGTGGCAGCCGTCGGGAATGGGGATGAGATTCAGGGTCGCTTCGAGGGCGACGCCGAAAAGGCCTTCGTTGCCGACGAATAGTCCCGTCCAATCCGGGCCGATGGTGTCCCGGCTTTCGCTGCCCCAGTTCACGACTTCTCCGGTGGCTAGAACCGCGCGGAGACCGAGGACGTGATTGGAGGTCATGCCGTATTTTAGGCAATGGGCCCCACCGGCGTTGAAGCCGATATTCCCCCCGATGGTGCAGATGGGTTGGCTCGAAGGGTCGGGGGCGAAAAATAAGCCGTGCTCGGCCGCCGCTTGGGAAACATCGGCGTTTACGACCCCGGTCTCGACCACGGCAATCCGTTGCACGGGATCGATCCGGTGGATGCGGTTGAGTGAGGTCGTCACAATCACCACGCCATCTGCGATCGGGGTGGCTCCTGCGCTCAGTCCTGTGCCGCTGCCCCGCACCACGAAAGAGACCGCCTCGGCATGGCACCAACGCACGACGGCGACCAGTTCGTCGGTCGTTTGAGGGATGATGACCGCTGCGGCGCGACAACGAAACGCCGTTTGCGCATCCGAATCATAAGCTGCGCGATCAGCCGCGCCGGTCAAGATACGGGGCGCAGGCACAATGTGACCAAGTCGTTCGGAAAGGGAGGGCATGTTCGACGCCAGAGAGGCGACCGTACGTTGTTAGGGTTTTTTCGCGCTGCCAAGCGTTCAGCATCCCGACGGAGTAATACGTTGATTGGCAGGGGCCAAAGTCCCTAAGGATTGTCGTCATGCAAGCTGATCAATTTTTCGCGCTGCCTGATTCTCTGCAGCGCTTTGCGGTGCAGTTTGATCCGTCCGCACCTGTCTGGGAGTGGCTACCGAAAATCAAGCAGGCGCTCGCTGGGCTGGAAGGAAACACGAGTGAACGCGAGATACCACCGGGAGTAGCGATCGAAGATGAAGTGTGGCTCGACCCGACGGTTAAGTTGCCGGCGCAAGCGACGTTGATTGGTCCGTGTTGGATTGGCCCCAATACCGAGATCCGTCCGGGTGCATTTGTGCGCGGTAATGTGATCGTGGGGGCAGGGGGCGTCTTGGGGAACAGTTGTGAATTCAAGAACTGCCTCCTCATGGACAACGTGCAGGTGCCCCATTTTAGCTATGTGGGAGATTCGATTCTCGGTAATGGGGCGCATTTGGCCGCCGGCGTGGTGCTATCAAATCTACGCCTCGATCAAAAACCCATCACGATTCGGTTGCCGGAGAGCATCGCCGAGACGGGCCTGAGAAAATTTGGGGCAGCGGTCGGCGACCAAGCTGAAATTGGCTGTAATGCGGTGCTGCAGCCCGGCACCTTATTGGGTAAACGAGCGTTGATCATGCCTACGTTAGCCTTCGGAGGCTATTTGCCCGAAGGCCATCTGGCCAAAGGTCGCACCTCGATCACGATGATCCCGAGACGGGATTGAGCTAGGTCGATCACAAGTATTTCAGAGAAGCGGTATGTGACCTAAAGCATTACTCAAAAGTTGGATACGCGTTTAAGTCTATGTTTATCACCGATCTGCAGTCCTTCGATGATCTGACTCCAGATATTGAAATTAGGGCACGAAAAAGCCCCCCTCCCTTAGGGGAAACGGCCTTTTCTAGAGTGGCTGCTCGGGCTGGATGGAATGACGAACTCGGTCACGGGAAAACAGACCGCGACAGAGGGGGAAATGCCCCGTGAATCGTTCCAACTGATTAACAAATTCGGAAAGTTGGAACGAATTGGAATTGGGCATGCGTCAGGATGGCACGGTCAATTCGTTCCATTCGTTCCAAATCGGATTTACTATCGATTTTAGCATGACCTGCTCCGTTTCGTAGGTGGGTTTTCTCGCTACTCACAGCGTATCTATTCTGCCATGGTTTCCCCATCACCTCGAGCCGTCGCCGCAATCGATGACGCCCGACTGATTGCATCATTGCAGCAGGTAGATTCTGCACTGCGGTTGGAAGAATTGGTTCGGTGATCGCGTAGAAACTGGGCGACTTTACGACGATCACTGCAAAAGTTTTTCGGTTGAGTCAGCCGTTGATCGGACATTGTCGGTGAACAGTTGGTTCAATAGGAGCACTTGATCGACCAATTCCCCCAACGTCTTGAGCGATTCTTTCTGGATTTCCAAATACCGATCGAGCTTTCCGGGCAGGTTTCCATTCAGACTCATTTCGATCAAATGCGAGGTCCCTTGGATCGCGGCCATAGGGCTGCGGAATTCATGGGAGATCATCGAGACGAATTCCCGCTGCATGGTGAGCGCGGTCGATTTTTGCCCCGGCTCTACTCTCGAAGCTTACATCGGTTCGCATTGGTTCGGAGTCGGGCGCATTGGCCAATTGCTCGTCCGAGATTAGTTCGAGCTGATCCTTGACGGCTTTCGGGAAAAGGCTTTGCTAGTCAAGGGTGGGGGGCGAGCCCGAGTTAACGAGCGGCCGGGGGGCTCAGCGGCTCTCCAAGGCTTAAACTCTCACTGGGGATGCTCCTCAACCAAGGGACGTTGGTATTCCCGCGCGGTCTTGTTCCCGGAGCAGATCCCTTAGCCACCAAACTGTGAAAAACCCATCAATCTACTCAAAATGATACCCGCTAAATCGCACGCCCTCGATGAATGGATCGCTCATGTCCTTTCTGAGCGTGGCTTAAGATCGACCAAAGCGGTGCGCTCGCTCCTGCGTCTGCTTCACGCTGCCAAGAGTCCAATGAGCCCCCGGGGGATATTCGAAGCACTAAAACCCCTCGGCTACGATTTGAGCACCGTTCATCGAATCCTCACTCGCCTGACGCAGGCTAAATTGGTTCACGTCATGTTGGTTCATGAAAACGCCCGGTTCTTTGAATTAGCGGCTCACAAGCCAACGTGTCACCAAATTCTAGATCGCAAAACGGGCGGGCTGGTAGCACTCGATGCAGAGCCGAGCGCGATGGTAACCCAAGTATTGGAACTCATGGAAACTAAACTCAGAGAAAACGGCTATTCCGATGTGTCGAGTTCTGCGATACTTCAGGCGACCTCTCGACGAGAAAAGCGGCCCGCCCCCAGAAACCAAGCATCAATCCCTTCCGGGGATTTGGTCGGTTGGGGCGATGAAATCGGGTTGAGGGCACAAGCGGGCGAAGCCCAGCCGGCACAGGTCGTGCAGCAAGGATCCGCTCGATTCTTAAACACTCGATGGCGTTCTTGCGCCCCGTCGAGGGCGCCGGGAACGGTGCGTTTTGGGCAGTCCGTTGCCGATTTCGGGCGACTAAGATGGAGAGTGTTTGGGCCTTAAACTAGGTTTATTATGTCAGGCCATTGTCCGTTTGCAGATCGCCCACTTCGCCCTCGGCTTGCCGCGAGCAACCTTAACCAAGGATTCATCGCCGATTCCTCCGGCGGTGAATCACACTCGGGCGGGAGTCCGAGCAGACCCACTGATCTGGAGCGCGACGCCCGCGAGGCTTGGCGCAATCACTCCCGGTGTATCGGGCGTCTTTATTGGTCGAGTTTGGTGGTTCGGGATCAGCGGCATTGCCACCGCGCCGAGCAGATCATAGACCAGCTCTGGGTCCACCTGCGGGATGCCTTCAACGGCGGTCGCGTGCGTCCGATCATCTCAGTTTTCCCTGACGCATCGGAAATCGGATCATTACGAATTTGGAATCAACAGTTGTGCGGCTACGCCGGCTACCGAGCGGCAACCGGGGAGGTGTTGGGGGATCCCCAAAATATAGCAACCACGCAGCGAGCGCTTGATTGGGGCTGGTCTCCCCCGCGCCGCCGCACGGCATTTGATCTCCTCCCCTTACTCTTCACTGATGAGACCGGTCGAAACCGATGGCGTCAGGTTCCTCCCGAGCTCGTTCCGGAGGTCCATATCACCCATCCGAAAGTTCCAGAAATTTCGGAGCTTGGTCTCAAGTGGTATCCGGTGCCCGTCGTATGTGATGTGGCGTTCCAAACGGCCACTCAGCATTTCCCCTTAGCCCCATTTAATGGCTGGTATATGGGCACGGAGATCGGAGCCCGTAATCTGGGGGATCCTCACCGTTACAATCAACTGCCAGCGGTGGCGAAGGCCATGGGATTGGATGCCACTCACGAGGAGAGCCTCTGGCGGGATCGGGCTATCGTGGAGCTGAACTTCGCGGTGCTGCATTCTTTTCGAGCCGCTGGAGTCAAGATCGTGGACCATCACACGGCGGCGAAGGAATTTGGAAAATTTTGTGACCACGAAGCGCAGAGCAATCGCTCCGTTTCAGCGGACTGGACATGGATCGTGCCTCCAATCTCAGGCTCGACGACCCCGGTGTTTCATCAATCCATGCGGGCAACCGATCTCTGCCCTCGGTTTATCCGAGACTGCGCACCGAGTTGACTCGAGTTTTCCCAGACTTAGGGGGGAGGGGCGGATGACTTGACCCCCGGTCCAGTGCAATGGACTGCAAGTATCTTCGCTCCTTCCCCCGTCCGCTAAATTTACCATGGAAATCACCAAAGCATCCTCTCCAACCGTGCTACCAGAGCGCATGGCGCTCCCCGTCGCATATTTATCGTCGATTGATCACCCCGCTTTTTGGAGCTGCTCACGGATCTATTTAACAGCTCGGCTGATTTTGAGGTGGTTGGGACCTCTGACGTCGCGGAAGGAGGGGTGTCTGGTTTGGCGAAAACCAAGGCCGAGATCCTGCTCCTTGATTTGGTGCTACCCGACCGCGGGGGGATTGAGATTCTAGCCGCGCTGCAAGAAAGTCATTCAAAGGTTAAGACGGTCATCTACAGCGGCCTCTCCTCGGATTTGATCCGCATCGAGGCGTTCTTTTTCATCGGAGACCGTCATCAAGAGTCCTTGCCATGATTCTTACACATGAGGGGAAACGGCAATCATGTAGTGGATGCTCCACCCATGTACCCGCATCGATTCCCTCATCGAGATTCTAGGCACTTTCTAGGCTCAGGCATGCCCAAGGTATCACTCTGACGTTATCGCGAGGATTTGAAGGGGACGGTGCGTGACACAGGAGCCCCTCTTGACTCCACCTGCGCCATTCAGGTTACCACCAATTGGTCCAGATCCATCAATCAGTCCTATTCTGATTCAGACCGATTCTACGCCTCAATCCTCCAACTCAGACTTCAAAGAGCGGGACAGTAACGGGACAGTCAAAATTCACCTGCCCACAAAAAACCCCCAACAACTTAAGTTAAGTCGTTGGAGGTAAAGTGGCTGCTCGGGTTGGGGTCGAACCAACGACCAAGTGATTAACAGTCACCTGCTCTGCCACTGAGCTACCGAGCAATAAAGCGGTTGAAAAACAATGGGCAGGCGGGGGTTGTCAATGCTCCAATTGCAGGAAATGTGAAGATCCAAAGATTTGTTTGCTTTTGGCAGGGCTATTCTATGCCTTGGTACTCTTTTCCACTACGCCTGCCCTCAATCCCGGGGTGACAGGGGGAACGAAATTATGTCTACATCTCCTACACTCAAAGTTACGCAGCGCGAAGAAACTGGCCGTTCGGCCTCCCGTCGCCTGCGCAGAGCTAATCAGATTCCTGCGATTCTCTATGGCAAGCACACCGATCCGGTGAAGCTCACCGTCGACGCTCGGGAATTCACCAAAATGCTTATCTCGATCTCTGGTCGTAAGACCATCATCGAGCTCGAAGGCGAAGGCCGCGAAAAGTCGCTCTCCTTCCTCCAAGAGGTTCAACGCGATCCGATTAAGGACATCTTCCTCCACGCTGATTTCCGCGAAATTCGCGCTGATGAGACGTTCGAGGTTGAAGTGCCTGTCGTCGTAAAAGGCGAAGCGATTGGCGTTAAAATGCAAAACGGCATCCTTGAGATCGCCACTCACACTGTTAAAGTTCGTTGTCTCGCCAAGGATCTTCCTGGTGCGATCGAAGTCGATGTGACCAACATCAACGTCGAAGAGACGGTCAAAATCAGTGGTTTGCCTCAGCTTGAGGGCGTGGAATACCGCGATCCAGCTAGCCAAGCCGTTATCTCCATTCTCATGGGTGAGGCCGAAGAGCCGAAGCCAGGTGAGGAAGCTGAAGAGGAGAAGAAATAACCAATTTCCCGCCGCGGCGTGTTAACGCTGCGTTTTGCGACTGAGGTCGCTTGTTCTTTGTATTATGTCCATCACGCTTGTGCTCGGTCTGGGAAATCCAGGACGGGAATATGCGGACACACGCCATAACCTCGGTTGGCGAGTGCTGGACACGTTAGCTACCCGTGAGGGTCTGACGTGGAAGGCCGAGCCTACTTTTAAGGCCGAGATTACCCGTTGGGATCACCCTTCGGGAAACCCCGTGTTATTGGCTAAACCACAGACGTTCATGAACGAAAGTGGTCAAGCTGCCCGCCTACTCGCTAGCTATTTCAAAGTGTCCAACGCCCACGTTGTTCTCGTTTACGATGACCTCACGATCGATCTGGGTCTGATCAAGGTCTCTACCCGAGGCACCGCCGGCGGCCACAATGGGATAGCCGATGTCATCGCCAAATTGGGCGACGGCTTCCAGCGTTTCCGCCTCGGCATCGGTCCGAAGCACCCCGCACAGATGGATCTCAAAGACTTTGTCCTCGGTAAGTTCACCTCTGAACAACGCCTGCAAGTCGAACAACAACTCAAAACCTACCTTTCCGGCCTGGATCTGCTCATCACCAGCGGCTCCGAACAGGCCATGAACCTTCTAAATCGCAGAGATCAAAATGAATCCCACCAACCGTAACTACCGCGCCACCTTCATCCTCGACACCACTGGAGTCGAAGACGTCGACAAAATCCTCGAAGACGTGAAGCAAGAAATTGTCACCGTCGAAGGTGAAGTCGGCGAGATCGAGAATCTTGGCCAACGCGAATTCGCTCGCGTCACCAACCCTAAGCGCCCTGCCGGCGTTTACGTGCAAGTGCACTTCTCCGGCCCCGGATCGGCTCCCGCCGCTCTGACTGAGCGTCTTCGCCTCAACCGAACCGTCTACCGCACCTACGTCGAGAGCGTTTAATCGCTGTCTCTTGATCTCGGTCGTCCAAACCCCATGGCCAATCTAAATCGCGTCCTCCTCATCGGAAACCTCACTCGCGACCCGGAACTCCGGGTCACGCCTAAGGGTTCGTCTATCTGCCAGTTCGGTCTGGCGGTTAACCGCACGTTTAAAGACGGCGCCGGTCAGCAGCGCGAAGAGACCACGTTTATCGACGTGGAAGCATGGGGCCGCCAAGGCGAAGTCATTTCCAAGTATTGCACCAAAGGTCGTCCGCTCTTCGTTGAAGGCCGCCTCCGGTTTGACTCCTGGGAAGACAAAACCACCGGTCAAAAGCGCAATCGTCTGTCTGTCGTCCTCGAGAACTTCCAATTTATTGGTAGCCGCGGTGACGATCAAGGCGGTGGCGGTGCTCCTCCCTCTGACGCACCTGTTAGTGGTGGCTCGCCGGAACGGAATTCTCCGCCTCCGCGTCAGCCAAATCCAGCGCCCGCTGCGGCTGCTGAAGACAACCTCGATGAAGACGTGCCATTCTAGGCCGTTTCGTCACCTCTCATTTCTATAATCAAACTGAATCGCCAAATCATTCTATTCCATGGCCAACACTGAAATTCTCCTCCTCCAACCCGTCGATGGTCTCGGCGGCGAAGGTGACCAAGTCAAAGTCCGCGCCGGTTATGCTCGCAATTTTCTCCTTCCCCGGGGACTTGCCGCACCCATGACCGTCGCCAATCGCAAGCGTGTCGATGCCCTGTGCAAGCGTCGCGCTGAGCGTGAAGCAGCCGAATTAAACGGTGCTCAAGAGCTCGCCAAGAAGCTCGGAGCCCTTTCTCTCGCGTTCGCCGTGCAAACGGGTGAGGGCGGTAAGATGTTCGGTGCGATCACCGCCGCCGATCTCCACGCGAAGATCCTCGAAGCGGGCATCGAAATCGATAAGAAGAAGGTCCACCTCTACACTCCGGTGAAGGCGTTGGGTAACCACACTTCCAAGATTAAGCTACACGCTGACGTCAGCGTGGAAGTCTCATTCGACGTCGTTTCGGAAAATCCGATCGAAGAGTCCGAAGAAGAGGCCGCAGCGAGCGAATCCTGATTCATCTAACATCCCTTTTGCGAACAGCCGCGGATCTTAAATCCGCGGCTGTTTTTGTATCTACGTCGTTCGACCTGCCGGGATGTGAATAACTGGAACAAGTTTTCCCCCGATTCCGCCGGTCTCCGATTGCTAATGTCGATCAGCATCCTTCCGATCAGTGTTTCCTCTTGATGGATCAATCCCCTCCAGATTTCCGCAACGACTCTCGTCGAAATCGTAACCCTTCTGCCAACGGTGGAAATGGGGCGATGACGGATGCTCCGAGCATTGGCCGCCAGCCACCACATTCCGTCGAAGCCGAGGAGTATTTGCTCTCGTGCTGTTTGTTGGATGGCTCGGATTCGATCGCGAAATGTTTGGAGAAAAAACTTCCCCCCGCGGCCTTCTACGTCGCGGCAAATCGGATCGTTTATGAGAAGCTCATCGAGCTCTATCAAAAAGCTCCGCCCGTTGCCATTGAAGTATTGGCCGAGGAGCTTAAGACCACCGGTCAGTTGGAAGAGATCGGTGGCGTGGCTTATTTGATGCAGGTCAGTGGCCGCATCCCGACGACCGCCCAGACCGACTACTTTCTCGAGAAAGTGCGCGAGCTCTACATGTTGCGCGAACTCATCAAGGTCGGCACGTCGACGGTCGAGCAGTGTTTTGCCTATCAAGGCGGGCTCGAGGAGTTCGTCGACAAGCTGGAGCAGGATATCTTTACGGTCACTCAAGATCGGGTGAGCGATGGAGCTCGCTCGATGAAGGAAACAGCGAAGGAGGCCTGGGTCGTCATCGACAAGATGATGCACCACAAGGGCGAGATCACCGGGATTTCATCGGGGTTCAAGGAACTCGATGCCATGACTTATGGGTTCCAAAAGGCCGAAATGATCATTTTGGCTGCCCGACCTTCCATGGGTAAGACTTCTCTGGCGCTCAACATCGCGGAGTCCGCCGCATTGCCTCGTCGAGGTGAGCCGGCCGCCACGCTGGTGTTTTCACTCGAAATGAGTGCTGCTCAGCTCGGCATGCGTATGCTTTGCTCACGGGGCAGGGTGAACATGAAAAAACTACGGGAAGGTTTCGTGCGCCCCGGAGGCGACGAATACAAAGATCTCGTCACGGCGGCCGACGAATTATCCAAATCTCCGATCTTTATCGATGACTCTAGTCAATTGACTATAATGGAGTTACGTGCGAAGACGCGTCGACTAGCTGCCCGTCATCCCCTGGGTTTTATAATCGTGGATTACCTCCAGTTACTCAGCGCAACCGACCCTAAGACTCCCCGCGAACAGCAGGTTGCGGAAATTTCTCGAGGTTTGAAGGCACTGGCCAAGGAATTGGATGTCCCTGTGCTCGTGCTCAGTCAGCTAAACCGTGCCGCGGAAAAAGAAAACCGTGCGCCCAAACTCTCCGATCTACGTGAATCCGGCTCAATCGAGCAGGATGCCGACGTCGTCTTAATGCTCGCTCGTCCGCGCGATGCGGATGAAAAATTCCAAGTCGCAGCCGACTCCGCCGACTTAATCGTTGCCAAGCAACGAAACGGACCGGTAGGAGAATTGAAGCTTACGTTCCTCCGAGACATCACTCGTTTTGAAAATCACACACCGTAGTCCGCTGTCGCGGATCGTCCGTATCATCGCAATTGCAGCCCTGCTTTCCGGGAGCTGCTCGTCTGCGCTTGCCCAAGCCTTTGGCTCGCCCGCCGGCGCGCCTATTGTTGAGAACGTGGAGCTCCAGTTTTTGGGCGCGACCAATGTCAGTAAACAGGTCGTTCGAGCCAACATGCAGGTCCGAGAGGACGACGCGCTCGATGAGGTCTCGATTGATCGTGATATCCGATCTCTTTACCGGACGGGCTTATTCGAGTTTATCGAGGTCAAGCGAGAGACCCTTCCCAATGGGAATGTGAATCTCCTCTTCGAGCTCACCCCTCGCTACCGGGTCCTGGCGGTTATCTTCGAAGGCAACGATAACATGAAGGACCGGCGCCTGCAGAAAGAGATCGTGACGGCGGAAAATCTCATCCTCGACGAACGTCAGGTTAAAGAAGACTCGGAAAAGATTCGCGAGTATTACCAGAAGAAGGGCTACAATCGGGTTTCGATCTATTACGAAATCGAACGTGACCGCTCGACCGGCTTTGGCACGATCGTATTCCACATCCGCGAGGGTGATCGGGTTAAGGTCAAGAGCATCACTTTTGTCGGTAACGATAGTATCAAGGAGCGCAAACTGCGTAAGGTTATGGAGACCAAGAAATATGTCCTCTGGTCTTGGCTGATTGGGACTGGCCGCTTCAAAGACGACGAGTTTGAAGACGATCTTGATCTCCTGCGGGATTATTACCGTGAAGAGGGCTATTTGGATATCTCGATTCCTCCGGAGAAGATTGAGTATAACTACCCTCAACCCGGACAGCTCCACCTCATCATTCACCTCGAGGAAGGACGCCAATACCGAATTGGTAAGATTGATCTCTCCGGATCGGAGAAAATTCCCGGACAGCTGCTGCGTTTCGCTCTGCGCCAACAATCTGGCATGATTTTCTCGCCCGAGAAGCTCGATGAAGATGCTCAGACAATTGAGGAATTCTACGGCCGAGGAGGCCATCTCGATGCCCGGGTGACCCTGCTTCGGATCCCGAATCTCGACACCGGTGATATCGATTTAAAATACATCATCGACGAAGATATTCCTTACGACGTCGAATCGATCCGCATTGAAGGCAACGATAAGACCAAAAGCATCGTAATTCTGCGCGAGCTCGTGCTCGGTCCGGGAGAGACCTTCGACATGAATCGGATGGAGATTTCCAAACTCCGTTTGGATAACACCCGATTCTTCGAAGATGTTAATGTCGCCCCTGAATCAACCAACATCCCCGGACGCCGTAACCTCAAGGTAGCGGTTCAGGAAGGCCGCACCGGTAATCTGACCTTTGGAGCTGGTTTCAGCTCGCTCGAACGTGCGGTGATCTTCGCGGAGTTCAGCCAATCGAATTTTGATATCTTCAATCGTCGCTCCTTGTTTCAGGGTGACGGGCAAAAATTCCGACTGCGGATGCAATTGGGCGACCAGTCCAGTGAAGTGGTGCTTTCGTTTGAGGAGCCTTGGTTGTTCGAGAAACGTCTTTCGACCGGCTTCACACTCTTCCGCACCTCGTCTGACTTTAACAGCGCGATCTACAGTGAAATCCGCACGGGTGGTGAGGTTTTCATGCGGAAACGCCTCTTCGAATTGGTTAACGGGCAGCTGTCCTACTCCTACCAGGTCGTTGAGATCACCGACATTGCGCCGAGTGCTCCCGCGGTTATCCGCTCTCTGGCAGGCGAGCAGGCCATCTCGAAACTTGGATTTGTTCTCGAGCGCGATACGCGCGATAAGATTATCAATACCACCCGTGGCAATCGCGTTGAACTTCGCACTGACCTAGCTGGTGGAGTGTTCGCCGGCGATGCAGATTACTTTAAGTTGGAATTCCGCGGTGCGCAGTGGTATCCGCTCTTCGAGTTCCAATCCCAGGTGCTTTCGGTTATCCTACGCGCCGGCGTCGCAGATGCCTATGGCGATAGTAGTGATGTGCCGTTCTTCGAGAAGTTCTTTCTCGGTGGTCCTTACACCCTGCGCGGGTTCGAGTTCCGCGAAGTTGGACCGAAGGATAGTATCAATCTGGAGCCCATTGGTGGTAATTCCTACGGTATGCTGACGCTGGAGTATACCGCCGATGTTGTCGCACCGATTCGATTCGCGATTTTCTATGATGCTGGATTCGTCAACGCAGACGCGTTCGATTTGAACCCCTCGCAATACAACGACAACTTCGGTGTCGGCTTACGTCTCTTTGTTGGAGGTGCGCCACTAAGTCTCGATTTTGGTATTCCTCTCACGTCTGACGGTGATAATGATGAAGGAAATCAGTTTAATTTTTCCTTCGGCACCCGCTTCTAATTTAGTAGTCTAACCCTTTTACCAATCATGAAGAGTAATTTGAAACCCCTCATCGCTATCCTCGCTCTCGCTTTAACCGCAGCAGCAGGATCGGCTCAATCGCTAAAGGTCGGTGTCGTAGACATGGCCCGTCTTTTCGACGCCCACTATAAGACGGCCGAGAAGAATCTGGTCTTCCAAGAAGAGCAGGCGCGTGTGCAATCCGAAATCGAACGCCTCAATGGCCAAGGACTGGAATTGCAACAAGCAGCTCAGAGTCTCGCCGAACAGCTCAATAATCCTGTTCTCAAGGATGAGGCCAAAGCTGGAATCGAGCTCGAAGCCCGCACTAAGGTTCAAGAGATGCAGCAGAAGCAGCAGGAAATGAACGCGCTTGTGACCAACAGCCGCGAATCGCTCCAGCAGCGTATCATGAACTTCCGCACCTTGCTCATGGATGAAATTTCCCAAGTCGCTCAAGAGATCGCCAAACGCCAAGGCATCACCTTGTTGTTCGACAAGTCGGGCCCATCCCTACTCGGAATGCCAGCCGTGCTCTTTGCTGAAGACAGCCTCGAGATCACTGACGCCGTTCTCGCTAAGATCGATGAGAATAAGCCAGCCGACGCTCCTGACGCTCCGGTTGCTGGCCCAGCCAGCACGGAAGGTGGCGATACGCCAACCGTCGCGTTCCCTAGCAACTAAGCTGAAGTTAAAATTTAATTTTCAAAGCCTCGCCGATTCGGCGGGGCTTTTTGTTATCCAATGACGGATTGCCAGCGTTCCTCCTGATCTCCATCCCCCATAACAATGGATACCTCGTTTACGGTCACAGCGCTGAAGGCCATAGTTCAGCCTCAGCAAATTCGCGGCGATGAATCTTTAACGGTTACGAGGATCGCGGCGCTGGGAGATGCTGAGCCAGGTGACATATCCTTTTTAGGGAATCCCAAGTATCGAGCTCAGGTCACGGAGAGCAAAGCCTCGGTGTTGCTCTTGCCCCTTGATCATGAAGGTGAGCCCGCGGAGAGGCAGTGCTTTTTGTTGGTGGAGAATCCTTCGGCCGCGTTGGCTCAGATTTGCGCTCGCATCGAGCAATCCCTTTGGCCTCGGCCCGAGGCGGGAGTTCACCCCAGTGCCGTAGTAAGCGAATCTGCCAAGATCGCAGCTTCGGCGACGGTAGGCCCGCTCTGTGTGGTTGAAGCCGATGCGATCATTGGCGAACGCACTCACTTGCAGGCCCAGGTCTTTGTCGGGCGAGGGGCTGTGATCGGACAAGATTGTTGGCTCGCGGCGGGATCTCATTTGGCCACGACGTGTGAATTGGGCGATCGCGTGCGTTTACATGGTGGCGTGGTGGTTGGCTCCGACGGATTTGGTTACGAGGTGGTGGAGGGAAAACACGCCAAGGTCCCGCAGATCGGAATCGTTGTGATCGAAAGTGATGTCGAAATCGGAGCGAATGCGACGCTCGATCGGGCGCGATTCAGTCGCACCGTGATAGGCGAGGGCACCAAAATAGACAATCAGGTCCAAGTCGCTCACAACGTAGTCGTGGGGCGTCACTGCATCCTGTGCGCCCAAGTAGGCATTGCGGGTAGCACCACACTCGAGGATTACGTTGTCATGGGAGGCCAATCGGGAGCCGCCGGACACATTCGAGTAGCCCAGGGCACTCAAGTCGCTGGTCGAGGTGGTCTGACGGCAAATATCTCCGAACCCGGAAAGGTATATTCCGGTATGCCGGCCATGCCTTATCGCATGGAGCGGCGTCTGGTTGTGCTCCAACGTCGCCTCCCAGACCTCTTCAAAAAGGTCGATGGACTCTTTAGTGAACTCGAAATATTAAAAAAGACTTCCGCCGATTGAACGATCAGGCACGATACCCTAACCAATGACCGCTCCCAGTCTGAAGATTTTCGCCGGTAATTCGAATCGGCCCTTAGCCGAAGAAATGTGTGCCTCGATCGGCGTGCCCCTAGGTGAAGCCACCGTCAGTAGCTTCCCCGACGGTGAGTCGTTCGTGAAGATCAACGAGAATGTGCGTGGTCAGGACGTGTTTATCATGCAGTCGACCTGCACGCCGACTAACCATCACCTGATGGAGCTGCTGATTATGATCGATGCGGCCCGTCGAGCGTCAGCTCACCGTATCACCGCCGTCCTCCCTTTTTACGGTTACGCGCGCCAGGATCGTAAAGATCAGCCCCGCGTGCCGATCACGGCTAAATTGGTCGCCAATCTCATCGTCGCAGCCGGCGCGAATCGGATTCTCACGATGGATCTGCATGCCCAACAGATTCAGGGCTTCTTTGATATTCCAGTGGATCATCTTTTCGCTTCACCGGTCTTTTTCGACCACGTCGAGAAAAACAACATGCGTAACGACAACCTCGTGGTGGTTTCGCCCGATGTTGGCGGCATGAAAATGGCTGCCGCCTATGCCACCCTGATGGGAGCGGAACTCGGCATGGTGTGGAAAAAACGCACCAGTGCGACGACGGTTGAATCAGTCAATGTAGTCGGTGAGGTCGAAGGCCGTAATGTGCTCTTGGTGGATGATATCACCGAGACCGCTGGTACGCTCGTTAATGCCGCCAAGACCATGCGTGAGCATGGCGCGATCAGTGTGCGCGCGGCCGTGAGTCATGCGCTTTTGGGCCCGATGGCCTATGATCGACTCAAACTGGGATACATTGACGAGTTGATTACGACCAACTCGATCCCGGTCGATCCTCAAGGATTGCCGATCACGGTGCTGAGTGTGGCCTCACTTTTAGGTGAAGCGATTAGGCGCATCCACCAAAATGAAAGCATCACCGGCCTCTTCAAAGTAAAAGGCTTCTAGCTTCTGGTTTACCCGTAAGTGGCGGACGGGCGTAAAGCCGGTCCCACCAGAATATAAAGTAACCCTTTCGGGGGTGGGTCGGGCTTTACGCCCGACATCCCTTAACGGCCGTCCTTAGCTCCCTGGTTTCGAGACTGGAACTGCCTAGCCTAGTAGGTAGGGCGTGCTCGCCGAGCGCGCTGTTTCATCTCTCCCACCGCAACCGGCGGTTTCGGCGAAACCGCCCTACCATAAACCGCCGCGCCGAACGCATCTTGCTGTGGTGAGTTTCGCGTGCTGGCGGAAGGCGAATCGACCTGCGGTAACAGAGCGCTCGATGACATTTTTGCAGCCCAAACGTGTTCTGTATCACCTTTCATCTGGCCTTTTCTTGTCCGCCGAAGCCTTGGCGAAGGAGGAACGCCCGACATCCCTTAACGGTCGCCCTTAGCTCCCCGGCTTCGAGACCGGAACTGCCGCTAACTCAGCGGGTAAGTTATCGGCCGCGTAGGTCGGGAAACTCATTTGCAGCAGCGGTAGGTGAGGGACGGTGAACGAGGCTTTTCCTTCGCTCCGATCGACCAGCAATGCGACGGCTACGGCAGTCCCACCGCCTTGAGCGATGAGGTCCAATGCCTCCTGCACTCGACCACCGCGCGTGATCACATCTTCTACGATCAACACTTTTTCACCGGGGGAGAATTTGAACCCCCGACGAATCGCGAGCCGATCGTCCACTTTTTCGGCAAAAATGTAACGTTTTCCCGTTTGGCGGGCGACTTCTTGGCCAATGACCAAGCCACCCATAGCGGGGGCGAGCACGGTATCGAATTCGAACGCGTTGAGGGTGGGTAGCATCAACTCAGTCAGACGAGTGACTGCGGCCATATCCTGGCAGACCTGGGCGCATTGGAAGAAATGACCACTGTGGAGTCCGGATCTTAGCACAAAGTGTCCCTGTTGCAGTGCCCGGGTGCGCGTGAAAATATCGAGGACTTCGTCGTTTTGGTCGGCCATGTCATCATGTTGATGAATTGAAGAAGACGCGCCAAAACATTTTTGCTCTCTGGGCCAAAGGTGGTAGGGTAGTGCCATGGTAATCGAACGGGCACCTTTGGAAGACGAATTGGGCGATGTGCTCGACAAGGCTATCCGGGGCTGTGGCCTAGAAGAGTCGGCGGTGGCAGAGCAAACGGGGATCCCGGTCGAACGGCTCCGTTCCGTCATCGATTATTGTGAGCGTCTCGAACCATTAGAACTCGAACGGCTGGCAAAATTGCTCAACTTGCAGTCGGTTGGACTGAATGCGGTCGCGAGCGAAGCCTATCCCTTACCTGAGATCAGTGGACTGCCGTTTTGCCTCTATCCGCTGCGCATGTCCCATGGCATCGGAGTGGCCAACGCCTACCTCGTCGCTGACTGCAGCCAAGACTGGGGGATTCTATTTGATACCGGCACGGGTACCGAAGGGCTGTGGAAAAGCTGGCCGACCAAGATTAATCGAGTGGCGGCGGTATTTCTTACGCACTACGAAACCGAGCACTGCGGTGGCTTGAGTGCGGTGCGCAAACGTTTCCGCGATGTGCCGGTATTCGGACCCGACGCCGATGATAGACCCGACGGGGTGATTGCCCTTAACGACGGTGCGGTGGTTAACGAAAAAGGATTCTCGGTGGAGGTCTGCTCGACGCCTGGTCACGTGGAGTCGCACCACTGTTATCGGGTTTCGGCTCCGCAAGCGCCGCATGGCCGATCGCTGTTGGTTGCGGGCGATCTGTTATTCGCCGGATCGATTGGTGGGGCCTTTCATTGCTGCAAACGGCTGCACTCGAGTCTGCACGCGGTGATCGATGGCGCAGCTCCCGAGACCGTCATCGCTCCCGGTCACGGACCTTTGACGACCATCGAGAACGAACGAAAATTCAACCCGTTCCTCTAAATCGCACACTATCCTGTTTTCGGTAGATCGCAGGCTTTAGAAAAGTGGTCGGGGTGAGAGGATTGGTGGCGCGTTACGCCAGTCCTGCGGACTCGATCTGTGATAAAGATCACCCCATCTGCGCTCACTTTGTTCGCTTCGTCGAACCTCCGACCTCTACGTCCCGAACGTAGCGCTCTACCACGCTAAGCTACACCCCGCTGGTATTTTGACTCAATTCGCCCCCCTCCAGATAGGTTCGGGCAAGGTAAATTTTTTGCCCGCCATTAAGTCGAATTAAGCGTTTGAATTCAGATTGCATACAAAATACATCGACAGAACGGCCGCGATGTATTGGTTCTCAATCGGCTCAATCAGTTTCCTTTTTGTTGATTTCGGGGAAGGATTTTGGACCCGTAATCCGAGCCCAACGACCCTCACCTTTCATGAAAAAAGCAGCCGCCTACGCGTCCACTCGCTCGATCGAAGTCGTCGAAAGTCTCCCCATGCCTCCGGGGCCTGGTGAAGTGCGCCTCGACGTCGCTTATTGCGGTATTTGCGGGACCGACATGCACATCTTCCTCGGCCATATGGACCAGCGAGTCAGCCAACCACTCGTCATTGGTCACGAGGTCTCTGCGACCGTCGCCGAGGTCGGCGAGGGCGTTACCGAGTTTTCCGCCGGCGATCGTGTGGCAGTGCGTCCGCTTTGTTTTGGCCCGGAGACGGAATTCGACCGCGGGAACGCTCATGTGGGGCGTAATCTGAAGTTCATCGGCATCGATCAGCCCGGTGGCATGCAAGCCTCGTGGACGGTCCCGGCCTACACGCTCCACAACCTCCCGGAGGAACTTTCCATGCAACACGGAGCGATGATCGAGCCGGCCGCGGTGGCCTGCCACGACGTACGGCTCGGCGAAGTGAAAGCGGGTGAAACGTGTGTTGTGATCGGGGGAGGTCCGATCGGGTTGTTGATCGCGCTGGTCGCGAAGTCCAAAGGCGCCCGCGTGATTTTGTCAGAGATCAACGAGGTTCGCCTCAAACTCACTGAATCGCTCGGTATCATTACGGTGAATCCGCTGAAAGAGAAACTCCCGGAGGCCGTCGCCAAGATCACCGATGGAGCGATGGCGGATTGTGTGTTTGAAGTCTCGGGGTCTGCTCCCGGCGTTGAAGCGATGACCGAAGTGGCCGCCGCGCGCGGCCGGATCGTGATGGTCGCGATTCACCCGGAGCCGCGGCCCGTGAGTTTGTTTAAGTTTTTTTGGTCGGAGTTACGTTTGATTGGCGCCCGACTCTACGAGCCTTGTGACTTTGATGAGGCGATCGCATTAGCCGCCAGTGGCCAACTGAGTCTGGACAAACTCATCACCGAAGTTCGCCCCCTAGACGAAGTGCAGGCGGCCTTCGAAGAGATCGAGAGACAACCGAGCGGTATCAAAACCCTGATTTCCTGCGCCTCCTAGAAGCACCCCATTTTGGCGACATGAAGAATACACTCCAAACCTTCGACCTTACGGGTCGCACCGCGCTCGTGACCGGGTGCAAACGTGGTATCGGCCGCGCGATGGCGGAAGCTCTCGCCGAAGCTGGTGCTGATATTATCGGTGTTTCCGCTTCGCTCGAAGCATCGGGTAGCGCAGTCGAGCAGGCGGTAAATGCCACCGGTCGCTCCTTTCGTGGTTACGCCTGTGACTTCGCGGACCGGCCCGCATTATACCGATTTATTGCGGAGGTGAAAGCGAATCACCCGGTGGTAGATATCCTGGTAAATAATGCCGGAACTATATTACGGGCACCCGCGGTCGAGCATTCCGACGAATATTGGGATCAAGTGATGGAAGTGAACTTGAACGCGCAGTTCGTGCTGACGCGGGAATTTGGCCGAGAGATGGTGGAGCGCGGTTCGGGCAAAGTGATTTTTACGGCATCGCTGCTCACGTTCCAGGGCGGCATCACCGTTCCAGGATACGCCGCAAGTAAAGGAGGGATCGGACAACTCACCATGGCATTTGCCAATGAATGGGCCAAATCAGGCGTGAACGTGAATGCGATCGCTCCCGGTTACATCGCGACAGACAACACTCAGGCCTTGCGTGACGATTCGGTTCGTCGGGAGCAAATCCTGGCTCGCATCCCCGCTGGGCGTTGGGGCGAACCCGAAGATTTCAAAGGCCCCGTCGTATTTCTGGCTTCTGACGCCGCTCGCTACGTGCACGGCACCACCATGTTGGTCGATGGTGGATGGATGGGGCGCTAAGTTTTTCTTCAATCACACTTTTAAATTTTCTTACCATGGCTCCAATGAAACGTAGAAGGAACGGCATCGATCACTACCAAATGTATATCGATGGTCAGTGGGTCTCGGCGGCCTCGAAGGCGAAAATTAAAGTCGAAAATCCGACCACCGAAGAACTCATCGCCACCGTGCAAGAAGGGGGCGAAGCCGAAGCGCAACGAGCGCTTGAGTCGGCGCAAGCTGCGCAACCGGATTGGGCAGCGACCCCCGCAGTGGTGCGAGGAGCCCTCCTCACCAAGTTCGCTGCGAAGATCAGCGAGAACCGAGATCGGCTCGCTCATCTTTTAGTCGCCGAGCAGGGCAAGGTGCTACCGTTGGCCTACGGCGAAGTCGATGTGTCGGCCGATTTCATCAACTTTGCGGCTTCTGGTGCGCGTCGGTTGGAGGGTGATATTTATCCGTCCGATAACCCCGATGAGCATATCTGGATACACAAAGTGCCTTACGGCGTTACGGTTGGGATATTGGCGTGGAATTTCCCCTTAGCGCTGGCTTGCCGGAAGATTGGACCCGCTTTGACGGCGGGTAATGTCATGGTGGTGAAACCGCCGCCTTTGACGCCTTTGACGGTTTTGGAACTTGGCAAACTTGCGACCGAGGCTGGGCTGCCCAAAGGCGTGATCAATATCGTGACTGGCCAAGGCGCGGAACTGGGCGCCGCTCTGGTGAAGAACCCCATCACGCGCCTGGTGACGATGACCGGTAGCACACGGACCGGACAGGAGATTTTTCGTTCGTGTGCGGACAATCTGTCGGCCGTGCGGCTCGAACTTGGCGGTAAGGCACCGTTTATTTTGATGGAGGATGGCGACGTGGATCAGGCGGTCGATGCCGCGATGGTTTCCCGCTATTTGAACAACGGTCAGGTCTGCACCTGCTCGGAGCGTTATTACATCCACGATGCCGTCTACGATGAATTTGTCCAAAAATTCGTCGCGGCCAGTGCCAAGCTGAAACTCGGCGATCCCATGAAGAAGGGCACTGATATCGGCCCAAAAGTCAGCCGGGTGGAACTCGAAAAAATGGAAGCGATGGTGCAGCGTGCGGTCGACGCCGGATGCAAGGTTGCCCTCGGTGGCAGTCGACCCAAAGGAGCCCGCTTTAAAAAAGGTCATTGGTTCAAGCCGACGATTTTAACCGAAGCGTCCAACGACATGGAAATCATGCGCGATGAGGTCTTCGGGGTGGTCAGTCCCATTATGCGCATCGGTAGTTATGAAGAGGCGCTGTGGTTGGCTAATGACAGCGAGTATGGGTTGTCCGCGTATCTTTTCACCAAGGATATGCGTCGGATTCAGCGGGCGGTCGGCGAGCTCCACTTCGGCGAGATCTACATCAACCGCGCGATGGGTGAACAGCGGCAGGGATTCCACAATGGATTCCGCAAGAGCGGCACCGGCGGCGAAGATGGAAAATACGGGATGGAGAACTACCTCGAGAAGAAAACGGTCTACGTGAATTTTGCCCCGGGATCTGATGAGTGAGATCGTTAATATCGTCTCCCGATTGTTTGACGTTCCTTTGGCCGAGGTGCTGACGGATGCTAAACATGGTGATCATTTTAGTTTCCAGTTGGTGACCGCGACGATCACGTTGGCAGACGGTAGCGAAGGCACGGGCTACTGCTACACCGGGGGACGAGGCGGCACTGCAATTCAGGCGATGATCGATGACGATCTTGCGCCTGAGCTTATTGGTCACGATGGCGACGACGTCGAAGCGATTGCCGAATTTTGCGAGTGGCACATCCATTATGTCGGACGGGGAGGAATCTCCAGTTTTGCCATGGCAGCGATTGATATCGCGCTGTGGGATATTCGTTGCCGCAAAGCGAATTTACCTCTGTGGAAAGTCGCGGGAGGCGCGGGACGCACCTGTCGCGTCTATGGCGGTGGGATCGATTTAAATTTCCCCCTACCGAAACTACTGACGCATGTGCAGGGGTATCTGGACCGCGGGTTCAATGCGGTGAAAATCAAAGTTGGGCAGCCTGAGTTGGCCGAAGATGTGGCCCGGGTGAAAGCGGTGCGTGAGATGATTGGCTCCGACGTCACGTTCATGGTCGACGCCAATTATGGTTGGTCGGTGGCGCAGGCGGTTGAAGCGGCGGAAGCGTTTCGACCCTACAATATTTACTGGCTGGAGGAACCGACTCTACCCGACGATTATTTAGGTATAGCGGAGATCGCGGATAAGACGGCGATGCCATTGGCGATGGGGGAGAACCTCCACACCGTGCACGAGTTCGGCTACGCGTTTCGTCAGGCGAAGTTGTCCTTCATTCAACCCGATGCCTCGACCTGCGGCGGGATTACGCCGTGGCTCAAAGTCGCCGCGATGTCACGTGAATACGGACTGCCAATATGTTCTCACGGCATGCAGGAATTGCACGTGAGTTTGGTCTCGGCGCAGAGCAATGCGGGTTGGCTTGAGTATCACAGTTTCCCGATCGACCAATACACCATCCGGCCCTTGGCCCTAGAAAATCACCTCGCGGTTGCTCCGGATGAACCGGGAATTGGCGTGACTTTCGATTGGCCCGCCTTGGCCCCTTACCTAAAAGGAGAAAACATCACCGCGGAAAGCTGCGCGGAAGTTTGAGTTGTTATGAAAGATCCTCAACCAACCGACCAAACGCGGGAAGCGCCGCAGGATTTGAAAGGAACGCTGCGTGAGATTGGTCCGGGGATCATTATCGCAGGATCGGTGGTGGGCTCAGGGGAGTTGATCGCTACGACAATCGCGGGCGCGGAGGCCGGGTTTTGGCTGCTGTGGATTATCCTGATTGGCTGCATCGTGAAGGTAAGCGTGTAGCTCGAGGTCGGTCGCGCCGCCGTGCTATCGGGCCGAACCACGTTGGCCTTGCTCGGTGACCTACCGGGCTGGAAACCACGTGGCTTGCATTGGATCGCCTGGGTGGTGTTAGCGATGTTGTTTGGTGGGATCGGACAGATGGGCGGAGTGTTGGGTGGAGTGGGACAAGCCTTGGCCATCGCCATGCCGATGAGCGGCACGAGTTCGACGGATGTATTGATTTGGTCGCTGGTGATTGCCGTTGGCACGGCAGCACTGCTGTGGCCCGGTCGCTATCGCCTGCTCGAACGGATCATGATCGTGGTGGTGGGCGGATTTACCCTGGTCTCGGTTTTTAATGTTTTCGCCCTGCAATCCCACGAGGAGTGGGCCATTTCGGCGGGCGATATCGGCCGTGGGTTGAGTTTTCAGTTTCCCCCGGGGGATGATTTTACGGTGGGACTCACCACGGCCTTGGCGGCGTTTGGCATCATCGGAATGGCAGCGGGGGAGATCTTCTTTTATCCGTATTGGTGCCTGAAGAAAGGCTACGGTAGTTACACGGGTATCTCGGATGGCAGTGACGCGTGGCGCCACCGAGCTGAAGGCTGGTTGCGGGTAATGAAGTGGGACGCGTTGTGTTCGATGGCCATCTATACGGTATCGACGGTGGCGTTTTACTTACTCGGCGCAGCGGTGTTGGCGCGTTCCGGACTGAAGCCGGCGGGGGCGGAACTCATCCAAGTCCTGTCAGAAATGTATCAGCCGGTATTCGGCGACTTGGGTATGGTGCTCTTTCTCGGTGGGGCGTGTGTGGTTTTGTATTCCACATTCCTAGTCAACAACGCGAGTAGTGCGCTCGTCTGGGCCGACGTGATTAAAGGCAAGCAATCGGCAGAAATCCGATGCAAGGCGGAGCGTGTTCTGGGAGTCGCTCTGCCGTTGGCGGCGGCGTTGATGTTTGTGATTTTGCCGAATCCACGGGCCTGGGTGATCTTTGCGGGAATCACGCAAACCCTGACGCTGCCGTTGTTGGGTTATGCGGCTATCCGATTCCGGTTTAGTCCCGAGATCCGTTCATTTTCCCATCGTCGGGCCGGGGATGTATTCCTGATCTTCACGGTAATGGTGTTGGTGGCTGCGGCGACGACGCTGCTGTTCCTCGTGTGAAGCGGCGTGAGATCGATGGTCTTTCCCGAAGGGTCTGAATAGACAAATACCTCCAAGTGTCTCGCGCATATTGTATGGAATCCGTATTGAACGATCCAGATATTCTGGTGAAGATGTGATTTCACATGCCTGACCAACCCATTTTCCGCACGATTCGTGCGCAAGTAGTGCATCGCCTCCGCGATGATGTCATGGGGCAGGTTTTCGAACCGGGTGAGAACCTGAGGGAATTCGCCCTGGCCAAACGCTACGCGGTTAGTCGTTCACCGATCCGGGATGCTTTACTTCAGCTGACGCAAGAAGGGCTGTTAGTCGCGACGCCGAATTGCGGGGTCAAAGTGGCCTCGCGGATGGATGATGAAATCCAGCCGCTAGTGATTGATATTCGCCTTAAGGTTGAACTGTTTGCATTGGATAGGTTCATCAAACAAATCGACGATTCGGATCTGACGGTTCTGGAGCGATGTCTGGAGAAAAACCACACGGCGTGCCGGGAGGGTGTTTTGTCGGCCATCATAAAATCTGACATGGCATTCCATGAAGCGATTGTGGAGAGAGGCGGCAGTGAGAAACTGATTGGCTTATGGAAGCAGGTCATCTCGGCCATGATGCTTCACTATCATCGCCTCGGTGATTGGATCGAAAGTTACCAAGAGCACGTAGCGATCTTCGAAGCTATCAAACGGGGTGATCGCAAGGGTGCGAAGGCGGCTTTGATCACCAATATTCAGTAGTTGGCTCGGCGTGATTCGGTTCACGGACACCGTTTCAACGAAGGCTGACGGCTACTGGGATACGATCGAAGGGGCTTCAGGTCGGTTGCGTGAGAATTCGCAGATGCTGTGAACCCGAGCCGGCCTTTCAGAGAAATGTCCTTAGCTCTCACGCCAGATGCGCAAGTCGTCGATGTAGGCATTTTTGGCCACCAGGAGACGAAGGAGTCGTTTGGTCGGATGGTCGAAGCCTTCGGAGCGGAATGACCCCACGGTTTTACCGTCAATCTCAACGGAAAGTCTTGAGCCACGCAGGGTGACCGCGACTTCGTGCCAGATGCCAATTTCCAAATCGTTCGGGATGGTTTTGGATTTAGTGGCGAGCATCGCCTGCTGCTCGGGGGTAACGGTTTTATCCTGTCGGGCCTGGCGAATTTTGAGATCCATATTGCCAGTTTTTTGATCGGCGATTTCTACCGATTCTTTGGAGAGGATGACCTTGAATAAGTGCCCGGCGTGGACGGATTCGAGCTCCATGTCGGCGAAGTTTAGATTCAGTTCATCATCGTCATCCTCGAGCATGAAACGCAGTGCGAGGGTGCCATCACGGAATTCAAAGGCGTGCCGCACAGACGTCGCGTGCCAGGCCACTTCGTGAGTGTAGATATACATGTAGCCGTCCCGTAGATCGACTTCTTTGTTCCCCTCGGCGGTCTTGTCGCTGCTGGTCGTCCACTCATTGCCGGGCTCATCTTTGAGTTCCTGGGACTCGGTGCGATCGAAGGTGTCTTCAAAAATGAGAGTGCCGTAGTCGCCGGCTACGACGTTGGTGGTGAGGCCCAGGCTGGAACAGAGCAGGGCGAGGGGGAGGAGGTTTTCCATCGGGGCAGAGGAGAGGTTATTTGGAAAGGAAGATGTCGCTCTGGGTGGCGGCGAGGATGAGGGAGCGGAAACCGTAGTCGTGTTCGGCGAGCTCGGTAACGATGCGATCGATTTCGCGACGGTCACCAAATTGAATTTCGGCCCCAGTAGCGTAGGTGAGAATCTGGTTTAAAACGTTGCGCGCGATCTTGTCGGGGGACGATAGCACAATGCTTTTGAATCCTTCGATGTCTTGGAAGGGGCGGCCGTCGGCCATGTGGTAGCTGGCATCTACGATGGGACCTTGGATAAGTTTATCCTCTTCGGACTTGGCGCGGTAGTGGTCTCTCCAGCCGCCGATGACATCGTAGTTTTCGAGCGCGAAACCGGGAGGATCGATCATCTTGTGGCAGGCCATGCAGCTTTCGATCGAGCGGTGTTTATCCATCTGATCTCGGATCGAAACGGCACCACGGATATCGGGTTCGATGGCGGGAACCTGGTCGGGTGGCGGCGGGATATGTTGGCCGAGAATACGTTCGATGAGCCAAGCGCCGCGCACGATTGGCGAGGTGGTGGTTCCGTTGGCCGTTACTTTGAGCACACTGGCTTGAGTGATGATGCCGCCGCGGTGGTCGTCGTCGGTGAGCGTGATTTTTTGAAATTCCTCACCGGATTCAAATGGCAGGCCGTAATGGTGAGCGAGGCGCTCATTCACGACGGTGAAGTCGGAGTCGATCACATGAGTTACACTCAGATCGTCCTCAATCATCAGACTTAGAAAACTGTGAGTTTCATCCAACATTGAGTAGAGTAAAACCGGATCGAATTCTGGATACAGTTTGGCGTCCGGGGTGGTGAAATTGATGTCGTTTAGGTTCAGCCAGTTATCGGAAAAATTCTCCACGAAAGCCTGTGATCGTTCGTCAGCCAGCATGCGTTCGACCTGTTGGCGGATCGTTTGTGGATTGGAAAATTTGCCGGCATCGGCGAGACGGCGAAGTTCCGCGTCGGGAGTGGTGCTCCAGAGGAAGTAGCTTAACCGAGAGGCGATGGCGTAATCATCCAGACGACCGGGTTCCTCAGTGAAGTAAATGAACCGATGGGAACAAAGTATGGCCCGATACCCGGCTCGCACGCCGGCGAGGAGTGAATCGCTATCGGCCATTTCGTCTTTGGCGAAGTCGACATAGGGCTCGAGCTCTTTGGCCGTGACAGAGCGACGGAAAGCTCGATTGGCAAAGCGGAGCAACAGGTCAGCGAGGTCTTGATGGGGGTTCGCACTCTGGAGTTCACCTTGGTCGATCTCAAGGTCACCAAACAGGTTTTGACGTAAATCTTTTGGGGCGAGGCCCGGGTAGATGCGCTCCATCGTGAGGCCTTTGACGGCTACGGCGGCAGCACCATTATTCACCGCGTCGAATGAATAGATTTCTTTGGAGCTAACCCAGTCGATCGTCTTGTCGATGGGTCTGATTCCGAGTTGGTGAGGGGCTCGGATCCAAGTGTCGAAGGAGTGGGTGCGCAGTTCGTCGGTCGCTTCGAAATGGCCCACCCAGTAAGTCATGGGGGCCTTGGCGCGCAGGATACCGGTTTTGAGTCGGGTCCAAACGCTGCGGCCAGGCGGCGCGTTATGGGCTTTGGCGGTGACGGTGACGCGATACCAGCCGGTCTCCGTCACGGTCGTGTCGGGCAAACGACCGTGGAAGCCGTTGGTGGAGGGAAAACTGAGTAGCTGGTGGTTGTCGGCGTCATAGACGGCCATGCGTTCGTTGGCGATTCGTTCGCGCCCCACGCCGAGTTGGTGGGGTTCGAATTCTTCGTAGTAGGTCACGCGGGGCTCGATCGCCTGTTTGAACGACTCGTCCAGCATCAGGTCGATGGCGACGAGATACTTCTGCAGGAGATGATACGAGATTTGTTGGCTGTCCGCGATGTTGATGAAGCTGTTTTTGGCCGTTTCCTCCGGCAGGTGTTCCAGTAGCGGGATATCGATCCCGAAGAGATCGTGGAGGGTGTTTTCGTATTCGACCTGGCTCAAGCGGCGGGATTTCACGCGACCAAGTTCTTGGGTGTGAATAGCAGAGGCGCGGTGAATTTTGGCTTCGAATTCGGTAAGAAAATTACGGCGCTCCTCGGGTTCGACGAGTGAGTCTTCCTTGGGAGGCATTTCCCCATCGCGCACCCGGTCGTGAATCATGGCCAAGAGGCTGCGATCCGAGAGTTGGGAGGAGTCGAACTTCAGCGATTCGAGATCGAGTTCACCTTTCTTATCAACCGGGTTGTGGCACTCGAAGCAGTTGAGATCGAAGAACTCGGAGACGAGAGGAGGGAATGCGTTGGAATCGTCGGCCTGCGCGGTCACTACGCCGGCGGTGATGATGGAAAGTAGAAGGAACCTCCGGGACATGGGTAGGTTGGGCGCGTGGGCGTTTGAAATGAAACCGGTGATCGCTAAACTCAGACCATCGACAGGTCGCTCATCTCACCGGTGCTGGTGGCGAATTGGTCGGCTTCGATACCATGGCGATGCAGCAGGCTGAGGTAGAGATTTGGCAGCGGGTAGTTATCCTTGCGATCGTAGGCAATATGTTGGCCGTGACGGAATCCGCCGCCCGCGAGGACCACGGGCATGTTGCGGTTATCATGGGAGCTCGCGTTACCAAGATTGGAAGTCATGAGCACGCTAGTGGAATCGAGCATACTGCCGTTAGATTCTTCAGCACCCTTGAGGTCACGTAGGAAGTTGCCGTATTTGCGCATCAGTTCGGTTTCCACGAGGGTCAATTGATCGAGTTTCATTTCGTCGAGGCCATGGTGACTCAAGCCATGGTAGCCTTGATCGACACCGGGGAGCGGCACGGCCCCTCCCTCACCGTTGAGGTGAATGGTTACAAAGCGGGTTGAATCCGTTTGCAACGCGAGGAAAGTGACGTCGAGAAGCAACTTCTTCCGGTCAATGATCGCGTCGCTATTGGAAATATCGACCGGGATGGGAGCGTTGACTTTAGGCTTCGGGCGATCGGCCCACTCTTGGGCTGCGCCGAGGCGTTTTTCAAAATCGCGCACGGAGGTGAAGTATTGGTCGACCTTATCGCGATCACCCGAGCTGAGCGTGCGGATGACGCGTTTGGCATCCGACGAAACGACATCCATCACGCTGCGGCCTTGGCGTAGGCGCTCAATCTGGAGGGCCTTTTCAGCTGGGGTGTCGGGGATGAAGAGTTGGTTGAATACTTTGGAGGGAGACTCCTCCGCGGGAATCATACTGCCGGAATCCGTATAGGATGCGCTGTTGGAGCCGTTGATATTTAACACCAGCGATGGGAAGCGGGTGTGGTGGCCCTGGTGCCGCGCCATGTATTGATCGATGGAGATCGAATTTTTAAAGGCAGCGTTCCGCGAGAAAGGTGCGGCCGTTAAAATGCTACCCTCAGCCATGTGACCTCCGCTGACACCCGGATGTGAGGCGCCACTGACAATCGTCATGTCATCTCGCAAATCGGCGAGGTCGTTGAGGTAAGGGGAGGGGGTGTAGTTTCGGCCGGCCTCGATGGGGTTGAGATTCGGGCCATGGAGACCCAGGGCGAGGGTCACAGCGACAAAACGACGAGGCGGTTGGTGGGCCAAAGTGGCGGCGAAAGCGGGCGTCATGGCTTCGAGCCAAGGCAATGCCATCGTGACGCCAGCGCCCTTTAAAAAGGAACGGCGGGAGAGGGACTTCGAGAAGTTGAAGTTTACATTCTTCATCGAAACAGAAGAGTTAGATGAAAGGGGTATTTTCTAAAATTCAAGTATAGTAAATAATAGTAAGAAGATACAAACCATCCGGCTAAATTGAGCAAATCGAAAGACTTTCAACCGTTGACCAAATCTATTCGGGTTCGTTTCGTGTTTTGGGAAGATTTCGGTGTCACTAATGTATGACGATCGAAATCAACAGGGATGAGTCCTGGTAAATTGGCAACGCCTCATGAAAATTATAAAACTGTATGATTCTGGATTGCTTGGCCACATTCATGCTGTGCTTGTCGATTTAATCGGCCGCCGGTGCAACCGGCCTGTAGCGATATTAAACGTAAGAAAAACTGATACTCGAATGGCTCTCCGTTCTCATCTAATGAGATGAACATGTTCACAGCGTCTATCATGCAGCGTTTGGAGGCGGCCAAAGTCGTGGCAGGCTTTTCAATCGATCGGGTCGAAGATGCGGTGCCGTTGGCGAAGGCGCTATTGGCCGGCGGTATTTCGGTTGTTGAACTGACTCTGCGAACCGAAGCGGGCATGGCTGCGATCAAGGAGATCAGCGTTGGGGTGCCAGACATGCTGTTGGGCGTGGGAACAATTTTAACGCCCGATCAGGCTCGGCAGGTGAAAGTCAATGGCGCGGACTTTGGCGTATCTCCGGGGTTGAACCGCAATGTGATCGAGGCGGCGCAGCAAGCGGGTTTGCCGTTCGCCCCGGGAATCGCAACCCCTTCGGAGTTGGAAGCGGCGATCGAATGCGGTTGTCGTTTCGTGAAGTTCTTCCCGGCTGAAGCGGCCGGAGGGATTCCCTACCTGAAGAGCATCTCCGCGCCTTACGCCCATCTCGGCGTGAAATTTTTTCCGTTGGGAGGACTGAACGCCAACAACATGGTCAACTATCTACTGGAAAAGAACGTGCCTGCGATCGGAGGTTCGTGGATCGTGAAACCCGATTTGGTCGCGCAGAAGGCGTGGGATCAGATCACCGCCCGCGCGGCCGAAGTGTGCCAAATCGCGGCAGCAACTTAAACCAATATTCCCGTTATGAAATCCATTGTAAGCTTCGGTGAAATCATGTGTCGGCTCGCGTCGCCGCAAAACCTGCGTCTGCGCCAAACCCGCGAACTGGAAGTGACCTATGCCGGAGCGGAGGCGAGTGTGGCTGCTTCGGTCTGCAATTTTGGCGGGACCGCGCGTTATGTGACCGCCTTGCCCAAGCATGCTTTGGCGGATGCCACGATGGATACATTACGCTCGGTCGGCATCGATACGTCCCACGTATTGCGCACCAACTCGGGTCGTTTGGGTGTCTACTTTCTGGAGACGGGGGCGAATCAACGTCCGAGCAAGGTGATCTACGATCGCGAGGATTCAGCCATCGCGATAACCCCGGCGGATCAATACGATTGGCCCGCGATTTTTGCCGGGGCGCAATGGCTGCACCTCAGTGGCATCACTCCGGCGCTTTCCCAAATCGCTGCCGAGTCGACACTCGTCGCGGCGCAGCAAGCTCAGGCCGTCGGTTGCCAAGTTTCCATCGATCTAAATTTCCGGAAGAAACTGTGGAAGTGGGAGGAGGGAACTTCGGCCTCTGATCTGGCCCAGAAGACGATGCGCGGCATCTTGCCATTCATCGACCTCGTTATCGCCAATGAAGAAGACTGCCACGACGTTCTCGGCATCAGCGCAGGGGAGACCAACGTCGATTCCGGCAAGTTGGATACAGCGCGTTATCCTGATGTCGCCCGAAATGTGATCAGCCAGTTTCCCAACGTCAGCAAAGTTGCGATCACCCTGCGCGAGAGCCTGTCGGCGACGCACAATAACTGGGGTGCGATGTTATTCGAGCGGGATACCGAAACGGCGTATTTCGCCCCTCTCGATGGGACGAGTAGTTACCAGCCGTATCGGATCAAACACATCGTCGACCGGGTCGGCGGCGGGGATTCATTTGCCGGTGGATTGATATTTGCCCTCACCACCCCGGAACTGGCCGAACCCAGTATCGCCTTAAAATACGCTGTCGCAGCTTCCTGCCTGAAGCACTCGATCAAAGGAGACTTCAATTATTCCACCCGCGGCGAAGTGGAGGCCCTGATGGGGGGAGCCACCTCGGGCCGGGTCGTGCGCTGAACCGCTTGTTACGGGACTAACAGTTGGTCGGGAGGGGTTGTGGCTCGGAATCCCATGACCGTCGCGGCTTTGTCACCGCTGAGAAAAGACTGGTTGTGCTCGAGCTTACCTTGGTCGGCCACGGTCGGGTAAAACAGTCGGGCGAGGGTGGCGGCGTCTTGATTGAGGATGTTATTCTCATGCACAACGAAGAGGGGATGACTACCTTCGTAGTTAGCCGAGAGGCCTAGTTCCATCGCTTGGCAGGCATCGTTCAGGTCGACGTAGGAAAAGTAGGTGTGTTTCATCCACATCAGCTTGAGGTCCGGATCGGACAATACCTTCACGTAGGACGTCTTGCCCTCGAATGCCCGGTCGGCCCGGAGTTGATCGAACTCGGCTTGGGCTTTGGCGAGTATTTCTGCTGATTCCTGAGTGGGCAGGGTGGCTAGATAGGTGGCGCGATCCTGGGCCGCGACGTAGGCGCCGATTTCCGCTTCACGCGTGAGTTGCGGGTTATGCCAACCGGCTCCGAATCTCAGACAGGAACTGCTGATGCCGTCACGCCGCCAGAAGTAGTCTGCAATGTCCTCCGTGATTTGTTTGGTGAAGGAATACGAATCGGTGGTGAATTTGGGATGATCCTCTTCCACGGGCAGGTGCGAGAGTTCGAAGGCCTTGGGTCCGAAAAAGTAACCGATGGCGTGGATTGAACTCGCGACCACCACGCGCTTCACGCCGGTGGCGGCAGCGGCGTTGAAGAGGTTGAACGTGCCGGCACAATTGAGGGAAAAGAGATCGGTGGCGGGAAGCGCGGGTCCTGGAATTCCCGCCAGATGAAGAATCGCATCCACGCCTTCGCAGTGGGGCAGGAGTGAATCCGCCTCCAGTAGATTGGCCGTGCGGAAATCCAATCCGGGTATTCCGGGATCCGTGAGATCAATGCCCCGAACTTCGAAACCCAGGGGCTGAAGATGGGCGAGCACGGCTCGACCGACAAAGCCGGCGCAACCGGTAATTAGTATTTTCATACTCGAATCGCCGACAGGTTTGGGAAGGACCTATTCTTTGAAGAAATCAGCAGGGTTGAAGGTGAGGGTGGAAGCACGGGGTTGGCCATTCTCGAGGGCGGGTAAAAATGTCAGTTGCAGCACGGTGCGGCGAACGAATTCCGGCAGAATAAGTTCATTGCCTTCGATCGATAGCAGTTCACCGGAAGCAGAAATATTAACGGTAACAGGAAAATCAAATTCTCGGGGGTCCGTGGAGGCGTGCAGAATTTCCGGGGCGAGCGGCCATACGGGTTGGGCTGGGATGTTTTCGCGACGGTGGTTTCCTTGGTGGTCGAGGCGAACGAATTCGACCGCCTCTTCGACGGTGAGTTCGTAACGCTTCTCGGAGTGATTGGTCGCGAACTCTTCGCCGTGGTTGAAGACGTGAATCGTCGACTGTTTGATTTCGAAATTGGAGGGCAGCCCCGGTTGAAGAATAGTGATCTTTTTGGGCGTCTGATCCACTTGGCCAACTTGTTCATGGAAAATGGCATCATGAAATTCCTCACCGGATCGAATAACGACCGTGCCAAACACATGGGCGTCGGCGATCAATTGCTCGGAGGAAATCTTAAAGGTGATCTCGATGGCATTGGGCGCCTGATCTGCGGAGTCTCCGGGAGCTGCGCCGAGCATGCCGGCATCGGATATTGAGCCCTGTAAACTCACCGCTTGATCAATGATGGTTTGGCTGTCGTCGCCGAGGTCTTGGCCGGCATCGGCAATACTGTCCGTGCTGCCCATGTTGAGTAGGCCCTCCCGTCCGCTCAGTTCCGCTCGATCGAGATTTTGATCAGCCATCATCTGGATGCCAAATTGATTGCTAATCCGATCTAGGCCCTCGCCGTATAGGTTGGTGAATGTTTCCTCGAGTTCGAGGTCATCGATGGTGACCAGATTCGAACTGACCTTGGTTGCCATTTTCCAGCGTAGTCCGGGAGTCTCGATCAAGTTTACCCGTTTGCGTTTTGGGGTGTCCAGAATCGCATTTTCTCCATCCAGTTTGGAGACTTTTAGTTGTTTGGCCCCTTGCGCAAGGAAGAGATCTATCCCGACAAATAGATAGTGATCTCGTTCGGCGATGGGCCGAGAGTTCACCTCAACGGGTTTGGCCGCCGAGACGAGGGACAGTTCGAGTCCACCTATGAGCACCAAGAGTGATAACGAACCGAGGCACGTTCTGGCTGATGAGGATGATCTGTGATCGATGGCAGCCATATTTTCGTCGTCGGGTCAGAGGTGGGGCGGGGGGAGGTCTACTGATCGCAGGCAAATGCCGCATGCGAACGAGGGGACCACTATGGGTGAGGGTTTGACCGGCAAGCAATCTGTCGATCGGTCAACCCTTGACTGTTTGAATAAGAGGCACCGCCCGACTACTTCACCGGAACTTTAGTGGCGGTGGGCGACTTACGCTTCCGTGTTTTAGTAGCCGTCTTCTTGGCTGGATTTTTTTCGGATTTGGGGAGTAAGGTGAACCCAGATTGCTGGTGACTATCGACTAACACCACACGGGGATGCTCCGGCACGCCCGTGAGATTTAAGTTCACCGAACTGAGCATGAGTTTGAATGTTTCGTATCCCACCATTTCATAACAGTGATTGGCTCCGGCTGCATCGGTGGGTTTTTCCGATACATCAATGCTCACGAAACCGAGATCCTTTGGCACGGAAATGCCAAATCCCTGGATGGTTTGGAGAACTTGCGCTGTGCCGATGACCACATCGGGTTTATATTTTTTAAGCCATTTCTTGATACTGTCTGGCTCGGCACCTTCGTCGTGCCAGGTGCGGCGAATAGGACTGCCTAACATGGGCAGCCGATCGGAATCGGGGATGCCGGATTGGAAATATAAGAAGGATGAGTTGAACTGCTTAAAGCCAATCCCGCCGGTTTTAGTCATGATCAATCCGATCCGACGATGCCCTGCCGTGACACACATATCCAACATCTCGTCCATCATCTTGAAGTAGTCGGGGCACGCTCGATGTAGCTTGGGTTCGACGATACTGTAACCGGCGGTCGCCACGCATAATCCTTCAAAATTGAAATCCAGTTTGGCGGTGCCGCTGACAAAAGGCAGCACGACTACCCCTTTGATGCCCCGCGCGATGATGATGGAACGGGCTAAGCGGCAACTCATGCCGGGATCGCTCAGATAAATGAAATCCACTCCGAAGCCAACGGTCTCGGCGAGACTTCGAATTCCGGTAATAAGCTCCTTGATACGCGGATGTTTCCTCACCTCCTCGCGGCTGAGTTCGGGCACGAGTATCGCCATCTGAGATCGGCTCCGATTACGCCGCGATTTACGCAGGTGCTGCATGAGCTCGGCGACCCGGGGGTCCTGGCGGTAACCCATTTTCTTCGCGAGGCGTTGAATTTCCTGGCGTCGTTTCAGTGAGGTTTTCGGACTATTGCGTAGGGCCAAGGACACCGCGGATACCGATACGCCGGCTTTTTCGGCGATGTCGCGCAGACTGATGAAATCTTCAGATGCCATGGACCAAATCACTAGATTAAGCCCCAAACGGAGTCAACGGTTGACCGTTGGGAATGTTGTGCGACCCACCCTTTTTTGGGATTTAATGAGTTGTCGAACGTAATTCTTCAGCTGTCTCAACCAGCAATCTACCCCTCGATTAATCCTCTTCAGAAAACGTATACAATAACTTGATACAACAGAATCGTCGTTATTTCGCGACGGTTTTCTTCCACTCAATTTTCCCGTCCACTCCGCCTCCAACGCTCCAGCTGTAACGGAGAAATTGGCCGGAAGTCGAGGATGGTTCTTCCCTTAAAGAGCCGACCTCTAAAACCCGTAACCCGACCAAACCCCCAACGCTAAGCATATACTAATGAATACCAGACCGCGAACCCCCCGAACCCCCAGGATCCTCAGTGTGATCCTGTTGTTTGCCGGCATCGGCAGCACCAACCTTTCGGCCCAATCCGTGTCTCAAGGCGAGACCGACTCCGAAGAAGTTATCGAACTTTCACCCTTCTCCGTGAGTGCGGCAGAAGATAACGGTTACGCCGCGGTTAACACGCTGGCTGGAACACGTCTAAAAACTGATCTGAAGGATCTCGCCGGCGCGATTCAGGTCGTGACTGAGCAGTTCATGGAAGATACCGGAGTCACCAATTCGGAGGATTTATTCCTCTACACCACCAATACAGAAGCATCCGGTCCGGATGGTAATTTTGGTGGCGGTGGTGCTGAGCGCCGCAACCCTGAACAAGCTCGGGTGCGTGGTCTTTCAAATCCTGACCGGACTCGAGGATACTTCCTCACCAACATCGGTTTCGATGCCTACAACACCGATCGTGTCGCCATTGCGAAGGGCCCGAACGCGTTGCTCTTCGGCCTCGGTAGCCCCGCTGGTATCGTTAATAATAATCTCAAGCAGGCTAAATTCCAAGACGCCAATCGCGCCCAATTTCGTTTAGGTAGCTGGGGATCGCATCGCGAAACAATCGACATCAATAAGGTGTTGGTGGAGGACAAGTTGGCCGTTCGTTTGATCGGTCTGAACAATCAAAATAAGTTCAAACAAAAACCAGCATACGAAGATGAACAACGTATCTACGGTGCTTTGAACTGGTCGATTACCGACAGCACCTCGCTCAAAGCCAATATTGAGCAAGGCACCAAGGATGCCACTCGTCCTAATACCAGCTCACCCACCTCCAATATCCCAACCTGGGTCGCGGATGGCATGCCGGTTACCACCGGCAATTTCAGTCAAACCGGATTCGGAAGCTTCGGTGGAAATCGCGCGCCTCAATACATCTACGACGGACCGGCAGCTACCGCAGTTTCGGTCGGATTCGACCCCGATCCAGCGACCTCCGGTCCAGATGGCATCCGTCGCACCCATTATACTTACGCTAATCGTGCAGAAGATGGCGGCAGTGGATTCAGTGACGCCGTTTTGAACGACTCTAACCGGTGGATCTTTGACTTCCGAAATAACTACCTCGGCGGATTGGATAATCAGCAGAAGTATGACTTCTCTGCTGTCAATGTGGCTCTTGAGCAACGTTTAGGGCAGAATGCCGGTGTCGAACTCTCTTTCGATGATCAATACTACCAGTCGTGGTCCCGTGACCGGGTGGGTAACGGCATCTCTGTTGATGCCAGTAGTTTTCTGCCATACTTCGTTTCAGATGGGAATGGCGGCACGGTAGATGCAACCAATCCGAATGTCCGTCGTCCCTACGTCACCCTAACGGAAAACATGCGCAAAGCTGAAACAGAGCGTGAAGCGGTTCGCCTGACCGGTTATTACGACCTAGATTTCAAGGAAATTGGGGACAACTTGGGCTGGCTCGGACGTCACGTCTTCACCGGTGTAGCCAGTGATCAATCCTCGGAGGTTCTGCGTTACAGCAACAATTACGGCAGCTCCATCACGGGCGAAATGGAAGATGTTTTGCAGGCAAATCGTGCCCGTGACTTCACCTCTTCCTCCTGGGATCGTCGTGGCCAAGGTAAACGTTACCTCGGACCGGCAATCACCGGGGTTCCCTCCAGTGGATTTGCGGCCAGCCGCGTGCTGACTAACGTGACACCTCGCGTCGGCGATTGGTCTGCATGGATGTATGATAAATTTGCCGCGCCAATCGTCCCTGGGCACACCGGTGCCTACCGCCAAGTCAACGGTAGTTTCAATCACGACCCGGTCACCTCCGCTTCGATTGACCGTCAAGAAATCGAAACCTACGCCCTCACGGGTCAAAGTTTCCTCTTCAACGACGCGATTGTCGCCACCTATGGCTGGAGGCAAGACAAGGCCTCGTCCTTCCGCGACGGCGCTCCTGACCAAAATGCTGATAATATCGCATTGATTGATTCGCTTCAATTGCCCGGCACTCCCGACAGCTCCGTTAAGGCGGACGTCTTCTCTTGGGGCATCGTCGGACACGTGCCGACTTCTCTGACCGAGAAACTTGGCATGAAGCTGAGCGCGCACTACAATGAATCGGAAAACTTCGTGCCATTACCTGGGCGGGTTTCACTGTTAAATCGTCCTCACGACAGTCCTGCTGGATCGACAGAAGAATTCGGTTTCTCCTTCGGCAATATGGATGATACCTTCCATGTCCGGGTGAACTGGTATGAAACCATTTCGATCAACCAGACCGACAACTCGGCAGGTTCCGCAGCTATTCCCAATTGGGAACGTTTGTTCTACAACAACGTGCGTAATTCACTCCAAGAGTTGGAAGAACGGGTCCCCGGTGATCCTTCCCAAGGCTACTGGCCCAACAATATCAACTGGGCTGACACCTACACCCTGCCACCTCTCGGCATGCGTGAGGCCTTCTGGACTCCAATTAATCCGGATCCTTCGCCTGGAGGAACCAATGCAGTTTCGGATCACCCCAACTCCAATGTCACAGGCGTATCTGACTTCATCTCGAAGGGCATGGAAATCGAAGGAGTCTGGAATCCTAACAGCAATCTGACGATGGCGTTTAACGTGGCCCAGCAGGAGGTTTCAAAAACCAACGTGCTGCAGTCCTACCGGGAGTATTTCGATATTCGTGAGCCCCAATGGCTCGCTATGGGTGCTCTCGTCGCCCGCCCGAACACTTACAAAAATGATGAACCTCAAACGATTTACCAGAGGACCCGCACGGTCCAATGGGCAGGTCTCATCCCTCGCATTGCGGCTGAGGGGCAACCTAGTCACGAAATCCGTGAATGGCGCGCCAACTTCATTACGAACTACAAGTTCAATGATGACAGTAAGCTCAAAGGGTGGTCCGTCGGTGGTGCCTTACGCTGGCAAGATCAGGTGGCTGTCGGTTTCGAGGATGGATCCGTTAATGGTGCAACCGACTATGGGGTGGATGGACTCGGCTCATTCAGTGTCGCCGATTTCGATTCGCCGATTTTCGGACCCGCTGAGACCAACGCCGATGTATGGTTCGCCTATGGTCGCAAGATCATGAAGGACAAGGTCGGATGGAAGATTCAGCTCAACGTTCGTAACGTGCTGAACAACGACGACCTCATCATCACTGGCGCTGATTTTGATGGTCTTCCGACCCGGATTCGGATCGTGAATCCAATCAATTACCGTCTCACCACGACGTTCGACTTCTAGTAGGTCACTAGGAAACCGGCGTTGAGCCGGTGTGTGCTTCCAGCGGGCTGGCCATGTGTAAACGTGCCAGCCCGCTTTACGAAGCGATCTTCAAATAACCAAACCGTCTCGATTTTTTCAAAGCAGTCGCAGCAGAGATTATACCTCGTTGCACTCGACCCGTTATCTCCAATTCTAGAGCGTGAGTCTTTCAATTTTCCCGTCCGACTGGATGACAGTTTCCCGTATTGATTCAAAGCCAGATGAAGAATCCCCGCCTAAAAGGTATCCTCCCTGTAATTCCAACGCCGTTTGATGATAGTGGCGTAATTGATGCCGATGCGTTCCGGCGGGTTGCAGGATTTTGCGTCGAATCCGGCGCTGGTGGCGTGGTTTTCCCCGGTGTCGCGAGCGAATACGATTTCCTCACCCCGGAAGAACAACAAACCCTCACGGCTATCCTATGCGACGTGGCCCGTGATCGCACTCCAGTGATATGTGGGGGAGGCAGAGGCGACCCTGCGACGATAGGCGCGAACATCCGCGCTGCCCAGGGACTTGGTGCAATCGCTGCCATGGTATTGGTGCCAAAGCACTATGCCACCGATGTTCAAGGTGCTGTGGTATTCATGCAGGCCGTGATCGCGGCGGCGCCCGGTATGGATATCATTCTGCAAAACGCGCCGGCTCCGACCGGTGCGGGACTTCCCTCGGAAGACGTATTACGGATCGTGCAGGCGTGTCCGGCCATCCGTTACGTGAAGGAGGAGGCATTGCCATCCGGTCCTCGCGTAACCGCTCTCCAAGAAAATGCACCCGACCATTTCGACGGCGTGATCGGCGGCGGCGGCGCCCGCTATGTCATCGATGAAATGACCCGCGGTGCGATAGCCGCCATGCCGGCAGCGGAGATCACCGACATCCACGTTAAAATGTGGAACGCGTTTCAATCGGGCCAAGAAGGTGTGGCCCGCAGTCTTTATATGAGAACACTGCCGCTGCTTGTGATTCAGACCATCTACCGGATGCGTTTGACCAAACACGTGCTGACTACTCGCGGCGTGTTGGATAATGCCAATGTGCGCGCACCTCTCATGAAATTTGATGCTTATGATCAAGCGGAAGTCGCTCTCCAGTTGGATAGTATCTCCGATCTGTTAGGCGCAGCCCCAACTACGATTGCCGTCGCATGAGCAAAGTAAAAAAAGTCGAAGCCTTTGTGCTCACCGTTCCCCGCGACGAACCTTACTTGGGCGGGCAACACAATGATGAGGGAGCTAACGAACGTGGCTACTTTGTGCGCCAGCGTAACCGCACGGTTTACCCGATTATGGATCGCTCAGTCGTGGTGCGACTCGAGACCGAATCCGGCGTGATCGGGTGGGGCGAGACCTACGGCCTCGTCGCTCCTCGGGCGGTGCTGGCTCTCATCAATGATTTTATGTGCGACTTCGTCGTGGGGCGTGACGCCTTTGACGCGGCGGTCATCCACGAGGATCTCTACAACATGATGCGCTTCCGCGGCTACGGCGGTGGATACTACATGGATGCGCTGGCTGCGATCGATATCGCGCTGTGGGACGCCGCAGGTCGCTGCGCCAATTTACCCGTCGCCAAGTTACTTGGCGGACGTCGCCGGGACAGAATTCCGGCCTATGTTTCCGGTTTGCCCAAACCGACGCTTACCGAACGCGCTGAGTTCGCGGCCGAGTGGCAGGGTAAGGGGTTCAATAGTTTCAAATTTGCCGCTCCGATGGCCGAAAAAAGCCTCGCCGCAGAGATTTCCGGTTTACGCGAAGTCTTAGGATCTGAAGCCCGCATTGCCGCGGACATGCATTGGACCTGCACATCCGCCGAGGCGGTTTCGCAGATTAAGGAAATGGAACCGCACGGTCTCTGGTTTGCGGAGGCTCCGGTCGCGACCGAAGATGTGGCCGGTCTGGCCGACGTCGCCCGTGGCGTGCAAACGCCGATCGGCGTGGGCGAAGAGTGGCGCACGGTTTACGATGCCCAGGCTCGAATCAATGCGCGAGCGGTTCATATTATCCAGCCCGAGATGGGGCACACTGGCATCACTGAATTTATGCGCATGGGGTTAGCGGCTCAGGCGGCGCACCTCCGGATTATTCCCCATGCGACAATTGGATCGGGTATCTTTCTCGCCGCGAGTTTACAGGCCAGTTCGGCCCTCGAATGTGTCGAGGCGCACGAATTTCAGCACTCGATATTCTGCCGCAATACCGGCCTGATTACCGAAGGCATTGAATGCAAAAATGGTGAGTATATTCTTGCTGATAAGCCCGGTATCGGGGTCGAGCCGACAGAGGAAATGATTTCAAAACTGGAGAGATAATCCCTCATGGTTAGTCCAGACTGACTCCGGTTTTCGGAGAGTGAGCGCCTGAAAATATCCCGCTATGCAAGTAATCGATTACATTGTCATTCTGCTTTATGTCGTCGGTGTCGTCGGCGCCGGCATGGTTTTTGCCGGCAGAATGAAAACCTCGAAGGAGATGTTCTCCGCTGGTGGTCAGTCGCCGTGGTGGGTGTCGGGTCTATCCGGATACATGACCATGTTTTCTGCGGGCACTTTTGTGATTTGGGGAGGCATTGCCTACCGCTACGGCTTTGTTGCGGTGGTGATCAATCTGGGCTACGGCGTGGCCGCAATATTGGTCGGGAGGTTCGTGGCGGGGCATTGGCGGAAGCTCGGCGTGGACTCTGCCCCCGAATTTTTGCAACTCCGCTTCGGTCCCGGTGTGGTGCAGTTTTATACTTGGTTTAAGGGTATCGTGAATCTCTTCACCATGGGTGGTTCGGTTTATGCGCTGTCCAAGATCGTATCCGTCTTGGTGCCGTTGGCTTCGGGACACATGTTGGCGGATCCCACTACCGGTTACCTGTCGGTGTCACTGATCTCGATTGCGCTGTGTATCCTGGTCGTGGTGATCACCTTTACGGGCGGATTGTGGGCCGTGCTCATGACTGACGTGCTGCAGTTTTTGATTCTCACGGTTTCGGTGGTGTTCATCGTGCCGCTGATATTGCTCGAGGCCGGTGGCTGGACTTCGTTTCTGTCCCAGGTCCCGGAAGGGTTCTTGTCTCCGGTGGCGGCAGACTTCACCTGGTGGTTTATTGTCGGATGGATGTTGGTGAATTTCTTTAACATCGGCGCCGAATGGACGTTTGTGCAGCGCTACACCTGCGTGCCGACAGTCAAGGACGCGAAGAAATCCGCCTACTTATTTGGCGCACTCTACCTGGTGAGTCCGATCATTTGGATGCTGCCACCACTGGTCTATCGCGTGATCAACGCGGATGCTGCGCCAGAGGAAGCCTACATCCTCGCCTGCCAACTGGTTCTACCGGCGGGTATGATGGGATTGATGGTGGCGGCGATGGCATCCGCGACCGCAAGTATGGCGACGACCCGCCTGAACGTGTTCTCCGGTGCGATCACTACCGAAGTCTATCAACGGATCATGAATAAGTCGGCGTCCGATGATCGGTTGGTTTTGGTGGGGCGGATTGTGACGGTGCTCCTCGGCATGGTCGTGACGGCGGGTGCGCTGCTCATTCCGCAATACGGTTACACGAGTTTCATCATCGATATCAATACGCTCCTTGCGGGGCCGATGTTGCTGCCAACGTTGTGGGGCATGTTCTCCCGTAAGATTGGCGCCCGCACCGTGTGGTCGACGATCGTAGCGGGTGCGATTGTTGCCTACATCATCAAGTTTGCTTTGGCCCGCGGCGGGTTCCTGACGGAAGTCGATGCGTTTCAACCACTGGTGCAGTGGATTGCAGCCAACTCACGCATCGTCGATCTGACGGCGGGAATCATCTTCCCATTACTGATTCTCACGGTGATCGAATTTACGGGTAAATCCGAACATCCGGGTTGGAAGCGCGCGGAGGCTTCCCAGCAGTCGTTCCACGACCTCCCGGCCGTGGAATCGTCGACCTTGCCGGCTAAGATGGTGGCCATCTCGCTCGCCATTATCTCGGCCCTGATGGTTGTGCTGGCGATGCTCGATCGCGAGGAGGCGGGCGTCTTGATTGGCTTGGCTCTCGTGCTGGCGGGCATAGCCGGAGGCACCCAATGGGTGGTTCGGAAAAAAGAAAAATCAATTTGAAAATTTCCTCGAAATTACATCTTCGCATTAGCACCGCCGGTCTTCTGATCGGCCTTCTGGGTTCAAGTCTCGCCGTCTCCGGCGAGCGGCCGAATGTTGTGATCATTCTGGCCGACGACCTCGGCATTGGCGACGTCTCAGCCTACAACGAAAACTCGGCCTGGCAGACCCCGCACATCGATCGACTGGCTAGCCAAGGCATGTCATTTTCGGATGCGCATACCAGTTCGGCGCTGTGCACACCTACTCGCTACGGTATCCTGACCGGACGCTATAACTGGCGCTCCCGCATGAAACAAAAGGGCGGTAGCGGGGTGTCGTTTCCCTTGATTGATCAAGACCGTATTACCATGGCAGATCTCTTCAACGAGGCAGGCTATCACACGAGTCTGATCGGTAAGTGGCATCTGGGATTAAATTGGGCCATGAAACCAGGTGCTGAGCAGAAGGATCAGCTCGGCGACTTCACTGGCATCGATTTTTCGAGACCCATCAGCAACGGGCCGGAAGCTCACGGTTTCGAGTATTCCTATGGGCTGATGGCTTCGCTGTCTTCGCCGCCTTACATCTACGTCGAGAACAGCATGCCCACTTCGATGCCCGTCGGCACTTCAGTGAATCATGATGAAAAGGCATTCTGGAGACTCGGACCGGTCGGGGAAGATTTTCGACACGCGGAGGTTCTCTCCAATCTCACGGAACGGTCGGTTGACTATATCGAGCAGCAAGCAGGCGCCGAGGAACCGTTCTTCCTCTACGTGACGCTAACGGCTCCTCACGCACCGATTATTCCGACCACCGAATTCATCGGCAAGAGCAACGTCAGTGCCTACGGGGACTTCGTGGTACAGGTTGATCATGCGGTGGGGCGGATCGCTGAAGCGATTGCTGCCGACCCGCGTCTCGCGAATACGATTATCTTTTTCGCCAGTGACAACGGTCAGTCCCCGCGGGCTGACTTCGATGATGATGAACTACCCTTGGCGGGGCACAACGGCAGCTATATCTATCGCGGCAAGAAGTTCGATATCTACGAAGGAGGCCACCGGGTGCCGTTCATCGCCTCCTGGCCCGGGCAGATTCCGGCAGGGACGGTTTCGGATGAGGTGATTTGCACCACTGATTTTATCGCCACGGTCGCTGATCTTTTGGATGTAGAGTTGCCGGATAATGCGGCTGAAGACAGCTACAGTTTTCTACCCGTGGTCACTGAGGCCGATTATGCTAAGCCGTTGCGCGAGGCCACGGTGCATCATTCTAGCGATGGGCGATTCGCTATTCGGCAGGGCGATTGGAAACTTGTTCTCTGGCCCGGCTCGGGTGGTTGGGCTTTTCCCTCCACGGATGCGGACATGAAGGGGTTGCCGGAATTTCAGCTGTTCAATCTGCGGAACGATCCCGGAGAGGTGGATAACTTGATGTCCTCGCATCCCGATCGCGTCGCGCACTTGCGTGAACTCTTAACGCAATACGTCGTGAACGGCCGCAGCACATCGGGCACTCCACAGCGCAATGAGGGTCCACCACGCTGGCCTCAATTGGAGTGGATGATCGGGCACGAAGATTTTGGCAGCCTGATGTTTCATGAGACGTTCAACCGAGCCGAGTCCCAGGAGATCAAGGATGAGCCGGGTAATGGTTGGACCACCAGCAGCGACAAGACGGCGGCCGGTCAAAAGCAGGTCGATCTGCGCGACGGTCACATGTATATGCACACCGCGGAAGATGCCAATCACGACGTTTCCGTGCGACACACGTTTGAGTTTCGTGACGGCACGGTGGAGATGTTGGTGATGCTTGAAAACGATGATGACCAGTTGCGCTTAAACTTTACCGATTTGGATCTGAAGTCCGTGTGGGCGGGTCACCTTTTTGATGCCCGGATCAGTCTGACGGAAGTGATTCTGGACGATAAGAAAACCGGCCTCATGAATTTGAAAGTGCGCGATGCGCGGAGGGAAGGCACGATGGATCCGGCGGAGTTGAAGCAACTGCAAGAAACCAAAACCAAGACGTTTCCACACGCCTTGACCAAGGGTGAATGGCACCTTTTGCAAGTGCACGTAGAGGGCGATAAACTCACCGCTGTCGTAAACGGTGAAGAAGTCGGCAGTTTCCGTTCCGAAGGATTTGCTCATCCCACGAAGCGTATGGTTCGGCTACTGACCCGAGGTCACTCGGTGATCGATGACATGCGCGTTTGGCGCAAACGCTAACAAGGATGTGTTCCCCGCTAGCCTAGGGCAGTTCTAGTCACGGGAACGGAACTGAATTATGAGTCCTTGGGGTGGAAGGCGGGAGATATTCTCGGATTCAGACCCGATTGGGGATTTCGGCGCTTGGTCGCTGGCACTGTAGCAGGAAACCAGTGCTGAATATCCACGTTTGTTATCCTAGTCCGAGTTTCCGGCCAGCTCACGAAGCTCGGTCGTGTGCACCGCAGGAATGTGGGCAGGATCACCCTGTGGTCACGGCTGGAGTGCCGGTCAACGCACCAGCTTCATAGTTGATATGAATACGCTGCTCTCTACCGGCGCCAGGCGAGAGGGAGAGGGGGACGCAGCCCGTTTAGTTTTCTCGGTCGTGATAGATCTTGAGATTCACGAGAGCCCAGTAGGCGTCTTTGGGTTGGTTCTGGCGGTCAAAGAGCACCGGGTGATCGGTGCGGCCGCGCATGGGCCAATTGTTACGCCACGTGCTGGCGTCGGTGAGATTCCACAGTGTAACTCGGTCAAGGACATCCGCGTGCTTGAGAAAGAGTTCAAAGAGTCCGCGGTAGGCATCTGCCAAGGCTGCGGAGACATCCGCGGGCACCCCATCGATATAGGGGTTTAGTTCGGCTTGGAGCTCAAGATCAAGGGAGATATCGGCGCCTTGCTGAGCGGTTGAGGGGAATGGCAAAACGGAAATATCGAGTTCCGTAATCATGACTTTCACTCCGAGATTACCGAAGGCGGTGATACTGGCTTCCAACTCCTCCATCGGCGGGTAACCGATGCCATAGTGCCCTTGGATTCCCACGCCATCGATGCGCCGTCCTTCGGTTTGCAAACTCTGGACCAGAGCGACCACGGCGTCCCGTTTGTCGGCTTTGAATAGATTGTAATCGTTGTAGTAGAGGGCGGCTTCCGGGTCCGCGGCGTGGGCAAATTCGAAGGCTCGAGCAATGTAGTCAGGACCGATGGTGCGCAGCCAGGGTGAGTCGCGCCACGTGCCGTCCTCGTTGAAAGCCTCATTGACGACGTCCCAACTGTGAATGCGGCCTTGGTAACGGCCGACCACGGCGTCGATGTGATGTTTCAATCGAGCGAGGACGATTTCACGGCTGGCGGGATCACCGTTCTCATCTTCGAATACCCAGTCCGGAGTTTGGCTGTGCCACAGCAGTGTGTGACCGACCATGAAGGCGTCGTTCTTTTCGCCCAAGGCGACAAATGCGTCCGCGACGTTGAAATCGAAGTTCCCTTCCGTTGGTTCGATCCGCTCCCACTTCATATCGTTTTCTGCGGTGTAGGCGTTGAATTGCCCTGCGATCAGCTCGGCGGCGGTGGGCTCGTCTCCGGCGATTTCACCGGGGTTCAATGCCACCCCAATTTTGAAGCTTTCGGTATAGAGATCAGCGAGGGAAGGGAGGGACGAATCGGCGGAAGATTGAGTGCAACCGGTGGCGATCAATACCGTCGCGAGGAGGGGGCAGAGTTGATTCATGATAGAAAAGTAGACGGGGTCAGACTGAGCTGGTCGGAACTCAATGTCGTGAACAGCGAGGGTCTAAGATTAGAACAGTCGGAGAACCTCTCCGTTCTGCCCGAAGGTTCTGTAGACCGGTTGCGAAAAAGGCGGCTCCCCGATAAAGGAACCGCCTTTCGTTAGCTGAAGGCTGGACGCTGTAGCTTAGCGCTTCTTCAGAATGATCGCCCAGTCCTCGGAGGCGTCCGTCTTGGATTGGCCGAGGCTGACTTTTTTGCCGCCTTTGACCGATTTAGTCGTGCCGGAACCGGTAGAACCGTCGCGTGGGTTGAACCAGGTGACGTCGTAAGTCGTGTTATCGCCACTGAGATCGATCTCAGCTTTCCCGCCTTCGGGTAGGTAAACGACGTAGAGTGAACCAGGATCGGCCAGACACCAGTTGCCGTTGGCACCTTGCTCAGTGCCGACGAGCGGGTCGTTGCAGTCGAGCGAGTTGAGGTCGACGTTGAGATCGAGGAAGAACTTCAGGGCGATACGGCAATAGTCCCAGGTGCGGTCACGGCTGCGGAGGTCCTCAGCCGTGAGGTCATTCTGCAACATCTTGTAACCGAAGTAATATTCCACGCCAGCGCCGCCGGCCATGAGGTTGCCCCAGAGGGTGTATTTGCGGATGTGGTGGAGGTTATACTTGGACTTGCCGTCGCCATCGGTGGCGTAGCCATCAAATCCTTGGTAGCCGGGATCAGGAGGCACACCCATGTTGGCAGGGTTTTGCTCATCGTTGGCGACCACCCATTGGCGACCGGCGGCGCCACTGGCTTCGATCCATTGTAAGGTGCGGCGGTGAGCGTCGCGCCAGTGGTTCTGCGCGGACGTTCCGGTGAGGTTAGACTTGTCACCGAGTAGGGTGGTGTAAACCGCGTCCTGCTGGCTCGGGAAGGTGTGGATCACGCGGTTGTGATCATAGGCGTCGACCTTATCGACGTAGTTGAACATCGCGATTTGCTCTTCGTAGCTCTGCGTATTTTCTTCACCGAAGTTCCAATTGAGGGCGAGATGGTGACCAAAGCGGGCGATGATTTCGCGGAAGTAGAGGCGGCGTTCCGGCCCGGTCTCTCCCGCATCAAATGATTCTGGGATGATCTTGTGGTTGCGTTGGGCGCCGGCGCGGTGGTCGTCGAGCTCGTTCTCCTGCAATTTGAAATGCAGGTAGACGCCACGTTTCTGCGCGTGAGCGAAGACGATCTCCCACTGATCTAGTTTGGAGACGTCGTAGTGGAACTTGTCGTCGCGATCAACGAAGGGCCAGATGTTGTTGCCGTCGCCACCTGCATTGTAGGTGAGGAAGGAGAAGGCATTGGCTCCTTTGCCCCCGAGGTAGTTGAGAGAACCGATGATGCCCTTGCCTTTGTCACCATGCCAGGTGGGGTCGCCAGGGTTCCAGTCTCCGATGTGCGGCGCCCAAGTTTTAAGCGGCACGTTGGCCTTGAGACCAATGGTGTTGTCGAAGTCAACGTAGGCGAGCCAGGTCTCAGGAGCATCCGCGCCGGCCTTGAGGAAGGTCGTGCCGTCTCCGGCGAATTTCAGGTAGCGGGTGCCGTCGTAGGTGAGGCGACCACGTGAGCGGAAATCGGGGAATTTCTTATCGGTCTTGGCGACGGTGAAGTTACCTTTCAATCCGTGGTAAGGCGCGAGCGGGGTGCCTCCATTGAAGGTCGCCGCATTGGGGCCACGCAGGAACGCGACTTCATACGTCCACGCCCCAGCCTTATCGGGTGATAAATGGGCGCGCCATACCGTGCCGGAGTCGGCCCCGGATTCGCCGGCATCGCCGTCGGCCGCGAAGTATCCGGGAACCGTATACGATGGTGAACTGGAATAGTGGGTGAAGGTTACGTTGAGCTCGTAGTCGGTGAAGGCGTTAGGCCGTAAGTCGAGCTCGTGAGCGAATGGCCCTGCGACATCCAACGTGACGCGGTGCCACGCCATGAGATCACCGTGCACGGTGACGGAAGCATCACCGTCGGGCTGGCGTTCGCCGTGCGTCACGGTGCGTTTCATTTTGGGCGACTTCTTCCGAGCGACCGGTGCGACATTGATTTTGCCGAGATCCCGATCGAAGGGCGAAAGGACGATTTTCGACCAACGGGCGCGGGCGAATTCCTCTCCGTCGGTGCCAACTACGGCGCGGATGGAGATCTTCTCACCTTCGTTGATCGTCACGGCTTGCCACGTGTGGTTGAAGTCGGGGCCTTCTTCGAACATCTCGGCGCTGTCGGGCACTTGCCATTCGCCGAGGGATCGGCCGCCGATGGTAATCTCGTAGGTGGAACGGCCGTCGTTTTCGCCGACGGCGTAGAGGGTCACGTGGTAGCGTGCGTTGCCCACGGGGACCGTGGTTTCAACCGTAGCCGTTTTGGCTTTGTCCGGGTTGATGGCGGCCCACTTATCATTGTCTAGGTAGTAGTCCGTGCCATCGAATGAGAGGTCCTTGGCTTCGATGGCGAATCCATCGGAGTTGGGCTGCGGCGTGGCAGGGAAGGGGGCTGGTGGCTCAACATTCCGACTGATCGACTTCGGCCCCATTCCCTCCGGAACGAAGTCGATGTGGCGGGACATAACCCACTTATCTAATTGGAAGCCATCCTCGCGCATGGAGATTTGGATGGTCTGGCTACCAATGGTATCGACATCGATGTAGAGTTGCATGGGAACCCCGACGTGCACCGCATCCGTGCGTTGTTTGCAGTCCCACTGCCACGCTTGTTTTTTGACGGTTTGCCAGCGTTGGCCGCTTTCTGGCCATTCCCCGTTGATGCCGATGTGCATGCCGTTGTCTTCCGGGCCGGTGGAGTAGATGCGGCCCCAGAAGTAGTAGCGGCCGGGGGTGGAGAAGTAGACCCGATAGGTCAGGATCGCCATCTTGCCGGGGTCGGGAGAGAAGTTCTCCCCGCGAATCAGTTTCTCGTCGTGAGTGCGACGGTTGTCGGGCAGAATTTCGAGATAGGCTCCGCCGCTCGCATCAGCTGCGTTAGAAGGATCCGCATCAGGTTCAATATCCGGCGCGTTTACGGTGGAGATAATGTGCCAGGTACGCACGTCGGTTAGCTCTTGTTTGACGAAGTGCTCCGCTTCAGCGGCGACGATGCCATCTACTTCAACGAAGGTGAGATTGCGGTCGGCAATGGGGTGATGGGTGGCGAGAACCTGAAGCGTCAGGCAGAGTCCCGCGAGACAGGTGAGGAGGTGACGTATTTTCATTTGGAGGTGGTATTGAATTTGGAAATGGCTTCTGCGACAGCGTTGTCGTCACCGACATTGCCGGGGAAAATGACATAACTAAGGCCGGGGAATTTGGTTTCGGGTCCGAGTGTCCATACGGGAACTCCGGGGAGAATCTGCCCTTGGACGATCGCACGCTTCACGCCGAGGCCTTCCGTCGCGGTGTCGCTCGAGGTGATCCCGCCCTTGGCGATCAAATAGCGCGGTCGTTGGGCTAAGTTTTGCACGACCTCGATGAGGGCACGTGATACCTCGGAACTGATGGACAAATTTGTGGTATCGTCGCTGCTTCGAATCAGCTTTCGACTGGTGTGCACCACGGTGTCACCCCCGCGGGCGAGGGCGGCGTTAGTGGCAGCTATGGCGGTGGCGACGGCGGCATCGCGTGTTTTACCATCCAGTAAATCCGCGACGTTTAACTCGATGCAGTCCACGTTGTGTTGAAGTTTGACCTGATTGAGTTGGGCGGTCGTTTTCGGGACGTGGGAACCGACGATCGTGAGCCCACCTTGTCCTTGATTATCAGAAATCTGTTCGCCCGTAAGGAGAGGTGGTGGGCGTTGGCCGACGCGCGCACAGACATAAGATGCCGCAGTGCGGGCCACGATGGTGTAACCCACCGCTTCGACTGCGAGAACGGCTGTTGTCACCACTTCGATATCGGATTGGTCGATGGCATTCACGATCACGACGCTACCGCTCGGAATTTGGATGAGTAGGCGCGCGATGGCGTTGGGGCCATGGTTGCGGATGGTCTCGAGGGGCAAACAAACGACGTTATCCGCTTTGGTCGCCCCGTTTGTCTTTTCCTCAACCCAGGAGGGTAGGTGTGAATTGCGATAGCCAAAAACCGCGTCGCGAGCGAAAGGGGTGTCTCCCGCCGGAATCAACTGCCCCTGTTCGGCGACATAGTGCGTGTCGTTGCAGGTGAAGCGCCCGCCCGCCGCGAAGTAGGGCGCGATCAAAGTGATATCCGCACCGCCAATCGCTTCGGCCAACACGTTGGTCTCGAGTGGATAGTGCCCCCGGAGCGTCGAGTCACTCCGACTGATCAAGGTAAAGTGGCGGTCACCGGCGGCTTCCCGGAGGTTGCGCACGAACGCGCGGTGCAGCTCGCTCGAACGTTCGGCGGTCAGTCCACGTGAGTTGGTGAGCACGAAACAAGCGATTTCAGGTTGGTCGAATTCAGCCCGGAGAGTGTCCACACCCCAACTTGTGATGACCGGTAGTCCCGCAATCGTTTGAGTGCCGGTGGGGTCGTCGTCGAGTATCCAAACCTTACGCGATTTAGCCTCCAGCGTGTTCTGGATACCTGGCAACAGGTCCTCCGGCCAAGGCGCGGGGAAGCTGTTTAAGGTTTCAGATTGAGGGAGGATTCCGGGCATTATTTCCCTGTGAGTTCGACTTGGATTCCGTCGGTGGCGTTACGGTCGAGAAAGAGTGCGCGTTTGCCCTGAGTGCCCTGATGGAGATTCGGAGCCGTGGGTATGGGGGAGATTTCACCGGCTGCCGCGACGTCGTCGACGTTCAGGCAAAAATGGTGAAGCCCGGCGCCGTTTTCCTTGAGCCAGGCTTGCAGGGGATGATCCGGCGTGAGCGGTTCAACCAATTGCAGCTGGGTATTACCGAGGTCGAGGTGGGTCAACCGGACGGTGCCTTCCATGACGTCTTCGCTATAGAGTAGCGGGAAGCCGAGTTGGTCGTGCCAAAGTTTCAGCGCTTCGGCGGTGTCGGGCACCACGATCGCGAGGTGGTCGAGGCCGTTATGGGGGAGAGAGGGCATTTGATTTACGAGTGGCTGTTAGGCAGAGGTTTTAACCATCTCGCAGGGCGGGATTTCGACTATGCACTGATGTCTTTCACTTGTCTGAGAGGCAAATTTTTCGAGCATAAATTCCGACCCGCGATGGGGATTGGAGAATCATGATGAGAGAGATTCAATTTGGTTGGATTGCGCGGAACGGTAGGCGGCCTCGACCAAGGCGACGGTTTTTAGATAGTCGTCGCCCGTGCTCTCAAACGGTTCGCCACTGAGCATGCAGTCGGTGAAATGTCGTTGCAGATGATGGACGCAGTCGCCGGCAAAATCGCGCCGCTCGTGGAAGTAGTCGATCTGGTGAGATTCTTCGCCGAGAGGTTTCAGTGTGAGCCCACCTTCTAGATCAAGTTCGAGGTGTCCCTTTGATCCGTCCAGACGCACGGTGCCAAAGGTGTAGCGGGCTTCCGCCGTATCCGCTTCGTTGTAGCGAGACGCATCGAGGATGGCCGTCGCGCCGGAGACGAAACCACACACGACTTGGCCAGCGTCTTCGCCCTTGATATCGCGGTTGCGTTGCTGGAGCCGCGCGTAGACGGAACTGATTTCACCGCCCAGGAAACGAAAAGTATCCAGAAAATGGACACCGGTTTCGTAGATCAGCAGACGCGGATAGTCGCGAAAAAATGGCTGGCGGGCGAGGTAGGCGTCTTCCGGCCAACCATCGCCCATGCGCATGCGCACCGCGATTGAGTAAAGGTCGCCGATGGCCCCAGATTCGAGCTGCCGTTTGATCTCTCGATACCACGGTTGCCAGCGCCAGTTCTCATGAATCATCAGGCGAACGCCGTGTTGGGCGGCGACTTCGACGACGGCCCGGCTCTCCTCTTCAGAAGGCGCGACGGGTTTCTGGCAGATGATATTAATTCCTTTAGGAGCGATCAACTTGACCAGATTGAGATGCGTTTCTGGAGGGGTGATGATATCGACAAAGTCAGGTTTCTCTACCTCGAGCATCTTCTCCAGTTCCGCCCAAGCGTAGACCTTGGGCACGCCATGGCGTTCGGCCGCAGCGGCCGCGCGTTCCGGATTTCGGTTGGACAAGGCGACGATATCCACATCCGGGATACGGTTCCACGCTTCGTATTGGAAGCGGGCGAAGTATCCGGCGCCCAGACAGACTCCTTTGAGACGTTTACTCATTTTGGTAGGTATTACTTAGGCGGTTGCTCGGATAGGGTTTTGCGGCTTGATGAAGAACCAGACGGCTACCGCGATGGCATTGAGCCCAGCGGCCACGAAGAAGAACGGCGTGGGTGATCCGGTCCATACCAAGAGGTAAGGGAAGGCCAAGCTGGTCGTGAATGAACCGATGTTGCCTGCCATGTTCATGGTGCCCGAGACGGCGCCGGCCGTTTTGCCGCCGACATCGACACAAGCTGACCAGGAAGGTGGCAAGGTCATGTCGGCCCCAAACACCGCGATGGTGAGGAAGATGACGGCTGGTAACGCTGAGTCCATTTCGAGACTCACAAGCAGTCCGAGCGTCGCGAGAGTGAAACCGATGATGGCCGGGACGCGGCGCGAGACCACCACATCGTGATTGCGGAACAGATAGTCGACCAACCAACCGGAAAACCAATTACCGGCGGCGCCGCCTAGCAGTGGCAATGCGGCCAACATACCCGCATCAGACGCGGTCAAATCGTAGGTGGTCTTCACGTGTTTGAAGAGCCACGACAGGCAGAAGAAGAAAGTGAAGTTGGAACAGAAATACTGCACCATGAGCAGCCGCACATTCGGGTTGGCCACCATTTCGGCGAAACGTGGAGATGGCGTATCGTCGGTCGAAACCTTTTGGCGATTCGCCTTAATGTGCTCTCTCTCTTCTTCACCAATCATCGCGTGTTTTTCCGGTTTATCGCGAAAGAAGAGCCACCAGCCACCCGCGAAAACGACACCGAAGGCACCCAATATTACAAATGATCCCCGCCATCCGGTCGCATCGATCAGCCAAACCATCAACGGCAGAGCGAGCGCGCCGCCGAGTCGTGAAGCGGAAAAATTAATGCCTGTGACCAATCCTCGTTCCTGAGTGGGGAACCATGACAGCGTTGCACGCGCCATACCCGGGAAAGCTCCTGCTTCCGAGGCCCCGAAGAGGAACCGCACGATCAACATTGAAACGAAGTTGAATCCCGCGGCCGTCGCGGCGGTGAGCACGGACCACAGCGTAATCACACCGGTGAGGAGGAGGCGTGGTCCGGCGCGATCGGCGATGATGCCCGATGGGGTCTGCGCTAGGGCGTATCCGAGGGTGAAGATCGAAAGGACCCAGCCGAATTGAGTATCGGTCAGATGGAGGTCGGCCTTGATCCCATCTCCAGCTACCTGAATGCAGGTGCGGTCGATGTAGAGCCTGTCTCTTATACACATCTCCGAGCCCACGAGACCTCTCTACATCTC
>OJFP01000151.1_pt1 | contig 54324 bp, 48 predicted proteins | sample 1594141 | NCBI WGS metagenome assembly OJFP01 (sample SAMN05416843, study PRJEB24817) | seawater metagenome | isolation source: Sea water | place: Canada:Atlantic | collected 2013-07 | reverse complement strand
ATCTACACTATCCTCTTCGTCGGCAGCGTCAGATGTGTATAAGAGACAGCTGCGGTATCCGACCTTGAAGTTATTTCGCAAGAAGAACAAGGCCATATGTGGCATATGCGCTACCCTCTTAGCGATGGCAGTGGTGAACTGGTGGTAGCTACAACTCGCCCAGAAACCATGTTAGGCGATACCTGCGTAGCCGTTCACCCATCGGATGAACGTTACCAACACTTGATTGGCAAGACTATCAACTTGCCTCTATGTGATCGCGAAATACCTATCATTGCCGACGATTATGTCGACCCAGAATTTGGTACAGGTTGCGTTAAAATTACCCCGGCCCACGACTTTAACGATTATGACGTGGGGCAACGTCACAATATGCCGCTCATTAATATTTTCACCGTTGATGCAAGCATTAATAATGAAATGCCTGAAGCCTACCACGGTTTAGATCGCGTTGAAGCCCGTAAACAAGTTGTTAGCGATTTAGATGCCCTAGGTTTATTGGTAAAAGTTGAAGATCATCGACTGATGATTCCTCGTGGTGATCGCTCGGGCGTTATTATTGAGCCCTTACTCACCGATCAATGGTTCGTCAAAGCAAAACCCCTCGCTGAACCTGCCATTGAGGCCGTTAAAAGCGGAAAGATAAAATTTGTACCTGAAAATTGGGACAAAACCTATTACAACTGGATGAACGATATTCAGGACTGGTGTATTTCTCGCCAAATTTGGTGGGGCCACCGTATTCCTGCCTGGTACGATGAAAACGGCAATATTTATGTTGGGCGCAATGAAGCCGAGGTCCGCGAGAAAAACAACCTAAGCAACGACACCCCGCTTAAACAAGACGAAGACGTACTCGATACCTGGTTCTCATCTGCCTTATGGCCGTTTTCCACCCTAGGCTGGCCAGATAAAACGCCCGATCTCGATACTTTCTACCCAACCAGTGTATTAGTAACAGGGTTCGACATCATCTTCTTTTGGGTCGCTAGAATGATCATGATGGGCCTAAAATTCATGGACGATGTACCATTCAAAGAAATCTACATCCACGGCTTAGTACGTGATGCAGAAGGTCAAAAAATGTCTAAATCCAAGGGCAATGTCCTAGACCCCATCGATTTAATCGACGGCATCAGCCTAGATCAACTCGTTGATAAGCGCACCAAGGGGCTTATGCAGCCCAAAATGGCCGCTAAAATCGAAAAAGACACCCGTAAACACTTCCCCGACGGCATTCCCTCTTTTGGCACCGATGCCTTGCGCTTCACCTTTGCATCGTTGGCGTCTACAGGGCGAGACATCCGATTTGATTTAAACCGCATTGAAGGTAACCGCAACTTTTGCAACAAGTTATGGAATGCTACTCGCTATGTCTTAATGAACACCGAAGGAGAAGACACGGGGCTTGGTAATGACAACTGTATTTATAGTTTGCCAGATCAATGGATTGTGTCACGCTTACAAAGAACCGAAGCAAGTGTGATTGCTTCTATTGAAAAATACCGTTTCGACTTAGCCGCGCACGCCTTGTATGAATTCCTTTGGAACGAGTATTGCGATTGGTATCTAGAGCTTTCAAAACCTATTTTACTAGATGATAATAGTTCTGCTGAACAAAAACGCGGTACGCGCAAAACGCTCATTCGCGTACTAGAAGCCGTGCTCCGTTTACTGCATCCTTTTATGCCGTTTATCACCGAAGAAATTTGGCAACAAATCGCTCCATTGGCAGGCAAAAAAGGCGACACGATTATGCTGCAAGCGTATCCAAAACCTGATGAAAGCAAAATTTCACCGATGGCTGAAAATGATATGCAATGGGTGATGGATTTCGTTATGGGGATTCGTCAAATTCGCGGTGAAATGAACATTCCACCTAGCAAACCACTACCAGTGCTGTTAAATAACTGCTCAGAAAGTGACCTAACTCGTTTAGATAACAATAGGCTTTTAGTGAATAAGCTGGCCCGTTTGGAGTCCATTACAACGTTAACCTCCACAGACGAAGCACCTCAATCAGCCATCGCCCTCGTTGGTGATATGCAAATCTTAATTCCAATGGCAGGGCTAATTGATAAAAACGCCGAATTAGAACGTTTAAATAAAGAAATCGAGAAACTTGAAAAAGAGGCCGCTCGCATCAGCGGCAAACTATCCAACGCCTCATTCATCAACAAAGCGCCCGCTGCCGTTATTGAAAAAGAAAAAACTAAACAAAGCGACATCTCAACAAAACTTAGCAATTTGAATGAGCAAAAAGAAAAAATCTCGACCCTATAAATAGCATTAAGGTAAGTAACCTAGGGCCGGCAGTAGTTCGTCGGCTCTAGCTAGGTAAAACCATCTTAACAACACCCATAACCAGAAAAATAAACAAAAGAGCCAATATAAAACCCGTCATAATAAAAACCTTCGGGTTACCATGTTGGAAATCTCGTTTTCTTCGCGACTCTTTTGATACACCTAAAAAAGACAACATCGTACTACCCACCATTTGCCAAAAAGAAGGCGCTAATTCATCATTCTGTTTCATTTAATACCCCAAGGTTACTAGGAGTATAGATTTTAACATTCTCTTTTCATTATCTTCTTCAGAAAATACTCCCTATCAACACAAACATCTAAATAGATGCTTGTGCATAAGACCTTACCCACGTCCCTATACTATTTAAAACAATAAATAATACAGGCTACCCCCCTAAAACAGGCGTTTTTTACTATTTAAGACAAAACCCTTTCCAACAAAAAATGTGAGACAATCAAAAACAATTTTAATTAACCCCACCCGTTCAAACATGGCTAAAAGCAAACCAACTCTCAGCATTGTTATGCCTTGTTTGAATGAAGCAGACAACCTTGATACATTACTACCACAGCTAATATCCGCACAACCAACCGCCGACATTCTGGTGGTTGATGATGGCTCAACAGATACCTCCAAAGCTATCTGTGAGCAACATGGCGTTAAGGTCATCTCTCACCCTCATTCATTGGGTAACGGCGCATCAATAAAAACAGGTGCACGCAACGCAACCGGTGAGGTTATTGTATTTATGGACTCTGATGGACAACACAACCCAGAAGATATCCAACGCCTACTGTATAAACTAAATGAAGGCTACGACATGGTCGTGGGCGCAAGGCAATCTGATACTCATGCGTCCAAAAAGAGACAATTCGGTAATGCCGTGTTCAATAAACTGGCCTCTTTTATGACCGGCCAAAAAATAGAAGACCTCACGTCAGGTTTCCGGGCCGTTCGTGCAAAACATTTCAGAAAATTTTTATACCTTTTACCTAATGGTTTTTCTTACCCAACCACCTCAACCATGGCTTTTTTTCGCTCCGCCTTACCCGTTGCGTATATTCCAATAAAGGCAGGCAAACGAGAGGGCAAAAGCAAAATAAAACTACTAAAAGACGGCTTACGTTTTTTTATTATTATCTTAAAAATTGGCGCGCTCTTTTCGCCCATGCGATTATTTTTACCCACCAGCGTCGTGTGTTTTCTTTTCGGCGTCATCAATCATATAGACAGCTATATTTCATCCGGTACATTTAGCAATGGCAGCTTATTGCTGTATGTCGCCTCTGTATTTATCTTCCTGATGGGGATTTTGTCGGAGCAAATTTCATCTTTGCATTATAGAAATTCTGAAAACGAAGATAAATAACAACATCTCTACTTATAAACAATGAGTATTCTCTTCATTTCTAGAGCTCACCCACCAACCGTTGGAGGCATTGAGAACCAAAACGAAGCATTAATTCGTCATCTATCCAACTTAGTACCGTGTAAAAAAATCATTAACTTACACGGTAAAAAAGCACTTCCTTTCTTTATTCCCTGGGCAATCATTACTGGCTTAATTAAATTAAGAGCTTCAGACCAAGTTTTACTTGGCGATGGTGTCGCTGCGATTATAGGCTGGTTCATTAAGTTGTTTTCTAATAAACCCATCAGCTGTGTTTTGCATGGATTAGACATTACTTGGGATAACCCAATCTATCAGAAGCTTTGGATATCTTTCTTTTTTAATAAAATTGACCAATTTGTTGCAGTCAGTCACTCCACAAAAGAAATAGCGATAGGCGCAGGTATACCTGCTGAAAAGATTAGCGTCATCCCAAACGGTGTTGAAGTTTCTAGCGTCACACCTTTATCAAAAAAAGAGCTACAACAACATTTACAAATAGATTTAGAAAATAAATTTACACTGCTTTCCTTAGGCCGCCTAGTGGAAAGAAAGGGCGTTCATTGGTTTATCGAAAACGTTATGGTTAAGCTACCAAAAAATATAATTTATTTTATTGCTGGTGATGGACCTAACAGAGAAAAAATTAGCTCTTTAATAAAGAGTCTAGGCTTAGAAAATAACGTTCACTTATTGGGGGAAGTGAATGGCCAATTAAAAGAAAGTCTATTCACCCATTGCGACTTATTCATACAGCCAAACATACCAATAAAAAATGATGTTGAAGGGTTTGGAATTACCCAATTAGAAGCCGGAATGTGTGGCCTGCCCTCTATTTCATCCAATCTAGAAGGCATTAAAGATGCGATACAAGAAAACCAAAATGGGTGGCTAATTGAACCGTTAAATGCAGCATCGTATATAACAAGTATTTTAGAAAAAGAGAGCTTACTAAAAAAAGACAAGCAAACCATCCACGCCCGTGTAAAAAAACACTGTCTTGAGCATTTTGAGTGGCCACGGATTGCCATGCTTTATAAAGACGCACTTAAGGTATTAGTAAAAAACCAACACCTTAATCAACCTTAGCTTCATTCTAGGCCTTCTTTACAGACGCTAAGTGAAAAATCTGATACTGCCACTTTAATGGCCACACACATAATGCTAACGCTTGAAAAAGACGAGGCAACATATATTTCCAGCCATTTAACAAAATCCAAGAAGAAGAAACCACATGCAAATCTTTCCAACGATGACTTACGGAAAGTCCTGCTAAATTAAACAAATTATTCCATTCATCAAGCGTCCTAACTTCCTCTTTAGCATCTACTTGGTACGTACCACTAAACAACTTCAACTTACGCGTCAAAAAATCTTTATTAGGAACCAAAATCACAAACTTAGCCTTTGGCTTGGCAACACGAACCATCTCCTTTAAAGAAGCCACTGGATCGATAAAATGCTCAAGTGAGCCTAAACACGTAACCACATCAAAACTATCATCATCAAACGGAAGTTTCTCTGCTGAACATGAGTGAAATCCACCGTGCGATAAAATAGCCTTGCAGGCAATAATAGCCTTATCAGACAAGTCTACTCCACTAACTTTGGCTCCAAGAACATCGCAAGCACGTAAGAATTCACCTGTACCACAAGCGACATCAAGCACATTATCAGTTGTAGTAATACCTAGCTTTTTTGCAAGGCGTAACTGGTAAGAGGATACTTTAACACTGTGAGTTATCTCCTTATAATAAACACTATCATAGAACTCTTTGATCTCTTGCTCTTCTTTACTTTCTTTCACTTTTCAACCTTTTATTAAAAACGCTTTGTAGCCTCATAGGTACCTTGAAGATAATAGAGGCCTGAAACATATTTAACCAACACTTTAGTCATTGGGTAAGGAAATATATTTCTAGTAATACACCATTCTATCGTGGCAACCAATGGGGAAAGTACTGGCTTTATTAGAATCACTAATAATTTCAGCATAAGAGAGGAGTACCTAACATCTGCTTTAGCGTAAGCTAACTTAGAATATTCGACAGGGTGTTTTTCAATAAAGCGTGTCGAAGATTTTTTGCCAGCTTCGTACAACTTCTTAACTACTGACAACAATGATAACTTGTCGTTATGGTTCACTATTCCTTCTTCTACCAACGAAACTTTAGCACCCGACTTTATTAACTCAATAAACAAGTCTCTATCTTCAAAGCCAAAATGATACGCTTCATCAAAACCACCTACTGATTCAAAAGTTTGTCTTTTAACCATAAAAACTTGTGTTGTCATGCTGGAAAACTCACCACCGTTGAACCTAACAGCCCTCTCTTTCGCCACATCATTCTGGTATTTTGCCCAGAAATCACCTTGCGGTGCATAGATCTGACCAAAGCAAACATCGTCACCTTGTGAATACTGCTCAAGCAATAAAGCTAATACATTTACCCTTGCTAAAGCACAATCCGCATCTAAAAACAGGATGACTTCACCATTGCCAGCAGAAGCCCCTTTATTCCTAGCAACACTACACCCAGAATTTATTTCAAGCCTGACTAAACTAACATCCAATGTGTTTTCTTTAGGAATATCTAAATTGACCGGTATATCTGAACCATCATCAACAATATAAACATGAAAGCGCCAGCCATCAGGTAATTGTTGCTTAAAAATTGAGGTTAATGTTTCTGCCAAATACGGGTTATCGTTGTAAATAGGTATAACAATATCGAGTGTTTTATTAAGACGGCTAATTTTTGAATGAATGCGCACCTAAAGCCTTTTTAAATAACTTTGATACGTTAAACCCAACCCATCAGTCAGCGTTGTTGAAGCATGCCATCCCAATTCAGCTACACGACTAACATCTAACAACTTACGCGGTGTTCCATCAGGCTTTGATGTATCCCATTGTATTTCGCCTTTATAGCCAATAATACCAACCAAAAGCGCGACCAGTTCTTTTATAGAAATGTCAGACCCTGTACCGATATTAACGTGGCTATTTCGCGTTGGTATAGATTGTTCATAAACTTTCTTCCCAACACACATAAGCATCACGCATGCTTCAGCCAGATCATCCACGTACAAAAACTCACGCCGAGCAGCGCCTGAACCCCAGACTTCCACGAAGTCTTCTCCAGCAACTTTAGCCTCATGAATTTTTCTAATTAACGCAGGAATAACATGGCTGTTTTGCAGATCATAATTATCGTTAGGGCCGTATAAATTTGTTGGCATAACAGAGCGAAAATCGGTACCGTATTGGCGATTGTAGGACTCGCACATTTTAATGCCGGCAATTTTAGCAATTGCATACGGTTCGTTAGTGGGTTCAAGCTCACCCGTTAACAACGCAGATTCATCCATTGGCTGGGATGCTAATTTAGGGTAAATACACGAACTCCCCAAAAATAATAACTGCCTTACCTGAGCCCTATACGCCTGATGAATCACATTACTTTGCACCATCAAGTTTTCATATATAAAGTCAGCTGGGTATTCATTATTGGCGAAAATACCCCCCACTTTAGCTGCTGCCAATACCACATATTCTGGCTTTTCTTGTTGAAAGAAAGCACTCACCGCTCGTTGGTCTAGCAAATCTAACTCGTTACGCGTTTTTTTAATAATGTTGCGAAAACCCTTTTTATTCAGCTCCCGAACAATCGCCGAACCCACCATCCCACGGTGCCCCGCCACATATATTGTCGAATCTTTATCCATTATTCTTGCGAAGTATGTACGTCATAGCCTTTATTGATCAATAACGCATCCCTTCTCGCATGGTTTAAGTCGCTCTGTACCATTTCAGACACTAGCTCTTCAAAGGTGATTTTAGGCGACCAGCCTAATTGTTTTTTTGCTTTGGATGCGTCGCCCAATAGTGTTTCCACTTCTGCTGGCCTAAAGTATCGTGAATCAATACGGATAATCACGTCACCCACTTTTTTCTTACATGCTGCCGACACTGATTCTAATACGCCCACTTCATCTAAGCCCTTGCCTTGCCACTTAATCGTTAGGCCCAATTCTTCAAGTGCGCACTCAATAAAATCACGTACCGAATACTGCTTACCTGTTGCAATAACAAAGTCTTCAGGCTTGTCTTGTTGCAACATTAACCACTGCATTTCTACAAAATCTTTTGCGTGTCCCCAGTCGCGTTTAGCATCTAAATTACCCAAATAAAGGCAATCATCTAAGCCTTCATAAATATTGGCTAAACCTCGTGTAATTTTACGGGTAACAAAGGTTTCCCCTCGCCGTGGTGATTCGTGATTAAACAAAATACCGTTGCAAGCGAACATGCCATAAGCCTCGCGATAGTTTACGACAATCCAATATGCATACAATTTGGCCACCGCGTAGGGTGAACGCGGGTGGAAAGGTGTGGTTTCCGTTTGAGGCGTTTCTTGGACAAGCCCGTATAATTCAGACGTAGATGCTTGATAAAACTTCGTTTTCTTCTCTAACCCCAATAAACGAATCGCTTCAAGTAAACGAAGCGCACCTAGTCCATCCACATTCGCGGTATATTCTGGTGCTTCAAAACTTACCGCCACATGCGATTGCGCACCTAAGTTATAGACTTCATCCGGTTGAACTTCTTGCAAAATACGCGTTAAGTTAGAGGAGTCCGTCAGGTCGCCATAATGCAAAATAAAGTTCTTATTATCGACGTGCGGATCTTGATATAAATGATCCACACGTTGCGTATTGAATGACGAAGCACGGCGTTTAATACCATGAACCTCGTAGCCCTTCTCAAGCAAAAACTCTACTAAATAAGAACCATCCTGACCTGTAACGCCTGTTATTAGTGCTTTTTTCCTTGTCATAACTTTGCCTTTTCTAATGCCGACTCATAAAGCTCTATATATTGTTTTGCAACGATCTCGCTGTCAAATTCATTCAATACTTTATTACGTGCATTAGTCGACAACTCTTTATAGTTTGGTGCGTTTATAACCCACTCGATGCCAGCGGTTAAATCAGTTGTATCCAATGGTTTGGCAAGATAACCATTTTTTTGGTGTTCAATCATATCGCCATTACCACCTATATCAAAACCAACTACGGGTGTTGCGCAAGCGAGGCTTTCCATAATAGCGTTTGATAAATTTTCCTGCAGGCTTGGCACAACCATCACATCAGCAGCAGAATATAATGCCCTCAATGTCACATCATCATGTAATTGACCCAAATAATGTGTATTGAACTTAAAACCTTCCGATACTTTCGGTTGACTACTGCCAAACACAACAAGCTCAATACCTTGTCCTTTCAACAGTAACAATGCCTCACAAAGTTCTTTATAACCCTTCCTTGGGTCAGTTGTTGCACCCATCGCTCCAAATAAAATCAATTTCTTATCTAAAGGCAGCCCCAGTATCTCACGTGCAATACGTTTATCTAGCGGCAAGTAAACCGATGTATCAATCGGGTTAGGCAAACAAACAACATTTTTACTTTTAAGCAGTGTGCTTTTAGAAGCGCTCCCAGCAAGCCAGTTACTTAAACCCACCACGGTTAAGTTCTCATGTTTAGCATAAGTAGCCAATTTCTTTTTAAATACTTTACGGCTTAAGTCATTTGATTTAACTGAGCCCAGTACTTTGCACTTCCCACAAGACTGCTCATAAGCACCACATTCTTCATCGTAGTGACACCCGCCTGTAAATGCCCACATATCGTGAAGACTCCAGACAATAGGTGCTTTAATCGCAGCAATGTCAGGTATGGACAACATGGCCCTATTAACCCAATGTAAATGAACCACATCGGGGTTAATTCTATTAATACGCTCAACTAGACCTGAAAAAGGCACCCAGTTTGGAGAAAAGTAGGTTGGTGACCGGTGCTTATAGCGGTTAACGAAAAGCCTCTCTAAAGTTCGTCGTAATAAAGCAATGCCTTTCCAAATATTTGATTTTTGCCCAATAACGCTATAATCATCACTCGACTTGCTATCGACAAGCATTTTGGAATCAACATTCGATGCAAGCAATGCCTTATGCAGACGATAAGCAGCGCGAGCGGCGCCGCCGTTGATATCTGAGGTGTTAACTATAAGAACTTTCACGACTTATTTATTATTTTCTTTATTTGAGAAAACATCGTTATAAAAAAATTTATAAAGCCGCCAACAAGGCGCGACACTTTTTCAGCTTGTCTCACCTTATCAGAATTAATCTTGCTTATTTTTTTAAAAACTTGAACATGTTCAGCACCAGTCAGCCGACCTTGATATTCAAGACCATAAGCTGCCATAACAAACCGAAAAGTATGTCTTAAATGAAAAGTCTTTGGTAAATGACACTTTATAACAGGGTAAAAACAGTTGGCGAAAATAATCAAACCATTCTCTTTTACCGACCCAGTCAAAGCAATAGCAAGGCCAATAGGGTCTTCAACATGCTCTAAAACATCTTGAGCAACAATTACATCATATTCATTTGCACCCAGTTGACTGATAACTTCAACATTATTAGCGTCTTTTAAACGATGTAATCCAAATACCGAAGGGTAGGGTTCAATAATTTTTACACTGGACTCAGGTATTTTATTTGCTATCTTTAATGCTAATTCACCAAACCCACCTGCATAATCAGCGATAAACTCAAACCCTCCATCTTGAATAAATTCTGAAATCAAATTTCGATGCTTTTCTGAATCTGGATCTAAAGATGTAAAAACACCATTCATCATCCACACAGGGTGACTATAAAATTCAGCTATTGCCTGTTTTTCTAGCGCCTTACTATTATCAAGATTGTAATAATCCCAAACCCGATCCATTTCAGCCCAAACCCAATCAACAGTTGGTAAGGTAGATGGTAGACTGTGAAGATATTGTTTTTCAGATTCGCTTAATAAGCCTTTTGAAATGTTCATACCCCATAAAGCAATATCACTCATCTTGTACAACCAATCACGCTGAATAGTCTCTTGACCACGCGTTCAAAAAGACCTTTTCTATTACTCAAAAGAAAGCTTCTTATCCGACTCATTGCAACCGCATTTTCAACTAGGTCATCAGAGAAAACTACAACAGGTTTATCGCAAAGCACCGACTTATACATATCCGATTCTCCACAATGTTCACCACTACCGTCATGTCCAATGTTTTCAACTAATGACTTGCTGGGGTGGAGGCAAAGCCCTTCCATCTTAAATACCGTGGCATACCAAAAAATCGCCCATGTATTTAACTTACCTGTTAAGTTACCTATGACTTGTGACCACATACCAGCAGAGCCATCATAATCAAACTTATATCTATCTAATTTAGAGAACGCCTTAAGTAATTTCTTTGGGTCCTTTTCGAAATACTGCCAAGCTCTATTCCATGTTGCCCAACCCCAACAAGAAGTACCACGTAAGAAAACCGTTTCTGGAAGATCGCTTGTATTAACCGGGTAATTCCAACCGCTAATATGCATCACCTTCTCTTGTTCTTGATAAAAATTAAGTGCATCATTCATGTACCTTAGAAAATAAGACGAAGTGACAATATCATCTTCTAAAATTATTACTTTTCCATATTGATTAACAATAGTCGTCACGCCATCAATAATAGAATCTGCCAGTCCCCAGTTTTTATCTCGTTCAATAACCGTTACTTTTTTTAAGCCCGTGATGCTTTTAACCAGCCCTCTAACCTCTTTAACCAACCCTTTTGCTTCATCATTTTTTGGTGCATCACTATAAATAAATAATTCACTTTCGCTGGCTAATTCATTTTTTTGTAAGGCTTCTATGGTTTGCTGTGTGTGCCAAGGTCGGTTGTAGACAAAGAGAACTACTGGTGCTAGCTCTCTCATATTTTGACTACTTCTGAAAAACTTGGCGTTGATCCAGAATGATATTCGTATTTTGAATTGAAGCCTAACCAGTACATAGGTGCAAAAACAACATCCCTTTGTTCCATCATATAACTACCCCACCAACCAAAACTACTCGGGCTCAATATCGCGCTATTACAGCAGGTCATTATTGCAAAGTCAGTCCCCATATCATTATTTGTAGAAATTATTTTATTATCTAGGTCAGCAAATTCTTTTTCTATAAAGTCACAATCATCACTTAAAAAAACGAAAAAACTATTCTCCTTATTTTTTTTAAACCACTCGATTTGTTGTTCAAAATAACTCATCGGTAAAAGTGTGCTTTTTCCATAAACCTTATAATTTTTATAGTCACTACGCCTGATATGGATAAATACTTTATGGCTATTTTTTGGTATGTCGCCTAAAAATTTGTTTGCGGCATCTATATAGTTATTTTTAATTTTAATTGGTGAGACCACTTCCTTATCAAAAAATGCCTCGCTTTGGAAAAAACCCAGCTTAATAAATGTTAACGATCTTAAATATCCTTTATTTCTATTAACCTTGGTTGATTCCCGCCGATACTTGCCCAAAATTTTTTCATGGTGAACCGCCATCGAAGATAAGGCATTAATATCACTTAAAAAGTTTAATATGGGTTTTAAGAGCTTGTATAAAAGAAACTTCAAGAGTCTATTTTTTTTGTTTATATTTATAATGCCCTTAATTTCAAAAACCTCTATTAGCTCTTCAAAACCCGACACTAAAATCTTTTCATTGTTTGTTTGGATTGTTTTTAAGAAAGCATATTGGAATAGTTGATTGCCCAGCCTTCCATCTGCTAAAAAAAGAATCATTGTATTTTGTTACGTGACACTGCCACATAGTTCGCATAATTAAAATTATCCATATACGGAGAGTAGTCTCTAACCTCCAAACCTGTCGGCATAACCTTGGCTATAACAAAGCCTCTATCCGATAAAACTTGGTATATCTCCATCAGGCTTGCACCAGAGTCTAGGTTAGCGCCACCGTACTCAAACTGTATATAGTCTATAAAGTCACCGTCTAAATAAGCCCCAAAGCCTTCAAAGGCTTTTAACTCGTGTCCTTCTATATCAATTTTCACAAAATCAATGTGACTAATCCTTTTTTCTTCAACATAAGAGTCAAGTCGTTTAACATTAATTTCTTCATTTTGGCTTAGTTCTATTGAATAACTTTTTAAATTACGCTGATAAAGTGACGCTAAGCCACTTTTTTCTTTGTCATAATAAATTTTGCTGGGCTCAGAAACATCTGATAGCCCAAAGTTATTTAAAGTAACGTAGTCAAGACCTGAATACTTTTCAGTCAAGGCAGAAAAGCAACTCCGTGTTGGTTCAAAAAGATGTAACTGAACGTCGACTTTGTTTTTCAGCGCTTCTTTTAAAATGAGCTCAGAATATTCACCTATATTTGCACCAATATCGAGTATGACAGCATCTTTTTCAAGAGCTTTTAATAAGCCTTCAACAAAGACTTTTTCTCCGTTCGTTTCGAAATTGCAGTCACCATTATTTTCAATTTTATTGAATAGCCTTAGTAATACTCTTTTCAGTTTGATTTTTAAGCTCGAGTGATCAAGAAACATTATTTTTCCAACGTAATAATTTAAAGAAAGTTAAAACCCCTAACAGTTGCAGCTTTACGTTTTTCCTAGTCTTATAGTAAAACCAATCAACAGCAAAAATGGTTACAAAAAAAGAAATTATGGTTGCCATAATAGCCCCTTTCGCCCCATATTCTGCGATCCAAATGTAATTTAAAGTTACATTTGTGGCAGTTCCCAGCATCATCGTAATGAGAGAAAACTTCATCATGTTTTCACTCATTATAAAAGCACCTCGAGCAACACCCATATTGGCAAAAAACAACCGGGAAGACATTAATGCTAATAAGACCCCAGCAGCTTTATATTCAACCCCAAATAACAACGTGACAATTTTCTCAGCAAACATAAATATCGGTATAGCGGTTACTAGAAACAATACAAAATTCAACCTGTAAAAATTCAATAACCTATTATGGTAAAGCTCATTCGAAACATTTTTTGCACTTTGAATGGCTGGAAATAACGAGTTTTTTAATAGCATTGGCACAAAACCAAAAACCTCAACCAGTCTGAGAGCTACGCTGTATTGCCCAACTTCTGCGGAACTTACCATTTCTTTAATCATTACTTGATCTAGACGTGCTTGAACCATTAGAAAAGCACCGCCTAAAATAAGTGGCCAACTATCTTTTAATAAACTTATCGCCAATTGCCTATCAAAAAACCAATGTTTAATAAAAAAACCTTTCTGCAAATAGAAATACAAAAAACCGGCACTTAGCACCACGCTATCAAATAAAATTGCGTAACCAAAATACACCAGAGGCGCGTTATTTAAAATTAACGCTATTTTTACAATGCTTGAGAATAATAAACCAATCACATTCGCAAACACCACATAACGGCTTAGTACGTTTGCCTGAAAGTAAAAGTCGATCACATTAAAGCTTTGAAATACCGTTGCCGATGCAATAGCAAACATAAGTAAACTTGTTTGCTCGTCTTGATCCATTAAATTAACGGCAACTGCTAGAAAGCTGAGTGTTAATAGCGCTCCAACCAGTTTTAACCGAAATACGGTACCCATTAAAGCATCACGCTTAGTGCTATCTTTTACGAGTTCTCTAACTAAGATACCGTCCAAACCAAAGCTGGCAATGACCGTAAAAAAAGCTACAAACGCCTGGGCATAACTCAAGAGACCAAACTGCTCTGGCCCTAAATAGCGCGCCACCCAAATACCGACAAACAGGCCAACAATCATCCGTAAGATTTTTTCACCCATTAGCCATGAGGTATTTTTAAAATACCGCATAAAGCCTTGACGGTTTTTTAAGTCATTAATTTTAGTGGCTATCGTCATTGTTTAATTGTTAGCCTCCAATAACCACGCGTACCGCCTACTCGTTCAATTATATTTTGTTGTTTTAGGGTATTTAAGTGTTTTTTAATGGCTGATTCGTTAATACTTAACTGCTGCGCCATGGCTCGATAACTTATTTTATTGTCTTGTTTTATGAGGTTGATTATTTCTTGCTGACGAGGTGTTGGGGTGTTGGGGCCACCTATTGAGCCACCTATTGAGCCACCTATTGAGCCACCTATTGAGCCACTTCTGCTTTCAAGCTGTGATTGGAAGGTGACTCTTAAAAAGCTGTTACTAAAGTCAAAGTTCCTTTGCGGGTAGCTTGCTAAAATTCTGGGCAAGCCTGAACCTAGCTGTTCAACCATGTCTAGGTCTTTGTAGATTCGCATTATTTCTCGGTTAACTGGTGTGGAGTAGCCCTTGAAGAAATTCTTTTTATTAACGCCTGCAAACTGCCCACCTGCTGATGTTATTTCCAACCTGTCTGCGAAAATTTCAAAACTGGGGGTTAATTCCTGAGTGTAGTCATTATGCACAATTGCATTGATAACCGCTTCTCGTAGAGCAATGGGGTCCCATAGCCTTTGTTCTACTCGCTGTTTGGGTGTGATATGTGCGGCTGTTTTATTTTCTAACGCTAACTTTTCTAGCACTTGTTTGCTGGCTTTTATTAGCGAGCAATAGCCGTATTCATTATTCTCTATTAGGTCGATACGGTCTAAGCCTGCGTACTTAGCCACTTTTATGGAAGCACCGTTACTGTCTGCCATGAGGTATGCAACGTAATTAAATTGTCCGTTGCTTGTGAGTAATTCTAAATTTGCAGTAAATTTATCGTTTAGGTTTAGTCGAATGGCACTGAGTTTACTCTTTTGAGTACTTTTTTCAGGGTGCATTGAACTCGCTATTCTGCTGCCGCAAGGGCGTTCATTTCTTTTGTTTGCCCAAAAGAAACAGAACCAAAGAAAAAGGCACCCTATCGCAAGAGTTTTTTCATTACCGGGTGTGCGCGAACTCGCTATGCTCAAACAGCGCACCCACTGATCCGACAATAAAAAGATTCTTAAACGCGATAAAGAGACTTGTTTCCGGTTCATGAAACTAATGTTCTGTCCACTTCCTTCACTAACATAAAACCAATATTAAAAAATTGGCCTAACCTTTTTATTGTTGAGGTCAAGAGGCCTAGCCTTACATTCAGCATAATTGCTTTGACATGTTTCAAACAAACAAGCATCAGGTCGACCCTATAGTTTTGCTTGTACTCTATTCGGTTAAATTCGGTCATTTTTATTTAATCACTACCAAATAAATCGCGTGTATACACCTTATGCTGTACATCATTAATTTCATCTGACAAGCGATTGGCGACAATAACATCGGCTTGCTGTTTAAAGTTTTCTAAATTATTTACGACTGTTGAGCGGAAAAACTCTGACTCCTTTAGCACCGGCTCGTAAACGATCACCTCTACGCCTTTGGCTTTTATGCGCTTCATAATGCCTTGTATGGCGGATGACCTATAATTATCTGATTCTGCTTTCATCACTAAACGGTAAATACCTACAACTTTTGGCTTGCGATTGAGAATGGCATTCGCGATAAAGTCTTTTCGCGTGGTATTCGCTTCGACTATAGCGCTAATTAAATTATTGGGTACGCTTTGGTAGTTGGCTTTAAGCTGCTTGGTATCTTTAGGTAGACAGTAACCACCATAGCCAAACGATGGGTTGTTGTAATGGTCACCTATACGCGGATCTAAACCAACGCCTTGTATTATTTGTTGGCTATTTAGCCGGTGCGTTTCGGCATAGCTATCGAGTTCGTTAAAGTAGGCCACTCGCATAGCAAGATAGGTGTTTGAAAATAGCTTGACGGCTTCCGCCTCCGTTGCCGCGGTATGCAACACTGCAATATCTTTTTTGTACGCTCCTTGCTCCAATAAGTGCGCAAACTGTTTTGCTTTTTCAGACGTATCCCCCACGATAATACGCGATGGGTATAAATTATCGTGTAGCGCCAACCCTTCTCTTAAGAACTCGGGCGAAAAAATAATATTTTCATTATGTAAACGTTGCTTAAGTTTATTGGTAAAGCCAACCGGTACTGTTGATTTAATAACCAATGTTACGTTGGCATTAACTGCTAAAGCTTCCTCCGCTACAGTTTCTATTGAGCGTGTATTGAAGTAATTATCAACGGGGTCATAATCAGTTGGTGTGGCAATAACTACAAAATCCGCTTTGTTATAAGCGTTTAATTTATCGGTAGTGGCGGTTATTTTTAACGCTTTGTGTTGTAAAAACTCGTTTATGTCTGCGTCATCAAGGGGCGACTTTTTATTATTAATTAGTTTGACTTTACGCTCATCTATATCAAGAAGTGTTACCGAATTATGTTGCGCTAACAAAATAGCATTTGATAACCCCACATAACCTGCACCAACCACTGTTATATTCATCTTATACATTATTTTAATATTTAATGAGCAAGCGTATTTTGCGGTAGGGTAAATATAACGCCCAATAAACCGTATATATGGCTGCCATGAAAGCAGATTTATTGTTCGCAAAATGCACTCTTTTTTCTTCAGCAAAACGTTGTTTTAGTGTTGGCCAATCTTGCCGTGAACTTATACCCGTATCTCGCATAACGGAAAGTTCAACATTATGTGTTTGCATTACTGCGCCAATTTGATGAGCCTTATAAAAAAAATCATAATCCATGGCTATTTCTAAACTTTCGTCAAACCCACCTATTTTTTCAAAAAGCTCTTTTTTACAAAAAGCGCCTTGATGCATAACGGGCGTTTTGAAGTAAGTCCTTATCCCGAAGGGCCTTGTGCTTTTTTTAACGTCCCCGTTTTTTGTTTTGTAAATAACATTGAATGCATGAATATCAGCGTCACTGCTCATAGAACAAAGTGCATTAGACATAATATCCAAATCAACTAAGTAGTCATCTGCATGCAAGAACAACAGATAGTCACCTGTTGCTAGCCTAACAGCTTTATTCATAGCATCTGCAATACCTTTATCTGGCTCAGAAATCCATCTTGTTATTACGGGGTCATATCGCTTGATAATACTTAACGTTTTATCTGTAGATGCACCATCTATAACAATATATTCAATATCACAATTTTTTTGATCTATAACGCTGTTTATAGTTTGCTCAATATATTTTTCAGCATTGAAACAAACGGTAATGATGGATATTTTTGGCATTGACTATAATTGGCTGTGCATCTACTTGCTAAGTATAGGGCAGTTGTTCAAAAGCGGTAGCCCAAAGCTTTATCCAACTATAATTTTTATTATATTGCCGTTAAAAGGACTTAAGTACATGCTTCAGAATTATTTTAAAAACCTCTACCGAAGGGCAATATGGTTAGCTTTACATACTTGCCCATATTGAAATAGCGAACGTACTTATGAAACAAGGCTCAAAATAACTACCTACACAGTCACATTGACAAACCTTTGGCAAATTTATGCAAATCCAAGTTATTTAATTCATACAAAATCATTTTATATTTACTGCACAAAACCTTATTTTCTACTAACATTAAGGAAGTATCGTTTATTATGTATGCAATATAGGGAATTATTCGACTTAACATGGCTGTATCTGGTGAAAAAGTTTATTTAGGTGGCTTAGCTAGGCGCTTAGTGCTTGACGGTTTAATTACTGAAGAAGCTGCTCGCAAGTATTTTGACGAGGCGAACAAGAAGAAAAAGCCTTTTGTTACCTATCTTGTTGAACAAAAAGTTTTGGATAGCCAAACGATTGCTCTTTCTGCTTCTGAAGAGTTTGGCGTTCCATTGTTTGATATCAATGCACTTAACAAAGCTGTTATACCTAGAGGCATTGTTGATGAAAAATTAGTCCGCAAGCATCACGCTTTGCCAATGTTCAAACGCGGCAATAAGCTTTTTGTTGCGGTCTCTGATCCAACAAACCTACAAGCACTTGATGAAATAAAGTTCCAAACCAGAATGAGCACTGAAGCCATTCTTGTTGAAGAAGATAAATTAGCTCGTGTTATCGACACCGCTATGGATGAAGAAGATACATCCATGGACGACTTGCTAGATGATGATCTTGAAAACATTAACTTTGAAGATACTGATGAGTTACCTATTGATGATATTGATAGCGAGATTGATGACGCCCCAGTCGTTCGATTCGTTAACAAAATCCTGCTTGATGCGATTAAAAAAGGTGCTTCAGATATTCATTTTGAACCGTACGAGAAGAGCTTTAGAATCCGAACACGTCAAGATGGTATCTTAAAAGAAGTGGCTTCACCCCCGATGAACATCTCAAACAAGTTGACCTCTCGTATTAAGGTGATGTCTCGGATGAATATTTCTGAACGTCGTATTCCGCAAGATGGCCGTATTAAAATGGCTTTATCGAAAAACAGAGCTATTGATTTTCGTGTTAACACTTGCCCAACCTTATACGGTGAAAAAATTGTTTTACGTATTTTGGACCCAACCAGTGCACAAGTTGGCATTGAGCAATTAGGATTTGACGTTGAACAACGGGAAGCTTTCCTCACCGCTATTAAAAAACCCTACGGTATGATTTTGGTAACCGGGCCAACGGGTAGTGGTAAAACTGTCACCTTGTATACCGCGCTGAATATATTGAATGAACCCGATATTAATATTTCAACCGCTGAAGACCCGGTTGAAATTACTGTGGCGGGTATTAACCAAGTTAATGTTAACCCCAAAACCGGCCTCACCTTCGCTGAGGCATTGCGCGCCTTTTTACGACAAGATCCAGACATTATCATGGTGGGTGAGATTCGAGACCTAGAGACGGCAGAGATTTCAGTTAAAGCTGCGCAAACTGGTCACCTTGTGTTATCTACTTTACACACTAACGATGCACCACAAACGCTGAATCGTTTAAACCAAATGGGTGTACCTGCTTATAATATTGCCTCTTCCGTATTACTGATTATGGCGCAAAGGCTTGCTAGAAAACTGTGTGCTAAATGCAAGCAAGAAGAGCAGCTTCCCAACGAGCTACTCATTAAAGAAGGCTTTAGCGAAGAAGATGCAAAAGACCTAACTACCTTTAAAGCTGTTGGCTGCGACCATTGTGTTAATGGCTACAAAGGTCGCGTGGGTATCTTTCAGGTGATGCCTATATCCGAAGCCATGGAGAACCTGATCATTCAAAACTGCTCAACAAATGAGCTTGTAGAACAATCAGCCAGTGAAGGGGTTTTAACACTCCGAGAATCCGGCCTGAGAAAAGTTAAAGAAGGCATTACCAGCATTGAAGAAATAAACCGAATCACTAAAGATTAAATATTATGGCCACTAGCGCATCTAAGATTACTTTTATATGGGAAGGAACCGATAGTAAAGGCAACCGCAATAAAGGCGAAATTAGCGCCCGAAGTGACGCGATTGTAAAGGCTGAACTACGCCGTCAGGGCATTCGTCCAATTAAAGTTAAGAAAAAACCAAAAGATCTGTTCGGTGGCATGGGCCAAAAACCTATTGTCCCCAAAGACATCGCCGTTTTTAGTCGTCAGTTAGCCACCATGATGGCCTCTGGTATTCCACTTGTACAATCCTTTGATATTATCGGTAAAGGACATGAAAAACCGGCCATGCGAGATATGCTCGCCGACATTAAGTCACACATTGAAGGCGGCTCAACCTTAACAGAAGGTTTAAGTAAATACCCATTCCAATTTGATGAGTTATTTTGTAACTTAGTTGAAGCCGGGGAGCACGCTGGTATCCTTGAAGAGTTGTTAGTCAAAATTGCTGAGTACAAAGAAAAAACTGAAAGCTTAAAAGCTAAAATCAAAAAAGCGCTAACGTACCCCATTGCAGTTTTGGTTGTTGCTGTTATTGTTACGTCCATTTTATTAATATTTGTTGTTCCACAATTTGAAAGTCTATTTTCAGGTTTTGGCGCCGACTTACCCGCCTTCACCCAAATGGTCGTTGAGTTATCACGGTTTATGCAAGAATGGTGGTGGGCAGTATTTGGCATTATTGGTGGCGTCGTGTTTGTTATTATGCAAATCAAAAAACGTTCGCGTAAATTCAATCACCTTATCGACAGAATGATACTAAAGATGCCGATCATTGGTGACATTATGAACAAAGCGGCTATCGCTCGTTACGCTAGAACCCTCTCAACCATGTCTGCTGCCGGTGTTCCTTTAGTGGAAGCGCTTGAGTCTGTTGCCGGCGCAACGGGTAATATTGTTTACTCGGAGGCTGTCTTACAGATGAGGGAGCAAGTTGCAACGGGTATTCAGCTCCAACAATCCATGAAAAACGTGGGGTTATTTCCGCATATGGTTGTTCAAATGGTAGCCATTGGTGAAGAAGCCGGCTCGGTCGAAAGCATGCTTGGAAAGGTAGCTGACTTTTATGAAGAAGAGGTGGATAACGCCGTGGATTCATTGGCCAGCCTCATTGAGCCTTTGATTATGGCTATATTAGGTGTATTGGTTGGTGGGTTGATCATTGCCATGTATTTACCCATCTTTATGTTAGGGTCTGTTTTCTAGCGAAACTCCTGATCGACTGATATGAGTATTATTCAAGCGCTTGAGCAAAGCCCTGTTTTTTTTCACCTATCAATCGGTATACTTGGGCTTTTAGTGGGGAGCTTTCTTAATGTAGTCGTTTATCGTCTACCTATTATGCTACAAAAAGCTTGGCGCCAAGAATGCTTAGCATTTCTTGAACAGGAGGATTCTCAACCTACAACATCAGAGGTATTTAATTTATCTCAACCACGATCTCGCTGCCCATCTTGTGGACACCCCATTAGCGCTCTCGACAATATACCCGTTATCAGCTATCTCTTTTTAAGGAGGCGATGCAAGAGTTGCAAAACCCCTATTTCAATACGCTATCCTAGCGTTGAATTAACCACCGCCCTTTTATCCATCATTATCTCTGTTCAATTAGGCCCATCCATTCAAACGGGTGTGGCGCTATTGTTCACTTGGGCATTAATTTGCTTAACCCTAATAGATTTTGACACTCAACTACTACCCGACTCGATCACTCTACCGTTACTTTGGTTCGCTTTATTTGTAAGCCTTTTTAATGTTTTCGTAACACCGGAAACAGCTTTAATCGGCGCGCTAGTGGGCTACCTTACTCTTTGGTCTGTGTTTTGGCTTTTTAAATTAGCCACCGGAAAAGAGGGCATGGGATACGGAGACTTTAAACTTCTAGCGGCTATTGGCGCGCTATTAGGTTGGGAGATGCTTCCTCAGGTTATTATGTTGTCTGCTTTTGTTGGCGCGACTGTGGGTTTAATACTCATCGCCGTCAAAGGGCGGGACAAAAACACTCCCATACCATTTGGCCCTTACTTGTCAGTTGCTGCTTTTATCGCATTAATCTGGGGTGAAAAAATCAATAGCACTTACGTACAGTTTGTTGGCTTGTAGCCCAGCATGCTAACTATTGGACTAACAGGCGGTATAGGCTGCGGCAAAACAACCGTCACACAATTGTTTGAAAAAAGAGATGTTCCTGTTATTGATGCTGATGTTATTTCTCACGCCATCGTACAACCCGCTCAACCCACACTGCTGCTTTTAAAAAACACTTTTGGCAAGCAAGTTCTTTTGGCGAACGGCGAACTCGATAGAAAATACTTACGCGAACTGATCTTTAACGACCCGAGTAAAAAAGAAACATTAGAAGGCATTATGCACCCGATCATTTATACAAGGATGCACAATGAGCTCGCTAAATTTGATTCCCCCTATGGTATTCTGAGTGTCCCACTCTTATTAGAAACAAACCACCAAACCCAAGTTGATCGCGTTTTAGTGATTGATTGCCCAGAAACAGATCAGATTCAACGTGTAAAAACCCGTGACCAACTAAGTGACCAACTAATCAACTCAATCATGAACGCCCAATGTTCACGTTCATTACGCATAAGCCTGGCTGATGATATTCTTATTAACAACGAATCTTTAGCAAGCTTAGATACAAAGGTGCAAAAGCTTCATGAATTCTACTTACAAATGAGCGCTGGAAAAAACAATTAATATCCTGCAAAATAGTAGCTTTAAAGTCTAATTACGCGCTTGTGTCTGAACAAATAACATACGAATTACCGCTTAGCGAACGTATCCGTACTTTTCTTCGATTAGAAGATTTATTTGAGCAAATGCTGCACTTCTCTCAACACGATGGCGAATGGCAAAACAGGGCAGAGCTAGGCTGCCTATTGGATATTATTGCCATTTCAAGCAGAACTGACTTAAGAAATGAAATTACAAAAGAAATTGAACGACATACAAAGTCTTTTGTTATCTTCGCTCAAAACCCGAAAGTAGACCGTGAAAAGCTTGAACAAAGCATCGAGCAACTTAACCAACTGAATCGACAATTACTCTCTTCTAGTGGAAGAATCGAACAGGTTTTAAGCCGTATTGATCTATTGAAATGCCTATCTCAACGCCACAGCATCCCTGGCGGCACCTGTGACTTTGATCTTCCCGTCTATCATTTTTGGTTAAACAAACCTCTAAACACTCGTCGAGAACAAATTCATAGTTGGACCTCTCATTTAGAACCGATTCGTCAATCTATTTCTTTACTTTTACAGTTCATTCGGCAAAGTGCCAACCCTACTCAAAAAATAGCGCACTCTGGCTACTATCAACAAAGTTTAGATGGCAATCAGCCGGTACAATTGCTGCGCGTTTCTTTGAATCGAGAATCTAGTTTTTTTGCCGAAATCAGTGGCGGAAAACATAGGTTTACCGTCCGCTTCATGCAGCCTTTTGAGTCTGAAAGACCTAGTCAAACAAGTAACGATATTGACTTCACCTTAAACATTTGCCAGCTCTAAATGATACTTAAAACCGTTAAGTGCCCAACGTGCCAAAAAGAAATACCCTGGGATAAGACATCCCCATTCAGACCATTTTGTAGTGAACGCTGCAAGCTAATTGACCTTGGTGAATGGGCATCCGAGAAACACGCGATTGCTGGAGAAAAGGTTTATTTACCTGACAACGAGGATTATTAAACATATAAAGCACGCCTCTTTATAAGGCTTAAACTTCTTAGAAAGCTCTAATACCTGCCACACCCATCGCCCCTTTCGATTGTGCTTGATTGATATCTTCGGGCCCAAGGCCGCCTAGAGCAAAAACGGGCAACCATGCATGATCAGCCAAACGCTCAAATTCCCCCCAGCCTAATGGTTCTACATCCACATGTGTTTGTGTTTTACAAACCGGCGATAATACTGCAAACAACACACCTAAATCGCTCGCCATCTGTAACTCTTCTTGGTTATGACAAGATGCGGCAAACAAGAGCCCTTCTGGTAAAGTAGACTTGTTTTTTATACCACTCATATCGCTAGCCGTTAGATGCACACCTTCTGCACCTATTTCTAACGCGTCTTCTATAGGCGCATTAACAAATAAACGGGCGCCCTTTTCCTTGCACATCTTTATAGCTTCCTCAGCTAACCCTTTATAACGCTCTTTACTAAACGATTTCGCACGCAACTGAAACTGCGTATGCCCACAATCAATCAGTCGCTCTAAATGACATAGCATGGCCTGTTCGTTGCCTATACTGTCATCGATTATTGGATAATAACGCGGTAAATTCAGTGCTTCAATAATAGTTAAATTGGCGACTGGAAACGAAGAGCGCTCTAAATCGGATGTCACGACCCATCTAGTAGGTTGACCTTCCATGGCGCATACATCACCTTTAAAACTATCCACTATATACACATCAAGGCAAACCGAGAGTTCACTATAGTCATGCTTTATTTGAATAAGCCGCGTTGCTGTTAAGACGGTTATATTCAACTCTTCAAGCAACTCCCTCCTTAAGGCTTGCTTGCTATCCTCACCCAACTCAAGCTTACCGCCTGGAAACTCCCATAAACCACCTTGAGGTACATCGTGGGCTCGTTTAGTGACCAGCACTTCGCCCCGTTCATTTTTTACAACGCCAACAGCTACTTTAAGCATGCTTGATTAATCGATCAGCGTATTATTTTAGGAACGGTATTCTGCATTTATTTTGACATAATCGTACGATAAATCGCACGTCAAAATGGTGGAAGAGCTGGCTCCTTGAGCCAAACGAATTCGAACAAGAATTTCATCTTGATTCATTTTTTGTTGCCCTTGCTCTTCAGTGTAATCGCTCGAACGCTTACCAGATTCAACAATACACAGATCGTCTAAATAGATAGAAACGGCATCAACATCAATATTTTCGATGTTTGCCCTCCCTACTGCGGCTAAAATTCGCCCCCAATTAGGGTCTGAGGCAAAAAATGCAGTTTTTACCAAGGGGGACTGAGCAACCGTATAAGCAACTTCTTTTGCATCGCTAACATTTTTGGCTTGTTCAACACGCACTTTAATTAACTTAGTCGCCCCTTCGCCATCTCGTACAATCGCTTCGGCCAAAAAGCAGCACACTTCTTTTAGCGTTGATAAAAACACTTGATACCTTGGATCATCGGGTGAATTAATAGAGCTGATATCCACAGCACCTGTTGCCATCAATACAACGGCATCATTCGTTGAGGTATCACCATCTACCGTAATACTATTAAATGAAACATCAACCGCTTCCTTAAGCATTTTATTCAGCATTGGCTCACTAATAGGCATATCTGTAGCGACATAAGACAACATCGTTGCCATATCTGGCCTGATCATTCCAGAGCCTTTGGCAATACCGGTTATTGTAATCTCGGCACCATCCAACTGTACTGTGCGAGAACAGCCTTTCTCAGAGGTATCCGTTGTCATGATGGCTTTGGCCGCTTTTGGCCAATTATCTTTGCTAAACGAATCAATTGCCGATTGCAGGCTGCCTACTAATATATCAACCGGCAATGGTTCACCAATCACACCCGTTGAAAATGGTAATACCTGTGTTTCTCTCGCATTCACTTTTTTAGCTAATTCAGCACAACATGTTTGGGCCGTTAATATGCCTGCCTTTCCCAGACCTGCGTTTGCGTTACCTGAATTAATTAATAAATAGCGAGCCGACTCTTCAGCCAAATGTTTTTTAGCTAAGACAACAGGCGCAGCACAGAATTTGTTGTTTGTAAAAACAGCCGCCACATGCGTTTTCGGGTCTAATTCAAAAACCGTCAAGTCATCACGATCTGTTTGTGAAATACCTGCTGATGATGTTCCAATTCGAACACCTGTTATTGGTTTTAGTTTTAAAGCGGTAACACCTCCAACAGGCATCATTAAGCTCCTAATAAGTTTTTATTCAAAAAAGACAGAATAGTCATTATCAACGCACGTTTCGTTCATTAAACAAATAACAGCGATACTTTGACGCTGTTTACAGCTTACCGTGACATTGCTTGAATTTTTTACCCGAACCGCATGGACAAGGGTCATTACGGCCGACTTTTTTATCTGAGCGTTTAAATGGCTGAGATTTATCCTCTCCATCACTTTTCTGTTCTTGCCCTAAGGCATTTGCATCTGCGTGCTGAAACTCCATATTTTGTTGAACCCGACGTTGCTCATCAACTGCTTGAACATCCTCTTCAGCACGAACTTGGACCTTAGTCACCAGCATAACAACTTCGCGTTTTAAGGCATCTAATAACGAGGTGAACAACTCGAATGCCTCACGCCGATATTCTTGCTTAGGGTCTTTTTGTGCGTAACCCCGTAGATGAATTCCCTGCCTCAAGTGATCCATCGCACTTAAGTGATCTCTCCATAATGAATCTAGCGTTTGCATCATCACCGATTTCTCAAAATGTCGTAGCACTTCTGCACCTGCTAAAATTTCTTTTTTAGCATAATCATCCACGATATTTTTTAAAATCAATTCACGCAGGCCATCTTCATGCAGGTTGTCATCTTCGTCTAATAAGTTTTTAATATTGAGCTTGAAGTAGAACTCATCTTCAAGCGCTGCCTGCAGTCCATCTATATCCCATTGCTCCTCCATCGATTGCGGAGGAATATATAGATCAATTAATTGATTAACAACATCTTCACGAATTGAAACGATCGTATCAGCAATATTTGCCGATTCCATGATCTCATTTCTCTGATCATAAATAACTCGGCGCTGATCATTGGCCACATCATCGTACTGAAGAAGTTGCTTACGAATATCGAAGTTATGCCCTTCTACTTTTCTTTGTGCATTTTCAATCGCTTTGCTTACCCATGGGTGTTCAATAGATTCACCTTTTTCCAAACCCAATTTTTGCATTAAGCCTGAAACCCGTTCTGAGGCAAATATTCGCATCAAACTATCTTCTAAGGATAAGTAAAAACGGCTAGCTCCTGGGTCCCCTTGACGTCCTGAACGCCCCCTAAGTTGATTATCAATACGTCTTGACTCATGACGTTCCGTACCAATAACACGAAGACCACCTGCATCTAGAACAGCTTGATGCTTTGCTTTCCAATCATCAGACAAAACATTTTCATCATCCTTACCACCCAAAACAATATCTGTTCCACGGCCGGCCATATTAGTCGCAATTGTTACCGAACCTAATGCGCCTGCGTTTGCAATAATTTGCGCCTCACGTTCATGCTGTTTAGCATTGAGGACTTCATGGGGTACTTTTTTTTCAGTTAACCGGGATGAAATATACTCGGACACTTCAATGGACGTTGTACCGACTAATACCGGTTGCTTACGCTGAAAGCAATCCTCAATGTCTTCAACAACAGCTTCGTATTTTTCTTTCGCTGTTAAATAAATAAGATCACCAGCATCTTTTCGCGCCATATTCCGGTGTGTTGGAATAACAATCACTTCCAACCCATAGATTTGCTGGAACTCAAATGCTTCAGTATCAGCTGTCCCGGTCATTCCCGATAACTTCTTGTACATCCTGAAATAATTCTGGAATGTAATAGAAGCCATCGTTTGATTTTCACTTTGGATCTTTACCTTTTCTTTTGCTTCAACCGCTTGATGAAGCCCTTCACCCCATCGTCTGCCAGGCATCGTTCTGCCGGTAAACTCATCAACAATAACGACTTGGTTGTTTTGAATAATATAATCGACATCTTTTTGGTACAACGCACTTGCACGTAATGCAGCATAAACGTGATGCATGAGGCCAATATTTGAAGCATCGTACAAACTTTCGTTTTCGCTTAACAAACCACTGGATGTTAAAAGCTCTTCAATTTTTTCATGCCCTAACTCGGTTAAAAAGACTTGCTTTGACTTTTCATCAACCGTGTATTCACCACCTTCTTCGGACTCAACTTCTTCTGTTAAACCTTTAACTAACTCGTTTAGTTTTAAATAAAGATCACTTTTATCATCAGTTGGGCCAGAAATAATAAGCGGTGTTCTGGCTTCATCGATCAAAATTGAATCGACTTCATCGATAATGGCATAATTTAATTCGCGTTGAACTTTATCTTCAACACCAAACGCCATATTGTCCCGCAGGTAGTCAAAACCAAATTCGTTATTGGTACCATAAGTAATATCCGCAGCATAAGCCTCTCGACGCTGCTCTGGACTCATCGCATTAACAATCACACCCGTTGTCATGCCTAAAAAGGAAAAAAGCTTACCCATCCACTCAGAGTCACGTTCGGCTAAGTAGTCATTAACCGTTACCATATGAACGCCTTTACCAGGCAGCGCATTTAAATACGCAGATAAGGTTGCAACTAATGTTTTACCTTCACCTGTTTTCATTTCAGCAATACGCCCGTCGTTAAGCACCATACCGCCAATTAATTGCACATCAAAATGACGCATACCTAAAGCACGCACACCTGCTTCTCTGACAACGGCAAACACTTCCACAATTAATGATTCAAGCGTTTCTCCTTGATCAAGCCTACGACGAAACTCTTCGGTTTTTGCTTTTAGCGCCTCATCATCAAGTGCTTTGATTGACTCTTCAATGTCATTAATTTTTTTGACCGTTTTTTGCTTTGACTTAACTAATCGATCATTTCGACTGCCAAAAACTTTTTTTACAATATTTGAGATCATTACGGATAAATTTTAGTGTGAAACGAAAAGCCAAATGATACCGCATATAGCCAAATAACGCGTGTTTTTTACCGCCTTTACAAGGCAAATTCCTTATAGGTATAACGCGTTATGATGAATACGGAGAATACTTATTTTTCGGCTAGCGAGAGCTATAGAGATATTGACGAGGATTGACTTTTTTACCATGCCGCAACACTTCAAAATGCACATGTGGCCCAGTCGAATGACCTGTTGAACCCATCTTGGCAATCACATCATTCTGCTTCACCACGTCGCCCTGTTTGACAACGATTTCTTTGTTGTGCCCATAGCGCGTAACATAACCTGAACCATGATCAAGCTCGATTAAATACCCGTACCCACCTTTTTTTTCAGCCCAAGTCACCAAACCCGATGCCGCTGCTAAAACACTAGTACCACTTTTACCCGCAATATCAACGCCATGATGAAACTTTTTCTTACCTGTAAAAGGATCTGCACGGTAACCATAGTAAGACGATAGCCAGCCTTTTGCTACTGGCAAACCTGCTGGACGAACTTCTTTTGACAGCTTCTTATTTGCAGAAAAAACATCCAATAACTGCAGCTGTTTTTCACGCAATGATAACTGTTCACCAAGTACTTGAATATCGTGCAATAACTGGCTTTCTGTAAAACTTTCAACCTGACCGTCTAACTCAGCACTACCAACAGCCGGCACTTCATCAAAATTAAACTCTGGGGAATTAATGTTTGCTTTTTTTGCCAAATGCTCACCGACTGCGTTCAACCTTGTTAGTTGTGCTTGCATTTTCCCAACTCGCAACGCCATACTATCTAGCGTATTGGTCGTCTTCTCACGCATACGTTCAAGCTCCGAACGCTGGGTCATTAAGTCGTTGATCAACTCTTCTGATTGCTGGGTAACGTTTATGTCAGCGGCTTTAGGCATATATAAATATCCCGCTAACAACAAAACCAAACCAGCCATTATGCTGATGATTGTTTTTATATGACTCTCAGAAAAACTGATCGTTTTCTTTTTACCTTTTGTTAACAGTATAATTTGCATATTCATTCTTTATAGTAAGCGTAATTACTTATGTTTAAACAACCATTCAAAAACAAAAACTTACCTTTGAATGGCTTACAGCATATTCAGCAAAATCTAAATCAACAACGACTACTTCTTCTGCAGGTCCAATCTGCTTTACCTAAAGACTTGGCAACTCATTGTTTACATATCACGGCCAGCAAGAAAAACGTTACCCTATTTACCGACTCTTCCGTTTGGGCATCTAAATTACTTTACCTGCGTCAACTTATTTTAAGGACTCTTTCTGATTACTCGGGAGCACCTGTTCACACTTTAAAGATTAAAGTTTTATCCAAGCAACGTGACATTAATCAATCAATACCTAAATCACCTTCTAGGACTGCGCTAAAGGTTCTTTGTGAGGCCAATAATGCTGAGCTTACCGATAACCTAAAAATATCCATGAACAAACTAATCAAGACACTACAAAAAAATAAACTATCTAAATTATAGTTAACTGAGCATCCATTGTTTCACCCAAACAATAAAACTATACGTCTAGGTTTTAAACCGATGCCGGCAAGGGCTCCATATAAGAGATAGGAAACTCATCTTCTTCTTCAAAGGTCACTTCTTCCCATGCATCTTCCTGCACAAGCAACTTTCTCAATAATTTATTATTAAGCTCGTGCCCTGATTTATGACCATGGAATTGACCAATTAAACTATGACCCAGTAAATATAGATCTCCAATCGCATCTAAAATCTTATGTTTCACAAATTCATCTTCGTAGCGTAAGCCATCTTCATTTAGCACTCTGAAATCATCAACAACAATCGCGTTGTCCATACTGCCGCCTAGGGCAAGGTTACGTTGGCGTAGCATTTCAATATCTTTCATAAAGCCAAACGTGCGCGCACGACTAATTTCTTTTACAAAAGAGGTTGAAGAAAAATCAATCGTGGCTTCTTGTATACGCGACTTAAAGACCGGATGGTCAAACTCAATACTAAAGCCTACTTTAAAGCCTTCAAAAGGTACAAAACTTGCCCACTTATCGCCATCATCTACCCGCACTTCTTTTTTAATACGGATATAACGTTTTGCTGCATTTTGTTCTTCTATTCCCGCAGATTGCAGTAAAAAAACAAACGGACCTGCGCTGCCATCCATAATCGGAACTTCAGCGGCACTTAAATCAATAAAAATATTATCAATGCCCAAACCTGCTATTGCAGACAACAAATGCTCTACTGTAGATACCCTGACACCATTTTGAATCAGTGTTGTTGATAGTTGAGTATCTCCCACATTTTCGGCTTTTGCAGGAATAACTACGGCTTCGTCAAAATCCACTCGACGAAACACAATACCTGCATTCGCGCCCGCTGGACGCAATGTTAAATAAACCTTTTCGCCACTGTGTAAACCAACACCTGTAGCACGAATCACATTTTTCAGCGTTCGTTGTTTAATCATTTGAAACTCCCAAGCAGATAACTAAATTAATTTTTATCATTATTATGTCGAGATCTTAACACATTATACGATTTAACAAAAAACAGCCCATCAACACATTCTTAGCCTTTACCGCCCTCAAACCACTTATTCCTGGAGGGCGGTGTTATACGCCAGACTAATCAGCCTGTCTTCTAAGAAAAGCGGGTATATCTAAATAAGCAGGATCCATTGTGTTATCTAAACCACTCACCTTTTGTGAGACAGACTCTAGTTTTTTGTCACGCATAATAGTCGGGATATCAAAGTCTTCTTCTTTTAGTTCAGCCACCTTAATTGACTCTCTTTTAACTTGCACAATAGGTGTTGGCTCTTCAACCGCTGCCACTTTGCAGCCTAAACCTGTAGCGACAACCGTTACACGCATTTCATCTGATAGATCTGGGTCAATAACCGTACCTACAACAACATTGGCATCGTCTGAGGCGAAGTCTCTAATCGCTTGGCCAACCTCTTCAAACTCACCAATAGACATATCTAAACCGGCTGTAATATTGACTAAAATCCCACGAGCACCTTGTACATTAATATCTTCTAATAATGGACTATGAATAGCGGCTTCCGCTGCTTCACGTGCTCTTGATTCACCTCTGGCACAACCCGTCCCCATCATTGCATCACCCATTTCAGACATCACCGTTCTAACGTCAGCGAAATCGACGTTAATCAAGCCTGGGCAGGTAATCAACTCAGCAATCCCCTGAACTGCACCTAACAAAACATCATTAGCCGCTTTAAAAGCATTCAACAAGGTCATTTCTTTACCTAGCACATGCAATAGTTTTTCATTAGGGATCGTAATTAATGAATCAACATGAAGCGCTAATTCCTCAATACCTTTTTCTGCCAACAGCATTCTTTTCTTACCTTCGAATGGGAATGGCTTGGTTACTACAGCCACCGTTAAAATACCCAGCTCTTTAGCTATTTCAGCCACAATCGGCGCGGCACCTGTACCTGTACCACCACCCATTCCTGCAGTGATAAACACCATATCTGAACCGGCGATTACTTCTTGAATTCGTTCTCTATCTTCAATCGCTGCCTGACGACCGATTTCTGGGTTAGCACCTGCGCCTAGACCTTTAGTACTGTTATTGCCTAATTGCAAAACCGTTTTAACGGGTGTATTTTTTAACGCCTGCGCATCGGTATTTGCACAAATAAACTCAACACCATCTATTGCACTACTCACCATATGATTTACCGCATTACCACCACCGCCACCGACACCAACAACTTTGATGATTGCGTTTTGTGTGTGTGCATCCATTAATTCAAACATATCAATTCCCCTATATTAATTACTCGTATTTAAAAATTTAATAAACTGTGTTGTTAAAAATTACCTTGAAACCAACTTTTCATCTTTTCCCACATCGCTTCAAAACCACCTTTCATTTCACTACCACTAGCTAAACTGTTTTGCTGACCAAACAATAATAGCCCTACACCTGTTGCATAAATTGGGTTACGCACCACCTCACTTAACCCAGATACATATTGCGGGTAACCTAACCGCACAGGCATGTGGAACACCTCTTCTGCCAATTCAACCAAACCTTCTACTTTTGCGCTTCCGCCCGTTAGTACGATGCCGGCAGCGACAATATCTTCGTAACCCGATCGCCTCAACTCGGCCTGCACTAACATCATTAATTCTTCATAGCGTGGCTCAATTATTTCTGCCAAATTTCCACGTGAAATTTTCCGCGTAGGGCGATCACCTATGCTCGGCACATCGATCATTTCATCTTCTTGAACCAGTTGCGTTAGCGCACACGCATACTTCAACTTAATCTCATCAGCGTGCTGCGTGGGCGTCCGCAGTGCGACAGCAATATCGTTTGTTACTTGATCACCAGCAATAGGAATAACGGCTGTATGGCGTATAAAACCATCACAAAAAACGGCTATATCTGTTGTTCCACCACCAATATCAACCAAACAAACACCTAGTTCTTTTTCGTCATCCGTCAACACCGAACTACTAGATGCAAGTTGCTCTAAAATGATATCGTCTACTTCCAAACCGCATCGACGCACACACTTAATAATATTCTGTGCTGCGCTCACCGCTCCGGTGACGATATGCACTTTCGCCTCTAGCCTAATGCCTGCCATACCCACTGGTTCTTTAATGCCCTCTTGCCCATCAATAATGAATTCTTGCGGCATGATATGCAGGATTTTTTGGTCGGCAGGAATAACAACGGCTCTCGCCGCATCAATTACCCGCTCAATATCAGATGGAATCACTTCACTTTCCTTAATCCCTACGACCCCGTTAGAATTCAGGCTACTAATATGACTGCCTGCAATTCCTACAAAAACTGAATTAATCTGACAACCTGCCATTAACTCAGCCTCTTCTACCGCACGTTGGATTGAGTGCACCGTTGATTCAAGGTTCACAACAACACCTTTTTTTAATCCACGCGAACTGTTTGTTCCAATACCAATTACATCAATTGTTCCATCAGGGGTGATCTCACCCACGATGGCTGCTACCTTCGACGTTCCAATGTCTAAACCAACAATTAAATTTTTATCACTGTGTTTCTTCATCTTTCCTAACTCTTAGTTGGTTGACTTTTTTTCATTGCTAAAGTGGCTTTTTTTACCATCGCCTCATCAAACTTGTATCCAGCCTTCCATGTTACCGCGACACCATTTGGGTAGCGTACGTCCACTTCATCCAAGTGCTCTATCAAGCCCCCTTCGATGGATGCAAGAAGTAGCAATGACTTACTTATTTTCTTTTCCGGTAATTCGTATCCAGCTTTAATTTTGACTCCGTTACTCAACACCGCTGACCAACTACCGTGCTCAGCTAAGGTCAGTTTTTCCACAGAAAGGTCCAAAATGTTTATCGATTGATCTATCTTTTTTTGCTCCGCTAATACCACCTTACTATGATCATCTACTCCTGATAGGCGTGGCAGCTGTAGCGAAGAATTATCAAATTCTGGTTTAAATATCTCTCCATTCACATTTAATAGTACCGTTTCATTCCATACAGCAACGGGTCTCTGCTCTTCAACAATCAACAAAATCGTATCCGGCCAAACACGTCTAATATGTGCTTTTTTAATCCACTCGATATCAGTTAATTTGTTAATAATGTCTGCCGTATTCATCGAAAAATAGCCCGTTTGTACTAGCGACGATAATGACGTCGATATATCTTCATGCGCCACATAATTTAACTCACCGCCAATACGCACATGCTTAATAGGCATTGTGGTGGGTTTACCCAACCACGCTGTTAACTGCCAGACAATGATGACAGTCAATAACAAAAGCACACCGTTTTTAGCCCATGACTTAGACTGCTCAAGCAAGTTGCCAGCTAGCTCTCTCATGCCACCCCCTTGGTTAAACTCGTTTCAAGAATTCGCAAAACTAACTCTTCAAAACCCATACCCGCTTGCTTCGCCGCCATAGGTACTAAACTGTGGTCAGTCATACCGGGCACCGTATTTATTTCAAGCAACTGAGGCTGACCGGTTTGATCTAACATCAAATCAACTCGCCCCCAACCTTCACCACCTAAGACTTTAAATGCTCGAACCGATAAAGCCTGCAATACTCGTTCTTGCTCATCACTTAAACCACATGGGCAATGATATTGCGTGGTATTGGTCGTGTACTTAGCCTCATAATCATAAAAATCATTCGGTGTTTCCAACCTAATCAGCGGCAAGGCCTCATCCGCTAAAATTGCTACGGTAAATTCTGCCCCTTCGACCCATTGTTCAGCCATCACCTCACAGGCAAACGTTGATGCTTCTTTATACGCCTCATGAAGCTGCTCTTTGTTGTCGGCTTTCGCCATACCTAAACTAGAACCCTCCAACGCTGGCTTTACCATCACTGGAAACCCCAATTGAGTTGCGCAACGCTCCACATCTTGGTGACTTTTTAATTCCATCCATTCAGGTGTTGGAATATCAGCACCTAACCAACAAAGTTTCGTTCTTAATTTATCCATACCCAGTGCCGAGCCCAATACACCGCTGCCCGTATATGGAATACCTAACAATTCCAAAGCACCTTGTAATTGACCATCTTCACCACCACGACCATGCATAATATTAAAAACGCAATCAACACCCATTCTTTTTAAATCATCTAAATCCGACACTTGCGTATCAAATTGAACTGCATCAACGCCCTGCTTTTGCAGAGCAAACAGAACGGCTTGCCCACTCAATAAGGAAATGTCACGCTCGGCAGCCTTACCACCCATAGCAACCGCTACTTTGCCGAAACTCTCTGGCGATTTAAGCATACTCATTGCACCAATTCCTCGCCGATAATACGCACTTCTGTCTGTAACAAAACACCCTGCTTTTCTTGCACTTGAGCCCTAACATACTCAATCAAACTTTCAATATCTTTTGCCGTGGCATTACCCGTGTTCAAGATAAAATTTGAGTGTTTTTCTGCTACTTGTGCACCACCTATTGAGTAGCCCTTCAGTCCAGTTGCTTCGATCAAGCGCGCCGCATGATCACCTTCTGGGTTTTTAAAAACAGAGCCCCCACTCGGTATATTGGTTGGCTGTGTTTTCGCTCGTTTTGCCAATAAACTACGAATTTTTTCACGGCTCTCTTCATTGCCACCCGCTGGAATATCCAAGTAGCATGCGACAAACCATTCATCAGCAGCAACCGACACAAAGCGATAGCCTATTTCAAACTCACTTGCCTCGCGTTCAATTAACTCGCCACGCCGATTTAATAACAACACCCTGCTGACTAACCCCCATGTTTCGCCACCAAATGCGCCTGCATTCATTGCTAATGCACCGCCCATCGTCCCAGGAATACCCGCTAAAAATTCTGCACCTGATAAGCCTTTTTCTGCCGCCAATTTGGCAACTAAAGCACACGGCACGCCTGCCTCGACTTTCAGCACCCCATTAGCTGTTTCTTCCATTTGCTTTAAACAACCTCGCGTATAAATACCCGAGCCGCGCACGCCTCCATCACGAATCAATACATTACTGCCCAAGCCTAACCACAAAACAGGTTCATCGGCTGACAGTGATTTTAAATAACGCTGCGTGTCTTCTATGCTCGTCGGCTTATACAAATGATCTGCAACGCCACCCACACGCCATGATGTATAGCGAGCTAAAGGCTCCCTGTCCATCAGTTGGCCCATCGGCAGATTCGTTGTTTTTGTCATCGCCTGCATCGCTCTTTAAGTGTCCTGATCTGATTTTTGCTGATTATTTAACTGTGCTTCCAATTTTGCAGAAGCCGCGCCGATATCACCTGCACCAGACGTCAACACAATGTCATTGGGTAATAAGACTCCTTTTAAAACTGTCGGTAATTGCTCAATGTCTTTCACAAAGATTGGTATCAATTTCCCACGTTGGCGAATCGCCTTGCTCAGCGATGGCCCGTCTGACCCAGCAATTGGTTTTTCACCCGCGGCAAACACATCAAGTAAAACCAACACGTCCACTTCGTTTAACACCTCAACAAAGTCTTCAAACAAATCGTGCGTTCTTGAGTAACGATGGGGTTGAAAGGCTAACACTAACCTTTTGTTTGGCCAGCCTTCGCGTACCGCTTTAATTGTTGCCATCACTTCACGTGGATGATGCCCATAGTCATCAACCAACAAAGCTGAACCATTATCTAGGTTTATTTCTCCATTAACTTGAAAACGACGGCCGACCCCTTTGAACTGATTTAAACCTGCTGCAATTGCCTCATCAGACACACCTAATTCACTCGCTACTGCAATGGCAGCAAGCGCATTTAAAACATTATGCCTACCGGGCATATTTAAGGTTAATGGTAGAAGCTCATTCGTATTCAAACGTTTTAAATTGAAATGTGTACGCAAACCTTCTTGTTTTACATCCAGCGCTTGAAAATCTGCCGTTTGATCTATGCCATAAGTTAAAACTGGCTTACCAATTGAAGCCGATAATTCGCGTACATTTTCATCATCAACACACAGGACGGCTAAACCGTAAAATGGTAGCTGATGTAAAAATGAGTTGAAAGCGTCCTTAACTTGTTGAAAATCACCGCCATAAGTTCCCATATGGTCTTCATCGACATTGGTCACCACGGCGATCATTGGCTGAAGGTGCAAAAATGAAGCATCACTTTCATCCGCCTCCGCCACCAAATAATGGCTTTCACCCAATTTAGCATTGGTTCCTGCGCTGTTTAGTAAACCACCAATCACAAAAGTAGGGTCTAACTGCCCTTCTGTCATCAGTACTGCCAGCAAACTCGTTGTGGTTGTTTTCCCATGCGTACCGGCTATGGCAATACCAAACCTAAATCGCATAATTTCAGCGAGCATTTCTGCACGAGGAATAACCGGAATACGCTGCTCATTAGCAGCCAGCACTTCAACATTATCTTTTTGCACCGCTGTTGATGTCACCACCACATCGCAATTATTTATATTCTCCGCCACATGGCCGATATGAAGACTCGCTCCTTGATCAACTAAACGTTGCGTTACCTTACTTTCACGAATATCGGAGCCTGACACATCGTAGCCAAGATTAATCAGCACTTCAGCTATGCCACTCATACCCGCACCGCCAATACCAATAAAATGTATCCGCTTCAATTTTCCGAAACCTAAATGCGCTGAATAGTGTTTGTGTGTATTAGGCATCATAAGGCCACCTCTAAACATGTATTGGCAACCAGCTCTGTTGCCTCTGGTTTTGCTAACGATCTTGCCATTGAACCCATCTCGGCTAACGCTTCATGATTCGACAACAATCCTTTTAAAGTTTCTGACAGTGACTCTGCTGTAAAAGCGTCTTGCGGCATCAATACCGCGGCATTTTCATCTGCAAGATAGGCTGCATTTTTAGTCTGATGATCGTCAATCGCATGGGGTAGCGGTATTAAAATTGAAGGCAAGCCCATTATCGCAAGTTCAGAAACCGTCATCGCACCTGCCCTGCAGATCACAATATCCGCCCACTGGTAGACTGCCTGCATATCATCTATAAACTCGCGTACATCTGCTTTCACATTCGCTTCGCTATATCTTTTCTTCGCTGTTTCAATCGTTGCCTTACCGGCCTGGTGAATAACGTCTAAGCCCAGTTCTTCTTGTAGACCTTGCAGTGCCGCCGGTACTGTTTCATTCAAAATTGAAGCGCCTAAACTGCCACCTACTATTAAAATATTTTTACCCTTTATTGCTCGATCAACACCTTGGTTGAGCAGTTCTTTGCGTACAGGGTTACCGGTAAAAATTGCTTTTACCGCTGGATCAAAACTCTTAGGAAATGCTTCTAAAATTCGTTTAGCAAAGCCTTTTAACAATCTATTTGTTGTACCGGGCACTCTATTTTGCTCGTGAATAACCAAGGGCTTACCATGCAGCCAACTCATCAGCCCACCAGGGCCTGAAGCAAAGCCACCCAAACCCAACACCACGTCTGGTTGTCGCTGACGAATGATATTTGAAGCCTGATAACAAGCCTTGAGCAACATAAAGGGTGCCAACAATAAACTAGCGATGCCCTTGCCTCGCAAGCCCGACACGCTCAACCAGTCAATCACGATACCCGCCTCTGGCACCACACGCGCTTCAATACCTTTTTTTGTACCTAACCAACTCACTTGATGCCCTGCTGCTTGCAGGTAATCCGCCACGGCTAACGCAGGAAACACATGCCCACCGGTTCCACCGGCCATAATCATTATGCGTACTGCCATGCCGACCTCCCTTTCAATTGAGCGACATAATCTTGCTGGGTTTCATGATGAATACGACACAACAAACCCACTACCATACACATAACGATCATACTACTGCCGCCATAACTCATTAGCGGTAACGTTAAGCCTTTCGTCGGAAGCGCGCCCATGTTCACAGCGATATTCACAAAGGACTGCAAGCCAAGCCACACACCTAAGCCATACGCTGACAAGGAATAAAATCTTAAATTCAGCCGCTCTGCCGCCTTGCCCATTTGAAATGCGCGCCAGATCAATAAACCAAACAACAAAATAACAGCACAAGAACCAACAAACCCTAACTCTTCGCCTAACACAGCAAAAATAAAATCGGTATGTGCCTCTGGCAAATAAAATAATTTTTGAATACTGCTACCCAAGCCCACACCAAACCACTCGCCGCGCCCCATTGCGATCAGTGATTGAACTAATTGAAAGCCTGATCCTAAATGATCCGCCCAAGGGTCCATAAACGCTGTGACACGCTCCATTCTATAAGCTGACGAGCCAATAGCTACCACACCTAATACAAGCCCCATTAATACTAATACGACAAATTCAATTAAGCGCGCTCCACCCAAAAACATCATACAAACCACGCTAAAGCCGATCACAAACGTTGCCCCAAAATCTGGCTCGGCTAAAAGCAAACCAAATACAACCCCTAATGGCAACATAGGTCTGACCAAGCCTTTGATTGACTCACGCACAACATTCACGTGCCGTGTTAAAAACCCCGCCATATATAAGATACAAATTAGCTTCACAATTTCGGACACTTGAAGTCGAGCCACGCCTAAATTAATCCAGCGATAACTTCCGTTAACCTTCACACCAATCCCCGGTATAAAAACTAAAACAAGCAAAGCAATGGCCACCAAAATTAAACTTGGCCCGCTTTGTTCCCACGCTTTCAGTGGAATATTTGCCATAACAAACGCCATCAATAGGCCTATAACAACATGGGCTGCTTGACGTGCGGGATAATACCAAATATTTTCAAACATTCTATCGCCAAGATGTAATGATGCTGACACCACCATCACGTAGCCAATAGATAACAAACTGATCGCCGCAAACAACATCCAACCATCTAAGTAATAACGACCTCGCCTTGGCGCAAGTACAGAGTCTGCTGCAGTCGACATCATTACACTCATGACTTAAGCTCCTTAACGGCTGCTATAAATCGATCACCACGCTGCTGATAACTGGCAAACTGATCCAAAGATGCACAGGCTGGCGACAATAAAACCGTATCTCCTTTAATCGCATGTTGTGCTGCTAATTGCACAGCTTCTTCTATAGTAGTAACGAATTTATACGGCATTTCAGCAACCGCCTCTTGCTGAAACCTTTGGGCATCGCGCCCCATCAAAATAACCAATGAAACGTTCGCTTTAATATCAGCAGCCAATGAACTAAAGTCAGCGCCTTTGCCATCGCCTCCCGCAATAAGAATAATAGGCGCATCCAGCCCATTTATCGCCGCTAAGCAGGCCCCTGGATTAGTTGCTTTTGAATCATTTATCCATGTGACACCTTTAATGTCTGCCACCCATTGCGTTCTATGCAACAGCCCTGGAAACTCAACGAGTGCTTCTTTTTGAGCCTTTCGTGGAATCTTTAATTCATCAGCCATCGCAATAGCTGCTAATGCATTTTGTACGTTATGCGTCCCTTTAATTTTAAGCTCAGAAACTGGCATAATAACGTCATCGCCTTGCGACATAACATCACAAGCATTTATCGACACAACACCATAATCACCCTGCTTGGGTTGATCCAAACCAAATGAAATGGCTTTACGACCTAACGGTAATGTCGCTGATTTCACAATATCATCTTGACGATTTAACACCGCCACGCCATCACCAAAAAAGATACGCTCTTTCGCTTCGTAGTACGCAGCTACACTATGGTAGCGGTCCATATGATCGTCACTAATATTCAATATGGTCGCAACATTAGCTTTCAGTTGAGAGGTTCTTTCTAGTTGAAAACTAGACAGCTCGAGCACGTATAAATCTGCCGGTTTTTCCGATATAAGGTCTAATGCTGGCACACCTAAATTACCGCCAACCCTCACATCCCAATTGACTTTTTTAGCCATTTCACCCAGTAACGTAGTCACCGTGCTTTTTCCATTCGATCCGGTAATGGCTGCCACCGGCGCATCAACGCATACAGCAAACACATCAATATCACCAAAAACGGGAATTCCTTGTTCCGCGGCCGCTTGAATTTCTTCCTCGTCTAAACTAATACCTGGGCTAACGATAATATGTGTTGCAGCCTTAAATACGGCGTGATTAAAACCGCCCGTAAATACCGCAATATCACGATAAGATTCTTCAACCACCTCTAAACAAGGAGGCGTTTCGCGGCTATCAATAACGGCCACTTCAATATGATTCTTCTGAAGGAACTTAATCACCGATAAACCTGTCACACCAAGACCTACAACGAGTACGCGCACACCATCTTGATCAAGCCCCAAGCGGGCTAAACCTAAACATGGATGGTGATATTCATTGTGCATCAGCGTTTCCATTACCTTAATTTCAAAGTGGATAAGCCGATCAACACCAAGATAAAGGTGATGATCCAGAAACGAACGATAATTCTTGGCTCAGGCCAGCCTTTTAATTCAAAATGATGGTGAATAGGCGCCATTCTAAAAATACGTTTGCCAGTCAATTTAAAAGAGATAACTTGTAAAATAACCGACACCGTCTCCATCACAAACACCCCACCCATGATGACCAGCACTAACTCTTGACGCACTAGTACAGCTAACACACCTAAGGCTGCTCCTAACGCTAACGCACCGACATCACCCATAAACACCATCGCTGGGTATGCGTTAAACCATAAAAAACCTAAACCCGAGCCGACGATGGCACCGCAAAAAACTACTAATTCACCCGTACCTTTTAAGTTCGGAATTGATAGATATTGGGCAAATTGATAATTGCCAGATAAGTAGGCAAAAAGCCCTAACGCACCTGCAACCAAAACCGTTGGCATAATCGCCAATCCGTCCAAACCGTCTGTTAAATTAACCGCATTGCTGCTACCCACAATAACCAAGTAGGTCAGCGGGATAAATAACCAGCCCAATTGAACACTCACGTCTTTAAAGAAGGGCACAAATAGGGTCGTTTCTTGCGGCGATGTCGCTGTGTAATATAAGAAAAATGCGGCTCCCAACGCGATGATTGATTGACCCAAATATTTTTTACCTGCTGATAAGCCTTTAGGGTCTTGGAGTGCTACTTTTTTATAATCATCAATAAAGCCGATGACGCCGGTTAGCAATGTAACAAGCAACACCACCCAAACATAGCGATTAGTCAGGTCGGCCCATAATAATGTGCTAGCGCCCACTGCTACCAAAATTAACGTACCGCCCATTGTCGGCGTACCCGCTTTTTTAAAGTGCGTTTCTGGGCCATCGTCACGTACTGCTTGGCCTATTTTATGAAACGTTAGCTTACGGATCATCGCTGGCCCAACTAAGAACGCAATAAACAACGCCGTTAATGTTCCTAGAATAGAACGCATGGTTAGGTATTGAAATACCCTAAAACCACTGTGATATTCGGATAGCCAATCAGCAAGTATTAGCAACATTCGTCGTTCTCCATTAATGTTATTTTTTCGACTACCTGTTCCAAATTCTGTGAGCGAGACCCCTTTACTAAAATCACTACCTCTGAGCCTATCTCACGCGCCAAATAGTCAGTCAATGTAGATTTATTCGAAAAATGAACCGCTTCTCTGTCTGTTACTTGGGGCTGTTCATTAAAAGCAGTTACCGCGTTTTTCATTTGCTCCCCAACGGCTAAAAACCGACACACATTACTATTAAAAACTTGAAGACCTAGCTGCCTATGAATATTTGCACTATCAGCACCTAATTCGGCAAAATCACCCAACACCACCCAAACCGGCTGGGTAATATTTATCAAGCAACTCATCGCCGCATCGAATGACTTTGGATTGGCGTTATAGCAGTCGTTGATAACCACACTGCCCGCCAAGCCCTTTAACGCTTGCATACGTCCCTTTACCGCCACCAAACGCCCCAACCCCTGTTTAATATTAGTCAATGGCTCGCCTAAACTAATCGCCGCACTTGATGCGGCGAGCGCATTTAATACGTTATGTTCGCCAATAAGGTTTAGTTGAATATCAATATGTTGTTGCTGGTAATTTAGAACAAAATTTGTCTTAAATTGGCCGTTTATCATGCCTGTTTTCACTGATTTTATATCGGCCCACACATCTGCTTTGTCTGACCAACCAAAACGTATCAGCTGCCTTTCTCCGAGCAATGCTAACCACTGCTCCAACCAAGGCTCTTCTTGATTCAAAATAGCAACACCGTTTTTACCAAGGCCTGAAATAATTTCACCCTTGGCCTTAGCAACGCCTTGAATATCGCCAAAGCCTTCTAAGTGCGCCATGCCGACATTGTTTAAAATTGCCACGGTTGGTAACGCAATATCACATAAATGAGCAATATCACCCTGGCGACTAGCGCCCATCTCAATGACCGCAACATCATGCTCTGGCGTTAACTTTAATAAGGTTAATGGCACGCCTATTTGATTATTCAAATTACCTTCTGTTGCCAATACCTGTTTTGAAAGCCCTAAAATACTGGCCAACATTTCTTTCACACTGGTTTTACCATTACTGCCGGTAATAGCCACTAATGGAATATCTAATTGCTCACGTTGCGCCTTAGCCATTACCGTTAATGCTTCCAACGTGTCATCAACTTTTACATACGGTATTTCAGCGGCAACATCGTTGCTAACAACAGCAGCTACCGCACCCTTATCACGCGCTTGAGCAACAAAATTATTTGCATCAAAATTCGCACCCTGCAAGGCGACGAATAAATCACCATGCCGAATGTTTCTCGTATCTGTACTCACCGAATTAAAATGCACGTTTTCACCCACAAGGTGACCACTCACTGTTGCTGCTAATTGCTGGAGACTCATCACTTGCATTGACCCTCTCCTGCATCGCTCATCAACCTTGCCTTCAACGCTTCTTGCACCTGTGTAACATCACTAAACGCTATTTTGTTGGCTTGTATTTGTTGATAATTTTCATGCCCCTTGCCAGCCACTAAAATAATGTCACTACGACCAGCCGTCTCTATGGTTTGTCGTATTGCTTGTTCACGATCAAGAATAACGCTGGATTCAGCACCGCTTCGCATGCCCTTCTTAATCTGCTCGGCAATATCGGCAGCTGATTCAAATCGTGGGTTATCACTCGTAATAACGACACTATCGGCTAAATCTGCTGCAATAGCGCCCATAAGGGGTCTCTTAGCTTCATCTCGATTGCCGCCACAACCAAAAACAACCCGTAGCACACCATCGCAATGTTCACGTAAACTCAACAAGGCCAGCTTTAAAGCCTCTGGCGTATGCGCATAATCAACAACAACCGTTGGTGAAAGCTGGTCCTTAGCCACTTGCTGCATACGGCCAGATACGCCCTTAATTGAGGCGACCTTACCGACTGCGTCATCAAACGAGTCGCCCAGCGCAACCAATACCGCCAACGTTGCCACTAAATTATCTATATTAAAAGCACCAAATAAGGCCGAATGAATACATGCCGTTTGGTTATTAAAAGACACCTCAAACATTAAGCCTGTTGATATAAGCTGCTCATTTGAAATAACCCAACAATTTTCAATTCCATCCTGCTTTGTTGAACGTGAAAACGAATAAACCGTCACCCCTTGAGGTAATGCCTGAGCAATACGCTCACTAAATACATCATCTCTATTTAGCACAACAAACTCTAATGAAGCACACTTGAATAACGCTAACTTTGCCTCACCATAAGCGTCTAACGTTTTATGGTAATCAAGATGATCGTGGCTTAGGTTGGTAAATACCGCCCCTTTGAAGTCGATCGCATTAACCCGCCCTTGATCCAAGCCATGCGAAGAAACTTCCATTGCAACCGTTTCAACTCCTTCGGCCAATAAGCTTGAAAGCTGTCGTTGCACACTGATCGCATCAGGTGTGGTGTTAATCGTTTCATTTAAATGCCCAACCGCGCCCCAACCAAGCGTACCAATAACAGCACTAACTGGCAGACTTGTACTTTTTTTAGAGTCTAGCGCCTGCGCGATAAAGTGACTAACCGATGTTTTGCCATTGGTACCTGTAATGCCAATCACGGATAACTCACGTGACGGATAATTATATAAACGTGCAGCCATCGTACTAATGTGGGCAGTTAAGCTTGCCAGTTCAATTAAAACGACACCTTGATGTTTTTTAACTCTTTCTGCTAAAAAATCACCGCCTGATGCTGGGTCATAAATAATCGCTATCGCACCCGCTTGTATTGCTTGTTCAGCGTACTTTAAGCCATGCACTTGTGAGCCTGCCACGGCTACAAATACATCGTTTTTTTGGATATCGCGAGCATCCACATGCAAGTCTGCAACATACAAATCGGCATTCATTTTTGCTAAATCTTTAAGCAAAAACTGTAGCGATATTAATGAAACGTTCTGTCTGGCAGGCATCATTGCTTACCTCTTTCAACTGAAGCCAACACCGTTGCCTTTTCTATATCATCTGGCGCAATATTCATTAATCGTAGCGCACCGGCCATTACTCTAGAAAATACAGGCGCGGCAACCAAACCGCCATAATAATCGCCGGCTTTTGGCTCATCAATAACAACAACCATCACTAGTTTTGGATCATTAGCAGGTGCCATACCCGCAAAAACACCTAAGTATTTATCTTCTGAATAGCCACCCGCTATCGCTTTTTTTACCGTCCCTGTTTTACCCGCCACGGAATAACCATGAACTTTTGCCCTTGGTGCGGTACCCGTTTTACTCACCACGCCTTTCAGCATCTCACGCACGTTGCTCGCTACCGACGAATCCATCACCCGTACGCTCTCAGATGTTTGCGCATCAAGCACCAAAGACACTGGCTCTAACAAGCCATCATTAGCTAGAGCTGCATACGCATGTGCCAGCTGTAATACAGACGCTGACAAACCATAACCAAACGACAATGTTGCTGTTTCAATCGGTCTCCATTGCTCGTACCCTACTAATTTTCCTCGCGCTTCACCCGGAAAACCTAAACCAGCAGTTCGGCCAAAACCCAACCCATTCAGCATTCCCCATAGACCTTCTGGCGGAATGCCCAACGCTATTTTTGCTGATGCCACATTACTCGATTTCAAGAGCAACGTCGCCAAATCAATCTCACCGTAATTACGGTGATCTCGCACCTGACTACGCCCCACTTTCATATACCCTGGGTTAGTATCGATAATCGTTGAGGTATTGAATACACCAGACTCCATTCCTGCGGCCACGGTAAACGGCTTCATTGTTGAACCCGGCTCAAACACATCTACAAAAGCCCGGTTACGCACATGACTCGCTTTAAATTTTGAGCGATCATTTGGGTTAAATGCTGGTTGATTAGCAACCGCCAGCACTTCACCCGTTTTAGGGTTTAATAGCACTAATGAACCCGACATTGCGTTTTGTTGCGCAACAGCCGCCTTCAGCTCTCGGTACGCGAGGTACTGTAAGCGCCTATCAATTGATAATTGGATGTCCTGACCTGGAATCGGTGCGCGAATATCGTCAACATGCTTAACCATTCTGCGCTTACCATCGCGAAGAACACGCTCAACACCCGCTGTTCCTTTTAGCCGTTCATTCAGCGCTAATTCAAGCCCCTCTTGCCCTTCGTCATCAATATTAGTAAAACCTACGAGGTGCGCAGCCACTTCTCCATCGGGGTAATAACGTCGATATTCTTTTTGCAAATACACGCCCGGTATTTGCAATTCGTCAATTTTCTCGGCTATTTGAGGATCCATATGTCGACGCAAATAAACAAAGCGTCTTGACGCCACTTTCTTTAGTTTTTTATCTAACGCCTTAACATTGAAACCAAGTAACGCTGCTAATTCACTTTTTCTATCTTCTAAACTTAGCTCCTGCGGATTTACCCAAACCGAACTAACTGGTGCACTAATGGCCAACGCATGTCCATCTGCATCTGTTATTTTTCCACGATAAGCGGGCAATTTGATATCACGCAAATGCACCGCCTCTCCACGTTTTTGCAGATAGCTATTATTCAAAACCTGCAAATCAATCGCCCGATAAATAAGCGCACACATCACCAACATGAAGCACGCCAAAATAAATCGACGACGCCCTGCTAGTTCAGGCACAACGATCTTTTGTGCTTTATCGTTAGATTGTTGATGTCCGTAGTTCATTTAACCTTTATGTAAACTATTTGTTCCGGCTTTGGTGTTTGTAAATTTAATTTTGTACGAGCGAGTTTTTCTATCCGACTATTTGAGGACCAGGTGTTTTTTTCTAGCTGCAAGCGACTCCATTCGACGCCCAGCCTGTCTTGTTCACGCAACTCTTTTTGCAGCTGGTTAAACTTTAAACGGGCGTCATATTTCACATACACAACAGCCATTGCAGACAACATCACTAACAGCAAAAAAAATAGCGACATACCTGCTAACCCTTGATCGGTCATTACAATTTCTCCGCGATGCGTAACACAGCACTACGGCTCCTAACATTACTCGCCACTTCATCCACAGATGCTTTAATTGCCTTGCCAATCGTTTTTAGTAAAGGTTTCTTAGCATCCAACGGCATCGGTAAGTTGCGCGGCACCACCTCGCCACGGGACTGCTCACGCATAAATCGCTTTACGATACGATCTTCCAGCGAGTGAAAACTAATCACAGCCAAGCGCCCTCCCGGTTTAAGGGTTCCTACTGAATTTGCCAATGCTTCTTCGAGATCATCTAGCTCTTTATTCACCTTAATTCGAATCGCTTGAAAACTTCGAGTGGCTGGGTGCTTGCCCGGTTCCCGTCTGGTCACTATGTTTTCAATTAATTTTGCTAACTGAGCCGTTGTTTCAATCGCTTTTTCTTGTCGCTGAATAACAATCTCCGCCGCAATTCTTCGGGCAAACTTCTCTTCGCCGTAAACACGCAACACCTTCAACAACTCACCTTCTTCAACTCTCGATAACCACTGCGCAGCCGATTCACCTTGAGTGACGTCCATTCTCATATCCAAGGGTCCATCATTCATAAAACTGAAACCACGCTCCGCCACATCTAACTGAGGCGATGACACCCCAAGGTCGAGCAAAATCCCATCTACCTTTCCATACCACTGTCGATCAGCAGCTAACTCATTCATACACGCAAAACTACTATGCGCTAACTCGAATCGCTCATCTGTTAACAATTGTTGTGCCTGAGAAGAATTCAAAGCATCCATATCCTTATCGATAGCAAGCAACTTCCCTTGAGGTGACAAAACCTGCAAGATTGACCCGCTATGTCCACCACGACCAAAGGTTCCATCGATATAAACCCCATCAGTTTGTCGTATCAGCCCATCTATCGCTTCATTTAATAAAACTGGCTTATGTAATGCTTTACCAGACATTAAAGCGACAACGTTCCCAGTTCAGGTGAAAGATCACCCTCTTCTGCAATCTCCTCTTCAAACCATACGTCACGTTTAGTGACCCACGCTTGCTCATTCCAAATTTCGAACTTATTTCCTTGTCCAATCATGACTGTCTTTTTGTCCAATTCAGCAAACTCGCGAAGTGGCGGCGAAACAAGCACTCGACCCTGCCCATCCAGCTCACATTCTGTGGCATGACCAATCAACAAACGCTGTAAACGCCTAGCCTGCTTATTAAGTGTTGGCAATTTTATTAGTTTGCGCTCTATATCTTCCCAAACCGGTAGTGGATACAATAAAAGACTATGTTCACGATCAACCGTCATTACCATTTGCCCATCACAAGAGGCTTTCAATTGCGCACGATAACGCGTAGGGATAGACAATCGCCCCTTTGCATCCAACGTAACGTTATTGACTCCTCTAAACAAACTCACCCCTTATTGTCCATTTTCCCTTTTCTACCACTTTACCCCACTTTTTTGCACTATAAGGATGAAAATACCACTCTGTCAAGCTTCCTTTTCCATAAATACTTTCTTTACGAACAAACACTTAGCTACATTTTGTACAAGATTTTAGAGAGCACGTTAAATCACACAATAAAGGCAATAAAAATCATGGGGTTGAGGCGCTTTATTAAAGAAAATACTAGAAATAGAATTATTATGGCGGCTTGACAAAGAAACGCGGCTGATCAAGCACTATAACGGCAAGCACTGCCAAATAAATAACAACTCAATGATTAACAAGAAGTTTTTTAACTTATCTTAATCAATTACCTTCAAAAAATACCCGCAGAGTTTTTAGCCACATAAGAATTACAATAAACGACACCGTGTCACTTGCTTGTCACACACAAACATTACGATTTAATGCACCCATTAAGTTAATGAAACTAGCAATCAAGGAGATAGGGCCAACATGAATATGTATTCAATAGATAACTTTAATTTAAAGGGCAAAAAAGGCTTAATTATTGGTATTGCAAACACCGAATCCATTGCATACGGCTGTGCCAAGGCGTTTAAAGCATTAGGTGCTGATTTGGCAATAACGCATTTAAATAAAAAGTCTATATCATACGTTGCGCCCATTGCCGAAGAGTTAGGCGCTGATATTCTTATGCCCTGTAATGTTCAAAACTCGGGGGAACTTGAGGCTGTTTTTGACACCATTAAGCAGCAGTGGGGACAATTAGATTTTGTCCTTCACTCAATTGCCTTCGCCCCCAATATTGATTTACATGGACAACTAATTGACTCCTCATCTGATGGCTTTTTAATGGCGATGGATGTTTCCTGCCATTCTTTTATCAGAATGAGTCGTTTAGCAGCCCCTTTAATGACAGAAGGCGGCTCGCTGTTTGCCATGAGTTTTTACGGTGCCGAAAAAGTTGTTGAAAATTATGATTTAATGGGCCCTGTGAAGTCGGCCCTAGAAAGCTCCGTTCGTTATTTAGCCAGCGAGCTCGGTCATAAAGGTATTCGTGTCTATTGTATATCGCCCGGGCCCGTCAAAACGCGTGCTTCATCGGGCTTAAAATCCTTTGACAAGTTAATCAGTGATACGATAATTCGAACACCGACTCAACACTTAGCAACCATTGCTGATATAGGCAAAGCGACAGCTTTGATGGCAACCCCAGCAGCAACTATGATCACAGGGGAAACCATTTTCATTGATGGCGGGCACCATATTATGGGGTAACTCTAGTATCAAACTCACTCATTTTCACATTCAAACGTTAGCAAAAGGGTTTATTAATGAGCAACAATACCATCTCAAATTTTTTCTCACCTCAAACCGTTACCGTTATTGGCGCTAGCCCCAGAGAAGGCTCACTCGGTCTAATTATCCTCAAAAATCTATTGGAAGGCGGCTTAGTCACCGACAAGCTGACAGCCGTTAACCCTAAATATAAAACGATTCTAAGCACCCCATGCTATAAAAATATTACCGACTTACCTGATGTGCCAGATTTAGCCGTTATCGTTTCACCTGCCAAAACTGTACCCGCGTTAATACACCAGCTGGGGCAAAAAGGAACCCAATGCGTGGTCGTGATCAGCGCTGGCTTTTCTGAAGGTGAGAGTGCTCACGGTAAGAAACTAGAAGAAGAAATGCAAACCGCTGCCCGTGATTATGGCTTACGCATTATAGGGCCCAATTGCCTAGGCATTTTGTCACCCATTAATGGTCTTAATGCGAGCTTTAGCCACCTTATGCCTAAAAAAGGAAAAATTGGTGTCATCTCACAATCTGGCGCCATGTTAACGTCAATTATTGACTGGGCTTGTGGGCGCGGGATTGGTTTTTCTCATTTGATTTCGTTGGGCGACATGAATGATATTGGGTTTGCTGAGATGCTAGATTTTATGTCAGCAGATCCAGACACAAATGCCATTTTGATTTATATGGAATCGGTTCATCAAGCTCGTCGCTTTATTTCTGCGGCAAGGGGTGCAGCGCGTACTAAACCCATTATTGTTTTAAAGGTTGGGCGTTCAGACGAAGGCCGGCAAGCTGCCGCTTCACACACAGGGGCTTTAGCAGGTTCCGATGAGGTGTATGACGCAGCCTTTAATCGCAGCGGTTTACTCCGTGTAGATGTCATGAGTGAACTATTTTATGCGGCAGCCTCCTTAACCGCGATCAAACCCGTCAGGGGGGAACGTTTGGCAATCGTCACTAACGGCGGCGGAATGGGCGTTTTAGCAACCGATTCATTGATTCATAATGGGGGGAAACTGGCAAAACTATCCCCTGACACACTAGCTATTTTAAACACTAAACTACCCCCAACGTGGTCACATGGTAACCCCATTGATATTATTGGTGATGCTGGGCCAGAGCGCTATACCGATGCCATCAAAGCGCTTGAGAACGATAAAGGTATTGATGCTGTATTAGTTTTAAATTGCCCGACGGCCGTCGCATCAAGCCTAGACGCTGCCCAAGTTGTGGCTGACATTGCACAAAATAGCAACAAATGCTTACTCACTAGTTGGGCAGGATGTGCCACGGCTGAAAAAAGCCGAGCACTATTTGCTAAGCAACATATTCCAACCTATGCAACACCAGAAGCTGCTGTTAACTCCTTTATGCATTTGGTCCGTTACAAACGCAATCAAGATAACTTAATGGAAACACCCCCCGCTCTTGCGGCGGATTTAACGTTTGATTCTGACAAAGCCTGGGGGGTTGTCGCGAAGGTTCTCTCTGAAGGGCGAGAGTGGCTCAATGAACTGGAGGCAAAGGCTGTTTTACAAGCATACGGCATTCCAACGGTCGAGAGTCAACTAGCAAAATCTCCTGAAGAAGCCGCTGCTATTGCGGAAAAAATGGGCTTCCCTATTGTTATTAAACTATTTTCCTCCGACATTTTGCATAAATCAGATGTTCATGGGGTTGCTCTAGATTTGCAAAGCTCCGAAGCCGTTCAGCAGGCCGCTGTCGATATTGAAAAAACCACTAGAAACATACGCCCCGATGCAAAAATTGAAGGCTTTACGGTTCAACGCATGGTTAATGCCAAAGGTGCTCATGAGTTAATTTTAGGTGTTTTAAATGACGATACATTTGGCCCCGTTTTACTGTTTGGTCAAGGCGGAACCGCTGTTGAAATACTTAACGATAAGGCACTTGCTCTACCCCCACTAAACCTAAAGCTAGCGAAGGATATGATTGCTAGAACAAAGGTTTATCAGCTATTAAAAGGCTATCGAGACCAAGACCCCATCAACATGGATGTTTTACAACTAACGTTAATCAAACTCTCTCAGATGGTGATTGACCTTGACCATTTAGCAGAGTTAGACATTAACCCTTTATTGGCCGATAAGAACGGTGTTATTGCGCTTGATGCAAGAATCAAAGTCTCTCTCAGTAAAGTATCAGGGGCAAAGTTACTAGCGATTCCACCTTACCCACAAAAATATGAAGAACTGGTTCGGCTTAGTTCAGGTAAAACATTCCAAATAAGACCGATTAAACCGGAAGATGAGCCCGCACTGATAAAGAACTTTGAACTGTTAACAAAAGAAGAGATTCGCTTTAGATTTTTTCATGCCATTAAAGAAATGAACCATTCAATGGCTGCCCGTTTCACACAAATTGATTATGACCGCGAAATGGCATTCGTTGCAACAGACCCCAATGGAACACCCGATTGGAAACTACATGCAGTTGCCCGTTTAATAATAGACTCATCGGGTGATTATGCTGAATTTGCATTGGTTGTAAACCACTTGGTCAGCGGCCAAGGCCTTGGAACTTTATTAATGTATCGACTTATTTCTTACGCTAAAAAGCAAGGTCTAAAAGGCCTTTATGGGGATGTTCTACAAGAGAACGAGGTGATGATTTCTATCTGCAAGAAAGTTGGGTTTACAGTTCAAACGAAAACTGAGGATCCTAATATCATAACGTGCGAACTACGCTTAACTTAGGCTATAACGATTTAATAGCATTAGAAATATGTATAGCCTATAGTCAATTACTGAAAAACTCTTCTGCTCATTGATTCTGAAGATTAAAACAATAAAGGCAATACGGGCGAATATTACCTCAAGCCGTATACTTTAGCTTAACGTCTAATACTTAGGAGTACCGATGGAAATTCGCGCGATTACTTTTTTTACTCAACTTCCGGCTCATGCCAGCTTGCAACAGATGCAACAACACATTGCTCCATTGGGTAAACAGGCTATGCAGATTAGGAAGCTATTTACTGAGGCTGGCTTTGCCGTACAAAGTTTGCGGCTAGCAACTCAACCCTTGGAGCAGCTGTTGCCCCGCGGCGCCACCACCGAGCAGTTAGCCACATTTGCACGGCAGTATGAGCAAACTGCTAGTGAAGCGGGTTTTAAACATATGGCCTTAGGCACGCTCGGAGCCAGTTCGACAACGGGTGATAAACGTCTTGATACCGGCTTACTCAAACAACTACTAGCTAGATTACCAGCCGTCATTAGTGCAACTGATTGGATATTTACCTCAGTCCAACTCGCTGACCAAACAGCGGGATTCAAAGCAGAACTTTTACCACTGGCCGCGCAAGTGGTGATTGATAACGCACCCATGAAAGCGGACGGTTTTGGGAATCTACGCTACTGCATGGTTGCCAACATGCCCGCATTTAGCCCTTTCTTTCCCGCAGCTTGGCACGATGGCAACAGCCCGTCTGCGTTTTCAATCGCCATCGAATCCGCTGACACAGTAGTAGATTTATTAGAATCAATCGATGGCGCTGAAGAACGTTGGTTATCTGCACCTGCCTTAACCGCCAGTTTTAATGCCCTAGGTAAAAAGCTTGATAGCTTGGGTAGCAAGGCTGCCACGCTCAATGGTCTAGAGTACCGAGGCATTGACATGACACCTTCACCCTATCCAAGCACCCCCCGCTCTTTCGGCCGCATAGTGGAATTACTAACTAACGAACCCTTTGGCGGACCTGGAACAATATCAGCAGTCGCTCTCATCAAACAAAGCCTAGATGCAGCAGAGTTTCAACGGGCAGGTTATTGCGGAATCATGCTATTGCCACTAGAAGATGCCGTACTGGCAGAAAGCGCCAAGACTCAAGGTTTCGGCATTTCAACCCTACAAGCTTGCTCCGCAGTTGGAGCGATAGGCTTAGATGTAATACCTGTTAGTGGTAACCTGTCACAAAATCAAGTCGAAGGGTTAATGCGCGACACAGCCCTGTTGGCCATGGCCTTGGACAAACCATTAACCGTCCGCTTACTACCCATACCCGGACTGCAAGCAGGCGAGTTAACGAAATTCAATTTTGATTATTTCGCCTCGACACGGATATTTGAACTGCCCGGTCATTGATAACGTCCAAAAACAAAATGAACGCACCTAAGATAATCACGTAATTTGAAATGAAAGGGCTTGAAATGGTGGTCATGGGTGGACTTGAACCACCGACCCCAGCATTATGAATGCTGTGCTCTAACCAGCTG
>OJFP01000148.1_pt1 | contig 55376 bp, 54 predicted proteins | sample 1594141 | NCBI WGS metagenome assembly OJFP01 (sample SAMN05416843, study PRJEB24817) | seawater metagenome | isolation source: Sea water | place: Canada:Atlantic | collected 2013-07 | reverse complement strand
GTGGCGGAATTGGTAGACGCGCTGGATTCAAAATCCAGTTCTTTCGGGAGTGTGGGTTCGATTCCCACCTCGAGTACGAATAAATAAAAAGCAAGCGAAAACATAAAGCTTGCTTTTTTGTTTTTGTGAGGTTTTGATTTTCAAAGCGACGCTTTGAGGAAAAACAACCGAAGGGCGTTAATCCCACCTCGAGTACAAATTATCCCCAAGAATAAATTATTATTCTTGGGGATATGTTTTTTTACTCAACCGCTAAAGCCAAATTATTATTATTTTTTAATTTAAATTAAATAACTACGCTATGTAGCTTATTGAAACCTTGTGGAGTCTAAATTTCCTTAAGTGCTTTTTTTAGTGATGACTGTGCAGATAAGATTATATTTATGTACATATCTTTATGCTTGTCAGAATCTCTTTGTCGCATATCATTTACCACGTTAAACTCATTATCAGTTATTACACCAATTTTTAATAGATATTTAGCTTCTTCAATTGAATTATTTTGGGGTTTATAATATTTCGTTTTAATCTGTGATTTGAATTTATTAAATTCTTCTTTTGTAATAACATTATTTTTAAGCTCTATATTTTTGAAATCAATTAAATCTTTAATTTCATTGACTTTAGTTTCAAAAGAATCTGTTAGATTTTCACTGATAAAAGTTAATGCAAATTGGCTCATCATTAATGTTATTTTACCTATTTCTAAAGTAAAATCCATTTTTTTTTGCCCTGCTGTATCTAATTTACCATTAAAATAATTACGAGAATATTTCAGTTGCGAATCATCAATATTAAGCAGCTCGTCTTGTAGTTGAGTATATATGTTTTTGACTTGAGAAAATGTCATCTGCTTTAGATTTACCTTAGTATAGTATTTGACATTATGCTTTATTAGGTTTTTTGGCTTATTATATGATGATGTTCTAGATTTTGTTTTACGGGTTATTTTAATTTCAGGAATGTCTGCGGATTTTGAATTTTTTGCAGCTTTATCTATTCTTCCAGATTTTGCAGAGGGAGCCATTTTTTTTAATATAGTAGCAACTATAATAAGTGAAAAAAACACAATTAACCCTACAGAAAAAGCAAAAATAAATGGTGAATCTCTAAAAAAATTAGATGCTACAAAAATTCCTACTCCAGCTAAAATAAATATAAGAATGCTAAAAATACATCCTAGGCCTGAAGCTATTCCGTTTTTTTTGTTATCAAGATTATTCATTGTTTAATTTTTGTATAAATAAAACTACAATATAATTTAAAAAACCGAATTTGGGATTATATACTTATTGTTAAACTCCCTCAACTTTTTTAAATCTTTCAAGAAACAGTTCGATAATTGGAGTACGTTGTGTACGAATAAATAAAAAGCAGGCGAAAACATAAAGCTTGCTTTTTTTATTTTTGTGAGGTTTTTATATCGTTAAGAATGATTACAAAACCGTCTGAAATGATTCCGTTACATTATTAAGTAAGTAGAAAAATAAAAACAATATTATGATGTAAAGTAAAATACCGAGTGAGGTAACTGACAAGTACTTTAAATACTTTAATTTTTTGTTGTGTTTTTTATTTTTTCTAGTTTTCATATGGTTATAATATCGAGTGATATAAATTAAAACTAGGAGGTATACAAAATTGTTCTAAATTTAATAAAATATACTTTACATAGGTTAAGAAATTTATTTATAATTAATTCTCTTTAATCAAATTCACAAACATACCCTATGCTATTCATGCAATAAATAACAAGTAGCAACTTTGAAATAAAATAGGTAAGAATTCAGTTTTACTTTTTTGAACTCTTATTAGGATAGTTCTCTTCTTTTTGTTTTCGGGAAGAATAAATGATATTCCATATGGTTAGTCCCATATATGTTGCAAATATAATTGCGCCTACTATGAAAAATCCTATGCTCATGTTGTTCTTCTTTGTCTAATTGCTATTGCAAATAATAATATTGTTCCTGGCCAATGTGCTGAGTATTGTGCCTCTTCTGTCATTCCCATTACCCCGTAACCTACAGAATACAATAGACAAATAAATGCTAAAATAATAGGATACCACTTTGTAATAAAATTTTTCATTTTTTTATATTTTTTGTTTTGCTAATTTATTTTTGTTTTCTAATATACAAATTTGGTGAAGGTTTTAATCATAATTTAACTATTTGAGAGAAAAAATTAGTTTTTTTAAAAAAATACTATTTGAAGTCTGTTTTATATCTTTGAAGACTTAAAATTTTTATTTTGGATGATTTCATATTGTATTTTAAATTAGGTCTAAATCATGTGCTAGACATTTTAGCCTATGACCATGTCTTATTTATTGTTGTGTTAACTATTATCTATAATTTTAATCAATGGAAAAAAGTGGTTTGGTTGATTACTTTTTTTACGCTTGGGCATACTATGTCATTAACCCTAGCTACTTACGATATTGTTCATGTGCCTGTTAAAATTGTTGAGTTTTTAATCCCCGTAACTATATGTATTACTGGATTTTACAATATGCTAATACCTTCTAGGCCCTCAGGTGGAAAAGAAAAAATCATATTTTCCTTTGCATTATTTTTTGGATTGGTTCATGGTCTAGGATTTTCAAATTATTTTAGATTACTAATTGGAAAAGAAGATGATAAAATTTTACCTTTGATAGAGTTTGCCTTTGGTATTGAAGCTGCCCAAGTAGTAATTGTTTTGTGTATTTTAATACTTGGCATGTTACTACAAAATATTTTTAGAGTTAGTAAAAGAGATTGGATATTAGTTGGCTCCTCTATTGTTATTGGAATTGCTTTCCCTATGGTAATTAATAGAATATTTTGGTAAATAATTAACGTACTCATTTTTTAAATCTCACTATTTTTAATCCAATGAATTCTAAACAACATAAATACGATATTGCTTACCTTAAAATGGCTCGTGAATGGGCAAAACTATCGCATTGTAAAAGGAAGCAAGTAGGAGCTCTGATTGTAAAAGACAGGATGATTATTTCAGATGGCTTTAATGGAACTCCTTCGGGTTTTGACAATTGTTGTGAAGATGAAAGTGGGGTCACTAAGTGGGAGGTTCTCCATGCAGAAGCCAATGCAATATTAAAAGTAGCGTCCTCGACACAATCTGCTGCTGGGGCAACCTTATATATTACTTTATCACCTTGCCAGCAGTGTAGTAAACTCATTCACCAAGCAGGAATTACTCGTGTTGTTTACTCTAAAGAATATAAAGATACCTCTGGAATTAAATTTTTAGAAAAAGCAGGAGTTGAAACTCAATATTTACCAGTAGATGAGCAAAAATAATTTCCCTATTTATCTCTCATTGGCAACTGTTTTTGGTGTCTTGATAGGAATCTTTATGAATGGAAACAGCAACGGGTTTGCTTTGAATTCTAACACTAAAAATGAAGCAAAAATAAGGCGCCTGATGGATTACATAGATCAAAACTATGTAGATACCATAAACACCTCCAACCTATTAGATGATGCCATATCAGATATGTTGGGTAAGCTTGATCCTCACTCTGCTTATATTCCAAAAGAAAACTTACAGGATATTCAAGAGAGAATGCAAGGAAAGTTTGTTGGTATTGGAATACAGTTCAGAATTATTAATGACTCTGTAACTGTTGTTGAACCTATTAAAGGAGGGCCAAGTATTAAAGCAGGAATTAAAGCTGGTGACAGAATAATTATAGCTGATAAGGATACTTTATCTGGGAAAAAATTGAATGCAAACGATATTCCAAGATTTCTGAAAGGGACATCAGGTACAGATGTAAATTTAAAGGTCTACAGGAAAACTACAGATTCTTTATTTAATCTTCTTGTAACACGAGGTGATGTAAATATTAAAAGTGTAGACCTCTCTTATATGATAAACAATCATATTGGCTATATTAAATTAGATCGATTTGCAAGAAATAGTTATCGAGAATTTAAATCTGCCCTAACCAGGCTTACTGCTCTAGGAATGAATGATTTAGTTCTTGATTTAAGAGGTAATGGTGGTGGTTTTATAGACATTGCTAATGATATTGTTGATGAATTTTTAGAAGACGATACTCTTATTGTATTTACCAAAAATAATAAAGGACAAATAGAAGAATATTTCGCAACAAAAGGTGGTGCTTTTGAAAAAGGAAAACTTTATGTTTTAATAGATGAAAACTCTGCTTCTGCCTCGGAAATTGTTGCTGGAGCTTTACAAGACAATGATAAGGGAACTATCATAGGTAGACGCTCCTTCGGGAAAGGATTAGTTCAAGTAGAAATGGAATTAGGAGATGGTTCTGCAGTTCGATTAACCACTGCTAGATACTATACCCCAACAGGAAGATCTATCCAAAAGCCATATACGAGAAATGGAGATGTAAATTATAGTAGAGATTATCAAAAAAGAATTTTAAGTGGAGAGTTATTGTATAGAGATAGTATTCAAATTAATGATGCTCTTCGATATGAAACTCCAAAAGGAAAATATGTATACGGAGGTGGAGGAATTATACCCGATATCTTTGTAGGTATAGATACTACTGGTTATCTGAATAACTTTTTATATAACAGTATTACTAACTTTTCTTTTGACTATGTAGATAAAAACAGAAAAGCCCTAAATACACTTTGGACACTAGACCTGTTTCTTGCTGATTTTGATAAAGACAATTCAATTTTAGAATCTTATCTTGAGTTAATTCCTTATAAGCCATCTAAAATTGATGAAATTAGTTCATATTCAACGAATACAAAAGCAAAAATTAAAACCTATGTAAAAGCTACAATTGCAAGAGAGATTTTTGGAGATGAAGGGTTTTACAGGAGTATTCAAAAAGATGATGCTATGCTTCAAAAGGTGTTAGAATTGGATGCTAAAAAAGAATAGTGTTACTTTGCACCTCATGACTACCATTACTACATCTGCTAATAAAAAAATATATTTCGCATCTGACCAACATCTAGGAGCCCCAACAGCTGAGGCTAGTCTTCCCAGAGAAAGAAAATTTGTTGCCTGGCTGGATACTATAAAAGAAGATGCAGGAGCTGTCTTTTTATTGGGAGATTTATTTGATTTTTGGTTTGAATATAAAACTGTGGTTCCTAAGGGTTTTGTTAGAGTCTTAGGGAAACTTGCAGAACTTAGAGATGCTGGAATAGATATTTACTTCTTTGTAGGAAATCATGATTTATGGATGCGTGATTACTTTCAAAAAGAATTAAACATCCCGGTTTTTCATGAGCCACAAGAGTTTGAAATTAATGAAAAGCTTTTTTTAATAGGTCATGGAGACGGATTAGGTCCTGAAGACCACGGATACAAACGCATGAAGAAAGTATTTACCTTTCCGTTTTTTAAATGGTTATTTAGGTGGCTTCATCCAGATATTGGAGTAAGGCTAGGGCACTATTTTTCTGTTAAAAATAAATTAATTTCGGGTGACAAAGACGCCAGTTTTTTAGGAGAGGAAAATGAATGGCTAGCACTATACTGCAGAAAAAAACTACTAGAAAAACATTATGATTTTTTTATTTTTGGTCATAGGCACCTTCCTTTAGAAATTAAATTAAACAGTTCTAGCTCCTATATTAATCTTGGAGATTGGATACAGTACTTTACTTATGGAGAGTTTATGAAAACCTTTAAACTTAAAGAATTTTAAATAGTTTCTTTAATGAATTTTATAAGTTGTTGTACCCCTTTATAGATACTTATACAGTTTTCCTTGATAAATAACTCGTCTATCTCTTTACCTTTTTCGAAAGCTTTCATAACCTTTTCCCCATTAAAATCTACAAACGCCATTCTAAAGAATAGCTCATTAGGTTTGAATCCGAAATCAGAGCCTGGCAATAATGCAACACCATAATTATTCAATAAGTGATGAGACAGTTTAGCACTAGTATCTAGTTTAAGAAGCTTTAAAAGGATTTTGAAATTTTCAAAACCAATCATCATATAGAATGATCCCTGAGGAACTGTACATTGAATAGAACATCTAGACAACTCATTATAAATATAAGATGAGATTCCATCTAAAATAGCAGTAGAAGTAGCAACATAATGTTGTAGTTCTTTAGAATATTCATAAGCCTTAAGCGCTGCAAATTGAACCGGGGAAGACACACAGCTGAATGTTTCACTAAACAAAGAAGAGTAAACAACAGAAAGATCATCAAGTTCTTTTGGTAATGACATAAACCCTAAACGATAGCCACCAGCAGAAAACACTTTACTTAACCCTCCAAAAACAAGAGTCCCTTCGGGATAAAACTTTGAAATACTAGGAGAATACGTATTTGAAAAATTTATTTGAGAATAGATTTCATCTGAAAACACGATTACCTTATACTTTCTACAAACTGCTGCCAGAGATTCATATTCTGCATCTGAATATATGGCTCCTGTTGGATTATTTGGAGAGTTTAAAACAAGTATATGTTCTTTATGAGAGCTTTCACTTAAATACACTTCTAAGCAATTTGACGTGAGTTTAAAATTATCCTCTAAAGCAGTTTCAAGAATACTATAGGTACCTCCCTTAGATTTAATTTGTGGGATATAACTAACCCAACTTCCTTTTGGAATTATAAAATGACCCTCAACTATTAAAACAGATTGGTACAATAGCTCCTTACTTCCAGGGCCTATAAAAATTAAATCTGATGCTCTTTGAATTCCCTGATGTTCTGATAGAAAATTTGATACTTGATGTCTTAATTTACTTAAGCCATTTACAGGTAAATAATGATTATTGCTAGCATTGTTTTTTAATTCTTCGACAATACTATTGTGAATAGGAAAAGGCGATTGCCCAAAACCAAAATGAGTAACCTGTTCACCTTTTTTTCGTAACTCTTTTACTTTTTCATTAATTAAAAGAGTTGCAGAAGGTTTTAATTCTGAAATATTTTTATTGATTCTCATAGGTGAAAAATAAAAAAAAGAGACCTATTAGGTCTCTTTTTTTTATTAAAAGTTGTAAACTTTTTATGAAGGGTCTTCAGTATAGAATGTGTAAGAAACATTTCCATCGCCATCGGTACTTTTAGTAAGCCATAATTGCCAACCAAAGTCTTGAGCGTTAATGGTAAATGAAAAATTACCTCCTGCTGTTACTATATCAAAATTTATATCTACTGGATTAGAAAAAGTATTATTAGGCCATTCGAATACCCATAAAGCATAATTTCCATCAGCTAACATATCACTAACATTTTCTTCATTGGTAATTCCTGCACTAGAATCTAATGTATTTCCAGCCCAACCCCAAGAAGATGTCATCGCATCTAGATCTAGATCTAAATCTTGATTACCTTCCCATGTCATTTTTGCACTAAAAAACCCTTGTCTCATCAACCTAACAGAAGTATTTCCAATTAAGCTAGTTGTAAAGTTTCTAGCAGCAGCATTCACAACAATAAAATTCGAAAGAATTATATCGTGAAAATTATCAGCAGGTTCAAAATCTACTGAAATTACAAGAGTATTATCTCCGGTACTAGCAGATGAAATAGTTGTTGCACCACCATCTAAAGAGTATTCTATTGAAGAATAACTAGGTAAATCTTCTGAAAAATTAATGACTAAGTCATAACTTGTAGCATCATCTTCAACACCAATGATGTCTACTTGCTGAGCTAATGAAGCCGAGAGCTCCTTCATTGGCAATACCGATACTGCATCATCATCATCTACATTACATCCTACGAATGTAAAAACAGCTAATAATACAATACTTAATTTATATATATGTTTCATTTGTGTATGTTTTAATATTGAATAATAGTATACGTTACTTCAGTTCCATTTGTAGACTTTGTGATCTCAATGGTATTTCTAAAATCAGAATAAAATCCTGCTGCATTTTCTAATGTTCCGAAAAAAGGGTAATTGGTTTCTACTGGATGAGATACTACTTCAAACTCAAGCAACCAATCAATTGCAGAACTTGCTACAGACCATGGTGCTATTACAAAAATGTATTGCCCATCAGGTGCTGCCGCCGGAAGCGTTAAAAATTCAGGAGACTGATCAAAATTTTGACTTATATCAATGAAACCTTGAGTAGCAACAGAAAATAAACCAGCATCTAAATCACTAAATCCAGCCCAAGCGAAAACCATATTCAAAGGACCTACTTCCGTAACTACAGAAAAAGGTAAACTGTCAGTAACATCTACAGTTCTTTTAATATCGCCTGGCGTTAGGTAATAATCAAAATTACCTCCAAAATCAGCATCTAATATTTCAATAGTTACTGTTTCTACATCTGTTCCCTCTGGAACACCGTCATCAGAAAAACTAACAACAACATCAACTGATGTTTCTCCTGCAGGTATTGTTACAGTTTCTGGAAAACTAGTTCCGTCTATAGTACCATCTGAAGAACTTGCTCCTAATGTAATTTCTGTAGCAACAGGTAGTGGATTTGTACTTATACTGATTGTAAACGTAGTTGCGTTGGTATCAGAACTCTCTAATACAAGTTGACCATCATTGTCGTCTGTAAATCCAAGATTTATTTCACTTGTGGGATTCAAAGTTCCCGGGTTTGTTACACTATCTACATCATCCTGTCCACACGAAACTAAAAGTGTGATGGAGAATAATAATGCTAAATATTTAATATTTTTCATATTATATAGGTTTTTATTTTATAATTTAAATTTTAATCTAGCAAAAACAGTTCTACCGTTTATTCCAAACTGAGAAGTAACACGTGGGTATATAAAGTTATTTCCGCTTGTTAAGTTAGAAGGACTTGCGTCAGGGAATACATTAAAAATATTACTTGAACCTATAGTTAAAGTCATATTTTCAGAAACATCATAACCAAAAGACATATCAGTTAAAACTTTTCCTCCAAATTCTGGATGAATATCAACTGCAGTATCATTAATAGTTTGACTAGGTGTAGTATCAGGATTAATTACTGATCCAAAGAATGAATTTCTTAAAAAGAAATTCCATTTATCTCCTCTTAACATATGTCCAAGATTTGCTTTAAATCTAGGAGTTGCTTTTTCTAAGAAATAAGATTCTCTTTCACCAAAGTATGTGCTTGCTTGAGAAGCTAATACTGTAGATGAGTTTATCTCATCAACTCTTTGTGTGTAAGCAAAAGTTACTGCCAAATCACTTGACAAAGTTAACTCGCCTACATTGTCTTTATGTGAAACTACAATATCAAAACCTCTTGTTTCAGTATCAATTGCATTGGCAAAGAAACGAGCAGATTCTGCATCTGTAACAATTCCATCAGGAATTGAGAAGTTACCTGTTAATACGACTCTATCATCAACTCCAGTAAAGAAAGCATCTACTGTTAAACTAAGATTAGCATCTGGTATTTTAGCTGTAACACCAAAACTTGCGCTAAAAGACTCTTCTTGTTTTAATTCCGGAATTCCTAAAGCACCAGCTATTTGACTATCATTTGAAAAAGTTCCTACTTCATAAGGAACCCCTGAAATAAAGTTAGTACTTATTGTATTAAAGTTTAATTGAGCTAAAGATGGAGCTCTAAAACCTGTACTTGCAGCTGCTCTTAAATTTACATTGTCATTTAACTTTACGATTCCTGCTAATTTCCAGTTGAAAGTAGATCCGAAGTCACTGTAGTTTTCATATCTAACAGCTCCTGAAAGGAATAAGTTTTTGTTAACATCTAATTCTAAATCTCCATAAAAGGCATAACTATTTCTAGTTGCGTTTCTCTCATTTGAAGGTCTAAAACCTGGGAATACTTGGATTCCACCAGCTCTTGATCTTCCGAAGAAATCTACTACCTGAGTAGCAGCATTTCCATCCCAGATATCTCCATTAACATCGTATGTTGCCCAAGACTCTTCTTGTCCAGCAGAAATATCATATGCTTCCATTCTGTATTCAGAACCAATTGCAACGTTTAATCCAGACATTACATCATCATAGAATTTTGTTAAATCTAAATTGGTTGTGTTTTGTGCAAAAGAAAATCCTCCAGCATAAACCTCTAATGGTGAAGCTTGCTGTAAACTTGCGTTACTTGAATTTCCAATATTGAAATCAAAAGAGTTTTTACCGTAAGTATTACTGAAATCTATATCCCAATCTCCTTTTTTACCTTTAATACCAACAGCGATAGATTCATCATTTACAATTGAATTTATTTCTGGAAGCATTCCTGCAGGATACAATCCTGTGAAAGCTCTCGATTGAGCTGGTCTTCTGTAAAAACCTGCTGCATTACCTCTTCTATGACTTATACCACCAAAGGCATAAAAACTGAAATCATCATTAAGTCTTAGCTCCATGTTAGCCATGAACTTTCCGTTTCTTAATTGTGATTGACCAACTCTCATGCTAAAGTCTTGTCTTGTAAGACCCCTAGTAACTAATTCATCCTCTGAAGTATTAAAGTTTAATAAACCTCTTAATTCGTCTATTGAACTAGCCGCATTAATTTGATTTTTTAATGAAAAAGGGAAATAAGTAACTCCTTGTGCAAATGTTTGAATTTGTGATAAAGAATATTGTGTAATATCTGAACCATATCCAGAATTTAACCCTACCCATTCTACAGAATTACTTGCATCAAATATTTGACCAGAAAACCCTTCGGCACCAGCTCTGTATGATGGAGCTCTTGTTGACATAGACCCAGTAAAGTTGATGAAACTACCTTTATCATCTAAAGGAATTCCATAATTTACATCAAATTGAAAGCTTTCACCATCCATACCACCACTCTGGTTGTTTGTTTGGTCTCCCCAGTTTGATCCTTGATTTACTTGAAACTCTAATCCTTCATCGCTTTTTAGTACGATATTAATTACACCTGCAATGGCATCACTACCATACTGTGCTGATGCACCATCCTTTAAAATCTCTATTCTTTTAATAGAAAACGAAGGGATAGTATTCATATCTGTACCAACACTTCCTCTACCAACTGTACTGTTTACATTTACCAGTGAAGTATTGTGTCTTCTTTTTCCATTTACTAAAACCAATACTTGATCCGGACCCAAACCTCTTAAGGCTGCTGGATTAATATGGTCTGTACCATCAGATACAGTTTGTGAAGTAGAGGTGAAAGAAGGTGCTACATAATTTAAAATATCATTGACAGAAACTTGAGGTCCTGAGCTAATTAGCTCTGCGACATCGATTACATCAACTGGAACTGGCGTGTTTGATACAGTTCTATTTTTATTTCTAGACCCAACCAATACAACTTCATCTAAAGCAAGATTGCTATCTTCTAAGACGATGGTTACATAACTAGCATCTACAATACTTTTTTCAACAGTCTTAAATCCTAAAGAAGATACAGAAATTGTTGTTGGCATTTTCTTAACATCTAAAGAAAACTCACCATTCTCATTAGTTGTTGTACCATTTGTGGTTCCTTTTTCTACGACATTCATAAATGATAAAGCTTCTCCGCTTGTATCAGTTACTTTTCCTTTAATTGTTTGGGCGCTAATTGAAACTGCACCAGCAAACAAAAACATAACCGTAAAAAATTTTAATAAGTTATTTTGTTTCATATAAGTGTAATTGATTGATAATATCTGCAAATGTTGCTTTTTTTTTTGTTAAAAACAAAAAAATACAGGCTTAATATGATGAGTCTCACCTTGTATAATTTAAAATTTTGTTTAAAAAAACTGAAAAAAACCCATTACAACTAGCTTTAACCTATTTTTAACAATGATAAAAAATCGAATAGTGTAGATTTGTTTTCGATTTTTTTAACTTTCAAACTAATGATATAATGGAGATAGATATAAGGTCAATTAATGAAAAAATAGAACGAGAGAGTGCTTTCGTAGACCTTCTTACCACTGAGATGAACAAGGTAATTGTTGGTCAAAAAGAAATGATAGAACGCTTGCTTATAGGGCTATTAGGAAATGGTCATATTTTACTAGAAGGTGTTCCTGGGTTAGCAAAAACACTAGCCATTAATACACTCTCAAAAGCCGTACAAGGCTCTTTTAGTAGAGTTCAATTCACACCAGATTTATTACCTGCCGATGTGGTAGGTACTATGATTTACAATATGAAGGACAATGATTTCTCTATCAAAAAAGGTCCAATTTTTGCAAATTTTGTCTTAGCCGATGAAATTAATAGAGCTCCTGCGAAAGTACAATCAGCTCTACTAGAGGCCATGCAGGAACGTCAAATAACAATTGGAGATACTACTTTCAAATTAGATCAACCCTTTCTGGTGATGGCTACACAAAACCCTGTTGAACAGGAAGGAACATATCCTTTACCTGAAGCACAAGTAGACCGTTTTATGCTCAAAACTGTTATTGATTATCCAAAACTGGCAGATGAGCAAACCATCATGAGACAAAATTTAAATGGTGGTTTTGCAAACGTAAACCCAGTAGTTTCCATTGCTCAAATTTTAAAAGCAAGAGAAGCCACGAATGAAGTTTACATGGATGAAAAAATAGAAAAATATATTTTGGACATTATCTTTGCAACTAGATATCCTGAACGCTACAACCTCTCTCAACTCAAGCCACTGATTAGTTTTGGTGCTTCACCAAGAGGGAGTATAAATTTGGCAAAAGCAGCCAAATGCTATGCTTTTATTAAAAGAAGAGGTTACGTAATTCCTGAGGATGTAAGAGCAATAGTTTACGATGTTTTGAGACATAGAATAGGAATTACTTATGAAGCTGAAGCTGAAAATATTTCGTCAGTAGATATTATTAACTCAATAATTAATGAAATAGAGGTTCCATAGCAACTGATGTTTACGAGATTACAACTAAGTTTAAAAAAATTGTTTTTAAACAGTTTTAAGGAGGTTCAAAAAATTATTTAGTTTACCTAGAAATAGTGTTTACATCATGGATACTAAAGAAATTCTAAAAAAAGTAAGAAAAATTGAAGTTAAGACTAGGCGTTTGTCTGATCATATCTTTGGTGGGGAATATCATTCTACCTTTAAAGGTAGAGGAATGACATTCTCTGAAGTAAGAGCTTACCAATTTGGGGATGATGTAAGGGCAATTGACTGGAATGTAACTGCTCGTTATAATGAACCTTTTATTAAGGTATTTGAAGAAGAAAGGGAACTTACCATGATGCTTATGGTTGATGTATCTGGTTCTGAAAGTTTTGGAACTTCAAATCAATTTAAAAAAGATACCATTACAGAAATTTCTGCCACATTAGCTTTTTCTGCAATTCAAAATAATGATAAAGTTGGTCTTATCCTTTTTTCGGATACAATTGAGTTATTTATCCCTCCAAAAAAAGGAAAAAGCCATGTGCTAAGAATAATACGAGAGCTAATAGAATTTAAACCCGAAAGTAAAAAGACAGACATATCGGAGGCATTTAAATATCTCTCTAATGTTATGAAAAAGAAGGCCATTGTTTTTATGTTATCTGATTTTATGGATGATGATTACGAAAAAACTCTAAAAATTGTTGGTAACAAACATGATATCACGGGAATCCGAGTGTATGACAAACATGATGAAAAAATTCCTAATCTTGGAATGGTTCCCATGTTAGATGCTGAGACAAATACAGTTCAACTCATCAATACGAATTCTAAAAAGGTTCGAAATAATTATAAAAAAGCTGCTTTGCGCCTCTCAGATTATTTCAAAACTACCTTCAAAAAAAGTGGTTCTGGAACCATAGATACAAGAGTAGACCAAGATTACGTGAAAAAATTATTAGGGTATTTTAAACATAAAGGGAGATAACACAAATGAAACTAAAAATTCTTTTTTTTCTCTTACTAATAAGTTCGCTTACTTATGCTCAAAAAGTAAGTGTAGCAACAGACACAACCAATATTAGAATTGGAGAACAATTCTTGTTTAAAATTGTAATTAAAGATACTGCTAACGTTATTTTCCCTGAAAAACTAGAAAACTTAATAAGCTTAGAAGTTGTAGAGGATATAAAAATTGATACTTTTAAAAACAGCCTCATTAAAAAATATTTGATGACTGGATTTGATAGTGGGGCCTTCTACATACCCACACAACAAATTTTCATCAAAAACAGGGCTTATCTATCCGATTCTGTATTGATAAATGTCGCTACAGTTGTAGTGGATACTACTAAACAAAAAATGTTCCCAATTAAGGCCATCCAAACCGAACCTTTGGTTTATGATGATTTTAAGCCTTATATTATATGGGTAGTCTTAGCACTTTTATTAATCGGTTTATTCATCTATTACTTGAAAAACCGTAAAACCCCAGAAATCAAAGAAGTAGAAATTATTAATACATTACCTCCTTTTGAAGAAGCCTTAGAAAAACTTCAAGAACTAGACAATAAGTTGTTGTGGCAAAACAATGAAATTAAAAAATACTATAGCGAACTTACTGAGATTGTACGTGTGTTTATAGAAAAAGAATTAGAGATCCCTGCTCTAGAAATTACAACTCATGAGTTAGTTTCTCTTCTTTCTGATTATAATAACCCAAAAAATATTAAGCCTGCTAAAGAAACTATACGTAAACTGAATGCGCTCTTACAAGAAGCAGATTTAGTCAAGTTTGCAAAATCTACTCCGCTTTCACATGAAATTGAAGAAGACCGAAGAGATGCAGAAAAGGTATTAAATGACCTAAAACCTATTCCATTAATAGAAGAAATAAAAGAAAATGAATTGGAATAATTTTGAATTTAACAACCCAGAATTTTTATGGCTTTTAATTCTAATCCCTATAACAGCTGTTTGGTTCTTTTTTATGCGTAAAAAGGAAACTGCTGTTTTAACTGTATCTAACTTAAAAGGCTTTCATACAAAAAACAATATTTTACCAAAACTTAAACCCTTACTCGCAGTTATCAGACTAACCGCATTAACCTTAATAATTGTTGCCTTAGCAAGACCTAGAAACGTTGCTGTTAGCACAAAGATCAAAGCCAATAAAGGTATAGACATAGTAATGGCCATAGACGTTTCTGCTAGTATGCTAGCTAAGGATTTAAAGCCAAACCGTCTGGAAGCCCTCAAAGTAGTAGCAACAGATTTTGTAAATAGGAGACCTAATGACCGAATAGGTATAGTTGTATATGCTGGTGAAAGTTTTACACAAACTCCAATAACTAGTGATAAAAGAATTACGAAAAGAACCATTTCAGAAATTAAATGGGGGCAGCTAGATGGAGGAACTGCAATTGGTATGGGGCTTGGTTCCGCTGTTAACAGGTTAAAGGATAGTAAAGCCAAAAGTAAAGTGATTATTCTCCTAACTGATGGGGTTAACAACTCAGGTTTTGTAGACCCAAAAACAGCAACAGAACTAGCAAAAGGTTTAAATATTAAAGTCTATACTGTAGGTATAGGCACAAACGGGATGGCAGACTTTCCAGTAAGTAGAGATGCCAGGGGAAGATTACAATTTAGAAAACAAAAGGTAGAAATAGATGAAGAACTTCTTCAATTTATTGCAAGTGAAACCCAAGGACAATATTTTAGAGCTACAGACAATACCAAGCTACAAGAAATTTACGATGAAATTGATTTGCTAGAAAAAACTAAAATTGAAGAATTCAAATATTATAACTATCAAGAAAAATATAGATTTTTAATTTTTCTTGCCGGTGGATTATTATTGTTAGAATTTGTGTTGAAAAACACATTGTTTAGAAGTTTTATATAATGTTATACAGATTAGAGGAGCCCATATATTTTTATTTATTTACAACAATTCCAATACTTGTTGTAATTTTTCTAGTGGTGTTGTGGTGGAAAAAAAGGACTCAGAAAAAATTCGCTTCTTCAGATTTATTGACAAAATTAGCGCCCAATTACTCCGTGTTTAAATCTGCATTAAAACTTTTGTTTTTTATCTTAGGAATATCATTTCTTATTCTAGCTTTAGTAAATCCTAAAATAGGAACAAAATTAAAAACAGTTAAAAGAGAAGGTGTAGATATTGTTTTTGCATTAGATGTTTCTAAAAGTATGTTAGCTGAAGACATTGCTCCAAATAGGCTTGAGAAATCAAAACAAATTATATCTAAAATTATTGATAAGCTTGGGAGTGATCGTGTAGGAATTATTATTTATGCAGGGAATGCGTATCCTCTTTTGCCAATAACTACAGATCATGGGGCGGCAAAAATGTTTTTACAAAATGCAAATCCTGATCTAGTTTCCAGCCAAGGAACAGCAATCAAGGAGGCTTTAGATTTAGCAAAAACATATTATAATAATGACGATCAGACCAATCGATTTTTAATTATTATTTCAGATGGTGAAGATCATCAAGAAGAAACAAAACAATTAGCCCAAAACATTTCTAATGAGGGTGTAAAAGTTTACACAATAGGTGTAGGTTCAGAAAAAGGTGCCCCAATCCCTATGAAAATTAATGGATCTTTAATTGGCTATAAAAAATATAAAGGAGAAACTGTTTTAACTAAGCGTAATTCTGAACTTTTAAAAGGTGTGGCAAATGTGGCTAACGGTAATTATATTGATGGTAATTTAACAGACAAACCCGTAAAAGCTATTGAAGAAATTATTAGTAATGCCCAAAAAACAGAATTTGAAACTAAACAGTTTTCAGATTATAAAGATCAATTTCAATGGTTTTTAGCAATCGGTCTTTTATTTTTAATCCTAGATATATTTTTACTAGATAAAAAAACAAGATGGTTGAAAAAGATAGATTTATTCAATGAAAAAGACACTTAAACTTGAAAAAATGAAGAACGCAATCTCTACATGTTTTACTTTTATATTGTTTATTACCTCAACAGCATCCTATGCTCAAAAAGATTCTATTGCAATTCAAAGAGAAGCTAGAAAATTAGTGCGTGAAGGAAATGTACTGTACAATCAAAATAATTTTACAGATGCGTCTGTTGCCTACAAAAAAGCTTTAGAAAAAAATAGTAGTTACAAAAAAGCAACTTATAATTTAGGAAACTCTCTATACCAAGAAAAAAATTATAAAGAAGCAATCCCACAATATAATATTACTGTAGAAAATGCAAAAAATGCTTTTGAAAAAGCTGAAGGGTACCATAATATCGGTAATGCAATGCTGCAGGGTAAAAATTATAAAGGCGCTGTAGCTGCATTTAAAAATGCTCTTAGAAGCAATCCTAATGATGATGAAACACGTTATAATTTAGCAGTAGCACAGAAGCTTCTTGAGGATGAAGAAAACAAAGACAAGGAGAAAAACAAAGATAAGGGTAAAGACAAAAATAAAGACAAGAACAAAGACAAGGAGAAAAATAAAGATAAAAAAGAAGGAGACGATAAAGACAAAAAAGATCCGAAAAAAAATGATGATAAAGGGGACGACAAAAAGAAACAAGACCCGAAGAAAAATGAAAAAAAAGAACAAAAGCCCCAACCCGGTAAAATGTCACCTCAACAAATTAAACAGCTGCTAGAAAGTTTAAAAAATGAAGAGAAAAAAACTCAGAAAAAATTAAATGCAAAAAAAGCAAAAGGATCTAAAGTTAAACAAGAAAAAGATTGGTAAGTTTTATATTTGTGATTCGTTAGATAATAAAGATGAAGAAGAAGATTCAATACATTCTAATTTTATGTGCTCTATTGAGTTGTTCTGCTTTTGCGCAAAATCCTGAACTTATTACAACTGTTAGTAAAAATAAATTAGGGCTCAACCAAAGGTTAAAAATACAGTTTACCATTAATAAACAAGGAGCGGACAACTTCGAACCTCCTAACTTTAAAAATTTCCAAATTGTTAGTGGACCAAGCCAGTCCATTAGCCAATCGTGGATTAACGGTCAAGCAAGTTTTTCTCAATCGTATACTTACATAATTAAACCATTGAAAAAAGGTGAATTTTTAATTCCATTTGCTAGCATAAAACTTAACAATAAAGTACTTAAATCAGAACCTGTTAAAGTAATTGTTTTAGATTCGGTAGAAATTCCTAAAGACCCAAACGACCCTAACTATATTGCACAACAAAATGTTCACTTAGTTGCAGAAATTTCTAAATCTAGTCCATATGTTGGTGAAGGTATTTATGTAGAATATAGACTATATGTTAGTCAAAATATAAGTGTAAGAGATTTCTCATATACAGATTCTCCTCAGTATAACGGTTTTTGGAATCAAGATATTAAAATACGTGGATTAAATGCAAAAAACGGAACCTATAATGGAGAACAATACCGATATGTTGTTTTACAAAAAGCTCTTTTAATTCCAACAAAATCTGGAAAACTTACAATAGACCCCATAAAAATGGATATTGTAATTGGAGTTCCTACAGGAAGAGGAGATTTTTTTGGGAATCCTATTGTAAGAAACGTAACAAAAAGTTTTGCTTCAGCTAAAAAATTTATTAAATCTAAGCCACTCCCTACCGAAGGAAAGCCTGAGAGTTTTAATGGAGCTGTTGGTGATTTTAATTTTGTAGTAAGTTCAAGCAAAAATATTCTGAAGTCAAATGAATCAGCAACAGTTTCTGTGAAAGTTACTGGGAATGGAAATTTAAAGTTATTTGAATTACCAGAAATTAAAACACCTTCAGAATTAGAAGTTTTTACCCCAGAACAAAAGGAAAAAATTAATATTAATTCTAGAGGTATTAAAGGTTCGGTAACTAAAAATTATACTGTTGTTCCACAGTTTAAAGGAAAATATAAAATTCCAAGTACTGAGTTCTCTTATTTTGACCTTAAAGAGAAAAAATATGTACGTTTAACTTCAGAAGATTTATTTGTTGAGGTTTTAGAAGGAAAAGAATTAGTAACAGATTCTGATGTGGAATCAAACTCAAAAAAAGAAATTATTATTACAGGTGATAATTTTAAATACATTCAGACAAGTAGTTCATTTTATTTAGCAAAAAAAACAAATTTCTATGCTTCTAAACTTTACTATTTATTGTTATTACTTCCTTTGTTATTTATTCCTACAGGTATCGTAATTGCTAGAAAAAACAAAGTAAGAAGTAATGATGTTTTAGGGAATAAGCTAAGAAAAGCAGACCGTTTAGCTAAAAAATATCTCTCTGAAGCAAAAAAACAACTAGGAGCTAAAGAAGCTTTTTATGTGGCATTAGAAAAAGCACTTCACAATTATTTGAAGGCTAAATTAAAAATTGAAACCTCAGATATTAGTAAAGAAAAAATTACAGAATTGCTGCAAACTGTGCATGTACATGAAGATGATATTAACTCATTTATAGAAGTTTTTAATAGTTGTGATATGGCAAGATATTCTCCAGTATCTGCAGTGGAAATGAAAGATGATTATGAAAAATCTATCTCTGTAATCACACAAATTGATAAACAATTGTAAGATGAAAAAAAATCTAATTTTACTGCTATTTCTCTCATCTCAGTTGTTTTCTCAAAACTCTGAAAAATTATTTAAAGAAGGAAATGAGCACTACAAGTTGTCTAATTATTCTGAAGCAATTTCTAGCTATGAGAAAATAGAGGCACTTGGACTTATTTCCTCAGAATTATATTATAACCTAGGAAATAGTCATTACAAACTAAACCAAGTTGCCCAAGCTATTTATAATTATGAAATGGCGCTTCTTTTAAACCCTTTAAACGAGGAAGCTCAAAGTAATTTAGTGTTTGCCAAAAGACTCACAATAGATGCTATTGATGAAATTCCAAAAATAATATTTCAAAAACTAGATGACGCTATAGTGAAAAAGTTATCCTACAATGAATGGGCTATCGTTAATGTTGTGTTTTCTGTTCTTGGCACATTACTTTTTCTTCTATTCTATTTTTCATTTACCCCTTCAATAAAACGTTTGTTTTTTGTGACTAGTGTCCTTAGTTTTCTGCTTTTATTGATTACTTTATTTTTTACAATAAAGGAGTATACGTATTCAAATACAACTGTAGAGGCAATTATATTCAGTAAAGAAATTACTATTAACAATGCTCCAACAGACAATAGCGAAAAAATATTTACACTTCACGAAGGAACAAAGGTTCTTGTTCTGGATACCGTAGATAATTGGAAAAAAATTAGAATTTCAGATGGAAAAACTGGTTGGATTATTGCTGATAAGATTAAAATCCTTAGTATTTTTAAAAAAAATTAAAATAACTATACCCAACTTTGTACCTTAGCTTTTTGCAAAATTATGAGTAAAACTATTATAACTTTCTTATTTACATTGATTATCACGGCCTCAATCGTAGCGCCTACTTTTATCAATTTATCGGAAAGCACTATAGAGATTACTGAAATAGTTGACTTTGGTGAAGAAGAAGAAAATAAAGGTAAAGAATCTATCAAAGATTTGGAGGTGAAAATATATTACTCAACTGATAAGGAGGGTGTGTTTTTAAGCCTTGAGCATAAAAAAAGAATTCGCTATTGTTCAAAGAACTACACTTTTAATTTGACCAAATTAAACAGCCCGCCTCCAGAACAACTTTTCGCATAAGAAGTCTATCTTCTTAAAACCCTATTCCACGGTATATTTAGTTTTAAAAACAAATACCCGTAACATTTCTGTTATAATATTAACCATAAAACATATTAAAATGAAAGCCCATACAAAAGAAACTCAGGCAGCCATTTCACCAAATAGAGCTATTCACTTATTAAAAGAAGGAAATCAAAGATTTCAATCCAATGAAGAGGTAGACAGAAACTTATTAGCACAGGTATCAGATACAAGTACAGGTCAATACCCCTTTGCTACAATATTACATTGTGTAGACTCTAGAGTTTCTGCAGAATTAGTATTCGACCAAGGAATTGGAGACATCTTTAGCATTAGGATTGCTGGAAACTTTGTAAATGAAGATATTCTAGGAAGTATGGAATTTACTTGTAAGCTCGCTGGAACTAAAGTAATTGTTGTTTTAGGACATACAGCTTGTGGTGCCGTAAAGGGAGCTTGCGATGATGCAAAACTAGGAAATCTCACAACATTACTTAGTAAATTAAAACCCGCAGTTGAAGCAGTTGAAGAACCTGAAGATACAAGCGAAAGAAACTCTGGCAATATTGAATTCGTAAATAATGTAGCAGAGAAAAATGTCTATATGACCATTGCTAATATTAGAGCGCAAAGCCCTGTTTTAGAAGAAATGGAAAATCAAGGAGAAATTAAAATTGTTGGTGCAATGTATGATATTAAGGATGGATCTGTAACATTTTATGATTAAAAACTCCATGAAAAAACTCATTATCATCCTAGTATTCATAGCTATTCCTTTTTTAGGATTTAGTCAAGAAAATGGTCCAGGTAATTGGCTAGTTTATATCGGAAGTAAGCAGCTAAACTCTAAATGGAACCTTCATCATGAAATTCAGTATAGAAATTACAATACTATTGGAAACTTAGAACAGTTATTACTTAGAACTGGGCTCGGTTATAAAATAGGTGAAAAAAGTAATTTACTTCTTGGTTACGGCTACATAAACTCAGAAAACTATACCGGAAACGAAGATGATAAAGTTACTGTGGAAGAGCATAGAATTTTTCAGCAATTTATTTCAAAACACAATATTGGAAAACTTAGTTTACAACATCGTTATCGTTTTGAGCAGCGTTTTGTAGCAAGTGATTTTAAAACCCGTTTTCGTTATTTCTTAGGACTAAATATTCCTTTCAAAGACTCTAAATATTATCTATCTACTTACAATGAGATTTTCTTAAATGGAGCGTCTAACGTTTTTGATAGAAATAGAGTTTATGGAGGCTTAGGATATAAGGTTTCTTCAGGAATAAAAGTAGAAGTTGGGTATATGAATCAAATTTTTGAAACCTCTAGCAGAGATCAAATTAATCTTATCACATTTATAAATTTTTAATAATAAAGTATGAAAAATCTATTTTCAAATGTTCGTGGCGACCTATTTGGCGGAATTACCGCTGGTATTGTTGCACTACCATTGGCTCTTGCTTTTGGTGTTTCTTCAGGATTAGGACCTGACGCAGGTCTATATGGTGCTATTTTCATTAGTTTTTTTGCTGCACTTTTTGGTGGAACTCCAACACAAATTTCTGGTCCAACAGCGCCAATGACAGCCGTAAGTATGGTTGTTATCGCTGGAATTATAGCTTCTAATAATGGAGATGTAAGTAAAGCATTACCAATTATTTTAACTGTTTTCTTATTGGCTGGTCTTTTGCAAATTGGTTTAGGTCTGGCAGGCTTAGGTAAGTATATTCGATATATTCCGTATCCTGTGGTTTCTGGTTTTATGACTGCTATTGGAGTAATCATATTAGTTACTCAAATCTTACCCTCCATCGGATATAATGCAAAAGAAGACGCTGAGTTTGTGAAACAATTTGAATCACAGGTTGAAGAAGTTGTTTTAAGTAGATATCTAAAGGATAGTAAAAACAAAAAAACTGATAAAATCCTTACGTTGCAAGATTATAAAAATACAGTAGCGGAAGGTGAAAGCATTGTGCGTGCAGATATTATAAAAGAAAGTAAAACATTAGCCGGAAGAGAAGCTTCGGGTGTTTTAGGAACCTTAAAAGTACTGCCAAGAGCTTTAAGTCATCTAAATTGGCTAGAACTAATCCTAGCTTTAGGGACAATTATCATCATCTATGGATTTAAACGAATAACAACTGTTGTACCTAGTACCTTGGTTGCCCTAGTGGTTATGACGGGTATTTCTGTTGGATTTAGTCTTGACTATAAACCCATAGAAGAAATTCCAAGTGGGTTTCCAATTCCAAATATGGAAATTTTCACCAACTTTAGTTTAGCGAGTATCACTCCTTATATTTTTACAGCCCTAACATTAGCTTTGCTAGGCGCTATTGACTCTCTTCTAACCTCTGTTGTTGCAGATAATATGACTAAGACCAAACACAAACCAAACAAGGAACTTATAGGTCAAGGAATAGGAAATAGTATTGCTTCTATTTTTGGAGGAATTCCAGGAGCGGGTGCTACCATTAGAACAGTTGTAAATATTAATTCAGGGGGGAAAACAAAACTATCAGGAATGGTTGCTGGACTGATGTTATTAGTAATTTTATTAGGATTAGGTCCTGTTGCTTCTAAAATACCTGCAGCTGTATTAGCTGGAATCTTAGTCACTGTTGGAATTGGAGTAATGGATTATAAAGGATTAAAAGCGATTCCTTCTTTGCCTCGAGATATTAAAATAGCTGGTATTAAATTGAGTTCTGAAGTAATTATTATGATTATTGTATTGTTACTTTCTACATTCTGGAATTTAGTATATGCAGTTGGAATTGGATTGGTAATTGCTTCTTTAATGTTTATGAAGAAAATTGGAGATTTAACAGCGCAGCAATCTAACGTAACTTCTTTAAAAGAAGAATCTTGGGCTGATGAAATTGGAATCACAAAAAAATTACGTGATGAAATTTTCATTAAGCACATTAAAGGACCTTTGTTTTTTGGTTCTACAAGTGACTTTCAGCAACTTATAAAGCAAATACCAGCAACTGCATCTACCATTATTATTCGAATGGATAGAATGGAATATATAGATCAATCTGGGTTATATGCTTTAGAAGATAGTATTATAGAGCTTAAGAAAGATGGTAAAAGTGTATTGGTTGTAGATATGCAAACACAGCCTAAATATATGATGGAGCGCATTGATATTATTCCAGATTTAATTCCAGAGGAATTTATTTTTGCAGATTTTAAAACCTGTTTACAATGGGTAAAAAATCATAAAGACACCTAAGAAATTATTGAAACTATCTTCTTTAATGTATCTCAATTTAGAAGATGACTTGTAAGCGCTATAACCTATTAATTTAATATGTTGTAGCGTTTATTTTTTATAATAATAAACACCCTTATTGAAGTTCATTTTTCTTTTCCTCAATCTCTTCAATAATGTTTGGAAATAGTGTAGGAACGATTTTCTTTACAGGTGCGTACAAGACAGAGGTCTCTAATGTCTCTTTTTCCACAAAACGAATTACGTCATTTAAACGAGCAAAAAATACAAATAGTACACTTAAAATTAGTACACTTTTTAAAAGAGCAAAAACACCTCCTAGTAGTTTATTAATCATTCCTAGCGCTACAAAATTTGCCATTTTTGTAAAGATCTTTCCTAAGGATGAAACAGCAACTACAATGACTATAAACGTAACAGCAAATGCTGTTAATGCAATATAATTCTTACTCCACTCTACATACTCTTTTAAGATATCTGAGGCAAAATAAGAAAAATAAATTGCTCCATAAATACCTCCTATTAAAGCAATTAAAGAAGCTATTTCTACAAAAAAACCTTTCATAAAACCTCTTACAAAGGCAAAGATTAAAATAACTACTATTACAATATCAAAGATGTTCATAATTCTTATCCTTTTTTTCAAATATAAGTAACTCAATGATATTCTTTGGTACTTTCTTGTTTGTATCTTTACGTTTATGTATGCTTTAGTAGATTGTAATAACTTTTATGCTTCTTGCGAGCGGGTATTTAACCCCAGTTTGCAAAATAAACCTGTTGCTGTATTAAGTAATAATGACGGTTGTATAATTGCTAGAAGTGATGAAGTTAAAAAATTAAATCTTCCAATGGGTGCTCCTATTTTTAAATGGAAAGATTTCTGCAAGCATCATAAAGTTACTGTTTTGTCCTCTAACTATCCGCTATATGGTGATATGAGCGCAAGAGTTATGACAATTCTAGAGCAATTTTCACCTAATGTTGAAGTCTATAGTATTGATGAGGCTTTTATTGATCTTACGGGATTTAATCGTCATGATTTTAATACATATGGCAAGAGTATTCGAAAACGAATTTTAAAATGGACAGGCATACCAACGTGCGTAGGAATTGCTCCTACAAAAGCACTCTGCAAAGTAGCAAATAAGATTGCAAGAAAATTTCCAAAGGAAACCGGTGGTGTTTACGTAATTGATACTGACGAGAAACGATTAAAAGGACTCAAATGGACGGCCATTAAAAATGTCTGGGGAATTGGTCATCGTCTGGAAAAACGCTTGGTATTAAAAGGGTGTAAAACAGCATTTGATTTTACCCAATTATCTGATGAATGGGTGCGTCGCAATTTTTCAATTACAGAATGGAGATTAAAAAAAGACTTAGAAGGAATTCCAACAATTGAATTTGAAATAAAAGAAATAAAGCGCTCTATTTCAACAACTAGAAGTTTTGAGCAGGCCTATTCAAATATTGAAGATATTACTGAAAGAATTTCTACTTTTGCCGCATGTTGCTCAGAAAAGTTACGTGCACAAAAATCTAGTTGTCACATGGTCATCGTGATGCTAAGAAGTGATCGTCACAAAAAAAATACTGAACAATATAGTGCATCAAAAACTGTTGTGTTTTCGTATCCTACAGATTCTACCCTTAGCATTACAAAAGCTGCAGTAGAAGCTATAAAAATCATTTTTAAAAAGGGCGTTAATTATAAGAAAGCAGGAGTTATTGTTACGGGGTTGGTGCCTACAAACAATCATCAATTGAATTTATTTCTTCATGAAAACCCAAAACACAAGCCATTAATGTCTGCTATAGATCATTTAAATAAAAAGTTTAAAACAACCGCTATAAAATTAGCAAATCAAGACTTACAACGAACTTGGAAAATGAAACAAGAACATCTTTCTCCAAAATATACCACAAAAATAAACGATATCATTACCGTAAAATAAATGACAAAATCACTTCAATTCTTCACTCCAAAAACATCAAATAGTACTGGTGCAATTTTTATTGATATAGGAATTTCAGCCGGCTTCCCTTCACCTGCCGATGATTTTACAGAAACTAGAATTTCTCTAGATGAAGAATTAATTACCAACAAAGAAGCTACATTCTTTGCCAAAGTAAACGGACAGTCTATGATTGGTGCTGGTTTAGATGACAAAGATTTATTAATTATTGACAGAAGCCTTGAGCCTGAGAACAATAGAATCGCTGTTTGTTTTTTAGATGGTGAATTTACTGTAAAGCGCTTAAAAGTAAGTGATGGTGAAGTATGGCTTCAACCTGAAAACCCTGAGTATCCTAGTATAAAAATTACTGAAGAAAATGATTTTGTGATTTGGGGAATTGTAACAAGTGTTATTAAAAAGGTATAAGTTTAAACCATCAATTCAAATTACGTTTTTCAATAAAAAATCGTTTCAATAAAAGACTACACTCATGCTCTAAAACACCGCTAACAACTTTTGTCTTAGGGTGTAATGTTGTCTGTAAATTAACAAAGCCTCTTTGAGGTTCAGAGGCCCCATATACAATCTTTCCCAATTGAGTCCAATAACTTGCACCTGCACACATTTGGCAAGGTTCTAAGGTCACGTAAAGTGTACATTCTTTTAAATATTTTCCGCCTAGAAAATCTGCTGCAGCAGTAAATGCCTGCATTTCTGCATGGGCAGTTACATCGTTTAGAGTTTCTGTGAGGTTGTGTGCCCTAGCAATAATTTTGTCATTCATAACAATCACAGCCCCTACAGGAACTTCTTTTTTCATAAAAGCAAGCTCCGCTTCCTGCAGTGCTTTTTTCATAAAATAAATATCGTCAAAAGGCTGAATCATTTTAAAAAATATTTATTCAATATTACAAATATCTTTTGAGTTGTAAAATTGTATTTTTGTGATATGACCAATGCTTTACTTGATACCATAAAATTTCCATCAGATCTTAGAAAACTAACTAAAGATCAGTTGCCAAAATTGGCAGAAGAATTACGTGCGTTTATCATTGACATTGTTGCTACAAAACAGGGACATTTAGGAGCTAGTTTGGGAGTAGTAGAACTTACTATTGCTTTACATTACTTATTTGATACCCCTAAAGATCTTTTGGTCTGGGATGTAGGTCACCAAGCATACGGGCATAAAATTTTAACCGGAAGAAAAGATGTTTTTCATACCAACAGACAATTGGATGGAATTTCTGGATTTCCAAAAAGAGATGAAAGCGAATACGATACGTTTGGAGTAGGGCATTCTTCTACTTCTATTTCGGCTGCACTAGGAATGGCAATTGCTTCTTCCTTAAAAGGTGAAACTGAAAAACAACATATTGCTGTAATTGGCGATGCTTCTATTGCTAGCGGAATGGCTTTTGAAGCCTTAAACCATGCAGGAGTTAGTGATGCTAATTTATTAATTATTCTAAATGATAACGCCATTGGTATAGACCCATCTGTGGGTGCTTTGAAAGAATATTTAACCAAAGTGAAGGCAGACCGATCTTTGGCTCAGAATAACATTATTAAGGCCTTAAATTTCGATTATTCAGGTCCAATTGATGGTCATAATTTTAAAAGTTTATTACGGGAACTCAAGCGACTTAAAAACAAAAAAGGTCCTAAATTTTTGCATGTTATTACAACAAAAGGCAAAGGGTTGAGTCAGGCAGAAAAAGATCAGGTAACTTATCATTCTCCTGGTCAGTTTGATGCAAAAACTGGAGAAATCATCCCAAAAAACAACGAAGGATTACCTCCTAAATATCAAGATGTTTTTGGAGAGACTATTGTTGAGCTGGCTAGAAGGAACAAAAAAATTATTGGAATTACACCCGCAATGCTTTCTGGAAGTTCCTTAAAAATGATGCTTGAAGAATTTCCTAAAAGAACGTTTGACGTTGGTATAGCAGAACAGCATGCCGTAACCTTAGCTGCTGGTATGGCAACTCAAGGAATGATCCCTTTTTGTAATATCTATTCTACTTTTATTCAACGAGCCTATGATCAAATAATACATGATGTAGCGCTACAAAATTTACCCGTTATTTTTTGTATAGATAGAGCTGGATTAGTGGGTGAAGATGGCGCAACTCACCATGGTGTTTTTGATCTAGCTTACATGAGAGCCATTCCAAATATGATTGTTTTTGCACCAAGAAATGAAGTGGAATTACGAAATATTTTATATACATCTCAGATGGGTTTAAATCAACCCATAGCCATTCGTTATCCCAGAGGAAGAGGTGTCTTGATTGATTGGAAAAAGCCCTTTGAAATCATTGAAATTGGAACTGGAGTTTGTTTGCAGGAGGGTAAAGATATTGCTATACTCTCTATGGGAACTATAGAAAATAATATTACAAAAGCACTGGAAGAGTTTCCTAATATTGCTCATTATGATATGCGATTTTCAAAGCCTTTAGATGAAAAATTATTACATACCGTCTGTACTAAATTTAAACAAATTGTTACCCTTGAAGAGGGGGTAAAAAAAGGCGGTTTTGGCTCAGGAATTTTGGAATTTATCGGAGAACACGATTACAAAAATAAGGTTACAGTTTTAGGAATACAAGACCATTTTGTGGAGCACGGAACGATCGATGAACTTCAAAAAATGAATGGTATTGATGTAAACTCAATCAAAAAGAAGCTAAGAAGTCTAGCTTAAAAACATCTTTTTTTATTACATAATACTTCCTTGAATTTTTTTATGAATTCTAATGGCGTAACCGTCTGACATTCTTGAAACATAGGTGCAAATAGCCATAATTCTTTCATAAGTAGACGCAGAAGTAATCCTAAATTCTTTAGGAAGCAAATTAAGTAATAAACTATCGTAATTAGTTGGACTTCCTAATTGGTGATTGTTTAAGGCAGTTACAAAAATATCTAATAAATCGGCTATTATTTTATACCCTGCTACTTCTTTTTCTACCACTTCTTGACTCTTATATATTTTTGAAATACTAATTTTCAAAATATCATTAATCTGTGCCTCATAGGTACATTTATCTAATAAAGAAGTAGAGAATGTTCCTTTTAAAATGGCTGTTTCATTTGCTAAAAAAATATCAACGGCCTCATTAATTAAGGTATTAATAGCCAGTGCTCTTAGATAACTAACTCTATCTTTTTTGAATTTTAATGAACGATATTTTTTTGTATCAATCGTGTTTTTTACAAGTTTGATTAAATATTCTAGGGCAAATTCTTCCTCTATTAATCCTAAATTAATTCCATCTTCAAAATCTATAATCGTATAACAAATATCGTCTGCTGCTTCTACTAAAAAAGTTAATGGATGTCTATGGTAACTAATTGCAGCTGTCTTAGACTTATTAAGTAAGCCTAAATCTTCAACAATGTCTAAGAAAGCCTCTTTTTCTGATTGAAAACATCCATATTTTTTATCTGTTATGTGTGTTGTAGGTTTTTTTGGTAAAGACTCTTTAGGGTATTTTATAAAAGCCCCTAAAGTGGCATAGGATAAGCGTAATCCTCCATACACACCTTCTCTATTTTCAGTCAAAATTTTAAGTCCATTAGCATTTCCCTCAAAGTCTATGAGGTCTTGATATTCTTCTGCCGATAATGCTGTTTTGTACTGTAAGCCTTTGCCTGTTTTAAAATATTCTCCAATAGCTTTTTCTCCCGAATGCCCAAACGGTGGATTTCCGATATCGTGCATTACAGAGGCTGCTGCTACAATAGCTCCAAAATCATTAAAAGAATAGCCTAATTTTTTTAGGTTGGGATGTCTTTCTAGTAAAACTTTACCTACTCTTCTCCCCAGGGTTCTTCCTACTACAGATACCTCTAAACTGTGGGTAAGTCGCGTATGAACAAAATCTGTTTCAGACAGAGGAATAACTTGTGTTTTATCTTGTAAGCTTCTAAAAGCTTCTGAAAATATAATTCTATCAAAATCTACTTCGAAACCCAATCGTGTTTCATCTTGCTTTGCTCTTGGCCGCTTTTGAATATCACCAAAACGTTTTAAAGAAAGTAATTGTTCCCAGTTCATCATATTATTATGATTTTGATTTTAAATAAAAAAGAATCTCAAATATATTGAGATTCTTTTTTAAAAGTATATTAATTAACTAATTTCTAAGATCCACACATTAAGCAATCATCATCTGGACCTCCATTTTTTGAAGATTCTACCATGGCTTTGAATTCTTCAGGTGACATTGGTCCATCTTCCTCTTGAGTTGTTTTTTTCTTTTCTTTTGAAAGCGTAAACTGAATCGCATTTACAGCAGATTTGGTTCTTAGATAATACATTCCAGTTTTTAATCCAGACTTCCACCCATAAAAATGCATTGACGTTAGCTTAGCATAATCTGCATCTTGCATAAATAAGTTTAAAGATTGAGATTGATCGATAAAATATCCTCTATGACGAGCCATATCAATGATATCTTTCATACTCATTTCCCATACAGTCTTATAAAGTTCTTTTATGTCTTCTGGAATCTTGTCGATATGTTGAATAGAACCATTTGCACGCATGATCTCTTCCTTCATATTATTGTCCCAAAGCTCCATCTCTACTAAATCTTCCAATAGGTGTTTGTTTACTACAATAAATTCTCCAGACAATACACGTCTTGTATAAATGTTAGAGGTATACGGCTCAAAAGCTTCATTGTTCCCTAAAATCTGAGAAGTTGAAGCTGTTGGCATTGGAGCCACTAGCAACGAATTTCTAACACCGTGTTTGATTACGTTTTTACGCAACTTTTTCCAATCCCAATTTCCACTTAAATCTTCATCATTGATCCCCCACATATTATATTGGAATTCTCCTTCAGACATTGGTGATCCTTTAAATGTAGAATACGGTTCTTTTGCTTTCGCAATTTCCATAGAGGACTGAACTGATGCAAAATATAAGGTCTCAAAAATATCTTTATTTAGTTTTTTAGCCGTCTCAGAAGTAAATGGTAAACGCAACATAATGAAAGCATCTGCCAAACCTTGAACTCCTAATCCTACAGGTCTGTGTCTAAAGTTAGAGTTTTCAGCTTCCTGAACTGGATAATAATTTCGATCTATAACCGTGTCTAAGTTTCTAATCACTTTTTTAGTTACATCATATAACTTTTTATGATTAAAATACTTTTCTCCAGCCTCGTTCTCACTAATAAACATTGGCAATGCAATGGATGCTAAATTACATACAGCAACCTCATCGTTGGCTGTATATTCCATAATTTCTGTACACAAGTTTGAAGAACGAATAGTTCCTAAGTTTTTGTGATTTGTTTTACGGTTTACAGCGTCTTTATAGAGCATGTATGGAGTACCTGTCTCTATTTGAGATTCTAATATTTTTTCCCAAAGCTCTCTTGCCTTGATTGTTTTTCTTCCTTTTCCTACTTTTTCGTAACCTTCATATAATTTTTCAAATTCATCACCATAGGTATCAAATAAATGTGGGCATTCATTTGGACACATCAAAGTCCATTGACCATCTTCTTGCACTCTTTTCATAAATAAATCTGGCATCCACATCGCATAGAATAAATCTCGAGCTCGCATTTCTTCTTTCCCATGGTTCTTTTTTAAATCCAGAAAATCAAAAATATCTGCATGCCAAGGTTCTATATACATCGCAAAAGATCCTTTACGTTTTCCTCCTCCTTGATCTACGTAACGTGCTGTATCATTAAACACCTTTAGCATAGGCACAATTCCATTAGAAGTTCCGTTAGTTCCTCTAATATAAGATCCTGTAGCACGCACATTATGAATAGACAAACCAATACCTCCTGCTGATTGTGAAATTTTAGCAGTTTGCTTTAATGTATCGTAGATTCCATCAATACTATCGTCTTGCATTTGTAGTAAGAAACATGAAGACATTTGTGGTTTTGGAGTACCTGCATTGAACAAAGTTGGTGTCGCGTGTGTAAAAAACTTCTTGCTCATTAATTCATATGTAGCGATTGCTTCGTCAATATCATTTAAATGAATACCGATAGAAACACGCATTAACATATGCTGAGGTCTTTCTACAATGATTCCGTTTAATTTTAATAAATAAGAACGTTCTAAGGTTTTAAAACCAAAGAAATCATAATTAAAATCTCTGCTGTAGATAATGGTAGAATCTAATTTTTCTGCATTATCTGTGATAATTTTATATACTTCATCTGATAGTAAAGGTGCTTTTTTACCTGTTCTTGGATTTACATATTCATATAAATCTAACATCGTTTCTGAAAACGATTTTTTTGTATTTTTATGTAAGTTAGATACAGCAATTCTTGCAGCTAGTTTTGCGTAATCTGGGTGAGCGGTTGTCATTGTAGCTGCAATTTCTGCTGCTAAACTATCTAGTTCTGGTGTGGTAACTCCGTCATATAATCCTTCAATTACACGCATGGCTACTTTTACAGGGTCTACAATCTTGTTGAGCCCATAACACATTTTCTTTACTCTCGCCGTGATTTTGTCGAACATCACTGGCTCTTTTTTGCCGTCTCTTTTTACTACATACATGCTGCTATTGTTTTTTAATTAGTTGTCAATCGCAAAAGCGATTATAATATTTTGATTTGGTTTTGTACCAGAAAACATTTTGGTACTATTTTTTCTAAAGCAGATCTTTAGAAGTCAGCATCAAAACTGATGCTTCCTGTTCCACCAGATTTAACTCCGGCTTTTTGATATTCAGAAACTCTTTTTTCGAAGAAATTCGTTTTTCCTTCTAAAGAAATCATTTCCATAAAATCAAACGGATTAGAAGCGTTGTATTCATTTTCACAATTAAACTCTCCAAGTAATCTGTCGGTTACAAATTCTAGGTATTGTGTCATTAACTTAGCGTTCATACCAATTAAACTTACTGGTAATGACTCTGTAACAAATTCTCTTTCTATGTTTAAAGCGTCTACAATAATTTCTCTAATACGCTCTTTAGGAACTTTATTAACAATATGATTGTTGTGAAGATGCACTGCATAATCACAATGCATTCCCTCGTCTCTAGAAATTAACTCGTTAGAAAAAGTAAGCCCTGGTAACAACCCTCTTTTCTTTAACCAAAAAATTGAACAAAATGCTCCTGAGAAGAAAATTCCTTCTACAGCCGCAAAAGCAATTAATCTTTCTGCAAAAGAATCTGACTCTATCCATTTTAAAGCCCATTCAGCTTTCTTTTTTATTGCTGGAAAAGTTTCTATTGCATTAAATAATTTATCTTTCTCTTCTTCATTTTTAACGTACGTATCAATTAAAAGGGAGTATGTTTCTGAGTGTACGTTCTCCATCATAATTTGAAAGCCGTAAAAGAATTTAGCCTCTGAATATTGCACTTCATTAACAAAGTTTTCTGCTAAATTTTCATTTACAATTCCGTCAGAAGCAGCAAAGAATGCTAAAATATGTTTGATGAAATAACGCTCTTCTTCTGAAAGTTTATTTTTCCAATCTATAACGTCTTCTGATAAGTCAATTTCTTCAGCTGTCCAAATACATGCTTGTTGTTTTTTATACCAATCCCATAAATCATCATGTTCAATTGGAAAAATTACGAATCGGTTATCGTTTGGCTGTAAAATTGGTTCTTGTAAAGACATTATTTGTTAAGGTTTTCTTAATTGTTGTAAAATAGTACTCCTATCGAGGTTAACAAAGATTCAAAAAAAAGGGATGAATACAAAGCTCTACTTATTCACAAAACACGCTAAGTTTTTAACAAAACAGAAAAAACAGAAAAAAAAATGAATTCTTTATTTATTTTTAAAACACTGATAATCATTGACTTGCAACGATATTTTTTTACAAAGCCTTATTCTCATTGACATTCCTAAAATGAAAAGATTTATTTTTTTATTTATTTATTTGGAGGTATAAAATATTTTACAGAATGATTTTTAATATTAAATTTTTAATCCCATGTTAAAACTTCATTTTACAAAAAAATTTTTAAAAAAAATCATATTTTTTGACATTGTTAGCCTCTAAAATGACACTGTTTTTAAAAAAATAACATGTAAATGATTAAAAAGAAGCCGTTAATTGCATCGAGACCCCTATTTCAAAAGAAACATCACCCTCTTCGGAAATAGCCATTCCTGAAAGATTTAAAGCTACAGAACTGTTATTTAAAAACGAGGTTTCTAACTGGTCCAAGACATTTAAATCTGTGATTTGAAATACAGATTCGTTATCAATTTCTTGCGCAATATTTAGGTCTGAAACAACAGCTACCGTTATTCCATTTATTTCTATAGAGGCAGAAACTATAGAGGCGTTTTCATTGCCGATTAGATTTGAAAACGAATAAGTCAAACTATCTATGGTAATATCAGTAATGCTATTAAAATTAGAGACTACTTGATTTAAATCCCCTTCAATTACATCGTTAAAACTCACAGAAGTTCCGTTTGTTTGATTAATTGTAACTATTGTTGATTGGTTAACAACCATTGTTTCTGTAATTTCAACAGGCTCTTCACAAGATTGAACTACAAATAAGACTAGCAAAAAGGGAAATAATTTTTTCATAGATGGTATGCTTTTATAAAATTTAAATGTACTTGTTTTTTTTAATATAATTTTGAGCTACTTTTTCTAATTCTAAATACCAATTAACACCAAATTTTCTAATTAGTGCCTCTTTTACAAACTTATAAACAGGTACCTTTAACTCGCTTCCTAAAGAGCATGCATCATCACATATATCCCATTTATGATAATTTACTGCGGCAAACTCACTGTATTCTTTTACTCTAACTGGATATAAATGGCATGAGATTGGTTTTTTCCAATTTACAACCCCTTTGTTATAAGCTTCTTCAATACCACAAGATGCAATGTTATTTTCATTAAAAATAAGATACGCACATTCAGAATTGTTAACCAATGGTGTTTCTAATTCTCCTAAATTACTTTTTACAGAGGTTCCTTGTTGCTCTATAGCTTCTATCCCTTCTGATCTTAAAAAAGGTTTTAACTTTGGATATATCTGCTCTAAAACAACTACTTCATCTTTCTCTAAAGGGGCACCAGCAACACCTGAAACACAGCATTCTCCTTTACACTTAGATAAATTACACACAAAATCTTTCTCAATAAGATCTTCGGATACAATGGTTTTTCCTAATTGAAACATTTGGCAAAAATAAGATAAAATATTTTCTGTTTTTGATATTTTGATTGGGTTTGTTTTCTACTTTTGCAACTCTAAATGAACTTATTATGAATTTTAATATTAAGGAAATATTTACAGCGTTTATGGTCTTATTTGCGGTCATAGATATTGTTGGAAACATTCCAATTATCATAGATTTAAGAAAAAAAGTTGGCCATATTCAGTCCGAAAAAGCGTCATTAATTGCGGGAGTTATTATGATTGTATTTCTTTTCTTAGGACAAAGTTTACTTCAATTGATTGGAATTGATGTGTATTCATTTGCCGTAGCAGGATCTTTCATTCTTTTTTTTATTGCTTTAGAGATGATTCTAGGGATTACACTATACAAAGACGATGATGACTCGGAAAGCATAACCGCTACCGTATTTCCCCTTGCATTCCCCTTAATTGCTGGGCCCGGAAGCCTAACAACACTTCTTTCTTTACGAGCAGAATTCTTCATTGAAAATATCATCATAGCTGTTTTATGCAATGTTGTGGTGATTTATGTAGTTTTAAAAACCTCTCCAAAAATAGAACGTATTATTGGTGCTAACGGAATTAAAATTATTCGGAAAATATTTGGAGTTATTTTATTAGCCATTGCTGTAAAATTATTCACTGCTAACATTCAAGCACTATTTTAATGATTTTTGATGCTTTAATTCTTGGAGGTGGTGTTGCGGGTATGCAATGTGCTTTAGTTCTTGGATCAGGTCTTAAAAAACCCTATGCTATCAATAAACAGGTGGGAGTAATTATGCATCAAAGAAGTTCTCATCTACAGAATGCTCTTTTTAACAATGTGCTTGGCTTACCCTCTGGAACTATTGGGTCTGATGTATTAACAACAGGGAAAAAACAATTGAGTAAAAACTACCCAAATATTACTCAAATTGAGGGTGAAAAAGTAATTTCTATTGCTATTCAAGATGATTTTCACATCGTAAAAACCAATAAAAAAGAGTACAAGACTCTAGTCATAGTTTTAGCTTTAAATTATGCAAAACCATTTCTTATTAAAGGTCTAGAGGCGTATTTAGAACCTCATCAAAGAGCAAAAGTATCAAAAGATAGAATTCAGTTAAGAAATGAAAAGTATTTAGTTACTGAGGGCGTCTATGTTTGCGGAACCTTATCGGGATGCAGAAGCCAATTTGCCGTTGCAGCAGGAAGTGGCGCTAGTGTGGCCACTGATATCTTAACCCTATGGAATAACGGAGAACATAGCCAGGTTCATGATAAGGTTTAGCTGGTTTTTTGTTGCATCTTTCCTGTGAAATTTAAAATAACGAATGCCAAGCCACACAAAGACTGTATTAAAAAAACAATACGAATCTCATCTTTCTCTATACACTGTAAAATTCCACTAAGTATTAAAAAAATACCATAGATATAAAAAAATACTTTTCGAAATGATGATTTTTTGGCCTCAGAAATCTTGGTCATTTTCATAGACACAACGTGTAAGATGGCTATAACAATAAAAGTTATTAGTAAAATTAAAATGCCCTTTCCCATGGTACAAATATAGAAATTATAGCTAAAAAAGTCAAGCCATCACAAACTACTCAACGGTAACACTTTAATTTATGGAGGGTGGAGAAACAAAAAAATAAGTATCTTATAATGTAAAATATATTTGTCATTATGTAGAAAATAATTTACATTTGTAAAAAATATTTGACAAAATGAATTACTTATTTGATAACAAATACAAAAAAATCAGTGGTTTAGTTTTTTACTTAACTTCAATTATTGGTTTTTATCTCTTAATTACGGATATAATTTTTGACCTTTTTACCTTAAATGTATATTCATTGTTTTCTGAGTCATTTTCTGATTTGACTTATGGTGGTGGTTGGATAGAAAATGGTTTGGGCGATGAAATATTTACCACAATCATCATTATTTCAGGTTTAATAAACTCCTTTTGTAAAGAAAAAATTGAAGATGAGTTAATCTCTAAAATAAGATTAGAAAGTTTAACAATGTCTTTATTTATCAGTTATGGATTGGTCATAATATCAACATTTTTAATTTATAATCTTTCTTATATGTATGTTATGGTTTTTAATTTATTTATCATACTAATTCTATTTAATCTGATTTTCAGTTACAGACTCTACAAACATTACAAGTCATAATTATGAAAAATAATATTCGAATGTATAGAGGAAAATATAAAATGACACAAGAAGACCTATCAATTAAGCTGGGAGTTTCAAGACAAACCATTAACTCAATTGAAAACAATAAATACTTCCCTTCTTTAGAGTTGGGGTTGAAACTCTCAAAAATATTTGAGTGTAAAGTAGATGACTTGTTTAGTTTAGATTAACTCTATATCAAAAAAACAATGGGTTTTGAAAATACCTCTCTCACCTTCCACAAATTACTCAACAGTAACCGATTTCGCTAAATTTCTAGGTTGATCTACATTCCTATCTAACATCACTGCTATATGGTAGGATAGTAACTGGAAAGGAATCGTCGTTAATAGCGGTGAAAGGGCTTCTTCTGTTTCCGGTATTTCAATCACGTGATCTGCAATTTCTTTTACCGTAACATCTCCTTCAGTAACAATGGCAATAATTTTACCACTTCTAGATTTTATTTCTTGAATATTACTCACTACTTTTTCATAGTGTCCCTTTTTTGTAGCAATTACAAATAGAGGCATGTCTTCATCTATTAAAGCAATAGGGCCATGTTTCATTTCGGCAGCAGGATAACCCTCTGCATGAATATATGAAATCTCTTTTAATTTTAAGGCACCTTCCAAAGCTACAGGAAAGTTAAACCCTCTTCCAAGGTATAAACAGTTTTTAGCATCTTTATAAATACTAGCAATCTCTTTTACCCTATCATCTATTTCTAGTAATTTTTGAACCTTAGCAGGTATCAATTGCATTTTCTGCAAATAACTATGAAACTGAGAGTTTGACAATGTTCCTTTTTCCTTTGCAAGTTTTAAAGCAATTAAAGATAGTACTGTTATTTGTGTTGTAAATGCTTTTGTAGAAGCAACTCCAATTTCAGGACCTGCGTGAGTATAAGCTCCCGCATCCGTTTCTCTAGCAATTGATGACCCTACTACATTACAGATGCCAAAAACAAATGCACCTTTAGATTTTGCTAATTTTATAGCAGCCAAGGTATCGGCGGTTTCACCAGACTGAGATATAGCAATGACGATATCTTTAGGAGTTATAATTGGGTTTCTATATCTAAACTCAGAGGCATATTCTACCTCTACAGGTAATCTAGCTAAATCTTCAATAAGATATTCTCCCACTAGTCCTGCATGCCAAGAGGTCCCACAAGCTACAACTATTATCCGTTCAGCGTTTAAAAATCTTTCAAGGTTGTTGTCTATACCTGACATTTTTATAATGCCTTGATCTGCTAACATTCTCCCTCTGAAGGTGTCTGTAATTGCTTTGGGTTGTTCATGGATTTCCTTGATCATAAAATGATCATACCCCCCTTTTTCTATTTGATCGAGGTTTAATTTGAGTTTTTGAATGACGGCATCTACAAATGAGTCGTCTAATATTCTTCTCACTCTTATGTCTCTTCCTAACTTTATAATTGCCATTTCTTCATCCTCTAAGTACACAACATTTTTTGTGTATTCTATAAATGGTGAGGCATCTGAGGCAACAAAAAACTCTGTATTATTCTTTCCTACTCCAATAGCTATAGGGCTTCCTAATCTTGCTACAATAATTTCGTTAGGTTTTTCTTTGTCAAAAACAGCAATTGCGTAAGCCCCTGTTACTTGAGTTAAAGCTAATTGTACTGCTTTTCCAAGTTTGCAGTTTTCTTGCTTCTTTACTTCTTCAATTAAGTTTACCAGTACTTCTGTATCGGTATCACTATGAAAAGCATAGCCTCTATTTATTAATTCTTTTCTTAGGGTGTCATAATTTTCTATGATCCCATTATGAACAATTACTAGATTTCCTGATTGAGATGTATGAGGGTGAGAATTAATATCGTTAGGAACCCCGTGAGTGGCCCATCTTGTATGACCAATCCCTATGGATCCTACTTTTCTTTTTGGGTCGTTATCTGTTATTTGTTCTAAAGCAGATACCTTACCTTTAGTTTTGGAAAGGTTAATCTCTTCTCCATCATAAATCATGACACCAGCACTGTCATAACCTCTGTACTCAAGTCTTTTTAAGCCATTTATGATTATTGGATATGCATCTTTTTCGCCTATGTATCCTGTGATTCCACACATATATTTTTAATTTTGGGGGGTGATAAATTTAATTTTTTTACTCCTCTTCTGTCTTGAGTGAGTATGATATTTTTAATTTTGGTTTTCTTGATGTATTTGGTGTATTGTTGTTCAACAATGTAATTGCTTTGGGGTTCCAATTATAATTCCTAACAATGGTATCAATAGTAGATGTTGGAAGGTCGGTTGGACTTAAAACTCGAACACCAAGTGTTGGAAGGTTATCTGTATTTCCGGCTAACAGTTCTGAAATATAATCTGTAATCTTAAAGGTATAGCTATTCGGTTTATTATCGTCATTTACATTTAATGCACCTCCCACCTCATTAACACCTTCTGATATGTAATCTATTATTTGACGAGGAGTCTCTAATCCTGCGTTATTTACACCATCTTTGAATATGAATAGCTGGTAGGGTATTGCTGTTGTATCTGGCTCAATAACGTCTTGATCAACATAAATTGTGATGGTTGCATCGTTGATTAGCCAATTTTTTGTTCTCAATTCTTCTAAGTCATCAGGAATCCCATTTAAATCATTGTCATCACCTAGAATTTTTAACTGAGCCATTGATCCAGAAACACCTTGAATAGGAACACTATTAACTCCTGGTAGTTGCCCTGCTGGAGTTGTTTTATATTGATTTGTTCTTATTCCTGACAATAAGAAAGTATCTGTCTTTTTTACCGTATCGAAGACCACAGTTCCTCCATCAACTAAAACTGTATTTGTATAATAAATATCAATTAAGGGTCGGAGGTTATTGTTGTTGAAACTAAGAGATATTAAAGATCCGTTATCTCCTTCTGCTTGAATTTTTATTCCTCTGAAGTAGTCATTAAAAGCATCTTGTGATGCAAAGTTTGAGGTTTCATACTGGTCAAAAAGTAGTTCCTTAATTAAATCCTCTTTTAATGGAATGCTAATGGATGGGTTTGAGTTTGCATATGCAATAGTGTCTGTAGCGTACACGATTCCTGTACTAAGTCTTCTTTTAACAAATTGAGCAGTATCTCTCCTATTGGGTGTAAACTGGAGGTCTTCAACACTATTTAATTTTTGAGTTGAAGCCTCGTAAATTTGGTCTGAAAAATACCTATTAATTAAAGCTGGAGTTGTGGGGTTTAAACCACTTAAATACGTTTCTAGTCGGAAAACATTTAAGGTAAATGGTTGCGCTTGATCTCCAATAATTGAATCTAATATATAGTCAGAATCAAGTATTGCAGTGCTTAATAAGGAAGCGTTGTAAGGTATCCTTAACAGAACGGTATCAATGGAAGTAATTGTTATTGTGTCTGAACCATATTCTTGGTCTACTTTTGTTAAATCAAGGGGGATGCTCAATTGAGAAACAATAGAGGCTTCAATTTTTTTATAGTTGTTGTTATTGTGAACCCCTAATAAATACTGTCCCAATAGACCCCCAATGGATAATCCATCTGCTTGAACTTTTTCTATATTTTTGGCAGAAATCTCTATATCAAAAATAGTATCTTTTGTAGTAAATTCTCCATTGTTAACTATTGAAGTTCCAATATCAGTAAAGTCTTCTTCACATGAAACCACCAACCCTAAAAGAAACGCTGTAAATACAACATATACTGTTGCTTTTATATATTTTCTTAACATAACCATCTTAAGTTTACTCTTCCGAAATGAGTTCTTTATAAAAATTTAAATACGATTCAAATGAATCTTCTTCCTGATAAGTTAGTGCAGGAATGTCTGTTTTTTCAATTTCTTCTGATATTTCTTTAGGAATCTCTTGGCTACCTTGAACAATTGCATCAGAATTTGAAACAGCACATTTTATGATATTGGTATAGTTTGGTTCTTGTAAAACTTGAATTTTGTCATCTGAAATCTTATCAAATTTAATTTTTTCAGCAAGACCTTTATTCAATTCGCCTTCAAAGTCTTTATTGTATACTGAGGTTATGATTTTACTTTCTGAAAACAAAGGCTCATCACTGTAGTATTCTTTAATGTATAAAGGTAATAATGATGCCATCCATCCATGAACATGAATAATGTCTGGAGCCCAATTCAATTTTTTAACTGTTTCAACGACTCCTTTGGCAAAGAATATTGCTCTTTCATCATTGTCTGAAAAAAGCTGATCATCTTCGTCAGAAAAAATAGCTTTTCTTTTGAAGTACTCATCATTATCAATAAAGTAAACTTGCATTCTTTCCTTAGGAATTGAAGCCACTTTAATAATCAAAGGCATGTCCATATCATTGATTATTAAATTCATCCCCGACAAACGAATTACCTCATGAAGTTGATGTCTTCTTTCATTAATTACCCCAAAACGAGGCATAAAAATCCTTGTCTGTACACCTTTTGAATGCGCTTTCTTTGCTACATTAAATGCAGTAGATGCTATCTCTGTTTCTGGCAAGTAAGGTACAACCTCAGAAGAAACATACAATATTCTCTTATCTTTCATTAAATTAAAGCCTTTATATAAGTTTGCAAAAGTACGAAATTTTATGCAAAAGTCGTGTTAAAATACTAAGTTTGCGATCTTAGACTATATTCTATTATGAAGGTTTTTAAAACTAAGAAAGAACTAAATTTATATTTTAAAGAATTTCGTTCTAAAAATACTAAAATTGGTTTTGTCCCTACAATGGGTGCACTCCATAAAGGACACCTTTCTTTATTAGAAAAATCTTCAAAAGAAAATGACATTACGGTTGCTAGTATTTTTGTAAACCCTACACAGTTTAATAAAAAAGAAGATTTGGAGAACTATCCAAGAACTCTTGAAAACGATCTAAATCTTCTAAAAAATATCGCTTGTGATGTCGTTTTTATTCCTTCTGTAGAAGAAATTTATACAACGACCATTTCCTCTGGTCAATTCGATTTTGATGGCCTTGAAAATGAAATGGAAGGAAAATACCGAAAAGGTCATTTTAACGGAGTGGGTACCGTTGTGAAAAAATTATTTGAAATTGTACTTCCAACTTATGCTTACTTTGGCGAAAAAGATTTTCAGCAACTACAAATTATACGGAAACTAGTAAAAAAAACAACCTTAGATGTAACTATTGTCTGTTGTGACACATACAGAGAAAATAATGGTTTGGCCATGAGTTCAAGAAATGCTCGCTTAACGTCACAAGAAAAGGAAGCCGCAGCAATTATCTATCAAACACTTAATGGTGTAAAAGATAAACTAGGAAAACTTCCATTAGATGCGATTCATAAATGGGCACTAGAACAATTTGAAAACCAACCCCTTTTTGAATTGGAATACTTTACCATAGCAGATGAAGAAACGTTAAAGAATGTGACTAACATCTCACCTAAAAAAACCTATCGTGCATTTATTGCTGTGTATGCAAGAGAAGTTCGATTAATTGACACCATTTCATTAAACTCTTAACTTCTTTTTAGTCTGTTTAATCTTTTCAAATTTTAAAAAAGTAGTACTTTTGCAAAATGTTAGTTCAAGTTGTTAAATCAAAAATCCATCGTGTTAAAGTAACAGGTGCCGATTTAAATTATGTGGGAAGCGTTACCATAGATGAAGACCTCATGAATGCTGCCAATATTATAGAAGGAGAGCGTATCCAAATTGTTAACAATAACAATGGAGAACGACTTGAAACCTATGTTATCCCTGGGCCAAGAAAAAGTGGTGAAATCACATTAAATGGAGCAGCAGCAAGAAGGGTAGCTGTTGGAGATGTTTTGATATTAATTACCTATGCTTTTTTAGATTTTGAAGAAGCAAAAAAATTTAAGCCAGCACTCGTTTTTCCTAATGAAAATACTAATTTACTTACCTAGTTTTGAATTTAAAAATTAAAAAAATCTTAAAAGTAATTATTCCTCTTCTCTTTGGAGGGGCCTTAGTTTGGTATTTATTTACAATTATTCCACCAGAAACTCTTTTAGAATATTTTAAAAATGCAAACTATTGGTGGATTGCTTTGGGGTTACTTTTCGGGATTTTAAGTCACTTATCTAGAGCGTATCGTTGGAAATTTATGTTAGAGCCGTTGGGCTATAAGCCTCGATTTATCAATAGTACTTTAGCGGTTTTAATTGGGTATTTTGTAAACTTAGCCATCCCCAGAGCTGGAGAGGTTTCAAGAGCAACTGTGATGACCAATTACGAAGGCATTCCATTTGAAAAAGGGTTTGGTACTATTGTAGCAGAACGCATTGCAGATTTAATTATGATGTTTTTGATTATAGGAATTACCCTCCTAATTCAATTTGATTTTATCGTTGAACTGCTCACAAAAAATGTAGATCCAATTAAAATAGGAGTTATATTCGTTTTGTGTGTAGGGTTCGGGTACTTATTCTATACCTATGTAAGAAAAGCTAAAATTGGCATAGGCTTAAAAATTAAAAACTTTGCAAAGAGTCTTATTGAAGGGGTTACCAGTATTTTTAGAATGAAAAATAAATGGGCTTTTATTTTTCATACCGTATTTATTTGGGTCATGTATATCTTAATGTTTTGGGCTACCATCCCAGCTATTAGTGGGCTAGACGTTCCGTTTGGAGGAATTTTGGTTGGATTTATTGCTGGAGGATTTAGTATTGCAGCAACCAATGGAGGAATTGGGTTGTACCCATTAGCTGTTGCTGGTGCTTTTACCTTATTTGGTGTACCCGAAGAGCCGTCTACTGCATTTGGAAGTGTTATGTGGGCCGCACAAACCGCTATGATTATTATTTTTGGTGGGCTCTCTTTTTTACTTTTACCAATCTGTAATAAAGCAAAGTAATTTTCTTTTCTTTGTGAAAACTAATATCTAATGGCGAAAGCTAAAACTACTTTTTTTTGTCAGAACTGTGGCACTCAGCATGCAAAATGGATGGGGCAATGTAATGCATGTAACGAATGGAATACTATTGTTGAAGAAGTAGTTCAAAAAGAGGTCGCTAGAGAATGGAAACAGTCTAATGCTGCAAAAACCATTTCTAAACCCTTAAAAATTGAAGATATTCAATTAAATGCAGAAGAAAGAATTCCTACAAAAAACAAGGAGCTAGACTCGGTTTTAGGTGGAGGTTTGGTTAAAGGGTCTGTGACATTGTTGGGAGGTGAGCCTGGTATTGGAAAATCTACATTAATTCTTCAAGTAGCTCTTGCAATCTCTCATAAAGTTTTATATGTTTCTGGAGAGGAAAGTCAATCTCAAATAAAAATGAGAGCAGAAAGAATTCAAAAAAATTCTTCTAACTGCCTTATTTTAACTGCAACAAACACGCAAGAAATTTTTAAAAACATTGAGAATACAGCGCCTCAAATCTTAGTTATAGACTCCATACAAACACTACACACAAATGCCATAGAAGCTTCTCCTGGTAGTATTTCTCAAATTAGAGAAACTACCGCAGAGCTTATAAAATTTGCAAAAGAAACAGGTACGCCTGTTTTATTAATTGGCCACATCAATAAAGAAGGTCAAATTGCTGGACCAAAGATTTTGGAACATATGGTAGACGTTGTTTTGCAATTTGAAGGTGACAGAAATCATACCTATAGAATATTGCGTTCTCAAAAAAATAGATTTGGTTCAACAGCAGAGTTAGGTATTTATGAAATGTTTTCAAGTGGATTGAGAGAGGTTTCAAACCCTTCCGAAATTCTTATTTCAAAAAAAGATTCCGATTTAAGCGGAACTGCTATTGCCTCAACTCTTGAAGGTGTTCGTCCTTTAATGATTGAAGTGCAAGCCTTAGTAAGTTCAGCCGTGTATGGAACACCTCAAAGAACTACTACAGGGTACAATCTCAAGCGCTTGCATATGGTTTTGGCTGTCTTAGAAAAAAGGGCTGGGTTTAAATTAGCCGCAAAAGATGTCTTTTTAAACATTACGGGGGGAATTAGCATTGATGACCCGGCTATTGACCTTGCTGTTGTTGCCTCAATTTTATCCTCCAATCAAGATATTGCTATATCTCCCAATGTTTGTTTTGCTGCAGAAATTGGATTGGCAGGAGAAATAAGACCTGTCTCTAAAATAGATCAACGTATCTCCGAAGCAAAAAAACTTGGCTATAAAACATTTGTTGCATCTAAATACAATAAAATTACAATCAAAACAGATGGAATAAAGTTAATTCTTGTTGGAAAAATTGAAGAAATATTTGCAACATTATTTGCATAAAAAAACCACGCGTTAACGTGGTTTTTATTATCTCTATCTATAAGAGTACTTATTTTTTATTTACTTCTTTGATGTATTTTTCTAAAGCCATAGTCATAGAAGGTGTTTCAGGTGACGGAGCGGTAATGTTACACTTTAACCCTGCTGCCGTAGCTGCTTTTACAGTAGAATTGCCAAACACTGCAATTCGGGTGTTATTTTGCTTAAACTCTGGAAAATTCTTGAATAACGAATCTATACCAGACGGGCTAAAAAACACTAGAATATCATAAAACACATCTTCTAAATCAGTTAAATCGCTTACTACTGTTTTATAAAATACAGCTCTTTTCCAGTTTACGCCTAAAGCGTCTAATTCGTTTGGGATTAATGGTTTTAGTTTATCTGAAGAGGGTAATAAAAACTTCTCCTCTTTGTGCTTCTTAATTAGCTTTATCAATTCAGGAAAAGTTCTTTTCCCAACATAAATTTTACGTTTTCTGTAGACTACATATTTCTGTAAATAAAAAGCTACTGCTTCAGACTGACAAAAATATTTCATAGCATCAGGCACTTTAAAGCGCATTTGCTCAGCTATTCTGAAGAAATGATCAACAGCATTTCTACTCGTAAGAACGATAGCCGTAAATTTTGATAAATCAATTTTTTGAGCTCTAACCTCTTTTGTATTAACTCCTTCGACATGGATAAAAGGCCTAAAATCAATTTTAACTTTATGTTTATCAGACAAGTCAGAATAAGGAGATGTTTCTGTTTTTGGTTCTGGTTGAGATACCAAGATTGTTTTCACTTTCATAATCTACTTCTATTTTATTTAAAATATCAATCTAAACAAAACGAATAGCGGTGCTAATTCGAAGGCGCAAAGGTACAAAATAAAATAAAATAACTCTTTAATAATCAGGTTTTTGTTATTAATTAAAATTAAACAAAATCTTAATGAAAAAAGTGCTACAAAACCAATAAATAACAAATCTTGATATTGAAAAGCATAAAAATAAAACACATTTAAAAAGAGTAAGCCTATAGAAATTGAATAAAGGTACCCTCTTTTAGAGGTCATGAAAAAAGACAACTTCGATTTAAACTGAAAGACTGAAAACAATGCAAATACAACTAGAAACCTTAAAACTACATAGCTAAACAAATAATAAGTACTCACTAGGTAGTCTTCTAATAAGAGAGCAGAGCTTTTGTTAAATTGGCTGATTAAAAAAAAGGTGGTCACAGAAAGCATTAAAAAAGTAAATAATGAAAACCCTACATGAAAAAAAGACAAGGCCCAATAATTCTCCTCGGCCTCTATTTCAACAAATCCCTTATTGAAAAGAGAGGTTACATATCCTTTTAATTTTGTTGTTGTAAAAAGTTTCAGAAAAAAAAGTAATAGTATGGAGAATACAAAAATTAATGTGATCCAATTGTTTGACAAAACACTTCTCTGAAGAGCTTCCATTCCTTCTTTTTTGTAATTAAGATAAACACAAAATTAGTCATAAAAAAATGTATATTTGTGCATATTCTCACACATTTTATGTCTGACACTCTAGTTATTATTCCAACCTATAACGAAAAAGAAAACATTCAAGCTATTATAGAAGCTGTCTTCAACCAAAAAAAGAGGTTTCATATATTGGTTGTTGATGATAACTCTCCGGACGGAACCGCTGAAATTGTAGAAAGGCTAATCACCCAATATTCTGATGCTCTTTTTATTGAAAAAAGAACGGGTAAAAACGGGCTTGGAACCGCTTATATTCATGGGTTTAAATGGGCTATCCAAAAAAAATATGACTATATCATTGAGATGGATGCAGACTTTTCTCACAACCCAAAAGATTTAGTAAGGCTTTATCATGCTTGTGAAAAAGAAGGTGCTGACGTTTCTATAGGATCTAGATATTCACAAGGTGTAAATGTTGTGAATTGGCCAATGAAAAGAGTATTGCTCTCCTATTTTGCTTCAAAATACGTTCGTTTTATTACTAGAATTCCAATTCATGATACTACTGCAGGATTTGTCTGCTACAAAAGAAGTGTGCTTGAAACTATTAAACTTAATAAAATACGCTTCATTGGCTATGCTTTTCAAATTGAGATGAAATTTAAAGCTTGGAAACATAACTTTAAAATTAAAGAAGTTTCTGTAATTTTTACGGATAGAACCGAAGGAACCTCCAAGATGAGTGACGGAATAATATATGAAGCACTTTTTGGTGTAATAAAAATGAGATTTAAAGGCTTACGATGAACGCTTACCTAATAAAAAATGCAACGATTGTAAATGAGGGGGCTTCCTTTCTTAGCGATATTCTAATAGAAAACGGAATTATAAAAAAAATAAGCGACTCCATTGCTGTAGACTCTATTCCTGTTATTGATGCTGAAGGAAAGTATCTTATTCCTGGTTTAATAGACGATCAGGTACATTTTAGAGAGCCCGGGCTAACCCATAAGGCAACTATTGGCACTGAAAGTAGGGCTGCCGTTGCTGGTGGGGTAACTACTTTTATTGAGATGCCAAATACAGTACCACAAGCAACAACCCAAAAACTATTACAAGACAAATTTGATATTGCAGAAAAAACCTCTTTTGTTAATTATTCATTTATGTTTGGTGGCACAAATGACAATTTAGAAGAATTGTTGCAAACCGACCCAAAAACTGTAGCAGGGATCAAATTATTTTTAGGTTCTTCTACCGGAAATATGTTGGTAGACAACCTTGACGTATTAGAAAAAATATTTTCTTCTACTCAACTCATTATCTCTGTTCATTGTGAAGATGAAGCTACGATCAAAAAAAATACGGCGCACTATAAAGCCTTATATGGAGAGAATATTCCAATTGAATTACACCCTGTTATCAGAAGTGAAGAAGCCTGTTATTTATCTTCATCAAAAGCTATTGCACTAGCAAAAAAGACAGGAGCTCGATTGCACGTTTTTCATTTGTCTACTGCAAAAGAAACAGCATTATTTAGAAACGACATTCCTCTAGAAGAAAAGCAAATTACTGCCGAGGTTTGTGTTCATCATTTATGGTTTTCTGATGAAGATTATAAAGAAAAAGGCACTCATATTAAATGGAATCCTGCGGTTAAAACCGCTGAAGATAGACAAGGGTTGTGGGACGCTTTGTTAGATGATAGAATAGATATTATCGCATCAGATCATGCTCCACATACTCTGGAAGAAAAATCCAATTCGTATTTAAGTGCTCCTAGCGGTGGTCCTTTAGTTCAGCACACTTTATTAGCCTTATTAGAAAAAGTTAAAGAGCAGGTTTTTAGTATTGAGAAACTTGTTGAAAAAGCTTGTCATAACCCAGCTAAAATCTTTCAAATAGAAAAAAGAGGATTTATTAGAGAAGGGTATTTTGCAGATTTAGTATTGGTAGATATGAATGCTGCTCAAACTGTGTGTAAAGAAAATATCCTTTACAAATGTGGATGGTCTCCATTTGAAGGAATTACTTTTTCATCTAGTGTTACCCACACATTTGTAAATGGTGTTTTAATATACAATCAGGGTGTTTTTAACACCTCCACAAAAGGAAAAAGAATTACTTTTAATAGAGCATGAAAAATAGCATCACTTATTTAATTTTAATCGTTCTTTTTGCCTCTTGCAGAAGTAATACAATCTATGAGGAACCCATAGATCTTATTCCAAAAGATTCTATGATGATGCTGTTAAAAGATTTGTATTTGGCTACCGCTGCAAAAAACATCAAAAACAATAGACAGCAAAAAAAAGTTTCATACATCACCCTTGTTTACAATAAATACAACATCGACTCTCTTCGTTTTAATACGAGTAATCTTTATTATACCTCTAAAATTGATATCTATGAGCCTATGTTAAATGAGATAACTGAGATGTTAAAAAAAGAACAAGAATTTTTTACTAAAGCTAAAAAAATCAAAGATTCTCTTTATACTGATTCTCTGATAAATATTTCTTTTAAAATAAAAAAAGAGCAAAAAATAAAAGAGTTGAAAAAGGTTGACATTTTAAAAAAAGTAGAGAATTTAAAGGAGTTTCAAAGGAAAAACTAAAGTAAAAAATCATTCTTTACTTGATAAATTACAGCTTCAATTTTCTCGAAAGTAACCTCTAATTGTGTTCTGCATTTTTCTGAAGTATAATACGTTTTTGTGTGTAAAGTTTTAGCGGTATACTTACTCATTCTAGTTTTTCTTACCATAATTTTTGACAGTAACCATTCCCACCTCCAGAATAAATTTGCTTGCCAAGGTTGAACACATCTCGTAGGTTTTTTCTTTCCAAAAGCCTCAGCTATATAAAATAGGACCTCTTTAAAACTTTTATTTTCAGATACTAAAATAAAACGTTCGTTTTTACAAGTGCTTTCCATTAACTGAACCATCGAACTAACAACATCTTTAACTCCAATAAAGCCTGTTACCCCTTCAGAATAAAATGAAAACCCTTTGTGAATTTGCGAGAACATTTTTCCTGAGCCTGAATCCCAAAAACCACTCCCTAAAATAACCCCCGGATTTACGATAACCACATCAACTCCTTCCTGGCTAGCTCGCCAAACTTCTGTTTCTGCACCATATTTGGTAATAGCATATCCATTATTTTTTTCATTACCGCCCCAATCATTTTCTTCATTGGCAAACTCTTTTTTTGGATCGTCTCCAATGGTGGCAATTGAACTTACAAAACACAATTTTTCTACTTTGGCGTCTATCGATAAATTGGCAATAATAGCGGTACCGTGAATATTTACCTTTCTCATGGTTCTGTAATCTGCAGGATCAAATGAAATGATAGCTGCACAATGGTATACTTTTTTTACATCCTTGAAGGCTGGTATCATCGAGGGTACATCTGTAATGTCTGCCTGAACCCATTCTATGTTGGCAAATAAGTCTTTAGCAATATTGGTGTAATATGAAAAAACTTTTTTAGTTTTTTCAATACTATCTAAGGTTCTATAAATGGCTCTTATGGGTTCATTTTCTTGTGCTAAACGAACTAATAAATGTGAACCAACCAACCCTGTGCCTCCTGTAACTAAAATCATAGCACGAATTTAGTTTATTTACCTCAGAAATGTATCTTTGCTTTTTATAAAGAAAGAAGATGACAAATTTTGTTGAAGAGTTACGATGGCGAGGATTATTGCATGATATTATGCCTGACACTGAAGCACACTTACTAGAACATGCTACGGCTGGTTATATAGGATTTGACCCTACTGCAGATTCATTGCATATTGGAAGCTTGGTTCAGATCTTAATCTTAAAGCATTTTCAAAATGCTGGACATAAACCTATTGCCTTGGTTGGAGGTGCAACCGGTATGGTAGGAGATCCATCAGGTAAATCTGCAGAAAGAAATTTGTTGGATGAAGCTAGTTTGCAAAAAAACATTGAAGGTGTTAAAGCACAATTGAGCAGGTTTTTAGATTTTAATGCTTCAGAAAACCCTGCCGAATTGGTGAACAACTTTGATTGGATGAAAGATATTTCTTTGATAGATTTTGTTAGAGATACAGGGAAGCACATCACCGTAAATTATATGATGGCGAAAGATTCTGTGAAAAAACGCTTAAGTTCTGAATCTAAAGTAGGAATGAGCTTTACGGAGTTTACCTACCAACTATTTCAAGGGTACGATTTCTATCATTTGTACAAAGAAATGGATTGTAAGTTGCAAATGGGTGGGTCTGACCAGTGGGGAAATATTACCACAGGAACAGAGTTAATTAGAAGAAAAGCCCAAGGAAAAGCCTACGCCATTACCGTGCCTTTAGTGACCAAAGCAGACGGCACAAAGTTTGGTAAAACAGAGGGTGGAAATGTGTGGTTAGACGCCAACAGAACCTCTCCTTATAAATTCTACCAATACTGGTTAAATGCTTCTGATGAAGATGCAGAAAAATATATTAAAATCTTTACTTTTTTAGATAAGGAAGCTATTGAAGCTCTTATTATAGAGCACAGAGAAACCCCTCACCTGCGCTTGTTACAAAAGAAAATAGGTGAAGAAGTTACCATAATGACCCACGGCCAAGAAGCTTTTGATAATGCGATTAAAGCCTCTCAAATTCTTTTTGGAAAGTCTACCTCTGAAGATTTAAAATCTTTAGATGAACAAACTTTTTTAGATATTTTTGAAGGTGTACCTCAGGCATCGGTTTCTAAAGAAGATATTGATAACGGATTAGACATGATTGGGGCCTTAGCTGCAAAAACAGGCTTTTTAAACTCTAATGGAGAAGCCAGAAGAGCCCTAAAAGAAAACGCAATTTCTGTAAATAAAGAAAAAGTAAAAGAAGATTTTGTGATTTCTTCTTCAGACATTATTGCCAATGCCTATGTGTTGCTTCAGCGAGGAAAAAAGAATTATTTTCTATTAAAAATAGCTTAGTTTATCTAGAAGCATTTCTACATTACCATTAAATTGCATCCTCTTATATCTGAATGGTCAAAACGGCCTAATACTTCGAAACGGCCATTTTTGTGCACTCTTCCTAAGTCTTGTGTTGCAATGAATGAGCATGAATTGTAGTTGGCCAAGTCTACTACATTTAGTCCTCCGGTTTTGTTAGCTCCAACTAAAGTAAGCGCATCTTCAGTATCTCTGGTAAGTATTTTCATCCAGGGTGGACAATCAAAAATACCGTCTCCAGAGGAATAGCCTTGGCTTAATAGCTCGGTCATTCCGTACTCTGAATGAATTTTAGATACGCCAAAACCAGCAGCTAAAATTTCATGTAATTCTTCTCTGATCATTTCTTTACGTCGTCCTTTCATACCCCCGGTTTCCATAATAACGGTATTCTTTAATGAAAAGGTTTGGCTTTCTATAAGATCTAACAATGCAAACGTAACTCCAATTAACAGTACTTTTTCTCCTTTTTGATCTAATGCTATCAATGTTTTTATTAGCTCAGATAGAGTGTCTAAATAAAAACCACTCTTAGGGTTATTAGATTTATGGATAAAGTCATTGACCATATAAATTAACGAAGAACCCTCCCGCTCCAAATAATTAGGCAAAAGCCCCAAAACCGTATAGTCTTTAACAGATCCATAAAAATGCTCAAATGCTCTGGTGTAACTTGTCTCATACCAACTTAGATCTGCCACCAAATGCTTACTTACTTGAGCCCCTGTAGTTCCCGAACTGGTAAAGGTTTCTTGAACCGATTGGTTGGTGGAAAGCACTTGATGGGTTTTAAAAAACTGAATGGGCAAAAAAGGAATTTGGTTTACTTCTTTTACATCACTTGGATGAATGTATAGCAAATCGCAAAAAGACCTGTACACCTTGTTATTTTGAAACTGGTATTTAAACACTTGCAAAGCGCAGCGCTCAAAATCAGTTTCGTTTTGTATGTTAAATATGGCTTTTTGCATATATCACAAAAATAGTAGGATTTAGTTAAAAAACTTTGATTATAATTGATAAATACAGCCTATTATTTTGCAAAACTTTATTGTATTTTTGTGGGCACAAATCAAAATAAAAAAATAATGTCAGATTTTGGAATTCAACAAGCCCTAAAAGAGTTAGGACTTAAAGATGTTAACCATGGAACTTCTACTGGTAGTCACAATTTTTCTAATGGAGAACTTATTGCCAGTTATTCTCCTGTAGACGGAAAATTAATTGGTAAGGTAAAAGCTAGCACCAAAGAAGATTACGAACAAGTAATGAGTACTGCTACTGCTGCGTTTAAGACTTTTAGAGATATGCCAGCGCCACAAAGAGGAGAAATTGTACGTCAGTTTGGTAATAAACTACGAGATTTAAAAGAGCCTCTTGGTAAGTTGGTTTCTTATGAAATGGGAAAATCTTTACAAGAAGGGTATGGAGAAGTACAAGAAATGATTGATATCTGTGATTTTGCTGTTGGATTGTCTAGACAATTAAATGGTCAAACTATACCATCGGAGCGTCCTGGGCACGTAATGAGAGAGCAATGGCACCCTATTGGTGTGGTGGGTATTATTTCTGCTTTTAACTTTCCGGTAGCGGTTTGGGCCTGGAATACGGCTTTGGCTTGGGTTTGTGGTGATGTATGTGTTTGGAAAGGTTCTGAAAAAGCGCCTTTATGTGCTGTAGCCTGCCAGAATATTATTGCAGATGTTTTAAAAGAACACAACTTGCCAGAGGGTATTTCTTCTATTATTACTGGAGATTACACGGTTGGTGAAATGATGACTACAGATACACGAATTCCTTTAGTGTCTGCTACTGGATCTACACGAATGGGAAGAATTGTTGGTGCTACTGTTGCCCAACGTTTTGGAAAATCTTTATTAGAATTGGGTGGTAACAATGCCATTATTATTACACCAACGGCAGACTTAAAAGTGGTAGTACCAGGTGCGGTATTTGGAGCTGTTGGAACCTGCGGACAACGTTGTACCTCTACACGAAGACTCATTATTCATGAATCTGTATATGATAAAGTACGTGATGCTATTGTAGGCGCTTATAAGCAATTAACTATTGGAAACCCATTAGATGAGCGCAATCATATTGGCCCATTAATTGATCATGATGCTGTGAATACGTATTTAGCTGCTATTGAAAAAGCAAAAGCTGAAGGTGGAAATGTATTGGTAGATGGTGGTGTGTTAGAAGGTGAGGGATATGAAAGTGGTTGCTATGTAAAACCTGCCATTATTGAAGCTGAAAATCATTTTGAAATTGTACAGCACGAAACCTTTGCTCCTATTTTATATTTAATGAAATATTCTGATAGTGTAGAAAATGCCATAGAAAAACAAAACGGCGTAGCGCAAGGCTTGTCTTCTGCGATTATGACGAATGAACTGAAAGAAGCTGAAAAATTCTTGTCTTATGCAGGTTCTGATTGTGGGATTGCTAATGTAAATATTGGAACTTCTGGTGCAGAAATTGGAGGTGCTTTTGGTGGAGAAAAAGAAACTGGTGGAGGACGCGAGTCTGGATCTGACGCTTGGAAAGTATATATGCGTAGACAAACAAATACGATTAATTATTCTGATGAATTGCCATTAGCACAAGGCATAAAATTTGATCTATAACTAGATCACTTTTATATCGCGTAAATCAAAAAAACCACTTAATTCAGTGGTTTTTTTGATTTTTTTTGTATTTTTCAAGGGCTATGAAATCTTTACAACACCCTACCATATTTCTTGAAGAAAAAATTCACAGAAAAAACAATCAGCTCTTAATTAAGTTTGATTATGATGAGACGTTAATTTCTCTTGTACGAACTATCAATGGGGCTTCTTGGAGTAAATCTTTGAAGGCTTGGTATCTCATAAGCAACGCAGAGAATCTTTCGATAATTTTAAAACTATTTAAGAATATTTCAAAAGTAGATGTTTCTAAAATTTCAAAAAAAACACCCTTCAAAAGAAATTTAACTGAAGAACAGAAGCAATTGTTAAATCAATTTTATTTGTTTTTAAAAGGAAAAAGATATAGCCAAAGCACGATACAAACCTATACTTTTTTTATTGCAGACTTTATAAATTTTCACACAAAAACACCCTTAGCGGAACTTACAAACAGAGCCGTAGAACTTTTTATTGAAACCGTTTTTATGGAGCGCAACTATTCTGTTAGTTCGCAAAGACAGTTTATAAGCGCCTTAAAGATTTTTACGGTGTTTTGTCCGCAAACAAAGATTCATAATTTGTCTTTAGAACGACCAAAAAAATCTAGAATACTTCCTAGTGTATTGTCTCAAGAAGAGGTGTTACGTATTATTCAATACACACAAAATATAAAACATAGGGCTATTTTAACCTTGCTATATTCTTGTGGATTACGAATAGGAGAACTGATTAGTTTAAAATTGATAGATTTTCATATAGATAGAAAGCAGCTTATTATAAAAAAAGGGAAAGGAAGAAAAGATAGGTACGTTAGTTTAGCAGATAGTTTTCTTCCACTGTTATCTAACTATTATCATTCTTATAAACCAACAATCTATTTTGTTGAAGGGCAAAATGGGGGTAAATATAGTGCTGAAAGTATTCGAAGTTTTTTAAGAAAAAGCTGTAAAAAGGCAGGTATAAGAAAGCCTGTAACTCCACATACATTAAGACATAGTTATGCAACGCATTTGTTAGAAAATGGAGTAGACTTGAGGTATATACAAACTTTATT
>OJFP01000147.1_pt1 | contig 55515 bp, 51 predicted proteins | sample 1594141 | NCBI WGS metagenome assembly OJFP01 (sample SAMN05416843, study PRJEB24817) | seawater metagenome | isolation source: Sea water | place: Canada:Atlantic | collected 2013-07 | reverse complement strand
CTACACTATCCTCTTCGTCGGCAGCGTCAGATGTGTATAAGAGACAGTAGTATCATTAATGCCCGCCAGAGAGCGCTGCACTCAAACAGCGCGAAATGATTTTGACTTAGCATTCAAACAGCGCCACGCGCACCACTGTGTAGCACGTTGAATGCTGAGTATTACTTTACTGACTAAATTCCCGCAGAAAATCACAATTTGATACGGTTGATACTGTAATTGGCGTTTTGCTTGTACTACAATGCGCGACCAAATTATTCTGAGCAAGCCCGTCGCCAAGAGCGGGTCTCATTTAAACTAATCCCTCTTCTTGAGTATTTTACTATGGCGCGTCCAGTCGAATTTGATGAAAACAAAGTTCTAACCAATGCAATGGAACAATTTTGGAAAGAAGGTTACGAAGCTAGTTCGGTACAGAAATTATTAGATTGCACCGGAATAAATAGAGGCACTCTCTACAATTCATTTGGCGATAAAGAGACATTTTTTAAGTCATGCGTCGATCAATACAATCGATTGGGTGCAAAGCAGATAGAAGCGACACTAGGCAACGAAGCGCTTAAGCCATGGGATGCAATTGCCGCCTACCTCGACGCGACCGTGGTAGACGTGAGCAACAAACGCCGCAGCCTTGGGTGCTTATTGGTCAATTCGCTGTGCGAGAGCATCAATTACGATAAAGAAATGAAGAAAGTTGTACGCAGTTCTCAGGCCACTATTCGCAAGGCGCTCTTGGGTCGGGTTAAAGAGGCCCATAAAGCGGGCAAAATAAAGAAAGGTTTTAGCGCCGAATTTGCGACAGACGTGATACTAAATACGCTTTTCGGTGCGCGTGTTAATTCTCGAGATGGTAAAAATGCTAAGCTATTGAAAGAGTTGCTTGATTTTAGCGTGGCAGCCCTCAAGAAGTAAGGCCCGTTAGGGTGCGCCCCGCAGAAAGTGCAATTCCCACTTTTGCATCGTGGCTTAGGATTGCTATACTCGACTACTTTAGGGACGCGTTCTCGCGTCGATTTAAGTACTCAGGGCATAATAATGAAGAAAATTGCTGGCAAGCGAAAATCCGACGATACTAAGATTGACCTCACGCCGATGCTCGACGTGGTATTCATCCTCCTTATCTTTTTTGTGGTAACAGCGACTTTCCTCTCGGAGACATCGATCAGCGCCGCGAGCAGCGACAATAACAACGATCAGCCGCCGCCAGAAGATGATGACAAGAAAAACATCTTGTTCGAAATCGGCCCTAACAATGAGATTATCCTCAATGGTAATCCGCGTCCTATTATTCAGACGCAGATTCGCTCGAACATTGACCAACTCAAAGCCGAAAACCCTGCTGCCTCTGTCATTATTCAGCCTAATAATGATTCCGACGTCGCTACTCTGGTCATGGTGATGGACGCGGCTCGACAAGCGGGCATGGCTAGCATCTCGATAGTAGAGCCGAAATAAGCGGCTCAGCCGAGTTAATTTCAGGGCTTCACAAACAGTTGATAGTCTTCGTAGACGACGCACCGCCTAGGCGGTGCGTTTTGCGTTTTAGCAATAGGAAATACTAAGTTATGAAGTCTCTTTGGAGTGATGAAGACGCAGCTCAGTGTTTGGCCGAAGGGGGCGAACTCGCACTCAGAGTCTACACATCGAGGCTTCTGGGTCAGAATCCAGATCTCGTTCTACACGGTGGCGGCAATACGTCGCTCAAAGGGTTGAGTGCTACCGTATTCGGCGAGTCTGTAGAGACGCTCTATGTTAAAGGGTCGGGATGGGACCTTAAGACGATAGAATCCGCGGGTTTTCCGCCCGTAGACCTTAATTATTTGCAGCGCTTGGGTAAGCTCAATGACTTAAGCGATACGCAGATGATGCGTGAGCTGAGGTTGGCACTGTTGGACCCGACGGCGCCAACACCGTCTGTCGAAGCAATACTGCATGCGCTCATACCGCATCGCTATGTCGACCATACCCATACCGATGCGGTTGTCACACTGAGTAATTCGGAGGGCGGCGCGGCACGTCTGGCCGAGCTTTTCGGTAATGAAGTGCTGATCCTTCCGTACACGATGCCAGGTTTTGTGCTGGCGAAACAGGTTGCTGAGGCAACGGCGGATACCAACTGGACTAAGCTTCGCGGCATTGTCCTACTCAACCACGGATTGTTTACCTTCGCCGAGGACGCGAAAGACAGCTACAACGCAATGATCGAATTAGTGACCCGCGCAGAAGATTTTATTGCCGGACAAGTTGATGACAGCGCCACTGAGTCTGTCATCCCACTTCGACCGTTCGACAGGCTCGCGTTCACCGAACTGCGCTATGAGGCCGGCAAGGTATTTGGCTCGCCCGTGTTGGCAGGTCTCGATACTGGAGTTGATTCGCTGCGCTTTGCCGCTCATGAGGCCGCCGGAAAACTTGTTGCGAGTGGCCCTCTCACGCCCGATCACACCATTCATACGAAGCCCTTTGGTGCGATTTTTCCGCCGAGCCCTGTTGCGGGACTGCGCAGTTTCTGTTCAGACTATTCCGATTATTACGGCGTACATGCGCATCCCGAACATCGCTGCTTAGACCTCATGCCCCGCTTTGGCGTTTGGATCGAGCGTGGAATCGTCAGGTTCGCCCCAAGCCTCAAAAGGTTAAAAATTGTCGAAGATATTGTCGCCCATACTATTCCGGCTATTCTTACCGGTGAGCGGTTAGGTGGCTGGCGGCCGCTGCCAAGAACTGATCTGTTTGATGTTGAATACTGGGAGCTAGAACAAGCGAAGCTCAAGTCTCCGTCGTCCGCTGCCGATCCGTCGCGTGAGCTTGAAGGCAAAGTTGCACTGGTAACAGGCGGTGCGTCGGGTATTGGCCATGCAACGGTTCTGCGCTTAGTTGCAGCAGGCGCTGTGGTTTGCGCACTCGACTTAGATGAGTCGGCAGAGACTCTTTTCACCGGGTTGCCGAGTGTCATGGGTATCCGCTGTGATGTAACCGATAGCGAGCAAGTAGACTCAGCAATCGATGCCTGTGTTTCCCAGTTTGGCGGCATAGATATATTGGTTAGCAATGCTGGTTTTTTCCCATCTAGCCAATCGCTCGCGGAGCTTGGGGATGAGGAGTGGGCGCGCTCGATTGCGCTGAATCTCACTGCTCACACCCGCCTCTTAAAGCTGTGTATTCCGCTTCTAAAGCTGGGATTCGACCCGGCGGTGGTGTTTATCGGTTCCAAGAATGTGCTGGCACCTGGCCCCGGCGCTGCTGCGTATTCAGCGGCGAAAGCAGGACTTGCGCAAGTCGCCAGGATTGCCGCGCTCGAGTTGGGTGGGCAGGGGATTCGCGTGAATACACTGCATCCCGATGCGGTGTATGACACGGCGCTGTGGACAGATGAGCTGCTTGACGCGCGCGCTAGCGCCTATGGAATGAGTGTCGAAGACTATAAACGTAAAAATGTGCTGCGCACCGAAGTAACGTCGGCAGACGTTGCCGAAGCAGTTTTCTTATTCGCAGGCACGCGGCTCGGCAAAACAACTGGCTCTCAGATACCAGTCGATGGAGGCAATGATCGAGTCATTTAGCGGTATTCCTGCGGGCGCCAACCAATCGCCGCACACGTTGACTATTCGCTTCGACGCAGAGGTCGACCGCGTCGTGATCATTGATCAGACACGCCTGCCGCATGAATGTGTTGAGGTTGAGCTGAAGACGTCAGCCGATGTCTGTCACGCGATCTCCTCAATGCAGGTGCGCGGTGCGCCGGTAATAGGCGTAACCGCTGCCTTCGGCGTGTATCTTGGTCTTCGCGGCAAAGACGATGAAACCGCACGCAGTCTCAGCGCGTCGGTAATCGAGGCCCTCGCCGCTACGCGCCCGACGGCCATCAATCTGCGCTGGGCATTGGACAAGATCGAGACTCGCCTCGCGCGCTGTGAAAAAAACGTAGCCGCCGAAGCGTTGCAAGCAGCGCTTGAATTGCACGCCGAAGATATCAATGCCTGTGCGATGCTCGGTGAATACGGCGCGCAGCGCCTGCAGGAAATATGGGAAGCGAAAGATGAGCGCGCCGCACAGGCGGGAATGCCTGCCCCCGAGTGCCTGAATGTTCTAACTCACTGCAACGCAGGCGCTCTCGCGACAGTCGACTGGGGTACAGCGCTCGCTGTGATTTATAAAGCGCAGGCGCGGGCTATTCCGCTACATGTCTGGGTAGATGAGACGCGGCCACGCAATCAGGGCGCGTCGTTAACCTGTTGGGAGCTGGGCCAGCGCGGTGTTCCACATACCCTTATTGTCGATAATGCCGGGGGTCACTTGATGCAGCATGGTTTGGTTGATTGCTGCGTGGTGGGCAGCGACAGGACAACACTGCTCGGTGATGTCTGCAACAAAATTGGCACCTACCTCAAAGCGCTCGCTGCTGCTGACAATGGCATCCCTTTTTACGTAGCGTTACCTGTGTCGAGCATTGATTTTTCGCTGCGAGAGGGGCTAACTGAAATCCCTATTGAGGAGAGGGCGGCCGAGGAGGTCAGTCACATCAGTGGTCTCGACGATGAGGGGCGTGTCTCGCGCGTTCAGCTGGCACCAACTGGGACGGAGGTCAGTAATTACGGATTCGATGTGACGCCTGCACGGCTAGTAAGCGGCCTGATTACAGAGCGCGGCATCATCGATGCCAACGAGGCTGCGTTAACCAAACTGCGTGATTCTATAGCCTAACCCGGAGGCCAGCAGAGCTGGCGACCGCCTAAGATGTGCAGATGCAGATGAAACACTGTCTGGCCGCCGTTGCTTCCCGTGTTGATGACATAGCGAAAACCGTCGTCTGTCAGTCCCTGTTCCGCGGCAATGTCGTTTGCGCGGAGCAGCAGCTTGCCCATTAGCGCCTCGTCTTCGGCGTCTGCCGATTTCACATCGGTTAAGTGCTTTTTGGGAATCACTAAAAGATGAGTTGGTGCGGCGGGGTTGATGTCTCGAAATGCATAAATATCGTCGTCGGAATAGACTTCGGTTGAGGGAATCTCACCGGCGATTATTTTGCAGAATAGGCAATCAGTAGCCATACTAGGTCCTCGAGTAGATGTGGTGGCGGTTTCGCCGTAAGCCGCATTATTTCAGGTTTATGCGCAATCGACTATCTAGTCTCGGGCCTAGTTTCAGGCATAGCCAAGGTCTAGTTTCAGCGTGTCGATGACGCCGAGCAAAGTGAAGGAGAGGGCATGGGTTCGCAGCCACAGGGTAAGTCATATAACCGCACTTTAGGCGCGTGCAGTATTTCTTTCCTGGCCGCCGGCCTCGCCCTGATCGCTGCGATGAGCGTTGCGCAAGAAGCACCGATGAAACGCTTCGGTTATCGCATTACCAACACATATCCTTCGGACATAAATGCCTTCACGCAGGGCTTGAGTTTTTACGAAGGGTATCTCTATTTGGGTACGGGTAAGCGTGGTCAATCGCGGCTCACCAAACAAGCCTTAGAGACCGGAGAGGTGCTGCAAAGCATCGCATTGAGTAATCGTTATTTTGGCGAAGGTATCGAGATAGTTGACGATCGAATTTTCCAGCTCACCTGGCAATCGAATCTCGTCTATGAATACGATCTCGCCACGTTCGAGCGGCGCGCAACGCATTACAATCCAACTGAGGGTTGGGGACTCGCTTACGATGGCGAGACACTGTATCTAAGCGACGGTTCTTCGACCCTGCACAAAGTAGACCCTCAAACATTCGCGTTTACACAGACGCTTGAGGTGACTTACAACGACCAGCCGGTTGCCAATCTTAACGAGCTAGAATTCATTAACGGTGAAATTTGGGCGAACGTCTGGCAGACCGAGTTTATCGTCCGCATCGATCCTTCTACAGGGATAGTGCGAAGCATTGTCGACCTCAGCGGCCTCGCCGAACGGACAGCGCGCAACGGTGCCGAGGCTGTCCTGAATGGCATCGCGTATGACAAAGAGACTGACCGCTTGCTGGTTACCGGAAAATACTGGTCGAACGTCTTTGAGATAGAATTAGTTGAGCGTTAGTGTTGCGGCGCAGTCTCTTTAGTAAAAAGCCTCTGCGTTTATTTCAATACCACCGATGAATCCGCAGCGCCTGAATTGGTGACACGACCGATAATCGCGGCACCGCTGTGACCGGCTCTAACGAGGTCTGCTAGGCAGGCTTGAGCATTCGCTTCGGGAACGGCCGCGAGTAATCCACCTGATGTCTGTGGATCGAAAAGCAGTTCGAATCGTGGGTCACTTAAAAAAGCGTCGCGGTTGAAAATCCCCTTTGCAACACGGCGATTACTCAAGTGCAGCGAGCTCTGTATGCCGGCGGACAGCAGCTCGAGGCTACCATCGAGGGTAGGGAGTGCGGCCAGAGAGAGTTCGGCTTCGACACCGAGTGGGTCGAGCATTTCGAAAAGGTGTCCGGCGAGGCCGAAGCCGGTGACATCGGTGCAGGCCCCCGCTCCGTGTTGTCTGATAATCTGTGAAGCGACTTTGTTTGATAGAAGCATTTGATCGATCGCAGATTCTATCCAGCGATGGCGGCTCATGCTGCGCATGTCGGCCGCAAAAAGCGTGCCTGTCCCGAGTGACTTGGTGATTATCAAGACATCGCCAGCGCGAAGATTATGTTTAGCGAGGCTCGAACTCGAATCGGCAAAAGCATTGATCGTGAGCCCTAATTGCAACTGAGGATTCTCTGCTGTGTGCCCGCCGAGTAGCTCGCAGTCGTTAGCATCGAGTTCGAGTTTGCAGCCGCGCATAAGATCGGCAAGGTTGTGCTTCATGATTCGTTCGCCTGCGAGAGGCAGACCGACAACGGCGAGTGCGGAGTGAGGTGTCTCTCCCATGGCATAAATATCGCTGAGGCAATGGTTTGTAGCAATACGAGCAAACAGCCAGGGATCATCTATAAACGCGCTAATTTGATCGATGCTTTGAAGTAAAGAGCGGCCATTTTCCAGCGGGATAATGGACGCATCCTCGATAGGTTTTCTAGCCGACTCGGCACCCTCATGCAGATCGTCGAGCACCTCGCCTAGCATGCCGCCACCGACTTTTGCGCCACAGCCAGCGCAGCGCATTGCGTGACGTCGCAGAGCCGCTTCTGCTTCAGCATCGATCAACCCTTTCTCGAGGTCGAGTTCGGCTTCCATCGAAGGCAATTTGCTAAAGCGCGCGACGAAAGTTTTGTCGATTCTCTGCTTCATCGCCCATGCCAGACGGCCCTTAAAGGAAAAGCTTTTATGCGAAGCAATCGCGGTTTTGTCGCCCAAGGAGATGAGCGCAAGAGCATGCTTTTGGGGTTTAAAGGGTTTCAGAGCTTTGCCGGTCGCGAATCGAATCAAATTGTCGGCAAGCGGTTTGCCTGCGCGCACTGCATAGACGCCCGATTTGGGGCGGCTAGCCCCGCGAATGGTTGCGGCGTCGCCTGCTGCAAACACGAAGTCATGACTGCCTGTTTGCAGCGTTGGCAGCGTGTCGATGAAACCGTCATCGCTTATACCTATACCGCAGCGCGCCGGCCAATCCGGGAGACTCGCACCTGTAGCATAAAAAGTGGCGTCGCTGACATAATCTCCGTCCGCCTCGGTTAGCACTGAACCGGAGAGAAAGCGCTTTACTCGATGGCCAAGTTCTACACGAATGCTCCGCCGCTGCAGTGTGTCAAGCGCCGCCTGCCTCGCCTGTGCGCCGTGGTGCGCAAGTATTTCTTTCGATGAGCTGATGATCGATATGTTCAAAGACGACTTAGATTCAAGCGCAAGTTTGCACTCGGTGTGAATGCGGTACTGCATCGCAAGCGCAAGTTCAACGCTCGCTGGGCCGCCACCTACGATAATAATTGAGTAGCTCTCTTGATTGCTAACGTGTTGAACAGCTTGCGGAAGCACGCTTTCCCAGCGCGCCAAAAACTGACCGATAGGTTTTACCGGGCAGGCAAACTCGTCGGCCCCGGCGATTTTGGACGCATCGGGGCGCGATCCAACGTTGAGTGAGAGAATGTCGAAGTGGATGGGTGGCCTGCCGGCTAGATGAACTATTTTTGCCTCGAGATCGATGTCATCAGCCGCCGCTCGAATGACGCGAGCCTTGGCAAATAGGGCAAGAGGGCGCAGGTCGATATTCATCTCATCATGAGAATGAAAACCGCTGATAGTGGCAGGTAGGGAGCCAGAGTAAGGCGTTTCTATGTCGCGGCTTATCAGCGTTACTGCGAGCCCCGGCACGGGATTCATACCGAGCTGCTTGAGCACGAACAGGTGGCTGTGTCCGCCACCAATAAGCACCAGATGTTTAACCTGAGGAGTAAGGCTGTTTGTTTGCATAGGACGTCAAACGCTCCGCAAGCTGTGATTTACGCAAAGTATTGTGTGAAAGCTAGCGGCTGGCTACCGTGGTTGTTTGGATTTCACGCGAGGGGTTATTCTAGCCTACTCTGCGCTAAAAGGTGTGCACCTCTGCTGTTCTAAGTCGGGGCTTGGCGCCTAGGGATCGAGCGTGTGTGCCTGTGCTAAACTCCTCACCCTAATTTAGTCGTATGCAGAAACAGTGATATCAATAACCAAGCCTCCGAGAAATCAAGGCGTATAAGGAGTACGGGGTGTTAAATAATAATCTTAGATTAGTTCAACGTGCAGTATTTTCAATTGCAGCGCTCGCGTTCAGTGCCAGTGCCTCTGCGCAGTGGTCGTTAGACCTTGATAATTCGCAGCTTTCGTTTGTGACGGTCAAAGCTGAGCATATTGCCGAGGTGCACTCGTTCTCGCGTCTCGAAGGCCAGATCGACGCAGCCGGCAACGCGCGTATTAGTATCGACCTCTCAAGCGTTGAGACAGGCATTGCGATTCGCAATGAGCGCATGCAGTCGATGCTGTTCGAGACAGGGCTTTATCCACAAGCGGCCGTTAGCGCTGCAATAAATACTGACGCGCTGAGTGCTATCGCTGTTGGTGAAGAAATGGCCCTTGACGCACAGTTGACGCTTTCGCTGCATGGCGCAGAGACAGTGATCTCAGCGCCTTTGCGAGTGACACGCCAAGCAGATGGCGTGCGTGTCTCGACTCTCTCGCCGTTAATTATCACAGCTGAATCCGTGGGGCTTGTCGCCGGTGTCGAGAGTCTGCGGGAGATAGCAGGACTGCCGAGCATTAGCCGCGCGGTGCCGGTTACCTTCTCGGTAAAGTTCGTCGCCGACTAATCCCTAAAGCCCCTCAGGTCTGACCGCTAGAACGAATAGCGCAGCATCGCGCGAATGATGCGAGGATTAGACGGATGGAAGTGAATGTCTTCCACCGCCTCGAGTTCACCTGGCAGGCGTGACTCGAAGAAATACGCGATGTCGTCGTCTTCTGCATCGAACAGATTGAGTGCATCGATCCCCATCTCCCACGCGCCAAACGCGTAGGAGACTCCGGCGTTGACGAGAGTAGAGTCTTCTTTCATTACGCTTTCGTCTTCGGTAAGTGCTGCATCGCCGAAGTAACGAACACGCAAGCTTGCCGTAATCCCCTGGGTGCCCACATAGGACAAGCCTGCGGCGGCGACGTTTTCATGGGCGTCGGTGATACTGTTTTCGCCGTCGGGCAAGCCCCTGAAATGGCCGCTCGCGCGCGCGGCGCTAAAATCGATGACTAACCTGTCGTTAATCGAATAGAACGCGTTGAGCTCGACACCGCTGCGCCGAGTTGGGTCGCTCGGCTCCGTAGTGCCTGCGTCGCCCACAAAAACCAGTTCCGAGTCTGTGGCCAGCTCAAACGCGGTCAGCGTGACGTTAAAGCCTCTTAGGTTGTCGTAGCGGAATCCTATTTCTCCACCGCGTCCCTCGACCAATATATCTTGCGCTTCGGTTTCTTCGCCGGTTGCCGGGTCTATGCGATTAACCGCGGCACGCACGTCATTCGAGTGAAAGCCGTGGCCGTAATTCGCATAGAACTCTAAGGAGTCCGCGAGGCGATAGGCGAGTCCAAATTTAGGCTGCAGCAGCGCATCGTTATCGGAACCGGAATTCTGTGGCCTTAACGCCTCAACATCGAAACGAATGTAGTCGACTCGAAGTCCAGTGGTGAGCCGAAGTGTTTCACTTACCATAAACTCACTCTCTGCATAGGCAGAGAGGCTTAATTCCTGTGCATCGTCTTCGCGGACACTGTCATAACGCAGCCGGCTTCGGGTGTTGAACAGGTTGAGCTCTTGAACATCGTCATACCTGACCTCGGCGCCAAATAAACTCGCGGCTTGGAGTCCTAGGAAATCGAATGCCCCCCTTCGGAGAAGCGAACCGCCGAAAAGCAGTCTCTCGTCCTCTTGTTCAAATTCATCGCCGTTGATGGGGTCATTGAGAGCATAGGTAGGGTTGTTTATAAGGCTCATGTAATAGGCGCTGGCATAGGCGGTTAGGTCCCATTCGCCGAGTTCGAAACGCCCACTCAGTGAATAGCGATGAGATTGGCCGCCGAGGTCTGGGTCGATGAAGCCGAAGCGATCGATCTGCCTCGAGGCGACTGCGCGCTGCGGTATTTGATTAGTCGATACCCACTCGGAGTCGTAGGCCGTTAAGGTAAGCTGGCTTGGAATGCCACCAATCTCGCCTGTGTATTTGAGGAGGCCATTGTATTTGCGCACGTCTTGATCGAGCACGAACATGCCATTGGTTTGCTGATGCTCTAAAGCGTAAAGAAGGCTGCCCTGCTCGGTGCTGAATGAGTCGGCGACGACGACGCGGATTTCATCGCCTGATCCCGCAGTTACTTCAACGAAGCCTCTTTCGAGGGTCTCGTAGGTTTTCATCGAGCTGGTGCCGGCGAGCGAGAAATCACCTGTGTTTGCGAAATAGGGGCCTTTTTTAAAATCAACGCGTTCGATTATTTCAGGAATGATGAAATTGAGATCCATGTATCCCTGCGCATGCGCATGAGTGCGAAAGTTAACCGGCATGCCATCAAAAAAGGTCGAAAAATCTGAACCGTGATCTAGATTAAATCCCCTCAAAAAATATTGGTTAGCCTTGCCAGGACCGCTGTGCTGAGTCGCGATCATGCCGGGCACGACCTCGACCAACTCGCCAACGCGGGCTAGCGGTCTGGTTGAGAAGTCGGCATAGCCCACGACACCCTGCGAGGCAGAATCGGCACTGCCAAGCAGTTGTAGTGAGCGCCCCCAGACAACCAATTCTTCGATAACAGCGGTCTCGTCCTGTGCGGCGACTTGCAATGGATGTATGCCGGCTGCGCAGGCTACGCCGAGCGCGATTGCTTTAAGTTTTAGTGAGCAAGGAGGGTGAGTGATATTCGATTTAGCAGGTGCCACGGTTATTCATACCTATAATTCAGTTGGTTAATGCAAGTCACGGCGAGCGCCTTCAGGCGCTACTGGGCAGGGGCACACGGTACGCAGCTTGCGCACCGAGGGTAAGTTGCAATAGGTTTAATAACGTTACAGAGGGGGCGAGAGCGTTACTGCGAGGCCGAGAGCTTCGTTTCAAAATCGGGTTGGGGCGAGTCAGGGATTAGCTGCGAGAGGCCGAGTGAGAGAGCGGCAATGCCTGCCCCGATCAGGAATACAGCGCTGGAATTGAAGACCCAGACGATACCGAGCAGGGCAGGGAGCACCACGGCTGCGATGTGGTTAATCGTAAAGCTGATGCTCGACGTTGCGGCTATGTCGGCTGGGTCGGCAATTTTCTGAAAATAGGTTTTGATCGCAATAGCCATAGCAAAGAACAAATGGTCGAGCAAGTAGAGCAGAACGGCAACGGTGAGTGTGTCGACGAAAGCGTAGCTGACGAATACGAGAATCAGACCGGTATATTCGAGCGTCAGCGCGCGGCGTTCCCCAATACGTGAGATAAGCTTGCCGATTTTTGGCGCTAAATAGAATGTCAGAGCGGCGTTGACGAGTGTCAGTATGACGACATCTTCGATCGGGAAATCAAATTTTTCGACGAGCAGGAAGCCTGCGAACACGACAAATATCTGGCGCCGCGCCCCTGCCAAAAAAGTAAGGGAGTAATACAGCCAGTAGCGTTTGCGAAGAAACAACGATTTCCGTTGCACCACCGCATCGGGAAAATGAGGTATTCGCAAGCGGCAGTAGACTGCGATCGCCACTGCGCTGCCTCCGGCGAGGCAATAAATCAGGGTGTAGTTGGCACTAAACAGAGCGAGATAGAGATAAAGTGCGCTCAGAATCGCAAAATTACACAGCGATTTCGCACTGAGCAATTGCCCCATGACGACCGGCGCCTCTTCTTTCGAAAGCCACTGCAGGCTCAGTGAATTTTGCAGTGTTTCGAGATAGTGGAAACCAATCGACATAAGCACCGTCGCGAAATAGAGCCACAGCGCCTGTGGGAAAAAAGCTGTAATCGCGGTTCCGATGCCGAGTGTGGCAAGCGAGAGTAAAGCAAAGGTTTGCTGCCTCAAGTAAATCATCACCAGTATTGCAGTGAAGGCGAGGAAACCAGGCACTTCGCGCAGACTTTGTAGCAAGCCTATTTCTCTGCCTGTGAATGCGACTTCCTCTACCACGAAGTTATTAAGTAGCACCTGCCATGTAGCAAAAGCGATGGTATTACCTATCGCGAGCAGGAAGAGGAGTGTCTTCTGATCGCCTCGGCCGAGCGCATCGCGCAGTGTACCTATCATGTTGGGCATTGTCGGAGCCTCGGAGCTGGCCTGTTTGAATAGCGCCGGTAGTGGCCGGTAGTGGCCGGCAGTGAGAGTCGAAAAATCGGGTTTGGCAGTGTTTCTAGCGAGAAAAAGCACTCGGTCGCCGGTTCATAGTCTAGCGCGGCTAGCGTGCAGGCTGTGCAAATTATATCATCGTCCGATGAAGTCTTCCCTTTCGATTTATGCCGGTCCAACGGCGCGCGCCCAACTCCTTGAGCAGGGCGTTACAGCGGCTCAGTTTAAAGTCATGGTGGGCGCCTCGGGCGGCCCCAAATGGTTTGTACTTTATGGCCTCGACCGCTATCTGTTTGGCGATTTTTTGCAGCGGCGAACTGAGCCGCTTTTAACGTTAGGCTCATCGGCGGGCGCATGGCGAATGTGTTGCCTCGCCACAGCAGACCCAGTCGCTGCGATCGAACGCCTCGCTAAGCTTTACAGCGAGGAGCAATATTCTGATACCCCGACCCAGCTCGAGATAACTCTTAAGGCCGAGGCGATGCTCGCCGGAATGTTGGGTCCGACGGGCGCTGCAGAAATTGCGGCGAATACTGCAATTCACACCACTATCGTTGCCGATCGGAGCCGTGGCTTCGGTTCATCTAAGCGAAAAAGCTTGCAGACTGCTGCGCTCGGGTTTGCAGCGCTCGCGAATGTTTTTTCGCGTCGCAGCCTGTCGCTATTCTTCGAGCGAACATTGTTTTCGACACAGGGCGAAGAGTCGCCTTGGCGCGCCGCGAACGACCTACGGACAACACTGGTGCCGCTGCGGCAGAATAATGTGACGCAGGCGATGATGGCAACCGGTGCCATCCCCTATGTGCTCGAAGGCGTGCGCGACATACCCGGCGCGCCCCGAGGGTTGTATTGGGACGGTGGCATGACCGACTATCACTTCGATATGGATTTTCATGCAGGAGATGGTCTAGTTCTTTACCCGCATTTTTCTTCGGAAGTGATCCCGGGATGGTTCGACAAGCCGCTGTCGTGGCGCCGAGTGCACGCGCATCACTTTGATCGGGTTGTCCTTGTCACGCCTTCGAAGGAGTTTGTAGCAAGTTTGCCCAATGGGAAAATCCCAGACCGTAAAGATTTTGAGACGCTCGCCGCAGACGAACGGGTTCGGTGCTGGCGGGAGGTGCTGCAGGCAAGCGAAAGGCTTGCCGAAGACTTCTCTCAGCTCGTCGACTCTGGCATCGGCCTTGATCGTATCCGACCTTTCTCCGAACGAGACCGCTAGTGGGTGTCAGGAATTTATAGCATGAGTAATTCGCGCGAAAACTCGGCAAAAGGCGAACAACAATCCGTAGTGCTTCGCGCAGCTGAGGCGGCTGATGCTGCAGCGCTGGCGGCAATCTACAACCTCTATATTACAGACACAGTGGTAACCTTCGAGATCGAGCCGATTGTTGAGGCGGAGATGCTAAGACGCCTGTCTTCGATTACGGCAACGATGCCATGGCTTGTCGCAGAGGATTCGAGTGGCGCAATCTTAGGCTATGCGTATGCGACGCAGTGGAAGGCGCGCGCGGCATATGACTTTGCGCGCGAGGTTACCGTTTATCTCAAGCCAGACTGCGCTAATCTTGGCCTAGGCACGCGGCTCTATGAGGCGTTAATAAGGGTTTTGCGGGAGACGCCGATACATGTGCTAATCGCGGGCATTGCGCAACCTAATGCGGCAAGCGTCGCCCTGCATGAAAAACTCGGCTTTAAGAAAGTAGGCGAGTTCGAAGAGATCGGATTTAAATTCGGTCGGCGAATCAACATCGGCTACTGGCAACTCGTGTTATGAAATCAAATTTAAAGGCTAACCCTCGCGCTCGCGCACTTATCCGCTTCTCTGCACTGAAATTGATGGCGGCTCTCGCGCTTTGCCTCTCGCTCAATTCGTGTTTAGGCATTGCTGTGGGAGCTGCAAGTGCGACTGTTGGCGTTGGAATAGCCGTCGCGAAAGTGCCTGTTAAGGTCGTTGGAAAAGCGGCCGGTGCGACGCTGGGGCTCATCCTCCCTGATGGAAAGGAATAGAGTTCGATGATTATTAATCCCAACGATTTCGACATTCCTGAAGGTTTTAGACACTACGACGGCGATCCTGCTGAGGACACTCTCGGGCCGTTTTTTGGCAAGGTAGGCGAGCAGGGATTCGAGACAGCCTTTCGCGCACAAGCGAAACATTGCAATGGCCATAATACAGTTCATGGCGGCATCCTAATGAGTTTCGCTGACTATTCGCTTTGCATGGCAGGAATAGACGGCGAGGAGGGCGTCAGCGTCGTCACAATCAGTTGCAACAATGAGTTTATTTTACCCGCGGTCGAGGGCGATTTGATTCTAGGCAACTGTGAGGTTTTACGCCAAGGGCGCTCACTCATTTTCGTCCGTTGCACGCTGTCGGTGAATGGCAATCATGTGGTCAACAGCAGCGGTGTGGTTAAGCGAATACCGAAACCCGCTTAACCGCGCGGGCAGGAACCCTGCCTGGCATGCGACCTACAGCGCTAGAGTTTATAGACTCTGCTTGCGGTGCCAGAGAATAGTGCTTGCTGCTCGCTTTCGGTGTAGTGCGCGGCGATTTTCTTAAGCCCGTTCCATAGCACCGGATAACCAATGCTTAGTCTGTCTACCGGAAAGTTACTCTCAAACATGCAGCGCTCGGGGCCAAAGCACTCGATCATGTGGTGATAGTATCGCGCCTGCGCGGCCACGAATTCATCGGATGTTGGCGGGCGCTCGGCAAGATGCCAGCCAAAGCCATTATCGGGCATCGCGAGACCGCCAATTTTAGCGAAAACATTGTCGCATTTCGCAAGTTCACGCATTTCCACCTTCCACTCTTTGAATATTTCATCGCGGTTGCCTCTGAAGCGACCCACGCCGAGCGGTGTGCCGAAGTGGTCTAAAATCATTGTGCATTCGGGGACTGCGTTCGCAAGGTCAATGTAGTCGAGGTTCTGATGGTGATAGTGCCAGGTGTCATAGCTTAAACCCCGCGCGGCTAGTAGGCGCAGGCCCTCGCGAAACGACTCTTTTCCGTAGAGATAGGCAGGTGCAGAGCCTGCAATAACTAGCGCCTCGGGTTCTTTGTCGCGAGCGCCTGCGTGGCGGATGCCTTTAAAAAGAGGGCCGGCAATCGACGAGTGACCGTCCAAAAGCTCGATCAGTTTGTCCTTCTCAGTGCCCGCAAGAGTGAGGTCGGCATGAGCAATAATGCCAACGATCTGCGCATGGCCCTCGATATTCTCCTGCGAACGTTTTGCAATATTGGTGATCGCTTCGGTTTCGCCGAGAGCCAATAGGTGTTCGGGGCCTTCACGGCGATAGAACGCGCGGCACTCCATAAACAGCGTTTTGGTCACCTTGTGACCTGCGCCGGTATCCGCCCGGAGATCTTCAAGAAGATAGTTTTGGCTAAAGCGATTGCGCCAGAGGTGATGATGAGGGTCGATGATTTCGCGCGCTGGGTCGATAATTGGCTCGCTCACCTGCGCGAGCCATTCGTTGCTGCCGGGAGTCAGTGTGGTCATGGTCAAGTCCTCAAATGCGAGCGTCGCTGCTAAAGCGGCCGATTAATTACTGGAGTTAAGCCTAAGGCTAACCTACTTGCAAGAGGTTGATCGTGGGCAATAATTGCGCAGTAAGGGGCTCGGAGGTTATGCTCAGGCTCCTTAAAAATAATATTAAAAGCGTGTTAAGAAAAAACACCGCGCATTACAAGAATACTCGTGGAGAGTTAGATGGATCTGCCAGCCCTAGTCATACTGTGTTACCTCGTTTTCTTTGTTCTTGTTGGCATTTACATTAGTAGCGGCAATCGCAGTTCTGCCGACTGGGCAATAGGCGGTGGCACACTCGGTGTAGGCATGCTCGCGGCAGGAATTGCAGGTACGCGGATCGGTGGTGCCGGCACTTACGGTGTCGCTGGCGATGTGATAAGCGAAGGTATTGGCCACCTCTGGTATGGCGTTAATTCCTTTGCAGCGCTTTTTTTAGTCGGATTATTTTTCGCCATTCCTTACCGCCGCCTTCGCCTGTCTAGCGTTGGTGAGGTGTTCGATTTCCGTTTTGGCTCACAGCGGTGTCAGTCGCTTTCAAGTCTGTGTGTACAGGCCGAATATCTCGTCATTAACATCATCGAACCCTATGTCATTGCCACCATTGTGAGTGGAGTAACTGGTTGGCCGTTCTGGGTCGGTATTCTGATTGGCGGATTCGTTATCGTGTTGTTTACGATTACGGGCGGGCTGAAAGGCACCGCAATTACGAATATTGTGCACTGCATTGTGATCATTTTAGGCCTTGGCGCGGTGGGATTTGTCGCCATGCAAAACCTCGGCGGGTGGACAGCCGTTGTAGCGGAGTCCAAAGTCATGCTCGAGGCCTCGGGTAAAGACGTGCCGTCGTGGTGGAGCTTTACCGGCATCGGCTGGGCGACGATTATTGCTCTCTTTATCTCTGCTACGATTCACACGCCGGCCGCGTCGGTCTATGCGAACTATGCGAGCTCGGCGGCAAAGCAAGAATATCTCATTCCTGGTTTTTTCTGGGCAGGTATTATCGCGGCGATCATGCCAGTTGTCGCCGGCGGTATTGGTATCCTGACTATGGTCAAATACGGTGCCGAAAGCGGTCTTTCTGGCTATTTGAATATTGCTCAGCTGGCAATAGACACCGGGCCACTGTTAGGTGGCATTGCTTTGGCAGCGGTGCTTGCGGCAGTGATTTCCTCGGGCGCGCCTATACTGCTGGCAAGCGCCACTATGCTGGTGAGCGACTGGATCCCCGCCTCTAAGGGCTGGTCGAGTGACCAGAAGCTTAAGGCCTACAAAGTGACAACCGCGCTCTATGGATCGCTTGCTGCATTTCTCGCGTGGTCACTAAATTTCGGCTCAGTTTTGCAATTCTTGCTGCTAGGGTTTGCGATGGTGGTGCCGCCGGCAATTGCAGTCGCTTTTGTTTTTTACTGGAAGCGCACGACAGAACTTGCGGTATTTTGGGGTATTCTTACCGGCTTCGTTGGCGGTGCGTTGATGTGGTTCTTTAACCGCAGTTTTGCCGGAATCGAGAATGCAGAGGCGGGTGGTTTTGCGCAGTATTGGTTTGAGGTTTGCCAGTTCTTGGGCGAGTGGCGCGATCCTTCGTTCCTGACCTTGCTGCTGCCCTTAGTTGTTATCCCTGTCGTGACACTGCTTTTCCCAGAGCAAGATGAGGATACCGAGCGAACTGAAGCCTTCTATTTAAAACTAGGGCGCATTCAGCGTAACTTCGACTGGGCATAGCACCCAGTCGAACTCGCTGTATTCTTAAGCACGTGCCTGAATGACGAAGGGGCCCGGTGTTTTATAGCTTTCTTCTAACAAACGGCAGAGGTCTTCGGCATCTTTAGCGTGCGTGCCCTGGACTCCGAAACCCTTTGCCATTGCGACCCAGTCCAGCTCGGGATTGCCTATATCGAACAAGCTCGCGGCGATCTCACCCACCTCTTTCACCCCTAGGCGTGCATATTCAACATTGAGAATGTTGTAGCTGTGATTGGCGAAAATTAGCGTGGTGACATTTAAGTTTTCGCGAGCTTGGGTCCAGAAAGACTGGTTTGTATACGCCGCTCCGCCGTCGCCAAGCATTGCGAGTACTGGGCGATCTGGGCAGGCAAGCGCTGCGCCAGTTGCGACGGGACCGCCCTGACCTATGGCACCGCCTGTTAGGCTTAGCCAGCTATTGGACTCTGAGTTTTGGCAGTAGGCATGAGCCGCGTTGCCGCCGCCGGAATCGGTAGCCACGATTAATCCTGTCGGCATAGTGGCCGCCACAGCCTGAATAATGCTCTTCGTGTCGAGTGCACCGGCTGGGCGCGGCGTTACGCGGCGCTCGAAAGTCTTTACCGTCTCGGCTGTAGCGCCGAGGCGCTCGGCGAGTCGGGAGAGCGCGTCGACTGCATCTTCTTCGTTTTGTGTAAGTCTGCTTACATTACAGCCCTCGGGAATGAGCTGGCCAGGAATGCCGCGATACGCGAAAAAACTTGCAGGCGGCTCGCCACCGACCAGCACAAGGTGATCGAGACCGGTGAGTGTTTGGAGTACCTGCTCCGGAAAATAGGGTAGGCGTTCGACTTCGGGATTGCCGGGGCCGCCGTCTACGCGCGCAGGGAATGTGCCGGTAAATAGCCTGCAGCCAGTCTTGGCCGAAATCTTACTTGCGTTTGCGAGTGCCTCAGGGCTTACGCCATGGTGTTCGAGGAGCAAGGCTACTTTGCCTCCCGCTTCGATTTTTGAGGCAATTGCGTCAATAACATCGCTAGCAATCTTACTGCGCTGTGGCAGTGCATTTGGCGCAACGGGGCCTTGGCTTTCGCCCCAAGCGGCATCTGCGCCCATAATAAGGGTCGCAATTTGTCCCTGAGAACCTGGGGTCTGACGAAGCGTTGCGGTATACGCATCGGCGCCGTCTTGAGCGAGAGTAGACTCCGTGCTCTCGGTTTTAATCCAGCTAGAGTAATTACGTGCGAGCGTATCTATGTTGGAGGTAAGTGGTGCATCGAATCCGACATGGTAATTTGGGTGATTGCCGACAATATTGATCACCGGCGAGTTCGCTCTGCGCGCGTTATGCAAGTTCGCAATGCCATTGGCGAGGCCAGGGCCTAGGTGAAGCAAGGTCGCTGCCGGCTTGCCAGTCATTCGCGCATAACCGTCGGCTGCGCCGGTGCAGACTCCCTCGAAGAGCGCGAGCACAGACCTCATTTTTGGCACACGATCGAGCGCCTGAACCAAATGCATCTCTGAGGTGCCGGGGTTGGCAATACAAAGCTCTACGCCGCATTCAGCAAGGGTTTCGATAAGCGCAGTGGCGCCATTCATTGTGGCTGTGTCATTGTCTGTGGTCATCTATACTCTCTCGCTATTAAGGTGTTCATGTTGTTCATGCGCAAAGGCATTAGGGTTTGTCGTGGGCGCGCGTTTGGTCTCAATCATACCAGTTAGGGCGTCAGGTGGAAGTGCTGCCCGAAGCGCCGTTCCTAATTGGCCTTCGCCCTTTTATGCGCAGCCCTAACCCGCTAGACTAAGGCTAAAAGTAGCAAGTCGAATAGCTCAGGAGGATAATAGACACTATGCAAACAGAAATGATGAACTTGTTTGCGGTTCCTGTTGTGCGTTCCTCTATCGCGAGAGGATTTACCGACGACGAGATGAACTATTTTCAGGCCCAACTGCACAACCCAGTGAATGCAATTTCTAATCTTTCTTCGCGCAATAAGAACGTATTAGAGGCGCCGATCATGGCGTCGCTGAACGCGGTAATTCAGCAAAGCCTTTCGCATTATTTGGCGACAGTATTCAGCCCATCTAACAAAGTGTCGCTTAAAGTCACTCAGTCATGGCTAACTCTCTCCCGTAAAGGAGAGTCACACCATTCTCATGTGCATCCTAATAGTGTTGTGAGCGGCGTTCTCTATATAAGCGTCGCCGAAAAAGACGGGATAAATTTTTACCGCAACCAAGATTCTCTTTGGTATGAATTGTTAAGAGAGCAGGAGACCTACCACAATGCCTATCGGTATTTTATTCCTGCAAACATCGGCGATATTCTGCTGTTTCCCTCGAGCCAAAGCCATGGGGTGCGAGAAGTCGTCGAGGATGTTGAGCGCGTGAGTCTCTCGTTTAATACTTTTTTCGATGGCGAGTTGGGCCGCGACGAATTCGCCAATTCGCTGAAAATTTCAGTTGGCTAAAGAGGGTCAAAGTCACGTGACTTACGTGTTGATGCGAGAAATACGAGTCAAGGATGCGTTAACAGTGCTAAGCCGGCTCTTGTGTTTGTCTGTGCGGCTCTGGCACTCATTGGTTTGCATGGCTCTGTTAGCGGTGCTCGCCGCTAAGCCACTTTTAGCTGCAGAGACTGGCGCGCACGACGACCCCTCACAGCTGGATATCTATCTGATTACTGTCGATGTGGGTGACAACGTTTGGGACAACTTTGGCCATAGCGCGCTGCGGATTGTGGATGGCCTTGCCGGGTCAGATACTATTTACAACTGGGGCGTGTTCGAGGTGCGAGACGGTCCAGTCGCGTTTGCCTATGATTTCTTTGTCGACGAGCTTGAATACCGCCTCGCAACACAGGGCGCGCTTCGCGAAATCGATAATTATCGAGCGCAGCAAAGATCAGTTTGGCAAGATGAGATTCGACTGACAGCGGCGCAGAAGCAGCGCCTGCTTGCGAGGTTGAATTGGAATCGGGCCCCCGAAAACCTTTATTACGACTATGATTATTTCTTTGACAATTGTACGACGCGCATTCGAGATTATCTGGATGAAGCGCTTGATGGTGCGTTTTATACGAGTGTCGCTGCGCAGGCAGGATCGACGTTTAGAGACCAAGTTCGAAGACACTATGCCTCTTTGCCACCGATAAGCTTCTCGCTTGATGTCATAATGAATGGCAATCTCGACCGTGAGATGACAGGTTGGGAATCTCTATTTCTTCCTCTGAACCTTCGCGCGAGCCTCGCATCAATGCAGGTGGCGGATCCCCTATTGGGCGGGCTACAGCCGCTTTTTGGCGAGCGTGAAACTCTATTAAGTTATGAAGCACCGGCAGCGCAGCGAGACTTTTATGGAGTGGTGTCTTTCTATGTCATGTGCCTGTGCATTTATTTGTTGTGCATGTTGAAGCGCATCAGGCGTCTCTATTTTGCTACGCATTCACTGATTGGCTTTCGATTTGCTGAGTTCAATTTCCGACTATTCGGTGCGTTGACTGTCCTCCTGTTTGGCTTGAGCGGTATTTATGGCACGTTGATGCTCGGCAGTTGGTTTTTCTCAGGACATGAGGACATGCATCACAACGCCAATTTGCTGCTGTTTTGGCCTACAGATCTCATCGGCGCTATGATTGCTCTACGCTGGTTTTTCTTGGCACAGCCTTGGCCGCTAACACACAATAATAAGCCTTTCATGGTTTACTATTCTTTTGTCAAACTCTGCGCGGTGATCTTTTATTGCGGCGCAACGCTTAGCGGATATTTCGAGCAGGATACCCAGCAGATTGCCTTGTTTATCGTGCCATGTTTATTTGTGCTTGGGCTGTTGAGTTGGATTGTTGGGTTTGCTGCGGCTAACCGTAGCGATTTGATTTTCTAGCGGTGGCGCTAATGAAAGAGTTTGAAAAGTGGAGAGAAGGATTGCATAAGAATCGAGTGGATGCGGCGATACGAAGTGATGAATTGGATGCGATGGCGGCGAAGGTTGCCGAGTCGGCCGCGCAGTTAAAACAGGTTCAGGACGCATCTCCGCAGGAAACCAGAACGGCACGCTCAGAAAGGGGAAATCCTTTTGCGCCGCCTGCGGTTGACGGCGTTGAGATGATCGAATCGCTTCTTGCACATGATGGTATTCAGACTTTGGTTCGTCGGTATTATCCTACTAACTTTTCATTCCCCTCGCTTTTGTCTGGCTCCACTGAAACCTCGAAGAGCACCTCAGGCAGCGCTCTTTTGCCTGCACTCGTTTACTTTCACGGGGGAGGCTATGTGCTGGGTGATGTTGCGCAATACGATACGCTAACGCAGCAACTAGCCGAGCGCGCTAACTGCATCGTGATCTCTGTTAACTATACCTTGGCGCCGGAGGCGAAATCGAAGCAAATTTTTGCAGAGGCATTTTCCGTCTATCGCTGGCTGTGCAAGAACGGGTCGGATTGGGGTATTGATACATTGAGAATAGCGGTCGGCGGGGATAGCGCCGGCGGAAACCTTTCTATTGCGGTTGGGCTCAGTTGTAAAGCTGCTCACGTCCGCCAGCCCTGTTTTCAGCTGCTTCTCTATCCGGTTACTGACTACACGATGAGTTTCCCTTCGATTGAAGAATTCAGTTCAGGCTACTTTTTGACTAAAGCAGGCATGGAGTGGTTTCGAACTCACTTCCTCGAAAATGCCGCGCGCACATCAGATCCAATGGTGTCCCCACATTTCGCCGATGTTGCTGGTTTAGCACCTGCGTTTGTCGTCACGGCAGGATTCGATCCACTGCGCGATGAAGGTGAAGCTTTCGCACGGAAACTCTTAGCGGCGGGCGTTGCGGTGAGGCATGTTTGCTACACCGATATGATTCACGCATTCGTCTCTTTTGCCGGCGGTATAGAGGCTGGAATGGAGGCGATCGAAGAGTCGGCAATGGAGCTGAGTAAGGCCTTTTCTCCAACCCTGTCCTAAGCCAAAAACACCGGCGTGAAGGCGTAGCTGCCAAGCCCGAGGAGAATAATAGCTGAAATGACAAGTCCGCGAGTGACATGGATAGGTAAAAAAGAGCGCCCCGCGCGCTGATGTCTTATGTAGACTTCAACGCCTAGTAAATAAGGAACGAAGAACGCGAAATCCTGGAAATAATCAAACGGGCCACTGAAATTTTCACCGATTCCTGTGTCGCCCATAACGGCAAACCAAACGCCGTATTGCATTCTGTAAAGCCATGATCCCATTGCGAGTACGAAAATTCGCAGACCCCACTCTCTGTGAGTGACGAAGTCGCGGGTGCGGGCGAAGCGGACGGTCTGAACGCTGCAAACAAGCACACAGAGTCCGTAAAGAGCGAAGGCTATGTCCATCATCGGGCCGCCGATGGTTTGATTGACCGCGATAAAACTTAGCCCTGCTATCGCGGTGAAAATAGCCGAAGTGAAGAAGAGGTAACCCGAAGCGCGGTGTAAAGCGGGAAATCGTCGCCGTAGTGGGGTGAATAATTGCAGGGGGGCTAAAAAGGTAATCAATGCGCCTGCAAGCATATGGGTGAATATTGCTGTATTGGGCAACGGAGTGTCGGCGGTGGAAAGGTGAGTTTGCTCGCTAAGGTCCTGGCTAAGACCCCTGACTCCAAAGTCGAGCGCATAGTAAACAAAAAGCAAGGCGAAAACGCCCATGGCGATAATGAGTGTCTGATTGAGGCGTTGGTCGAGCGAATCCCGGTGAGTGCCCATGACTTTTAATCCTTAGTCGAAATTTTTTGTGACCGCGGACAATATTCAAGCAGCAAAAAGCCAACAATGGAACCTTTGTTAAGGTGCTATTGTCGGCTTTTTCGACCCTTTGACTGCCTTGCTTGCTCGAGAGCCTCTTCAAGATGCCTTGCTACATACCTGAGATTTCAACCCGGCGGTTTTGCTGGTAGGCAGCATCATTTTGGCCGCGTTCAGCAGGGCGCTCTTCGCCATAGCTGACCACTTCGATCTGGCTGCGCGCTGCTCCGTTGACGATGAGGAAGTTCAACATGCCATTGGCTCTGCGCTCGCCTAGGGCCAAGTTGTATTCGCGGGTTCCGCGCTCATCAGCATGACCTTCGAGTCGGATGCGCTTGCTTGGATTAGCCGCTAGGTCCTTAGCGTGGTAAGTCATGACGTCGCGGTCGGCTTGGCGGAATTCAGACACGTCGAAGTCGAAATAAAAGACTGTGGTGCTGAGCGCATTCGAGGCCATGCGCTCCTCGGCAGCGGCGGCGCGAGCGCTTGCCTCTGCTTCTAGCTCTTGCGCGCGGCGGGTTGTTGCGTCTACTCCACTCTCAGTTTCAGCGACGCTCCCTTCAGCTTCTTCGCCGGTTGAGCTACAGGCTGCGAGGCCGGTTAGCGAGAGAATCAGAATAGCCGTTTTCGCCAGTTGTGAAATCTTCATGTAAGCTCCTGCTTGATTGACGTGGGCATTGACCCAAAAACGTAACAAATTTAATAACGTGGCAAGAATATAGCATTCGATAACCGATTGCTATATCAGCAGCATAATTTTTCTGCCTATTTCGATTCCCTTAGGCGCACGGAGCGAATAGCCTCTGGGCGAATTTTGGACAGCGAAGGTAGCCGAGCTACGCAACTATTTACGGGGGGTTGAGGGAGCTCAATTGGCGAGGAAAATATCGAGCAAGCGTTCGATTTTTGCTTATCAAGTAGGATCAATAGTGCTAGTCTTGAGCCTTGTAAGGCCAGCCGTATGTCGAGGATAGCATCTACCTTGCGCGTCAATTGCAAAAGGTGATACGAGCTTCTAGCTAGATACTCCCCCGACTTCGTATCATAAGAGCCAAGATAGACGTTCGCAGAGCGAGCTCACACCCACACCACACCATGTCATCGAAACAGGAGACACAACGTGAACGCAGATTTTACAGCGGCAGAACTAGCCTTCCAGGCTGAAGTGCGCGAATTCCTCGCCAATGAATTTCCAGCAGAGCTTAAGCAAAAAGTCGATAAACGAATTCGTCTTAGCAAGGACGAAATAGTCGGATGGCAGAAGATTCTCCACAAGAAGGGATGGATGGCGGTTAATTGGCCGCAGGAATTCGGCGGCACTGGATGGACAGCAACGCAGAAATATATTTTCAGCACGGAGATGGGCTTAGTCGGCGCGCCAGAACCAACGCCTTTTGGTGTCACCATGGTGGCCCCTGTGATCATGGCTTACGGTAGCGAAGAACAGAAGCAGCGCTTCTTGCCTGACATTCTCGAAAGCAATGTGTGGTGGTGTCAGGGTTATTCAGAGCCGAATGCGGGTTCAGACCTTGCGTCGCTCAAAACAATGGCCGTACGCGATGGTGACGACTACGTCGTTAACGGCAATAAAACTTGGAATACCTACGGTCAGTATGCCGATTGGATTTTCTGCCTTGTGCGCACTGATAACAGCGTCAAGAAACAAGAAGGCATAAGCTTCCTGTTAATCGACATGAAATCGCCAGGTATTACACTCAAGCCGATCGTTCTGCTAGACGGCCACGCTGAAGTTAACGAAGTGTTCTTCGATGACGTTCGCGTTCCTGCTGCAAACCTCATAGGCGAGGAGAATAAAGGGTGGACCTACGCGAAAATGTTGCTGACACACGAACGCACTAATATTGCGGGCGTACCTCGCGGTAAGCGCCGATTGGCATCCCTCAAGCGCATCGCCGCTGAGACAGACGATGGTTTCGGCGGAACGATGGCGAACAATGCAGACTTCAAAGCGCAGCTCGCCGAGGTCGAAATTGAACTGCAGGCGTTAGAGTATGCAGAACTGCGCACACTCGCCGCATTGAGCGTTGGCAAAGCACCCGGCCCAGAGTCATCGATTTTGAAGATCGTGGGCACTGAACTAGCTCAAAAAATGGATGAAATGACTGTTGAACTCGCAGGCTACAACTGCCTCCCGTTTGTGCCTGAGCAATTCGAAGAAGGATTCGAAGGCGAACAAATGGGGCCGGGCAGCTCTGCGGCTGCGGCGTTAAGCTACTTCAATAACCGTAAGCTCTCGATCTTCGGTGGCTCTAACGAAGTTCAGCGCAACATCATAAGTAAAGCGGTGTTGGGGCTCTAAGCTCCCCGTGTTGATTAACGGTTGTTTACACACTAATTCGAAAGAGGTTTGACAGTGGATTTTTCATATTCAGAAGAGCAGCAGATGCTGCAAGAAAGTGTTCAGAAGTTCGTGATGCAGAAATACGACTTCTACACGCGCGACGACATTATTAAATCGGAGGCAGGCTACAGCGCCGAAAACTGGACAATGTTTGCTGAGCTAGGCTGGCTTACTGTGCCATTCACCGAGGAAGACGGTGGTTTCGGCGGCAACGCGGTAGACCTAATGGTCATGATGGAAGAATTTGGAAAAGGCATGTTGGTCGAGCCCTATCTTTCTTGTGCCGTAATGGGTGGTACGCTGATCGCCGATCTCGGCAATGAAGAGCAAAAGGGCGCGCTGATCCCGCAGATCATGGAAGGTGCGATGATTACGGCAGTGGCTTATACAGAGCAGGGCAGCCGATTCAATCCGCACAATGTAAAGACGACGGCCACGGCCGCTGGCGATGAGTTGGTGCTTAACGGCGCTAAGACTAATGTCTTAGGCGCGCTAAATGCACAGACGATTATCGTTAGTGCGCGCGAATCTGGCGCTGCAACCGATGCCGAGGGTATTTCGCTTTTCCTCGTCGACGCCACTGCCCCCGGCGTTAGCATTCAGAGCTATACCACTATCGACGGCCGTAAGGCGGGCGAAGTCACGCTTGCAGACGTGCGCGTTCCTGCGACGGCTCGGCTGGGTGCTGCTGGCGGAGCCGGCGCAGCGCTCTCTGCGGTCATCGATCGTGCCACACTAGCAGTGGCCGCCGAAGCTGTTGGCGCAATGGACTCGCTCCTTACTAAGACAGTTGAATACAGCAAAACGCGCAAGCAGTTTGGCACGGCGATTGGCACCTTCCAGGCGCTTCAACACCGCATGTCTGATATGTTCATTCAATGCCAGCTCGCACGTTCTATCGTCGTTCGCGCGGCAATGATTCTAGACAGCGACGAAAACGCCGTCAGCAAGGCGCGCGCAGTGTCGTCGGCTAAATCACGTGTCGGCAAATCGATTCGCTTAGTCGGCCAAGAAGCTGTTCAGATTCATGGCGGCATCGGTGTAACCGACGAGCTAGACGTGGGCCATCTATTTAAGCGTGTTACAGCACTAGACCTCATGTTCGGCAACGCGGAGTATCACCTCCAGCGCTTCGCCTCGCTCTAGTTGTCGATCTGACACTGTGAGTGAACTCATCCTTGTCCGACACGGACAGGCTTCCTTTGGCGCTGAGTCTTACGACAAGCTCAGTGTTACGGGAGTCGAGCAAGCAAAAATTCTCGCGCAGCACTGGCAAGGGCTGAGCGAGAATTTCGACCATATCTACAGTGGCACCCTCCTGCGTCAACGAGAGACTGCACACGAACTCCTCCCCCTTGTCGCCGGAACGCCCGAAGGCCCAGCACAACTGTCCGGTTTCAATGAATACAATGGCGACCCGCTGATAAGAATCCACCTGCGCGATCTGCGCGCTGCTGGCGAGAATGTCCCGTCAGAGTGGCCAATAAAGGACGAGAAGCAGTTCCAAAAAATATTCGAAGTAGCCACCGCTAGGTGGATTCGTGATGATTTAGACCCGAGAGACGATGTAGATGGGTTTGAGTCTTGGGCATCGTTCAAGTCACGCGTCTACTCGGCCATGGACGAGGTTATGGCGAGGCATGCACAAGGTAGCCGAGTCATTATTTCGACATCGGGAGGTGTCATTGCCATGGCATTGCAAAGAGTATTAAATTTCCCCGATGAACATGTCATTGCAACTAATTGGATGGTGCGCAATAGTTCGGTGACACGTATTATTTATGGGCGCGGCAAATTGTCGCTTACCCAGTTCAACAATCTGGCTCATCTCGAGAATCCAGAAAATAAGCACATGATCACCTTCCGCTGAGCCCTCAGCGCGCGAGTCAGAAAAGGCGCCAGCAAACGCCAAAAGGCTAATTGACTAAACAGACCGGCAAGGGGGCGTCAAAGCGACGTCCCAGAGGCAAGGAAGGCTGAGAACAAGAGAGGGATTAGGTTTGACTGATAGCGCTGTAGTGAATGAAGAATTAGTGGACCGAGCGGGTTCCATCCGGACGGGCGAAGAACTCGACCTAGATACGCTGCGCCAATATCTCGAGCCTGTGCTTGGGGCCAAAGTTGCTCATCTCGAGGTGAAGCAGTTCCCCGGTGGTTTTTCTAACCTCACCTACTTGCTAACCAGCGGCGAAGAACGCTGGGTGCTTCGACGCCCACCTTTTGGCAGCAAGGTGAAATCGGCGCACGATATGTCGCGAGAGTTTAAGATTCTTTCGGCATTGCAAAATGTCTTCCCTTACGGTCCCAAGCCTGTCCACTTCTGCGATGACCAAGACGTCCTTGGCTGCGACTTTTATCTGATGAGCTACATCGAAGGGTTGGTGATTCGCAGAGAATATCCTGAGGCGCTCAACTTCTCGCCCGATCAAATTCGAGAGCAGCTGTTTAACTTTTTCGATGTTTTGTCCGAGCTTCATTCCGTCGATCTCGTCGAGGCTGGACTCGATAAGTTTGGGCGTCCCGAAGGGTATGTTCAGCGTCAGATCGATGGCTGGTGTAAGCGCTGGGTAGATGCTGTAACCCCAGATACAGTGAATTGCGATTCAACGATGCAATGGCTGCAGGACAATATGCCCGCCGAAAGCGGCAAGGCGAGCGTCATTCATAACGATTACAAGACAGACAATGTCATCTTCTCATTAGAGAATCCAATGCAAGTTATTGGCATTCTCGACTGGGAGATGGCGACGGTCGGCGATCCATTGATGGACCTCGGCTGCACGTTAGGCTATTGGACTCAAATGGACGACCCCGAATTTTTTCGCCAATACCGCACCATGCCTAGCGACGTGCCGGGCGCGCCGACCCGCGCGGAGATTGTCAATAGGTTCCAAGAAAAAACAGGCCTGCCTGTTGATAACTTCGCTTTTTACTTCGTGTTTGGTTTATTCCGCTTGGGCGTTATCGGTCAACAAATTTACTACCGTTTCTACCACGGCCACACGAAAGATCAGCGTTTTGCGATGATGGTTAAAAAGACCGATGTTCTCCAACGCATGAGTGAAATGATCATGCGTGGCGAAATTACTTCTTAGGTTCGACTTCAACGTTTAGGCAGTTAAGACAGGGGATAGGCAACATGACATTAGCGATCAACGATTTATTTTCGGTAGCGGGCAAAGTTGCTATCGTTACTGGCGGCTCTCGCGGCATCGGAAGAATGATCGCAGAGGGTTTTGTCGAGAATGGGGTAAGAACCTATATTACCGCGCGTAAAGCTGATGCCTGTGCCGAGACAGCGGCAGAATTGTCAAAGAAAGGCGAATGCATCGCGCTGCCCGCTGATTTGTCGACAAAGGAAGGGCGCGAGGCCTTTGTTGCAGAAATCACCGCGCGCGAAGCCAAAATAGATATTCTGGTAAACAACGCAGGCGCAGCGTGGGGGGCACCATTTGAAGAGTATCCCGATGAGGGCTACGACAAGGTTATGGATATTAATGTGAAGGCGATATTCACTCTCACTCGTGACCTGATGCCCTTGCTCAAACAAGGGGCGAGTCAGCAAAACCCGAGCAGAGTGATTAACATAGGCTCGATCGATGGGCTGCGTGTGTCGACAATGGATAATTTCGCCTATGGCGCGAGTAAAGCTGCAGTGCATTTTCTTACAAAAAATTTAGCGCTTCGTCTTGGACCAAAGGGTGTTACCGTCAACGCGATTGCGCCGGGTGCATTTCAGAGCAATATGATGAACGCGACGCTAGAAAAGTTTCAAGACAAAATCGAAAGCGAGAATCCACTCGGACGCATCGGCTCGCCTGAGGACATGGCAGGGCTTGCATTGTATCTCGCCTCGAATGCCTCTAAGTATATGACCGGTCAGGTCATCGCCCTCGATGGTGGTCGCCATATTGGTGCACGCCAAGACTAATATAATAGGACAATGTGAATGAACGCGAAGCAGGCTCGCAGGCCCAGTAACCTAGAACCGCAATCGATTCCAAGCCTGCTAGTCATAAGCGCTGCGTTTGTGAGCGGCTTCTGCATCATGACTATCGAGATGCTTGGCGCGCGGATTATGGCGCCGTACTTCGGGGGAAGCTTGTCGGTGTGGGGCAGTATACTCACCGTGTTTATGCTCGCATTAGCGTGCGGCTATTTGATCGGCGGCAAGCTTTCGGCCCGCCAGCCGAGTCTTTTCAACTATGCTTTCTTCTTCCTAGCTGCAGCGGCCTTGTCGTTACCGATAATCTTCTTTGCCGATGAAATTATGCGTCCGATTTTCCTCGCAATCGAAGATCCGAGGTATGGGTCTCTTCTTGCCTCACTGCTCTTGTATTTTTTACCAACGACTATTCTCGGCATGATTTCGCCGTATTCTGTGCGGCTTCTCGTCGAAAATAGCGACCACAGCGGACAAAAAGCGGGACTTCTTTTTTTCGTTTCCACTATTGGAAGTGCTGCGGGCACTCTCGGGACGTCGTTCTACTTAGTGCTGTGGTTTGAGGTAAACGAGATCGTCTTCGGCACAGCTGGAGCATTGGCGATGATTGGTGCGGTGTTAATGGTAGCCGGAATCAGAAGAGGGCAAGCAAATGGCGCTTAAGCTGCGGTCGATTACGTTTTTTATAGGCCTGTTTAGTTGCAGTGCCCTTGCTGCCGAAACCCTGCACGAAGAGCGGTCGCTTTATCGTGATATCACTGTCACGCAAGAAGGCGACAGGCGCTGTTTAGTCTTCAACGTACACCGCGGCGATCGCAATCAAACCTGCATGAACACAGTGAGTCCAGAGCGTTTGGTTTTCGAATACGCGAAGATGACGTTCGCGGGCCTTCTTTTAAACCCTAACCCCCAGAAAATATTAATCGCAGGTCTAGGTGGCGGTTCGCTGCCGTCTACGCTAGCCAAACTTTACCCTGATGCCGAAATCGATGTTGTCGAAATCGATCAAGCGGTGGTTAACGTGGCTAAGCAGTATTTTAGTTTCGAAGAAACCGAGAATGTGAAGGTCACGGTTAACGACGCTCGTGTGTTTGTCAAACGGGCGAGCCTATTAGATCAGCGTTATGATTTTGTTATTCTCGATGCCTTTACCGGCGACTATATTCCAGAGCATTTGCTAACAGAAGAATTTCTTGAAGAGGTGCGCGCGATCATGTCGCCCGATGGTGTGCTCGTGGCGAATACTTTTTCCACTAGCCGTTTCTATGATCACGAGTCGGTAACCTATCAGAAAGTGTTCGGCGAATTTTTTAACTTTAAACTGCCGAGTTCGGGTAATCGCATAATTATTGCCCGAGACGCCGCATTACCCCCAAGAGGAGAGCTCACCGGGGTCGCTCGCTCTATCGCCCCCAGCGTCGAAAAGTTTGGCGTGCCCCTCTTGGAATACCCTAGTCGTCTATCGACAAGGGTGGATTGGGACATGAGTCGTAGGGCGCTAACCGACCAATATTCGCCGTCTAACCTGTTGCGCGACAATTAAGCGCGCATAGCGGTATTAGAATTCGTCTGCACCCACGATCGCTCTGAGTTCGTTTTTCTCGAGCAGGGCTATCTCACGATTATCTACGCTGATAAGCCCCTTCTTTTGCAGCGCAGTAGACAATTTGCTCACGGTCTCGACCGTCAGTCCAAGGTACTCACCGATGTCGCCGCGCGTCATTGGGAGATGAAACCTGGTGGGTGACAACCCGACGCGAGCATAGCGGCTTGAAACCCCGAGTAAAAATGAAGCGATGCGCTGCTCTGCGCTATAGCTACTGAGGATCGTGTGAATTTTCTGATCCTTAGTAATCTCGGCACCCAGAATCGAGAAAAAATTATGCTGAAGACTAGGCAGCTTTAAGCTCAACGACTCGAGCTGACTAAAAGGGATTTCACAAATAGATGCATGCTCAAGCGCGACTGCTGAATTGGCATGGGTGCGATCGGCTATGCCATCCATACCAATAATTTCGCCCGGCAGATAGAATCCAGTGACTCGGCCACTGCCAGAGCTGCTTAGAACGTAAGTCTTAAAGCTTCCTGAGCGTACGGCAAAAATAGACCTAAACTCATCGTGTTGGCGATAAAGATGATCGGCTTTTTTGTAGGGACGATTTCGCTCAACGATATCGTCTAGTTGCTGCATTTCGCCTTCGCTTAGGGCGATAGGGAGGCATAATTCGTTAAGTCGGCAACTACCGCATGAGACGCCAGTGCTATGGGGGCATCCCTTCTCTTCCTCAATAATTTTTTAGCTATATCAAGATCGTATGAGTAGTTTGCCACTAATCGGGGCGATCGACAATTTTAGAACGAGTGAGAGGGGTGACAAACTGTCACCAAAACTTAGACCGACTCTAAGCTCCGATCCTAGAGCTCTTCCTGAGCCTTTTCATCGCTATGACTTTACAGATCTCAATTCACATCGTGATTATGATGTTAGCGTGTCGAGAGTCTGCAGGGTCTACCATAAAAAGGGTATATAAATGCTAGCCAACATAGACCGTAAGCACGTCACAGTGCGCGCCATGGAGCACTTTGATTGCGGTGGAGCCTAGTAATATCTTCCAACCGGAATGCCCGTGACTACCTATCACAATTGAATCGGCGCCAATTTCCTCAGCAAGTGTGCGAATCTCTGGCGCCGGTGCGCCGAGTAGTGGATGAGTACATCCTGTGTCGAGTCCCCATTCTTTGCCTAATGCGGCGAGTCGCTCTTCGGCAAACTTAATCGCTTCTTGTTGCAGTTCACTCACATTAGCGGCGTAAATATCCATACTGTAGGCTGCAGCAATGGGCTCTACTACATGCACGAGGTTGAGTTTGCTTGACTCACCATTAGCCACGCGGAGTGCTGCCTTAAATACTTTATCGGTGTCCTTCGATAAGTCGATCGCAACGAGTATCTTGTTATACATTATGCTCCCCTTTGTTAAATGATATGTCTGCAGGTTATGAACGTGCCGCGTTGTTTAAGTTCCTCGTTTAAGGTCTTTAATTGAGGCCTTATGCTTATAATTTCACATCTCTGTAGCTGCAGGAAGTTGATTCATGTCAATGCCGCTCTTGAATGAGAGCCGGTAGCGCTGAGTGCCATCCGCACTTAGAGATAGGGCGAGAAAAGCCACGCTAAAGCGTCGCGTAAACGCACTAAATAGGGTCTCGTCTCCGGTGCTCGAGGGTCTACCCTATGAGACTCTGCGAATAGCGAGTGGAAGTAATGAGCGAGCCATGCGTTGCATTCGAAAGAGAAGAGTTCGAGGCCTAGCTCGAAATTGAGGCGAAGGCTGCGCGGATCGATGTTGGCGGATTCGATAAGCGAATAGTCGTTGTCTATTATTAGTGCTTTGCTGTGGATAAATGGCGCCGGAACTAAGTATAGGCAAAGGCCGTCGGCAACGAGTCGGTTGAGGGTGTGCTGCGACGCCCAGTGAGCGAGATGAACGTTTCCTCGTTCGGGTATAAGAACACGGACATCGACCCCACGGAGTCGAGCAGCGGTGAACGCCCCGACGAGATCCTTGTCGGGAAGAAAGTAGGGCGTTATTAGCCAGAGGCGTTCTTTCGCACTTGAGAAAACACCTAAAAGCACATCGTTTAGCTTGTCGATATCTTCGTTTGGCCCATCGAGAATGAGCCTTGCCTCAGCTTTATCAAATGAGGGCGATGCGGGCGAAGCGACACAATGATTCACGTGCGCCTCCCCAGTGCTGCGCTCCCAATCTGCAGCGAATGCTCGCTCAATATCACTCACGATGGCTCCTTCGAGACGAGCATGTAAATCGCGTGCCGGTGATTTGACCGCGTGATCCTTCACTAAGTGTTTAGCGCTTATATTGTGGCCGCCGGTGTAAGCGATTTTCTGGTCAACGATCAGTATTTTTCTATGGTTGCGGAGGTTGATATGAAGTGAGGGTGGGAACAGGCTTATAGGATCGAAGTGAGCAAAGTGAAGACCTGCATCTCGCAGCGCTTTACCCGCCCGCGGCGGGTAAGCGAGCGCACCTAAGCCGTCGACCAGCACTTTGATGTCGACGCCGCGTGACTGCGCAGCAACGAGGGACGAGATGAACTGTCTGCCGATCTGATCGTGCTGAAACATATAGGTACACAGATAAACCGAGTCAGTTGCGGCATGAATATCGGCGAGCATTGCTGGGAAAATTTCATCGCCATTCTCTAAGAAACGCACCGAAGTGCATCCGGTTAAGTTTTTCCCGCTGTCTCTTTGCTTGATCATTGCCCTCGCAAATTTGCTGTGAATTCGGGCCGCTTCAGCCTCGGCATTGGTTGGTTGAACAGCGTAAAGCCGTTGGGCAGTGCTGCGCGCTCTATTGATGCCAAAGAGAAGGTAGGCTAGGGGCCCCGCGAGCGGCATTAAGAGGCAAAAACTTACCCAGGTGAGTGCAGAGCGGGAGTCGCTTTTCGTCGTTAGGGCATGCGTCGCTGCGCTCAGAGAAAGCAGGGCAAGCACAACGCTTACGATGAAATTAAGCATAGTTATCTCCCGACAAGCTTGCGATAAGAGCGCTGTGATCAGAGAGCCAGCGCCAGTAGTGACTCGAAAGTACATTCACTGATGCGACGGTGAGGCCTCGGTAATAGATACGGTCCATGTGAAGCAGAGGCAGTGCGGCGGGGAAAGTGCGAGCGGGTGCGCCGCAAATGGATTCAAATGCTTCGAAGAGTTTCAGCTCTCTTACTAGAGTTTTATGAGCCGTTAAGCGCCAATCATTGAAATCGCCGGCGAGAATAAGCGGGGCTTTTTCAGGAATATTATAGAGAACATAGTCGATAGCTTGCTCAGTTGGCGATTTCTTTCGCGTTCGAATAGACCCAAATGCACGTTGAGTAATTCGGTGCTTTCTTCGAGCGTGACATGGAGTAGTCCACGTTGTGAAAGCCGATGAAGGCTACGATCTTCGTTGTGAACGTGCCCGATCGGCGTCGCGCTGAGAATGGCATTTCCATGGTGACCAAGAGGGGTTGCCGCGTTGCGGCCGTAAGCGAAGTGAGGCCAAACAGAGTCGGCCAAGTATTCTAACTGATCGGTATTCTGCCAACCCTTAATGCGCTTATGGTAGCGGCTGTTTTCTCCGCTAACCTCTTGCAGAAAAACTACGTTGCACTTGCTATCGCGAAGCACAACACGAAGTGCCTCTAGCGTTTAGCGAAGGTTGCTCGCCGAGAAGCCTCTGTGGGTATTGAGTGTGAGTGCTCGATATTCTGGCTTTCGATGCATCGGCTAACTCCGTATGACGTCCTTGCCACAGAATTTGCAGAAGCGAGCATCGAGGTCGTGGTTGGTGCTCTGACAACCGATACAGGTGGAATTCACACTGTTGGTGCGCTGACTGCTTCGTTGCACTTGCTGCATAAGTTCGGCGCCGATGATGCCGGTTGGCACTGCAATAATCGCGTAGCCGCAAATCATAGCAAAGGCGGCGACAAACTGACCGAGCGGTGTCTGTGGGGTAATGTCGCCATAGCCTACGGTCGTGATAGTGACGATGGCCCAATAAATAGAGACAGGAATGTTGATGAAACCATTCGCAGGACCTTCGATGATAAACATTAACGCGCCGAAAATAACAATCAGTATGATTACGGAGAAGAGAAAGATAAATATTTTTCGGCGTGCTTGTAATAGTGCCGCATATAGCAGGTTAGCCTCGCCTATATAGCGAAAGAGTTTGAGGATGCGAAAGATTCGCAGCACTCGCAGGATTCGAATAACGAGTAGATAAGCCGCCGAGGTAAAGATAAACGCAAGGTAGGTGGGAAGAATCGAGCAGAGGTCGATGATTCCGTAAAAACTAAAGAGGTAGGCGCGCTTGCGTGTGGTTGAATAGATTCGCAAGAAATATTCAAGGGTGAATATCAGTGTAAAGGCCCACTCTAACCGATAAATTATCGTGCCATAGTTGAGATGAATCGAGGCGACAGAGTCGGCAAGCACGGCTGTGACGCTCGACAGAATGAGGACGATGAGTGCGATGTCGAACCAGCGGCCGGCGCGAGATTCATAGCCAAAGATAATATCGAAAAATTGCTTTTTGCAGCGGGGATTGTTTCGATGGTTACGAGTCTTTGTTAGGTTGCAGATTGTCACTTAAGCCTTCGGTCTGCTTCTCTGTCATGGGACCTTCGCTATCTGAATTTAGGGCTTTGAAACAGCCAGTATTCTCGTTCAGATTCTACCAAAGCGCTTTGATCTGAATCTATCAAAGCGCCTTGGCAGCGTTTTACCCTGTCGTTAGCTTGCAGCTCTAATCATATTGCGGGCGATAATGATTTGCTGGATCTGGCTTGTGCCTTCATAGAGTCTGAACAGACGGACATCGCGGTAGAAGCGCTCGACGGCGTATTCAGACATATAGCCTGCGCCTCCGTGTATTTGCACAGCGCGATCGGCAACCCGACCGACCATCTCGGTGCAAAAAAGTTTGCAAGCAGAAGACTCTGTGCTGACATTCTCGTTTCTATCGCGGCGACGCGCGGTTTCCATGGTCATGCACTCGGCTGCATAGGTCTCGGTTTGTGAGTCGGCGAGCATGGCTTGAATAAGCTGTTGCTCTGCGATGGGTTGACCGAACTGTTTGCGCTGCATCGCGTAATCGAGTGCGTCGGCGATCAGGCGTTTTGCGACGCCGATCGACACGCCAGATATGTGCAAGCGGCCTCGATCTAGTACCTTCATTGCAGTTATGAAGCCTTCGCCTTCCTCACCAATAATATTCTCGGCAGGGACTCGCACGTCTTCGAAAATAACGTCGCAGGTCATCGATCCCGACTGGCCCATTTTCTTGTCGATCGAGCCAAGCGTGACTCCCGGGGTATCGCGCTCTACGATAAATGAGGAAATACCACGCGCGCCTTTGACCTCGGGGTCGGTTCTCGCCATGACATTAAAGGTGTGGGCGACCGGCGCATTGGTGATATAGCGCTTGGTGCCGTTGATCACATAATGGTCGCCGTCGCGGCGCGCCGTGGTGCGCAGTGAGGCTGCGTCCGAACCGGCTTCGGGTTCGGTTAAGCAGAAGCAGCTGATCCACTCGCCACTCGCGTATTTAGGCAGATATTTTTGCTTCTGAGCCTCGGTGCCATTAAACACGATTGCGGCTGATCCGATCCCGTTATTGGTGCCCATGATAGAGCGGAAGGCAGGAGAAGTATGGCCGAGAGCCATAGACACCAGAATCTCTTCTTCCATCGTGAGGCCAAGGCCGCCGTATTCTTCCGGAATCGTCAGGCCGAATAGGCCCAATTCACGCATTTCTTGCAGCAAATCGTCAGGGAGTTTGCCTTCCTCAGCCATCTGATCTTCGGCTGGAATGAGGCGCTCGCGCACGAAGCGTTCGATAATGTCGACGAGGGCGTTGATGGTCTCTTGGTCACGGATCATGATGTCTACCTGTCTCTAACTTGATGGTGTTGATTTAGTGTCTTGCGAGCATGCGCGGATAGGCGCGCTCGTGTTGGCTGATAAGCGAGTCAAACACGAGACGCGGGCAGGGGATAAAGTGGTGCGGTAAGCCTCTCCAAGCGCAGATTCAGACCACGAAATTAGCATATTCCGTTAGCCTGCGCGACTCATACCATGCCTAAAAACCCTATGCTATGATCCGATGGGCACGGCGATAGGTCGTCGCTAGACCATTCTAGGGGCGGTTAGGGCCTGACTCGTAAAATTTACACTAAGTCGAATTCGGAGAGCACAAAGCCATGTCAGACAAGTACCTCAACGACGCATTCATTTATTCCGGCGGGCGTTCGGCCTTCGGTAGACACGGTGGCGGACTGTCGTCTATTCGCCCTGACGATTTATTAGCGCATGTCATTAAATCAGTCGTTGAAAGCAGTGGTTTTACACCTGAGACGTTCGAAGATGTTGTGATGGGAAACACCAACGGCGCGGGAGAGGACTGCCGCAATGTCGCCCGGTTTGCTTCGCTTCGCGCAGGGATGCCAACAACTCTCGCAGGCATTACTGTGAACCGTCTTTGCGGTTCGGGTCTTGCGGCTACATTGGATGCGGCACGAGGCGTTAAAGTCGGCGAGGGAGATCTTTTTCTCGCGGGTGGCGTCGAATCTATGAGCCGTGCCCCTCTCGTGCTATCTAAGGCCACCAGTGCGTTCGATCGCGGTCAGCAGATAGCTGACAGCACGCTCGGTGCGCGTTTTACTAATCCTGAGTATGCCAAAATTTTTGGCAACGACACCATGCCGCAAACAGCAGATAACATTGCGTCCGACCTTGGGATTTCGCGTGAGGACAGTGATGTTTTCGCCGCTGCTTCGCAGTCGAAATACGAAGCGGCTCGGGCAGAGGGATTCTTCAAAGACGAAATTATTCCTATCGAAGTTGACCAAGGCCGCAAGAAGCCTGCGTTGACTGTCGATGCAGACGAGCACCCCCGGCCTTCCTCAGACCTCGAGACGCTGGGCAACCTTCGGTCTTTGTTCAACGGTGGCGTGGTGACAGCCGGCAATGCTTCAGGTATCAACGATGGCGCAGCGGCTCTAGTGATCGGTAATCGCGAGGTCGGTGAGAAGTTCGGTGTGAAGCCACGTGTGCGAATCATCGCCGGTGCCGTCGCAGGCGTAGAACCCAGAGTGATGGGTTTGGGGCCCGTTTTTGCGATTCAGAAGGCGCTCGCACGGGCCAATCTTACGCTGGCTGACATGGATGTAATCGAGATTAATGAAGCGTTCGCCACACAGGTGTTGGGGTGTCTGAAGATGCTCGACGTAGACTTTACCGACTCGCGCGTAAATCCTAACGGCGGCGCTATTGCGATTGGACATCCGCTGGGTGCGTCGGGTGCGCGCATCGCGCTTACGACGATGCGCCACCTTGAGCGCACTGGTGGGCGCTATGCGGCAATCAGCCTTTGCATAGGCATTGGGCAAGGTGTCGCAGCGATTATCGAGCGCTTAGATTAGGCTACCCTGCAGGAAGCTTATGGGCTGGAAAAGTAGCTAAGCGAAGAACTAAATACAGAATTAAATAGAAAAGGAAACCAACAATATGTCCAACGTAGTGAGCTATCAGATCGTCGACAACATCGGCGTTATCAGCGTAAACAATCCGCCCGTCAACGCCCTCGCGCAGGTTGTTCGTGCAGGCATACTCGAGGCTGTTACAGCCGCACAAAGCGACGCGACCGACGCGCTAGTCTTACGCTGCGAAGGCCGCACTTTTATCGCCGGCGCCGACATCACCGAATTCGGCAAGCCGCCTCAGGGCCCGGGCCTGCCCGAAGTACTCGGCGCCATTGAAAACTCAGTCAAGCCTGTGATTGCCGCTATTCACGGTACCGCGTTGGGCGGTGGCTTCGAAGTGTCTCTTGCTTGCCACTACCGCTGTGCGATCGCCTCGGCGAAAGTAGGCTTGCCCGAAGTAAAGCTCGGTTTGCTTCCTGGTGCAGGCGGCACGCAGCGGGTTCCGCGTATCGCAGGCGTAAAAGTTGCGCTAGATATGATTGCCTCGGGTAACCCGATTGCAGCAGAGAAAGCGAAGGCTCTCAATTTGATCGATGAGGTAGTTGCGGGCGATGACGTGCAGGCTGGCGTGATTGCTTACGCAAAAGAGCTTGTTGCATCCGGTGCGCCGCTTAAGCGCATCCGCGATATAACAATCGATCCTGCGACTGTTGAGCCAGGTTTCTTCGAGGCTGCACGCAAGCAGCTTGCTGCGAGAGCGCGCGGGCAGATCGCCCCAGATCGTATCGTTTCTTGCATCGAAGCGGCGGTAGGTCAATCGATGGACGCAGGCCTGGACCGTGAGCGAGAACTCTTTATGGAATTAGTGACCTCGCCCGAATCTGCCGCAATGCGCCATATTTTCTTTGCCGAGCGTCAGGCTGCAAAAATCAAAGATCTGCCACGAGACACGCCTTTGCGTGAGGTAAAGAAAGTCGCAGTCATTGGCGGCGGCACCATGGGTGGCGGCATCGCCATGTGTTTCGCGAACGTTGGTATTCAGGTTGTCATGGTCGAGATTAATGACGAGGCGCTCGCACGAGGTCTCGGCATTATCGAGAAAAACTACGCAATCACAATGAAGAAAGGCAAGCTCACCGAGGCACAGGTCGCTCAGTGTATGGGTGCAATAAGCGGCACAACAGACTATGCCGACCTTGCCGACGTAGACATGATTATCGAGGCGGTATTCGAAAATCTTGAGCTCAAGAAAGAAATTTTCGCCAAGCTCGATGCTGTTTGTAAGCCCGGCGCAATTCTTGCGAGCAACACCTCTTACCAAGATATCGATGCTATTGCAGCCGCGACTAAGCGCCCGCAAGACGTCCTCGGTATGCACTTTTTCAGTCCGGCCAATGTGATGAAACTGCTCGAGGTTGTGCGCGGCGAGAAGACCGCAGACGATGCCCTTGCCACTGCCATGGCGATTGGTAAGAAAATCGGTAAGGTGTGTGCGCTGTCGCGGGTCTGCTACGGCTTTATAGGCAACCGCATGCTGGGAGGCTATGGCCGCGAGTCGCAGATGTTACTGCTCGATGGCTGCACACCGGCAAAGGTTGACGCTGCGCTCGAAGGGTTTGGCATGGCAATGGGGCCACTCGCGATGGGCGACCTCGCCGGACTCGACGTTGGCTACAAAGCGCGCGAAGGCCGCACAGATCTGCCCAACGATCCTAAGCTCTACCGAATGGGCACTGTCTTGGTCGAGATGGATCGTTTCGGACAAAAGACTGGCTCAGGATTCTATAAATACGATCCCGCGACACGTGCTCGCATGAACGATCCTGAGATCGAAGCGCTGATCAAATCAGAAGCGGCTGCCTTGGGTGTTGAGCAGCGAGAGGTAAGCGACCAGGAAATACTGGAACGCTGTCTGTATCCGCTGATTAACGAAGGCGCGCTTATCCTCGAAGAGGGCATTGCGCAGCGGCCAAGCGATATCGATGTTGTGTATGTGTTCGGCTATGCTTTCCCAGCGCCCAAAGGCGGCCCAATGCACTATGCCGATCATGTGGGTCTTAAAAACGTCTACGACAAGATTTGTGAATTCCGCGATCGCTACGGCGAAGAGTATTGGAAGCCGGCGCCTCTGCTCGAAAAATTGGCGAAAGAAGGCAAGACGTTCGCGCAGTGGGGAGCCGAGCAGGAGTAATCTCTGCGCTGAATCTTAACGGCGGTGCGGCGCTTGAATTCGCCGCTCCGCCCCTCTTTTCGAGACAGGCCAGGAGGTCATCATGCTCTCATTTGAAACCACTACACCGGGCGGTCCTCTCGCCCCCGTCGAATCTGAAATCCCGCAGCCGCAAGGGTCCGAAGTGATCGTTAAGATGCTCGCCTGTGGCGTGTGTCATTCCGATATACACATGCACGACGGAGTCTTCGATCTAGGTCACGGGAAGCAGCTCGAAGTTGGGCGTCCAGGTATGGTCTTGGGTCACGAAATATTCGGTGAAGTCGTTGCCGTCGGGCCAGAATCTGAAGGCGCTGCAATTGGTGATCGCCGAGTAGTTTATCCCTGGATAGGCTGCGGCGAATGTGCCTCGTGTTTGCGCGGCGACGAAAACCTTTGTACACCGGGTCGCGCGTTAGGCATCGCTGCCAAAGGCGGCTTTGCCGAATACGTGTCGGTGCCTCACTCGCGCTATCTCTTCGACAAGGGGGAGGTAAGCGACAGCCTCGCGGCGACTTATGCCTGCTCCGGTCTCACGGCCTACAGTGCGCTTAACAAGCTAGGCGAAGTAGGCAAGGGCGATGAAGTAGTCATCATAGGCGCAGGCGGCGTTGGCATGATGGCGATACAGATCGCGCTCTCAAAAGGGTTGGACCCTATTGTTGTCGACATCGACGAAGCTAAACTCGCGTCAGCCAAAGAGTTGGGTGTTACGCGTACGTTCAATTCGGGCGATCCACAATCGGGCAAAGAGATTCGTAAGTCGACCGGCGGCGCCTACGCGGTGCTCGATTTCGTTGGCGCCGAAGCCTCGGTTAATTATGGACTTGGCTGCCTTCGTAAAGGCGGCATGATTATCATTATTGGCTTGTACGGCGGATCACTGAATATTCCCATTCCTTTCTTGCCAATGAATGCGCGCATTATTCAGGGTAGTTATGTTGGCACGCTCAAAGACATGGGCGAGCTGATGGAGTTGGTGCGAGCGGGGAAAATCGATCCGATCGAAATTCATGAGCGCCCATTGGCCGAAGCCGAGGCGGCGCTTGCCGACCTCAAAGCGGGCAAGGTGCGCGGTCGTCAGGTGTTAGTCAATAACTAGCAGAAAGAACACAGTAGAGGAGTAAAAAGGTGCAAGCGATTGCTCACTTAGAGGATTTCAGACAAGAAACACGCGCGTGGCTCGAGGCTAACTGTCCAGCGTCTATGCGCACGCCTATGGTCGACGCTGAGGTGGTTTGGGGTGGTCGTAATCCGACTTTCGTCAACCCAGAAAGTAAACTGTGGCTCGAGCGAATGGCAAAAAAGGGGTGGACGACACCAACTTGGCCGGCCGAATACGGTGGCGGCGGCTTGAGCAAAGACGAGTCGATGGTCCTCGCTCAAGAAATGTCGCGAATAAATGCGCGTCCGCCGCTTAATAGCTTCGGTATTAGTATGCTCGGTCCAGTTCTCCTTGAGTCTGGCACCCATGAACAGAAGAGTGAGCATATTCCTAAAATCGTCCGCGGTGAGATACGCTGGTGTCAGGGATATTCTGAGCCCGGTTCAGGGTCTGATCTCGCGAGCTTAAATACTAAGGCAATTCTCGACGGCGATGACTATGTGATTAATGGCTCTAAAGTATGGACCTCGTATGCCGACAAAGCAGACTGGATTTTTTGCCTAGTACGCACCGATAGCGACGTGCCAAAGCATGCAGGCATCAGCTTTATCCTCTTCGATATGGACACGCCGGGCGTAACGACCAAGCCTATTCAGCTCATTAGCGGTATGTCGCCTTTTTGTGAAACCTTCTTCGACGATGCGCGCGCGAAAGCTGCCAACCTTGTCGGCGGTCTTAACAACGGCTGGGCAATCGCTAAGCGTCTTTTGCAGCACGAACGCACGATGATTTCGGGCTTCGGATTAGCGGGTAGTCAGGGCGATCGTGGCGGAACCACGTCGACTATGGACAGCGTCGAACGCGCAGCGATGCACTACCGCGGGGATACCGACAAGATCTCCGATCCGGGTCTTCGCGACGAGATTGCGAAGTTCAAAATTGATAGCGCAGCCTTCGCGCTGACCTCGCAGCGCTCGACCGAAGAATCAAAGCAGGGTCAAGGCCCAAATGCGACATCGTCGATGCTCAAAAACTACGGCTGTGAGCTCAATAAGCGCCGATACGAGTTACTCCTTTCATCCCTCGGTAGCCAAGCGCTAGGCTGGGAAGGGGAGGGTTTCGAGTCAGACGAGATCGCCGTGACGCGCGAGTGGCTGCGGTCGAAAGCGAACTCGATCGAAGGCGGCACCTCTGAGGTTCAGCTCAACGTGATCGCGAAGCGTGTTCTTGGCCTGCCAGACATGCTTAGTCTGGTGCAGAAATAGTTTGTTAACTCGGTGGCAATAATCGCCGAGCGAGAGAGAGAATTATGAGTTTAGTATTAAGCGAAGATCAGCAGTTATTGAAAGACTCGGCGAAGGCCTTCGTCGACCAGAACGCGCCAGTGTCGGTGCTGCGTGGTCTGCGCGACAGTAAAGACGCGCAAGGCTACGACCAAAACCTCTGGCGACAGATGCTCGAATTGGGCTGGGCCGGCATGGCGATTCCCGAAGCCTACGGCGGATTTGAATTCGGCTACGGCGGCCTCGGCGTAGTGCTCGAAGAGTCGGGACGCACGCTTGTGAGCTCGCCATTAATCGCTACCGTCCTTCTCGGCGCGTCGGCGATCAACGAGCTTGGTTCGGACGCGCAGAAAAGCGAGTTTTTACCCCAGGTCGTCAGTGGCGAATTGTTGCTCGCGCTGGCGATAGACGAGAAACCGCATCATCGTCCGTGCCAAATCGAAACCTCTGCCGTTAAATCTGGTGAGGGCTATGTTCTCAACGGATGTAAAACTTTTGTGCTCGATGGCCATCTAGCAAACAAGCTTGTCGTTGTTGTTCGAACCTCAGGGGCAATCGACGACGAGGCAGGGTTAAGCGTATTTTTGGTCGATGCCGCTGCAGAAGGCGTGTCGATAAATCGCAGTTGGATGGTCGACAGCCGTAATTCGTCGATGCTAAGCCTCAATAACGTTAAGGTAGGAGCCGACGCGCTTTTGGGCGCTGAAGGCGATGCCTATACTAGCCTAACTCGCGTTCTAGATATCGGCCGCATCGGCGTTGCTGCCGAGATGCTCGGTAGCATGCAGCAAGCGTTCGAAATAACCCTAGACTATTTAAAACAGCGCGAACAATTTGGCGTACTCATCGGTTCTTTTCAGGGTCTGCAACACCGCGCAGCCGAAATGTATTCCGAGATCGAGCTGTGTAGGTCTGCAGTCCGCGCTGCACTGGCTGCGCTCGACGATGCCGACAAAACTGATGCTGATATCGCGGAATTTGCCAGTATTGCCAAGGCTAAACTTAGCGAAGTGGCAACGCTTGTGAGCAACGAAGCGGTGCAGATGCATGGCGGCATTGGCATGACTGACGAATACGACATCGGTTTTTATATGAAGCGTGCGCGTGTTGCCGCCGCTTTCTTGGGCGATGCGCTTTTCCATCGTGAGCGTTACGCAAGCCTCAATGGGTTCTAAAAAAGGGATGGCACCATGACAATGGACGAATCGGTTAACGTATTCGATGAGCCGCTCGAACCTTGCGGGACGGATCCGGTAACGGGATTTTTCCGTGACGGCTGCTGTAACACCAATGAAGATGATCATGGCTGCCACACGGTCTGTGTGGCGGTGACCGACGAGTTTCTTAGCTACACGCGTTCCAAGGGCAATGATCTGAGTACGCCGGTTCCGGCCTTTGGTTTTCCGGGGCTTAAACAGGGAGACTCTTGGTGTCTGTGCGCGTCACGCTGGCTTGAGGCGCATGATGAGGGTAAAGCCCCGCGTGTTTTTCTTCGGCGCACACATAAAAAGACGCTAGAGACTGTGGCTATGGACATCCTACGAAACTATGCAGTCGACCTAAGTTAGTGGGAAAGCTCATTTCGCTACCGCGTTTTACCGCGTAGCAAAAACGGATTCTAGTTGCGATGCTGAAGAGTAAAACCTCAAGAATTCGCGGTTTCTCATTGCTCTGTAAGCGCTGCATGATGTTCATCGTTGCTCTCTCTGTAATCGTAAGCTGCTCTGTTGGTCAGCAGGTCAGGCCCCTTGATGATTCCGCGAGACTTGCTAGCGGATTCGAAGGCGGCGTTTTTTTACTCGATGGAGAATCGGGTGAATTTTTCGCCACAAGTGAGCAATGGCTTGTCCGCGCTGCTATTCCTGCGTCGACTTTCAAAGTGTTTAGTTCGCTTGCCGCGCTGGAGTCGGGGGTCGTTGCCTCGACAGATCAAGTCATTCGCTTGCCGAAATACAGCAGTACGCGTGAGGAAATCAACCGCGACCTCGATTTTGCCAGTGCGTTCGCGCTATCGGCACTCCCTCACTATCAGCATTTGGTGCGCGACATTGGCGCTACCAGAATGCAGTCCTATCTCGACAACGCCGACTACGGCAACCGATCGATAGGCGGCGGAGTCGATCAGTTTTGGATTGCGGGTGACCTGCGGATAACACCCCGCCAACAGCTCGAATTCCTCCGCCGCCTCCATGGCTCTGAGCTGCCTTTTCGGGATACCGTCATGGCGCAGGTTAGACAGATCATGCAGCGCACTGAGCGTGGAGGAAACGTATTTGGTAAGACTGGCTGGGCTACCTCGGCAGAGGGCTTGCATACAGGTTGGTCGATAGGCTGGCTTGCGCGCGACCGAAAAGAGCCGCTCTACTTCGCCACGCTTTTACAAACAACCGAACCCGGCGACAGCTTCCTCGACATTCGCTTACTCTTATCGTTAGAGGCGTTAGACCAAGTCGAATCTCAACACTGAGCCGAGTCGGCTAGTAATATTTAGACTGCCAAGGGCATGACTTCGGGGGTAGACTGAGCGCCTCATACGGAACTGTTTAGGCGCGGGCATCGAAGGCCCGCTTTTCTGGAGATAAAGTAATGAATAACCCATTCAAGGTAAAGAGTGTCTCTACTCTATGGTTAAGCATGGTGCTGCTGTCGAGCGCGGTGGCACAAGTTCCCATTATTCAGCCGGGCGCACCGGGTCAGCCGAGTCGGCAAATAACAATCGAAGAAGCTTCTAACCTTGCGAGCCTAAGCTATACCGATGCTGACGTAAAGTTCATGCAGGGCATGATCATGCATCATTCTCAAGCGCTGCAGATGGCCGAAATGGTCGAAGCGCGCAGCTCTCGCGAAGCGATACAGCTAATGGCCCTGCGTATTTCGCTTTCGCAGGAAGACGAGATAGTGATGATGGAGGAGTGGCTAGAAGTGCGTGATCTTCCCCGCGCTATGCCGATGGCAGACATGCAGGCAATGGCGTCTAATCACGAAATGATGCCGGGCATACTGACTGAGGCCGAGCTCGATGAGCTCGCTGGATTAACTAGTCAAGAATTCGACACGCGCTTTCTCCAATTAATGATCAAACACCATGAAGGCGCAATAACCATGGTCGATCGTCTGCTCGACCAGCCTGGCACGGCCCAGGACTCGGTGCTTTTCGCCTTTACTACGGACGTGACCTCAGACCAAACGAGCGAGATAGAGCGCATGAGCGCGATGCTTGCCGGATTCTCGCCCGACCCGCGAGTAAATCTCAAGCCAGGTTATGACGACGCGGGACAAGCAGCGCTCAATATGCGCTTGCTCGCGGCGCTGCCGAAACCTGATGGCTTTTTCGATCCAGGAAACCCGCAGGGATTGCCCATGAGTCGCACGCGTCCTCAGGTATTGCAATCGTCTCAGGCGGAAGAGGGTGAAAGCGCAGCGGGCAACAGCACTGACGCTGACTCTACGGTCGAAACGCTGACCAATGCGGCTGACGAAGGCGTCGTTCCTGCTGATACTGAGGACGAAACGGCGGAGCCGCGCCCCAGCTTAATGAATTTTGCGAATACCGATTTAGTGTTCGCAGGGGACGTCGTCGTAGCAGGTAATTATCATGGCTTTAACGCCTATGATATTTCCCTGCCGCGCGAGCCTAAGCTGCTGAGCTCGGTCGTGTGTCCGGGCGGTCAAGGAGACGTGTCTGTTATTGGCAACCTGCTTATTATGTCGGTAGAACAAACTCGTGGTCGGTTGGACTGTGGCCTTCAAGGGGTTGCCGAGCCCGAAAGCGAAGAGCGTTTCCGCGGCATACGCATTTTCGACATAAGCGATTTTAGAATGCCAATTCAAGTGGGCGCGGTGCAGACCTGTCGCGGCTCACATACGCACACTGTGGTCACCGACCCCGACGATGCAGGCAATCTCTATATTTACGGCTCAGGCACAAGCTCCGTCCGTCCCGGTGAAGAATTGGACGGCTGCTATGACGAGTCGCCATTCGAGAATCCAGAGTCGGCGCTTTTTCGCATCGATGTCATTCAAATTCCCGTTAACGACCCTGCATCGGCGCGCGTAGTGAATCGGCCGACGGTATTCTCAGACCCTGCGTCGGGCGTTATCGCCGGTCTGTGGGAAGGTGGGGATCATGGCCCTGGCACTCAGACAACTCGCGAGACGAATCAGTGTCACGACATTACTGCCTACCCCGAAGTGGGTTTTGCGGCGGGCGCCTGCTCGGGTAATGGCATCCTGTTGGATATTTCAGATCCTGTGAATCCTAAGCGTGTCGCCGAGGTAATAGATCCCGGTTTCGCCTACTGGCATTCGGCGACTTTTAGTAACGACGGGCGCAAAGTGGTGTTCACGGACGAGTGGGGAGGTGGCTCTCGGCCGCGATGCCGCGCGTCTGATCCGATCACCTGGGGCGCCGATGCCATCTACGACATAGTCGACAACGAAATGCAGTTTCGCAGCTATTTTAAAATGCCTGCCCCGCAAACCGATCAAGAAAACTGCGTCGCCCACAACGGTTCACTCATCCCTGTCCCCGGCCGCGACATCATGGTTCAGGCGTGGTATCAGGGAGGGATTTCGGTTTTCGATTTTAGCGACTCTTCCAACCCACAAGAGATTGCATTCTTCGACCGCGGGCCTGTTGATGCCGAGGAACTCATTCTCGGTGGTTACTGGTCGGCTTATTGGTTCGAAGGGCTGATATACGGCACCGAAATCGCGCGCGGTTTCGATGTGCTCGAGCTCATGCCGAGTGACTATTTGAGCGAGAACGAAATTGCGGCCGCGTCATTGCGAAGCGCTGGCGGCACGTTTAACGCTCAGCGCCAACAGCAACATATATGGCCAGCCGAACCCGTTGTCGCACTCGCATATCTCGATCAGCTGCAGCGCAGCGAGGTGGTTTCGCCGGGTAGGGCAACAGATCTAAGCAGTGCGTTAAGCGACGCACAAGATCGGCTTAATGAGGCCGTGAGAGACGAGCGAGTGGCTGGCAAGCTTAGGTCGTTGGCAGTGACCTTCGATACCGAGGCGAAGTCTCTGCGCGGTAGAACGCGAGATCGTTTCGAAATGCTAAGCGATTCGCTAGAGGCGATTGCCGACAGGCTTTAAAGACTATTCAGGAATTAGAAATATGAGTCTCACTCCTTTTCATATCGCTGTGCAGGTGCGTGACATTGACGAAGCGCGGGAATTTTATGGCCATAAGATGGGCTTGTCTGAAGGTCGGAGCGCTTCTGACTGGATAGATTTTGACATGTTTGGGCATCAGTTTGTTGTCCATCTAAATCGTGAACTTGGCCCTAATGGATCGGTACGCAGCATAGCCAACGCCGTCGATGGTCAGGGTGTGCCTGTTCCACATTGTGGCGTTGTGCTTGCGTTCGATGACTGGGAGCGTTTCGCCGATCAGGCCAGGGGATTCGTAGACGAATTTGTGATCGAGCCGTATATCAGGTTTGCGGGTGAGGTCGGAGAGCAAGGTACTATGTTTTTCTGCGACCCCAGCGGCAATGCGCTCGAATTTAAAGGATTTAAAAATATTACTTCGCAACTCTTTGCGAAGTAATTCACACGGAGAGAGCCCGAATGATAATCGGCATACTAAAAGCGATAATTGAACTCGGGCTGCCATTAGCCTTGCTAAGCTGGCTCATTTTTATGCGCTTGTTTATCAGCGGTGAGCTAGATCGACAGTCGGATCGCAAATGAATAGACCGCGGCGTTAAAAAGATCAAAGCGTCGTTTAAGGGTGAGAAGAAACGGACATTCGCCGAAAAATCCAAGACCGACCTAGTGTTCGAGAAGTGGATGTATTTTGGGAGTGGATTCTACGGATTGGCAGCACTCTGGACATTATTAGTTATTGAGGTCAGTGAGCTAATCGGCTTTGTCTTTAATTTCCCCGGCCTCGATGCGCTTTTCGGCGATGGGTTAATTGCCTTCCTATTCAATTTAGCTATGAACCAACTGAGTAATCTGATCAGTGCGTTTGTGTGGTTCAGCTATTGGGATGGCTCTATGCTCATCTGGGTATTGGTTGCGTACGCAGGTTACCTTGCGGGTATTGAAGCCGTGCGGCGTAACCTACAAATATCGAAAGAAGCGCTCCTCGAACGCGTGAGACGCAAGCCGAGTGACTAGGCTAAGCGGCCACTTTCTGCTCGCTAGACAGCCCGACTTCCTTCGCGAGTAACTCATAAGAACGTATTCGAGCGCGGTGGTCATGCACGATAGTCACGAGCATTATTTCGTCGACACCAAATTCTTTAGAAAGCGATTCGAGTTTTGCCTTCACTTGCGCCGGTGTTCCAACGGCGCGCTTTTCTTGGTTTGAACGGATAAGGGCTAGCTCGCTGGCTGCGTAAGGATAGTCCCGCGCTTCCTCAGGCGTAGGGAAAGGCCCCGGATTGCCCCGCAGCAGACGGATATACCAGAGGTCGCGACTGCTCGCCAGACGCTTCGCTTCTTCCTCAGTATCGGCGCAGACGGCGAACAGTGACAGGCAAGTATGCGGTTTGTCGAGGTTTGGCCCCGGCTTAAAGCGAGCGCGATAAATATCGAAAATATCGGGGCTAATATTCGGATTTATAAAATACGCGAAGTTATAGGGAAGACCTGCAAGTCCTGCAAGCGTTGCACTATCGTCGCTGGAGCCTAGCATCCACATTTCAGGCGGCACCTCGGTTTTTGGAAATGCGCGCGCATTCTCCATGCCAGGCGTGGGAGGGTCGGTGTCGTTTAACAGAGCCTGCAGGTCTGCGATCATGTTGGGGAAATGCTCGGGCCCCACGCGCGACCCATAGCGGATCGCCGCGGCGGTGAACGGGTCTGTGCCCGGTGCGCGCCCAACACCAAGGTCGATACGGTTTGGGTAAAGCGTCTGCAAGAGTTTGAAATTCTCGGCAACTTTATAGGGGCTGTAGTGGGGCAACATGACGCCTCCCGAGCCCAGCCTTATCTGCGTGGTTTCAGCGCCTAAGCGGCCAAGCAATACCTCCGGCGAGCAGCCGGCAAGCGCGCCGGAGGCGTGATGCTCAGACACCCAGTAGCGATGGTAGCCTAGATTGTCGACGTGCCCCGCGAGCTCGATTGTCTCCTGCAAAGCAGCAAAGGGCGTGCTGCCAGCACGAACGGGGGATTGATCGAGAACCGATAATGTCAATGTCATAGCTAGTCTACTATTGCCTGATAGATGCCGTTGCGCAGGGTGACGTGGTCGTCGAGCCCGGTAGCTGGAATAATCTGCGTGAGATAAACGACGACTAGGTCCTCTATCGGATCTACCCAATAGGTTGAATGATACGCGCCGCCCCAGGCGTATTCGCCCTCCGAACCGAGTGTCCCGCGCAAGCCTACGTCTGTCGCTATAGAAAAGCCTAAGCCGAAACCTTGGCCTGGTCGAAACTCAATCGTGCCCAAGTGATCCGTGGTCATGAGTTCGATTGTCTTGCGAGACACCAAGCGATCGCCATTGAGTTCGCCGCCATTTAACGTCATTTGTAAAAACTTAGCGTAGTCGCCTGCTGTTGAAAGCAGGCCGGCGCCTCCTGAGAAACTCTGCCGTGGCCCATCGGCATAGAGCCCTTGGCTCTGCATACCATTGGTTTCAGGAATCGCTTCGATACCCCCTTCCTGTTTGGGACGGTAAACAGTTGCGAGGCGATCGCGTTTGGCCGCGGGCAAATAGAAATGCGTGTCGTTCATCCCTAAAGGCGTGAAAATATTGTTGGCGAAAAAGTCAGCGAGAGTCTCGCCGCTGACGACTTCGACGACCGCACCGAGGATGTCGGTGTTGTAGCCATAGATCCAACTCTCACCCGGATGCGCGTCGAGTGGCAGCGCTGCCATGCGCGCTATTGTTTCTCGGACGGGCTCTTCGCGGTCGGCGAAATACCAGCCCTGCATGTTTGCCCGCTGCCATTCTGCTGCGCTGCGTCCCGTTCCGTAACTCATGCCGCCTGTGTGCGTGAGCAGATGGCGTAAAGTGATTTCATTTCGGGCAGGCTCGAGTATGTAGCCGTCAGAGTCGTCCGAGACTGCGACCTGCATGTTGCGCCATTCGGGCAGGTATTTTGATAGAGGCTGGTTAATATCGAGAAGCCCTCGTTCCTGCAACATCATAATCGCAAGGCTGGTAATAGCTTTTGTTTGCGACGCGATTCGAAAGATAGAATCGGTGTTCATTGCGACGCCCCGAGCGACATCCTGCATGCCATTCGCTTCGTGCGCGACGACCTCGCCGTGACGCAAAACAATATAGACTTGACCGGCGAGGCGACTGTCTTCGTTGTAGCGCTCAAGATTGTTGTCGAGCAGAGCGAGGCGTTCACCCGACATGCCAACGCGCTCTGCCACGATGGGTGAGTCGGCTAGCGCGATAGAGGGAAGGGCAGACGATACGAATGCCGATACGGCACCGAGGACAAAAAGCGCTAACGCGCTTCCATTGTTGCGCAGATGATGTGTATAAGGCATAGCGAGGCTCCTAAGCTGTTATTTTTCTTGCTCTGATTCTCATGCTCGATTATTGACCGCGCGCCGAAACAAATCAATCAAGCTTAGATGCCGATGCCTAGCCTTCTTGACAGGCATAGAACGAGCCTTCATGATTGCTCCATGAATTTTTCCTCGCACAGCAATACTCCCTTCCGCCTTGTCCAAGGTTGGCGCCGCTCAATGGGTCGCCGGTAATTTAGTACTGGCCGCCCGAAGTAGTGGCAGCCGTTTGTGCTCCTGTTCGTCCTTCTGTTCGTTCTTCTGTTCGTTCTAGTAGGTCTTTCATTCCTAGCCACTGCTTCTGCGGTCAATCCGTTTCGTTACTCACGAAGCAAATCGATTGAGCCAACGTGAGCCAACCTGAGTTGATTATGACGATTGCAAAAGACGTCGGGCGCAGGCTTATTGCCAACGCCATCAACACTCTTCTGCCTACTCATTAATTGGTCGCTAAGGCGCAGTTAACGGAGGGAGTTCATTCTGAAACCAAATGGCGAGTCTGAGGCCAGCGAGCCCTAAGCGATCGCTTGCGATACCGATCATCTCGTTGACATAGTCGTCGCTGAGCGATTGGTTTGACAAGCGCTCGGCACCGCTGCTGTCGGCGCTAGCAATCGCGGCGAGGAGAGAATCGTTATAAACCGAGGGAACCAAAAACTCTCGGCTCTCCGCGAGCCAGAGTGTCCAGTCGGACTCGCGACCCGATAAATCTTCGTACGTGGCGGCGTAGAGTAGGCTTCGCGACTGCTTATCGGCACCGCGCATCGCGCGATCCCACACCGAATGCAGATTGCTCTCGCCAACTCGAATCGCGTTGCCGCCGCGGTCGCCGGTAGCGAATAACTCGGCGCTATAAAGTGAACCCGAATGCAGCGGCTGGTGAATATCGCCCATGAGATGAAGCACCCAGCATAGCGCGACGGCGCGCTGCGCCGGCTCCGCATTGTCATCGGCCAGCACGCGAGTATTGTAATCCAGCGCGGTAACAACATTGTCGGCATCGCGCTCGGACCTGATTGCGGCCTTGGCTACGCCTTGGAGCTCTGGCGCAGGCGGGCGGTTAACATAAACATTGCCTTGTACGTTGGCGCTATCTCGCAGCCAAGCGCCGTCGATGTAGTGCCAACTGGGTCGGCTGTATTTTTCGCGTTCGCTGTCATTAAATCCGCGTGCGATGTCTGGCCAGTAGGCAGCTTGTCCTAGCAGCCAGCCAAGCTGACGCTCGGGAGGCGAGTCAATAATGTCGGCGGGTATTTGACTAACGAAGTCTTGCTGATAGCGAGGGTGCTGCTGTAAGAGAATGAGTAGTTCGCGCTGTGTGTCAAAGTCTAAGTAACGCAGCGCGACGTTCGCCGAAAGCCTATGTCCTGTTTCGTCCCAAGCCTTAGCTGCGCCGGGTAGTAAAATTTGCATGATTCCAAGGCAAACCACCAACGCGCGCGCAGAGGGCAAACAGAGCGATACGAGGGACAGCGCGGAGCACAAGTAGCTGGGAAAGTGGAAAAAATGAGCGGGGCGGGTCATGCGAATGTTCTCTGCTTTGGTTGGTTATACTTCGAGCCACTCTGCACGCACTTCATGCGCTTGAAGCAGACTCTGGGGTGAGCCTTCGTAGACGATTTTACCATGCCCCATGACATAAAGGCGGCTAGAGATTTTGAGGGCGATCGACAGTTTCTGCTCGACCAGCAAAATCGATACGCCCCGACTCGCAATCTCTTGCAGCAGTTCGCCTATTTGTTCGACCACTTTGGGAGCTAAGCCCTCGGTCGGCTCGTCGATCATAATTAGCTCGGGGTCACCCATCAGGGTGCGGCACATACACAGCATTTGCTGTTCACCGCCACTCAACACCCCGCCTAGCACATCGGCGCGTTCCGCGAGGTTGGGAAACATCTTAAACATTTCGTCGATAGTCCAGCGACCACTTTCTGCCTTGCCCTTGAGTCCGAGCGTGAGGTTTTGGCGCACGGTGAGTGTTGGAAAAATATCGCGGCTTTCGGGCACATAGCCGAGGCCTCGGTGCGCTATTTCAAAACTCTTTAGTCCAGCGATTTCCTCGCCTTTAAACTGAATAGATCCCCGAGGGTCGACTTCGCCCATGATGGTCTTTACGGTGGTCGAACGCCCGACGCCGTTGCGGCCAAGCAGGCTGACGATCTCGCCGGCGCTTACATGAAAATTGACGCCTTGCAGGATATGGCTTTTATCGTAGTAGGCGTGCAGGTCAGTCACCTTAAGCATCGCTTGGTACCTCCCCTAAATAAGCTTCTTGCACGCGCGCATTGCTGCGAATATTTTCGGGCGTGTCGGTGGCGATAATCTCGCCGTAAACCAAGACACTGATACGGTCTGCAATATCGAAAACAATATTCATGTCGTGTTCGACCATGATGAGTGTTTTACCTTCGGTGATGCGTCGAATAAGCGCAACGGCGTTCTCCGCTTCGCTGTTACTCATGCCAGCAACGGGTTCGTCGAGCATGATTAGTTCGGCACCGCTCGCCACAGCTATGCCAAGTTCCAGAGCGCGCTGTTGGGCATAGGCAAGCTCTCCAGAAGGGAGAGACGCTTTGTCTGAGAGTCCAATTTGCTCGAGTACATCATTAGCCTTGGTATTTAATTCAGTCTGCCTGCCGAGCAAGCGCCAAAACGAGTAACGATAACCCTCTGACCAGAGCAGCGCGCAGCGGACATTTTCGAACACAGTCATACGGTGAAAAATGTTAGTAACTTGAAAGCTGCGAGCGAGTCCTCGACGAGCAATGTTGTAGGGAGGCAGGTTTTGGATCGCTTTGCCCTTAAAGCTGATAGCGCCTGAGCTGACGTTGTAATGTCCCGAGATGAGGTGGAAAAGCGTCGACTTACCCGCACCATTAGGCCCTATAATCGCATGTTTCTCGCCTGCCTCGATATTGAGCGAGACGTTGCGGATAATCTCAGTCGCCCCGAAGCTTTTGAGCACTGAGTCTAATGTCAGGAGGCTCATGACGGGTCTCCCTTCCGTGTTTTAGAATGAGCAATGTGGTTTTCGTTAGCGTGGTCCCACGCACTGGTTAAACGTGAGTGTGTCAGTTTCACGCCTACAGCGCCCAGCGCAGCAAGTACCAGGAGCAGAGACCAGCTAAAAGCTGAGTCGTTAGTGAGATCCATGCCAAAAAAGCGAATGAGTTCGTCCGCGTGGCTGAGTTCAATCATACCAACGAAGGCGATAAAAAAGATTGTGGCTGGTATCGCAGTAATCAAATACGGGATCACGAGAGAGCCCAGCCTGCCGTTCGTCCACACAGCATGATGCATCATGATGAAGCCGGCGAAGCCTTTAGGAAGAAACATAACGGTAAGCAGGAAAAGTATGCCGAGATAGAGCATCCACATCTCTGAATAATTACTGAGTAGCGAATTCATAAGTGTAAGGACTGTCTCTTATACACATCTGACGCTGCCGACGAAGAGGATAGTGTAGA
>OJFP01000146.1_pt1 | contig 55520 bp, 50 predicted proteins | sample 1594141 | NCBI WGS metagenome assembly OJFP01 (sample SAMN05416843, study PRJEB24817) | seawater metagenome | isolation source: Sea water | place: Canada:Atlantic | collected 2013-07 | reverse complement strand
CCTCTTCGTCGGCAGCGTCAGATGTGTATAAGAGACAGGCTTTACGGTTTTCCGCGATCAACAATTTACCGCCCACCAAACATCCGATGCCGTTAAACGCATTAAGGACGTTAATATGTTGCGCACTCATCAATTTGCAGAAGACGCGGGCCCACTGTCACACCCTATTCGTCCAGACTCTTTTGTAGAAATAAATAACTTTTACACCCTAACCATTTACGAAAAAGGTGCCGAAGTCGTTCGCATGTTACATACCTTATTAGGCGAAACGGGCTTTAGAAAAGGCTGCGATCTCTACTTTGAACGACACGACGGCCAGGCCGTTACCACTGAGGATTTTGTCAGCGCACTAGAAGATGCTAATGGTGCAAACTTTACCCAGTTCAAACGCTGGTACAGTCAAGCAGGCACCCCCGTTGTTAACGTGAGTACGCGTTATAACGCAAACGAACAAAGCTACACGCTCAGCTTCAAACAACATTGTCCGACCTCACCTAAACAACCTAACAAGCAAGCGTTTCACATCCCCATCAGCATTGGCCTTATTGACCCGACAGGGCAAGAAATTTTGCTTGATAACGAACAAACATCAACGGTATTTGAACTGACCGAAACAGAGCAAAGCCTAACCTTCAATAACATCCCAACAGAACCTATTCCATCCATCTTGCGAGGATTTTCCGCGCCAGTAAAACTTCAGCAAACCTTGTCGCTTGAACAAAATATTCATTTATTCAAACATGACAGCGACCCATTTAATCGCTGGGAAGCAGGGCAAAACTGCTTAACCACCCTTATTTTTAATGCCGTTAACGCCATCCAAAAAAAGCAAGTAATTCCGGCCGTACCCAATATACTCATCGATGCATATCGCGCTATTTTACAAACCCCACTAACAGACTTGGCGTATCAATCACTATTACTCAGCTTGCCTGCCAAAGCCTATCTTGCTGAACAAATGAACACGATCGATATTGATGCATTGTACCAAGCGCATCGAGCTATCAAAAAAGCACTGTCAATAAGCCTCAGCGATTTATGGCTTAGTAACTACCATGCCAATCACCACATTAATGCAGGCATCAGCGCTAACGATATTGCCCAACGTAGCTTTAAGAGTTTATGCTTAGATTTTCTAATGGCTAGCGACACGGATAACTTAAACCACCTTGCCATAGATCAATTTAATAACACAAAAAATATGACCGACCAAATGGCGGCGCTCACTCAGCTAAGCCACCTAGATAACGATCTAAGCACCCCCTTTCTAACTCGTTTTTACCAGCAATGGAAAGGTGAGGACTTGGTCATCGATAAGTGGTTTACTTTGCAAGCGTGTTCAGAAAAAAGCAATGCCCTCAATGACGTTAAAAGACTAACCCAACACCCAGACTTTGACATTAAAACACCTAACCGTGTGCGTAGCCTTATTGGTGCATTCGCTTCTGCCAACCCTCTACACTTTAATGCTGCCGATGGTTCAGGCTACGCCTTTATTGCCGATAACATCATTAAGCTGGATGCCATCAACCCACAAATTGCTGCTCGACTCGCCAATTCATTAAGTCGTTGGAAAAAATTTGACCATAACCGCCAACAACTCATTAAAGCTGAATTAGCTCGCATTCAGGCTCACCATCCCTTATCTAACGATGTGTTGGAAATTGTAACGCGTAGCTTGGAAGCCTAATGAGTGCAAACCTAATTGACCCATCTCTATCTAATGAGCCGGCAGTATAGTTAGCGCCCGATTAATAAACCACTTTAAGTGGTGCGCTTAGGCTAACTATCGGACTCTAAGTATAAATACGCCTATCTTAGTATTTTCGTCAAACGACATTGACCCATAACGTAATGCCAGAAGACAATAAAATTAAAATTCAATATTACCAAAGTCCAGTTGGTGAATTATTGATTGGCTCATTTAAAAATCAACTTTGTTTATGCGATTGGCGGCATCGACAAGCGCGACTAACCATTGATAAGCGCATTCAAAGTGCTTTAAAGACAACTTATCTAGAAGCAAACTCAACTGTCATCAATGCGACAATTGAACAACTGAATAGCTATTTTCGCCAACAACGTAAGCAATTTGATCTACCCTTGTTAATGCTTGGCACCCATTTTCAACAACAGGTTTGGCAAGCGCTACAAACCATTCCCTATGGCACAAGCATGTCTTATCAAGCACTAGCCAATAGTATTGATAACAAAAAAGCTGTTCGCGCTGTTGCTAACGCCAACGCCGCCAATGCCATCAGCATTATCATTCCCTGCCATCGAGTTATTGCTAGCAACGGTAAGCTGACCGGTTATGCTGGCGGATTAAATACAAAAAAACAATTATTGCTATTAGAACAAGGTCAAACAAACAATAACTAATATCTCGATAATGCTGCCACTCACTGTAAAATAGCCATTTCTAACCGACCCATGACATTAGGATAACCTTGTGACCAATAACGATATTTTACGCCGCCTTCGCTACACCTTTGATTTTAATGATTCAAAGATGATCGATATTTTTAAATTGGCAGACTATAGCGTAACCCGCGAACAGATCAGCAATTGGTTAAAAAAAGATGACGATGAAGCTTATGCTAGTTGTGGTGACATCCCATTTTCAATCTTCTTAAACGGCTTAATCATCGAAAGACGCGGGAAACAAGATAGGCCCATACCCGAACCCGATGCGAAACTAACCAATAATATTATTTTACGAAAACTTAAAATTGCATTCGATATGAAAAATGAAGACGTCCTAACGTTTTTATCAACAAATGGTTTATCTATTAGCAAACATGAACTGAGTGCTTTTTTTCGCCGCACAGACCATAAGCATTATCGCGCTTGCAAAGACCAAGTGCTCCGAAACTTTTTACAAGGCTTACAAAACCAATATCGCCCTACGGTCAGTTAAAGAAAGTACGCAACGCCACTAACCTTGGCGAGTAGCATTTAAACGGCCTGCGAAAGCGTACAGCATAGCAGCCGTTGCACCCCATATCTGAAAACCATTATGCATGAGCTCCCAGTACGCGCGTTTTTCGCCTTGCCATAGAATTTCCCGTTTTTGATAACGTGATTGGTCCGCCAAAATTGATAACGGCACTTCAAAAACATCCGCGACCTCGAACTCATCTATATCGAGCGTAAAAGAGGGTTGTACAAACCCAACAACGGGAACGACATTAAAATCCGTTACCGTTAAAAATGGCTCGATAACACCAATAATTTCGATTAGTTCTGGCTGAATGCCTACCTCTTCTTCCGTTTCACGCAGTGCTGTATGCAGGGGCGAAACATCAACTGCATCTGCGCGCCCACCTGGAAAGCTCACTTGACCAGCATGATGGTTCAAATGATCTGTGCGTTTGGTTAACAATACTTGCCATTCATCCCGCTCAACTAACGGAATAAGAACAGCCGCATTACGTAAACCATCTTCGCGCTTTTGGTGTGACCAACATTCAAGGCTTGCAGCGGGTTCTAGGCATTGAATAATGTGTTCACGTTTCATAACAAGCCTACATATGGCAAATTATCAAAGTGAAGGTTTGTTGATATCGGCAGATCTAAATTTAAATAAACCTGCCTTTCTATCTTCGAAATAAAACTCCAGCGACATCCGCATTGTTTCGAAAGCCAATTCATCCCAAGGGATTTCATGCTCTGCAAACAAACGAACTTCTAAGCTTTCAACACCACTGGAGAATTCAGGTTTTAATAAGGCCGAGCGATACATCACATAAACTTGGTCAATATGTGGCAAATTAAAAACCGCATATAGTTCCTGCACTTGAACACTCGCCTCTGCTTCTTCTAATGTTTCTCGTATTGCAGCTTGCTCGGTGGTTTCACCTAACTCCATAAAACCAGCTGGTAAAGTCCAAAAACCTTTTCTAGGATTAATTGCACGCTTACACAACAAAACCTTATCACCCCAAACGGGGATACAACCGGCAATAATTCGTGGATTTTGGTAATGGACCAAGTCACAAGAGTCGCAAACATCCCGCACTTGATTATCACCGGCTGGCGTTTTTGATTCCGTTTTATTGCCACATTGAGGGCAATATTTCATGATCGGTCTAGGCAAGCATTTCGCCTATTAATTCATCTTCTAACTCAATTCGGTTCGCCAAGTGCTCACCCACTGATGATAAGTCAGCAGCCAAACTATTTAAAATCATCGCCGGCGTTAGTGTCTGATATTTATCATTGAAGTCTAAAACCGCTTCCGTTGCTTTAGAAATATTCGGATAAATACGTTCAGCTGCTGCCATCACAGACTTTCGCCTTTCATTGCCGTCTAAAATCCGCTGGTAAACGCCAAAGTGCCCCAACGAAATATAATCAACAGATAACTGACAGAAATCTTGCAATAACTCTTCTATCGACTTTTGCCCCTTCTGCTCTTCAATTCCTGACACCGCACAATAGGTAGACCATACTTGCTTACGCTCTTCCAATAACTCGCTTATTAAGCTGCTTGTTTGGCTTCGCTCTTTTATTTGAACGACATTTTCATTCGACATATCCCAATCCATCGTAAATTATTATGATAGACACTCTATGCCATTGGCGGCTTTTCGACAATATATAATTAGGCTATTTCTTCATATCCGACTGGCCTAACCCTACGTGCTGACTGGATCTCCTAAGGCGAGCGTTTTACCTGAGTACTCCTGTTCAATATTAGTATTAACGCTGAGCCTATACCAATGATCAAAGCACGCGGTATCCAACCAGCTGGGTTTTGTTTGTTCACGCATCTTGATAAATATTTCGTAAAAATGATCATACGATTCACCAGACCTTGGATGCTTCATTGGCACCGCGCAACGAGCACAGGGGTTAGATGGTTTTATCGCAACATTGCCTATTTGAATATTTTTATGCGTCTGCTTGTCTCGAAAAACCTGATCTTCCCAAAAAGCAGGTGTCGGTGACACTTCTAAATTGACCCTAAACCTTGCGCGAACATCATCCAGCGAAAGGTTGGGATACCATGAGGCCACAGCTTCTAATGATGATTGTGAAACTAATGTAGGGCCTGAGGCATTTAAATCATCTGGAAAACCCTGTCGCTTATCTTCTTGTAGAAAAACAGGTTTTCCAAGCATTTCGCTGAAGAAAGCTGACAGGCCTCGGGTATCGGCTAATTCAAACACGGGGTCGATACCACCGTTATTAATAAAGCTGACCGTTTCTGATGCTAAATCATAAACCGGATTGAGAAGAAATATACGTCGATTATTTTTACCATTGATCATCCCCCCGCGGCTATCCACCAAACCCCAGCGGCGATCATTATATAGTGCCCCACCATCGGTTACGGTAACACGGTTTAATTGAACACCCGGTAACGCCTTAATCGGATAAATAAAAATCTTACTTAGCTGTATCATTACCACCTCATCATCGCTAGCTGTTCTTCCAACATACACTCAATATTTTGTTTTTAGAAGCCGACAGGTTTATCGACACAGCCAACAACTCAAGAAGGTGCTGAAATAGTTCGTATATTTATATATGCTTTTACTCAATATCCAATCATATCAACAACTATTGAGACCTTACCCCAAGAAAAAAGGTTCGCGCAATAATCTTTATTTTTAGTTAACCTTAACACTATGAATATAAATTTCCTTCCTAGCCTATCAAGCATATCAGCGCTCGATTGGAACGCTTTATTTGATACTGACTACCCGTTTATTCAGCATAGTTTTTTATCTGCTCTCGAAGAAAGCGGTTGTACACAAGCTTCTACGGGCTGGGAGCCTCAACATATTATTGTGCGCGATGATCATGAAATCATCGCTGCGATGCCGTGTTACCTAAAAACACACTCGTACGGCGAATACGTTTTTGATTGGGCTTGGGCAAACGCCTATCAACAACACCAACTAGCGTATTACCCTAAATTGCTATCAGCCATCCCATTTACACCATCAACAGGGCCTCGTTTAGCATTTCATCACAGCATACAGTCCAAACAAGAACAACTCTGTATTATAAAAAGCGTTAAACAATTCATACTCGATACCTATAGCACTGCGGGCTTATCAAGTTGGCATGTTCTTTTTCCTGAGTCTGAGCTTTCTTCAATGCTTGAAGCGTCTCAATGCAAACAACGCGTTGGCATTCAATACCATTGGTTTAATAATAGCTACACATCCTTCGACGACTTCCTAAGTACATTCAAATCACGCAAGCGTAAAACGTTACGTAAAGAACGACTATCGATTACCGAGCAAGATATTACAATGACCACTGTTATTGGTACTGATATTAGCGAGAAGCTTATGACCGAGTTTTATCGTTTTTATCACCTCACTTACTTAAAACGTAGTGGTCAGCACGGCTATTTAAATTTGGCATTTTTTACCTTACTACTGTCAAACATGCCAAAAAGCTTAGTGATGTTTTGTGCTCAAAAAGACGATAAGCTTATTGGTGCTGCACTGTGTTTTAGAGACGATCAAACGCTATATGGCCGATATTGGGGTTGTGAACAAGAATATGAGTTTTTGCATTTCGAAGCCTGTTACTATCAAGGCATTGAGTACTGTATCAACAATAAACTCAAGCGCTTCGACCCCGGCGCTCAAGGAGAGCATAAAATTTCACGTGGTTTCAGACCCGTCAAGACCTTGTCTAATCACATGATATTACATAATGAATTTCGCCACGCCATTGAGCACTTTATTGATGAAGAAAAAAATCAAGTTAACTCACATCTACAGCACCTAACAACATTACTACCCTTTAAATTGGAGTCGCCATGAATAGAACAATCAATAGCATCATCGACGAAATTCGTGCTCTCGAAAAAGAACTCGAGGCGCTCATTGCAACTCAACAAACTGATTTTATGTACAAATTTGAAGGCACAAAAATAGAATTCGAGAAAGCTATTTTAGCCAAACAAAAAGCACTCAAAATGGGGCTTATACAATGGCTAAGCCGCAGTAGTTTACGCTCTATTGCCTCCATTCCTTTTATTTACGGCATGATCGTTCCTTTGAGTTTCATGCACCTCACCATTGAGCTTTATCAAGCTATTTGCTTCCCTTTATACAAAATCCCTAAAGTTAAACGGGGTGATTATTTTATGGCCGATAGGCAACAACTACCTTATTTAAATATTCTTGAAAAATTTAACTGTGCCTATTGCAGTTATGGCAATGCTGTTATTGCCTACACAAGAGAAATAATTGGCCGAACTGAGCTCTATTGGTGCCCCATTAAGCATGCTAAAAAGACCTTAGGCACCCACAAACATTATCAACAGTTTATGAACTTTGGAGAGTATGAAAACTATCACAAGAAAGCTATAAAGCTTCGCTCTGAGCTCTCAAATCTAGACAATAAAAATACTTAATCTAATTTAAAATCAGGCATATCGCTATCTAAAAACCATTGTTTCAACTCCTCATCAAACCACCAAACTTGAGTATGTTTAATTTGATAAACCCGACCAGTTTCATTTTGAATATAACCAAATAAGGCTTGAGCCACGATAGTGCCATCTTCTATATTCGGCGCTGAACCTATCAAATCATAGGACGTTACTGTAATCTTGCTCAACCCATCAATAGGCGCTAGTTGACGCGCTGGATTTCTATAGCGGATAACACTCGCCGCCGTTTCATACGATTTCCAACGTAACGCCTTCATAAACAACTTTTGTTTAGCCTCTAAGTGCTCTAGTTTTTTTTGCTCTGTAACATGCGCACACGCCGACAACATCATGACCAAAACAATACCCAACCACTTAATTCTTTTCATTTTTCACCTGTGCATTCACGCTAAAATCCTAGTCTAGTATGCCTAACTAATCATATCCATTAATGTTTAGCTCTATATGAAAAAAAACAGCTTTCTCCCCTGTATTAAAGATTGCTAATATTTAATTTGAGCATACCTATTGATCAACGTACAATAAGCCCATTGCCAACCAACAAGCCATATTACGGAGACCCTCTTGAGTAAGAAAATAATTTTACTAGCCATTTTTGTTTTGTTGTTATTTGGCGGCTTATTTGGCTCTAAGTTCTTACAAATCAATAAAGCTCAATCATCCCGCAAAGCACCACCGCCACCAGTGGTGACAACCGTCGACGTTATCGAAGAGCAGTGGGAAAACACCTTATCGTCTGTTGGCACCATTAACCCTATATTAGGCATTACCCTAAGTAACGAAATAGCCGGTATCATCTCCGCTCTCCACGTAGACTCTGGTGCACTTGTTAACAAAGGCGACTTGATTCTTGAACTTGATACCTCAACAGATAGAGCTAACCTCGATGGCTTGATAGCAGCTGAAAAGCTAGCTCTGATAAAATTTAAACGGCAAGCCACATTATTAAAAAATAAAGCGACCTCTCGCTCTAGCCATGATGAAGCTCGTGCCGAACTGGATATCGCAAAAGCAGCTGTCATTTCGCAAAAAAGCCTTATCGACAAAAAGATAATACGCGCTCCATTTACTGGCAAAGTCGGCATTCGCCTCGTCAGCCTTGGGCAATACCTAGACAAAGGCACTGAAATTGCCTCTCTTGTATCCTTATCCCCCATCGTCGCCGATTTTTCATTTCCCGAACGTCATTTTGCACAGCTTAACGTCGGTCAACTGGTAAAAATTCATGTCCAAGCCTACCCAGGTGAAACATTTGAAGGAAATATCCAAGCGATAAACCCAAGCCTGCACCAAGAAACTCGCTCCATTGGGGTTAGAGCGACCCTCAACAATCCTGATGAAAAACTAAGGGCGGGGATGTTCGCTGAAGTGAGTGCTGTTATCTCAAAGGCCAACCCCGTGTTAACACTACCTGAAACAGCTGTTTTATTTAATACCTATGGTGAGAATGTTTATATCGTAAAACAGCAGGACAACAAAAACATTGTTGAGCTACGTAACATTAAAACAGGGTCTCATCGAAATGGTCGCGTTCAAATAATTAAAGGGCTCAGTCTAAACGATTCGGTCGTTGATGAGGGGCACGTAAAACTCAGAAACGGTCAAACGGTTACCATTTTAACGACCAATAAACAGTAGGCACCACTTTGAACTTTACCAGCATATTCGTCCAGCGACCTGTATTAGCCAGTGTTGTTAGTTTGCTTATTTTAGTATTGGGTTTGCGCTCAATAGCCTCGCTAGAAATACGTGAGTACCCGGAAACCAAAGATACCGTCATTTCTGTTAGCACTGCCTACCCTGGTGCCAGTAGTGAACTCATCAAAGGTTTTATCACCAGCCCTTTACAACAAGCCATCGCCCAAGCAGAGGGCATAGACTATATTTTTGCCACCAGCACACAGGGTCGATCGTCTATTGAAGCCCATATGCGGCTAAATTATGATGCCAGTGCCGCTATTGCTGAAATACAAGCCAAAGTCGCCAGTCAACGTAGCGTATTGCCTCAAGAGGCATTAGATCCCATCATTACGTCTAAAACCGGCTCCACAACCTCATTGATTTATATCGCGTTTGTTAGCGATACCATGAAAGACACTCAAATAGCCGATTATCTATTGCGAGTCGTGCAACCCCGATTACAATCTATTGATGGTGTTGGCCAAGCGAAACTCTTAGGTAATAGCACCTATGCGATGCGAATTTGGCTAAAACCAAAAAGGATGGTCGCCTTAGGCGTTAGCGCAAACGATATTACCCAAGTCTTACGCCAAAACAACTACCTCTCAAGTGTAGGTAAAACAAAGGGCCCACTGATTAGTATTGATTTGGGTGCTACAACCGATGTGGCTAAAGAAGAAGACTTCTTAACACTTGTTGTTGGCAAGCAAAACGATACCTTGATTCGTTTGGCTGATGTAGCAGATATTGAACTTGCAGCTGAAGGTTACGATAGCGAAAATCTCTATAGTGGAAAACCAGCCGTTTTCATGACGATAGATCAATCACCTGATTCAAACCCACTTGATGTTGCCCAGCGAGTTAATCTCGCCATGAAAGATATCAAGGAGAATTTACCTGAGGGCCTCGATGCTTATTTACCCTATGATGCGAGTAAATTCATTAGTGACTCTATCAACGAAGTTGGGGTGACTTTAGTTGAGGCACTCAGCATTGTTATTATGGTTATTTTCTTATCTTTAGGCTCAATTCGCGCTGCATTCATTCCCGCTGTCACCGTCCCTTTATCATTGATTGGCGCAACATTTATTATGCTCGCGTTTGGTTTTTCGTTAAACCTATTAACATTACTCGCGATGATATTAGCAATTGGTTTGGTAGTGGATGATGCCATCGTGATGGTTGAAAACATTCATCGTCATATCGACATGGGAAAACCGCGCCTTCAAGCAGCAATGGATGGCGCTAAAGAACTCAGCCTACCCATCATCGCCATGACAACCACGCTCATCGCTGTCTATTTCCCTATAGGCTTCATGGGTGGATTAGTGGGCACATTGTTCACTGAATTTGCGTTTTCTTTAGCCGCCGCCGTGCTTATTTCTGGTATTGTCGCACTCACTCTAGCCCCTATGCTCAGTGCACGGGTGTTAAAAAGCTCTGATGAAGCTGGTCGTTTTGAAAAGTACGCCGAACATGTTTTTGAAAAATTAGCTGCTGGATATAAAAAAACCATCCAACCTTTATTATCGACTCCATCAATTCCCATTGCATTCGCGTTAGTTGTCTTATTAAGCCTTTACCCAATGTACCTGCTGTCAAAAAAGGAATTAGCACCAACCGAGGACAGAAATTTACTCCTTGCTATTGGAACGGCACCTCAAACATCCACACTTGATTTTTTAAAGCAACAAGCTCGAAAGTTATCTGCTCTCTATGAAAACATCCCTGAGTATGACCATAGCTTTATTTTGCTAGGTCTAGGTGGTGATACTAGTAGATTACTCGGTGGTCTCAAATTGGGCCCTCAGTCCACCCGCGAACGCAGCCAAATGGAAATGCAGCCGGAGCTCCAGCAAAAAGTGGCCGCCTCTATTACCGGCTTAAGAACGGCTGTCGTACAGCGACCTGGCTTACCAGGCGCAGGCGGCGGGCTACCCGTGCAGTTTGTTGTTATGTCCGACACTGACTATAGTCAAATTAGTGATGTTGCTGGCGGTCTTATTGGCAAGGCAATGCAAAGCGGTAAGTTTATTTTCTTACAAAAAAGCATCGCCTTTGACCGACCTAAATACAACTTAGTGATTGATAAAGATCGCGCAGCAGATTTAGGCATTAGTATGGAAGAAATAGGCCGCAATCTGTCGGCTTATTTTAGCGAAGGTTACGTTAACCGCTTTAGTATGCAAGGACGAAGTTATAAGGTGATCCCACAAGTGGCAGACCTCAGCCGCTCAGATATTGAAAAACTTGATGACATTTATTTAAAAACATCCACTGGAAAACAAGTTCCTATCAACTCTATCGTCACCGTATCGACTCAAGTTGAGCCTGGTAAACGCACACAGTTCCAACAACTTAACAGCTTAACGATTGAGGGGTTATTACGCCCTGGCGTCACCATGGGAGATGGCCTAGCTTATCTGGAAGAAGAGGCGCAACGGTCTTTTCCGAAAGGCTTCAAATGGGATTACACAGGCAGTTCTCGTCAATATAAACAACAAGGTAGCGCACTTGTTTTAACTTTCTTCATGTCGCTATTGATTATTTACTTAGTATTAGCAGCTCAATTTGAAAGCTGGCGCGATCCCCTTATTATTCTAGTCTCCGTGCCCTTATCACTAGCCAGTGCAATGGCCTTTATTATGCTAGGGACAGCAACAATGAATATATACACTCAGGTTGGCCTTATAACCCTCATTGGACTAGTCGCAAAAAATGGTATTTTAATTGTTGAGTTTGCCAATCAACTACAGATTACTGAAAAACTCTCTATTCGAGATGCCGTTGAAAAAGCGGCTACCGTACGCTTAAGACCCATTATCATGACCACTATTTCAATGATTGTCGCGATGATTCCACTCTTGCTTGCCTCAGGCCCTGGCGCTGTTAGCCGGTTTGATATTGGATTAGTCATCGCAACCGGACTGGGCATAGGCACCTTATTTACCCTATATGTTGTACCCGCCTTTTATTTAGTACTCGCTAGAGATCACTCAACAAGCGATAGCTAAAGCCACTCAATCGCTTTGTCAGCAAATTCTTCGTCGGGAATATCTATTGTAGAGCCGCCTAAAACCGCTATTGAGCCATTTTTTAATGGCTTGACCCAACCGTGTAGGCCAGCATAATGAAAGGGTATCGTTTTATCTAAGGTGATTTCAGGCATATAAATAACCGTCACAGGCTGTTGTTGGTATTGATACACCATATGCAGTCCATAACTATCGCCAATTGGGCACTTTTCTGCAAAGCTAATATTCTCAGCCAAGGTCACTCGCACGCCAAACTCTTTACTCACTTTAATCAGCTCTTGCTCATTCAGTTGGTGAGAAGCTTGCGTTGATGACATACCATCGTGTGAAAAATGCTCATACACTAATTGGTCAACTGGTAATGCCGATAGTTGATTTTGCGTTGGGTTAATAGTCACCACACCCACCGCTACCAGTAACGAGGCCGCCAATGCAAGCGATGCTTTTGGGACATTCCAGAAACGCACTTTATAGACATGCTCTCTTAACGAATGCCTTAAGCCATCCGGCACCCCTCTATTAATAACTCCTTTCAGTTGTTGCTCAAACACGCTTTCTTGCTCAGCAAATAATTGACATTGCCCACAGGATGCTAGGTGCTCACTCGCCTCCACCCCAATTTCATTCGGAGCGACCGTATATTCAAATTTAAAATCATCGCATTTCATCATTCACCTACCACGGCTTCATCAGGCCTTAGTACATCTCTTAACTTTTGTTTTGCCCTAAACAAGCGCGTCATCGTCGCGCTTTTAGTAATGTTACAGACTGATGCAATTTCCTCACAACTCAAACCAGCAATAACTTGTAATAAAAGCGGCTCTTTGTATTCATCTGCTAGCTCATTTAATGCCTGCTTCAAAGCAAATGCATCGGCACTTGTATCATTGTCTGTGTCTCTCAAACTCAACATATCTAAGTCCAAATCCACCATATCAGGTCGGTATCGAGCATATTGACGTGCGTGCTCATTTCGCAGAATCGTCATCAACCAAGCTTTACTGGATGACGTGTCACGCAACTTATCTAACGATTTCCAAGCACGCATACACGTCTCTTGAACCAAATCCTCCGCCATGCTTTTATCACGGCATAACCAAAGCGCGTAACGAAAAAGCTCATCACTATATACCAACACTAAGCGTTCATATTCCAGCTGTTTACGTTTCTGTTGCACTATTAGACCTTGATAACATTCGTTATCTTACAAATTCAAAACTATTAATAAGTACCCGCTCTTATCGCTAAACGGCCGTGTATCGATGAAACTTGAAAGCCATTATTCTGCTTTACCCTAGTTAAAAACACAATAGCAAGCACTCACTACACTCGTACTAACCCTCAGCTATTTACAGCCATTAAAACACGCACTGTGAGTGATAAAAAAATCAACCTTAACAGGTTAATATTACGCCATGCACCAACATAAATATATCAACCTCAATTTATCTTTTTTTAAGTCACTATCGCCCAAACCCCTTGCAAACAAAGACTTTTTATACACAAGCAAAAAATACCGTAGCAGCAACAAAAAAAATATTGCGTCGCAATATAAAAAATAACGCTTGAATTATGTAACTTATTGTTTAATAAGGATTATATAAAACTGGTTTATTTTGTTACAATTTAAAGACAGCCCTTTTAAATCAGCGTTTAAGAGCCTTATTAATAGACCATCCACAAAGTTATCCACAGAAAGTGTGGATAAAATAAAAACCGCAATTAACTCATTAAGTTAGCGTTTCCTTGTAGATTTATTTAATGTTTTCAGGCTAACTTAACCCAATTAAACCTTGCACCAATTTGATGCCCAAATTTTATTTAAATATCGTCGTCGATACCCCGCTATACCGTATTTTCGACTACCTTCCCGCGGAACAATCTAGCCGGCCTGATTATCAAACAGGTCAGCGCGTTTTAGTTTCTTTCGGAAAAACACAAAAAATAGGCGTCATTGTTGGCATTGCATCATCAACAGTGCTCAAGCAAAAACAGCTTAAACCTATTAATCAATTACTCGATTCTTCACCCTTGCTATCTGCACAAGACCTGAAGCTATTTCAGTGGGCGGCAGATTATTATCACCACCCCATTGGTGAGGTATTTTCTCAAGCCTTACCCAAACAGATTAGATCTGGGTTATCGCCTAGTATCAAACTCAGACAATTATATTCATTGTCAGATACTGGCCTGACGCTAGAGCAGAAGCAATTAAAACGCTCCCCTCGACAGTCAACACTCTGGCATCACTTAAAAGTTATTGGTCAGCCGGTTGATATTGACTCTTCCTCTTCGTTTGATTGGGACTGGCGCGGACCACTTAAAAGCATGATTGAGAAAAACTGGGTCACTATTTCACCAGAGGACGTAAGCACCACTACCTCTACACAAAAACCGGGGTTTCAACCTAATCCAGCCCAACAAGCCGCTATTGATACCGTTTCTGAAGCATCTAAGGGCTTCCATGTCTTTTTATTAGATGGCGTAACAGGGAGTGGAAAAACCGAGGTCTACCTGCAACTTATCCAACGCGTTATTGATGCGGGCAAACAAGTGCTTATTTTATTACCCGAAATCACACTAACGCCGCAGTTAGCTCATCGTTTCAAACAACGACTTGCTGCGCAAATGGTCACCTCTCACTCAGGACTCAACGATACTCAACGTAGCCAAGCTTGGCTACGCTTTAAAGCAGGCTTCGCCAATATTTTACTCGGCACCCGTTCAGCTGTTTTTACACCCATGCATAAACCGGGGATGATTATTTTAGATGAAGAACACGATACATCATTCAAACAACAAGAAGGCTTTCGCTATTCAGCACGCGACATCGCCATCATGCGCGCAAGAGATTACAACATTCCTATTTTACTAGGCACCGCAACACCATCATTAGAAAGCTTATATAACGTACAACAAAACCGTTTTACCCACTTGATTCTTCCAGAACGTACCGCGGGGGCCTCACACCCCGATATTCGACTCATTGACTGTCGAAACCAAACGCTCAACAACCATTTAAGTAAACCACTGCTGAAGGCCATTACAAAAACTCTCGAACGAGGCGAACAAGTTATTTTATTTGTTAATCGTCGAGGCTTTGCACCGGTATTAATGTGTCATAGCTGTGGCTGGGTCGGGCAATGTCGTCGTTGTGACTCAAGATTAGTTATTCATAAACAGGCTAACTTACTTAGGTGTCATCATTGCGGGGTTGAACACGCTATTCCAAACACTTGCCCCTCTTGCCAACAAGCCGAGCTATTCCCTCTTGGGCTTGGAACAGAGCGCGTTGAAGAAACGCTTGGCTCGCTCTTTCCGAACATTCCCCTTAGTAGAATTGACCGCGATAGCACTCGAAAAAAAGATGCTATGCAATCGGTGATCGACAAGGTACACGAAGGCGGTGCGCAAATATTAGTCGGCACACAAATGTTAGCTAAAGGTCATCACTTTCCTAACGTTACGCTCGTTGGAATTGTAGACATTGACGCTGGACTTTTTAGTTGTGATTTCAGAGCGAGCGAGCGTATGTCTCAACTCATTACACAAGTTGCCGGCCGCGCGGGACGAGAAGAAAAACTTGGCCGCGTGCTCATACAAACCCACCACCCCGAGCACCCCTTATTAAATACGCTTATAGAACACGGTTATGCCCGTTTTGCCAAAGATGCCTTAATTGAGAGACAACAGGCTCAACTCCCACCGTATTACTATCAAGCCTTATTACGCGTCAACGCTATCAACGAACAGGCCGTACTAACATTCCTAAATGATGCCAAGCAATCAATAGCGAGTATCAACACTCAAGCAATCAATATATTAGGCCCCGTACCGGCCCCCATGCTCAAAAGGGCAGGGCGATTTCGCTATCAACTACTCATCGAATCAGCTCAGCGTAAACCACGTCACCTGTTTCTAAAACAACTCTTACCCGAGTTACAAAAACTCAAGTCCTCACGTCAAGTACGCTGGTCTATCGACATTGACCCTGTTGACCTGTTTTAACCACCACTTAGGCTTGCAAGTTTTACCTCACAAGCGATAATACACGTTGACACAGATGTCAGCCATTTAACACCTCTTCAGCGCACAACTCGACGATTTAATTGACTATGAAAACACGCTTGGCCTCTTTGCTTCAGCAAGCCATTACCTCACTACAAACTCAAGGTGAACTGCCTGAAGAAATAACACTCGATATTCAAATTGAGCACACGCGTGACCCCTCTCATGGTGATTACGCCAGTAATGTCGCTATGATGTTGGCGAAACCTGCCAAAAAGAACCCCCGTCAAATAGCGCAATCTATCATCAACCAATTACCTAGCGATAAAGATGTACTGAAGGTCAATATTGCAGGCCCAGGTTTCATTAATTTTTTTATTAATCCGCTCAGTCAACACGCGGTTATCAGCGATATTCTGCAACAAGGTGTTCGTTTTGGAACATCCAATATTGCAAAGGGGAAAAAGGTTCAGGTCGAATTCGTATCCGCCAACCCAACCGGTCCACTCCATGTCGGTCATGGAAGAGGCGCGGCATACGGCGCAACGGTTTCTAACCTACTCACGGCCATCGGTTACGATGTACATCGTGAATATTACGTCAATGATGCCGGTCGCCAAATGGATATTCTGGCCACTAGCGTTTGGCTACGGTATTTAGAAAATTGCGGTGAAGCTATTCCTTTTCCTAGCAACGGTTACAAGGGTGCTTATATTTCCGACATCGCGGCCAACATTAAAGATACTCGTGGCGACGCATTTTACGCGCAAGCCAATGATGTTTTTGACAAGATACCCGCTGACGAGCCCGCCGGTGGCGACAAAGAAAAGCATATTGATGCACTGATCTCTCGCGCAAAAGAATGCCTAGGCGATGAATATTACCGTATTGTTTTTGATACTGCCTTGACATCTATTTTAGGGGATATTCGCTTAGATCTTGAAGGCTTTGGCGTACATTACGATGACTGGTTCTCAGAACGTTCATTAATGGATAATGGCGCCATTGACCGAGCCATTGAAAAGCTCAAAGCATCTGGTTATATGTATCAAAAGGACGGCGCTTGGTGGTTTAAGTCGACCCATTTTGGTGATGAAAAAGATCGCGTTGTGGTTCGCGACAATGGATTAACCACTTATTTTGCATCCGATATCGCCTACCATTTGCATACGCTCGAGCGCGGCTACGACATTATCGATATTTGGGGCTCAGATCACCATGGCTATGTGCCACGCGTTAAAGCTGCTTTGCAAGCGATGGGTGCAGACCCAGAGCGAATGAAGGTCTTACTCGTCCAATTTGCGGTGTTATATAAAGATGGCGAAAAAATGCAAATGTCGACTCGCTCCGGTCAATTTGTAACACTTAGAGAATTACGTAAGGAAATTGGTTCCGATGCCGCACGTTATTTCTATGTGATGCGAAAAGCCGAACAACACATGGATTTTGACCTCGACTTAGCAACATCACAATCAAACGAAAATCCTTTGTTTTATGTTCAATACGCCCATGCGCGGGTTTGTAGTGTCATGCGTTTACTCATTGATAAAGGCTTAACATACACCGAGACAGATGGTCTAAATAACTTAGATAAGCTCACTCAGTCACATGAAACAGCTTTAATTGATACCCTAAACCGTTATCCAGAAAAGCTCACTCAGGCAGCCCAGCACTACGAGCCTCACCAACTCAACCATTATCTACGCGAGCTTTCTACGCAGTTTCATAGTTACTACAACTCTCATAAGTTTATTGTTGATGATATGCAACTTATGCAAGCACGACTCGTGCTGATTAACGCAACCAAGCAAGTGCTATCAAATGGTCTACAACTACTGGGCGTTAACGCACCGGAGTCAATGTAGTGCCTAGAGATTATAAACACCGCGTTAACAGCAATCGTAACCGGCATAAAAAGAAACCAATCCCAGGGTATTGGTGGCTTATTACAGGGCTACTCATCGGCGGTTTCGTGATGTTCTTATCAAATATGGACGAGTCAACCCACGAGCCAAGCGCTACTATAAAAAAACCGGGCATTCACAACGAAGTACGTGATGTAAAAAAACCAACGCCAACAGCAAAAAAACCTATTGATAGCAACAAGCCACGTTTTGATTTTTATCAAATATTGCCCGATATGGAAATCGTTATCCCAGAGCATGAAATTGAGGAACGGCGTCGGTTAGAGGGCACAGGCAAAAGCAAACCCGGTACGTTTATCATTCAAATTGGCTCTTTTAGAAAAGCTAACCAAGCCGATACGCTAAAAGCCCGTTTAGCACTATTAGGTATTGAGTCGACGGTTCAAACGGTTAACCAAAGTGGCAGTATTTGGCACCGCGTAAAATCGGGCCCCTACACATCATTTAGGATGGTTGATAAAATCCAGAATCGCCTGCATCACAATAATATAGACAGCATTGCTATTAAGCTGAAATAGCGATATTCCTAACTGGCGACACACAAACACATATATCGCCATGAGCCTTAATACGCTATTTTATCGATTCTTATTTTGTCTTAGCCTCATCCTTGCTAGCATCTTTGCCGCTATCTGGTTCAGCACGTTTCACCCAGCCGACAGCCAACAAGAACGCATTTATTGCCCTCAAAATGCACCCACCTTGTCCGCTGGGCAATCTATTAAAGTCTACAATCAAAACGTCCAGTTTATGGCGGGCAAAAACTACGTCTTTTTCTACGACCTACCCAATAGCACAGGGCCCGATGAACGGCCTTCGGCAAGCGATATTAATGCCACCTTGAACGGCTTAGCCGGCCTCATTAAACAACAAGACCCGGATATTATTCTGTTACAAGAGGTTGATGATGGCGCCAAACGAACGGATCACGCTGACCAATTAGCCCAGTTACTCGCCTTATTACCGGCCGAATATGCTTGCCATGCAAGCAGTATTTATTGGCAAGCCGCTTACCTGCCTCACCCTCGTATTATGGGCGCCGTTGGTACAAAATTAAGCATCATTTCAAAGTACCAAATTAGCTCCGCGACGCGCATTCAATTAAGCCTAATACCGCAAGACCCTATCACTCAGTTATTTAACCTCAAGCGCGCCTTGCTTGACGTTCGTTTACCAATCAAAGGAGCAACCGAACTAGCCGTTTTAAACACACACTTATCTGCCTTTGCCAAAGGAACCGGCACACTGGACAAACAAATAACAAAAATCAACCAGCGCCTAACATCGTTAAACCAAGCAAAGAAACCTTGGCTGCTCGGTGGTGATTTCAATCTCCTGCCACCCAATAGCTATCCTCTATTAGCGACAGGGCAACAAGCCTACTATGAAGCGAGCTCAGCAATCACGACACTGTATCAGCAACACCTAGCGATACCCACGCTCGAGGCAACTCAGTCTAAAGAGCGTCATCGTTGGTTTACATACTTCCCCAATAATACGCATATTAAACAACCCGATAGAACGCTTGATTATTTTTTCTATAGCTCACAATTAACGGCTCATAATGCCTTCGTAGAGCAACAAAAGTCGCTCACTTTATCTGACCACATGCCCCTTATTGCATCCTTTACCTTGCCATGAAAACAATTAGAATAAGCACCTCAGCCAAGTTACTACGTACCCTTTAATGGGTAACAGCCGAATGCTCGAAAAAGACATTCGTAACCAATAGAAACCACAAGGAACCCTTCATGTCACAAACTGCTAGTTATTTCGCGACCACAGCCAAAGGCATGGAGCTCATTCTGGCCGATGAATTAGGGCAAATTGGCGCCACTGAAGTAAAACCCGCCGCTGGTGGCGTCTATTTTGATGGCGACATGGAAATGGCTTTGCGAGTTTGTCTTTGGTCACGCTTGGCTAACCGGGTTCTCTTACCCTTTGCTAAATACTCAGCGCAAACACCTGAACAACTCTATGCAGGCGCTTTAAAAGTAGATTGGTCGAAACATTTTGATGTATCGCAAACATTTGCCATTGATGCTTCTATACGTCGATCAAAAATTAACCATTCTCGTTACGCCGAGCAAGTCATCAAAGATGCCATCGTTGATCAATTTAAAGAATCAACCAACGAGCGCCCGAACGTTCAGCGTGATCAACCTGATATTCGTATCAACGCCTACATCAACGAAGACAAAGTAATACTGAGCCTAGATTTATCTGGCGATAGCCTACATCGCCGGCACTATCGAGCTGAGTCCGTTGAAGCACCGCTCAAGGAAAACCTTGCCGCTGCAATTTTAATACGCGCAGGTTGGCCAAAAATCGCGGCCGAAGGCGGTGCGCTTTACGACCCTATGTGCGGTTCAGGTACCTTGCTAACAGAAGCGGCCATGATGGCAGGCGATATTGCCCCGGGCTTACTTCGTGACTATTACGGCTTTTTAGCTTGGAAACAATTTAGCCCAGCCATTTGGCAACGTTTAATCAAAGAAGCTGAATACCGTCGAGAACAGGGGCTCGATAAAATTCCGCCTATTATGGGCTCCGATATCAGCATAAAAACAGCCGGTATTGCTAAAGCAAATATCAAAGCTGCTAATCTCGTTTGGCACGTAAAAGCCGTCAGCTTGCCCTTGTCAAAGGTAACACCTGACGAAACATGGAAACCTGGGTTATTTGTCGTCAACCCACCTTATGGTGAACGACTCGGTGAGATCAAACAACTCGAACCGTTATATCAAGAAATTGGCAGCATTTTGAAAGCTCGTTTTAATGGATGGCAAGCTTCAATTTTTACCGGCAATACCGAGCTGGCCTTTAACGTTTCACTCAAGTCACACAAGTCATACCAGCTATTTAACGGAGCACTTCCCTGTAAGCTTTTTAACTTTTCAGTCACCCCCGAACGTCACTTTGAAGGCCAACATGCAAGCCAGCAACAACACCTTGGCGACAGCCTAAAAAAAGCACTCCTACCGACGCCGGGGGAATGGAGCGAAGGCGCTACGATGCTGGCAAATCGTCTGCGTAAGAATATAAAAAAACTAAAACCTTGGGTTAACAAGAACAACATTCATTGCTACCGCCTATATGATGCCGATTTGCCTGAATACGCACTCGCTATTGATATATATGACGGCGAAAAAAAATGGGCTCACGTACAAGAGTATGAGGCGCCGAAAACCATTGATGAGGCAAAGTCGATTCAACGCTTACGCGATGCCTTAGCCGTTCTCCCGGAAGTTCTAGGCGTACCTTCTAAGCAGCTATCGCTTAAAATTCGCCGACGCCAAAAAGGCAGCACACAATACGAAAAACAAGGCACCGATGGCGGCTTCCATGAAATACAAGAAGGCAATGCGCGTTTTTTGGTTAACTTTAAAGACTACCTCGATACCGGCTTATTTTTAGACCATCGCCCTATTCGCCAATGGATTGGTGAAAATGCAAACGGTAAACAGTTTTTAAATTTATTCGCCTATACCGGCGCAGCAACCGTTCACGCAGCCCTTGGCGGCGCAACAACATCAACAACGGTTGATATGTCTAAAACCTACTTGGATTGGGCAAAAAATAATTTTGAACTGAATAAGCTGAGTTTAGAAAAACACCAATTGGTAAGGGCTAATTGCATGGAGTGGCTCAATAAAGCGCTTGAAGAGCAAAAAAAGTACGAGCTTATTTTTATCGACCCCCCTACGTTCTCTAATTCAAAACGAATGGAGAATGTATTTGATATTCAACGCGACCATGTTGAGCTCATTAACAATGCAGCAAAATTGCTAACAAAAAAAGGCACTCTTATTTTCTCAACTAACTTCCGTAAATTCAAATTAGATGAAGCCGCTCTTACCGGCTTAAGCATTGAGGATATCAGCCGACAAACCTTATCAAAAGACTTTGAACGCAACCCAAAAATACATTACTGTTGGAAACTATCAATCAACCCGTAATCACAAGGACGCATTAAATGCCAACATCGGAACGAACCTCTCAAAAAGATTCTGTCATCACCACCGTTATTGGTATTGTTTTATTAATCGCTGGCTTTTCGCTTGCTTATCAATTTGTAGAACCCGCCCCACCCACGACTATCAGCATCAGCACGGGTAGCAAAGAAGGTGCGTACTATGCCTATGCACAGCTATATAAAGAACGTTTAGCCAAACACGGCATCACGCTGGATATCGATACATCGGCTGGTTCAGCTGAAAATATTGATCGCCTATTAGCCGGCGAAGTCGACTTAGCTTTTGTACAAGGAGGGCTGACAAGCGCCAATACGCCCTTGTTATCACTCGGCAGCTTATATTATGAGCCTACTTGGATTTTTCATAAAAAAGACCTTAACGTACAAAAACTAACCGACCTTAAAGGCCAACGAGTTGCCATCGGTCAAGAAGGAAGCGGCACACGTAGTTTAGCCTTATTACTACTAACAGATAATAAGCTCGACGAGAGCAACCTTACCCTATTAAATGACGACGGATTAGCCGCTGCACAGAAGTTAACCTCTGGCGAGGTTGATGCTGCATTTTTTATTAGCTCGGTTCAATCGCCTCTCATCCAACATTTACTTCAAACGCCTTCTATCACCCTAGCCTCACTAAATCGAGCGGAGGCGTATAAACGATTACACCCCTTTTTATCAAAAATCACCTTGCCCGAAGGCGTTATTAACTTACAAAAAAACATACCCGCTAGCGATAAAACCTTGCTCGCACCCACCGCCAATTTATTAATGAATGCTGATTTCCACCCCGCGTTATCCATACTGGTTCTTCAAGCCATTGAAGAGACCCATAAAGCATCTGGAGTTTTTGCAAACCCTAAGCAATTCCCAAATAGTAGTAACCTAACTGCGCCTATCAGCGATGTTGCCGACCGGTTTTATAAAAGCGGTCCACCCTTTTTAATGCGCTATCTACCGTTTGGAACAGCGATTATGATCGACCGCTTCATCGTCATGATTATTCCCTTGTTAGCTTTATTAATCCCATTATTTAAAGTCATGCCACCTTTATATCGCTGGCGCATCAGCTCCCGTATTTACCGTTGGTACGAAGAATTACATGCCGTTGACGATCAAGTTCATGGTCAAACAATCACCGATTCACAACGCCAGCGATTAGGTGAGAAACTGTCCCACATAGAAAATGAAGTTAATAAAGTTAAAACGCCGTTATCTTATGCTGAAAAAGTCTATCAGCTACTCATTCACATTGATTTAGTTAGGAAGAAGATACAAAAACCGTGATGGCTCTCAAGGGGTTATTTGCAATAAGGCAGTTCAGCCCTTTAATCTCGAAACCTTTTTTATCTAAACAATCAGTAATAAGAAAAGAGTTAAGCCCTAGGTGGCATTCAATAAAAAAAAACACTGCATGATGTAGCTGCAATCATTAACTAATGAAAGCCCTCCCTTTTTTACAGACCGCCGATGTTCACACTAACGGACCGCTAAGCAAGTCAAACTCAAACCCTACTAGGCAGCTTAATAATAACCACACGTACACCTATGCTCGTCGTTACTAACACTCAATACAACCCCTTATCAGGCAGATAGTATGGTCAATATTTCAGACTTCTTTCTGCTTATTGCGAGCTTCAATTTATAGGCATATACTGAATGGCCCTTAAGAGTAAATCATTAAAGAGGAACCGGCTATGTCTGTTAATGTTATTTTAGATTTACATGTTAGCCCCGAAAACCGAGAAGAGTTATTAAGCTTTTTGACAGCCACTCTTGCTGACACTCGTGCATATAAAGGCTATATAAGCTCTGTAATGACTAGTAATGAAGATGATATTCACAATATTGTTTTACTAGAACAGTGGCAACAGCGCAGTGATCACGAAAACCATATAGCATGGCGTACTGAACGAGGTGATGCAAGCAAGCTTCTCAATCTACTATCATCACCGCCTGTCACACGATACTTGACCACTATCCCAACTTGACGGGGCCAATATGTGGGTAAAAAATACGCTTAAAACGAGCTACTTTGCTGCCAATAAACTGGGATAAAGCGACACTAATAGTTATCAAAACATACCCATTAATAACCTCAATATTTAACGCCTTATTTTTTCCTACACGATGATTCATATATTTGTTTTAAACTCTTTTGTCGTTGCGATTGCGGTCATTATTCATTACGAATTTTTATATCGCATATCCCGATACATTCCCACCATGAAGCTAAAGCACCGATTTAGAATTCTTTTTGGTGTTTTTGCTGCGCTGATTGCGCACGCGGTAGAAGTTTGGGTCTTCGCTTTGGCATTCTATTTTATGCATCATGCCGACGGCTGGGGACATTTAGAGGGTAATTTTGACGGCAGCTTACTGGATTGCACCTACTTATCCTTCACTACGTTTACCACGCTAGGCTTTGGCGATATCCAACCGATCGGTGATTTACGCCATTTAACCGGCCTTGAGTCATTAACCGGGCTGGTATTAATCACTTGGACTGCTTCATTTTTATATTACGAAATGCAGCGTTACTGGGATAACAAATAACGATGTTACCGCCATTATTCATCAGCTCTGTTTTAATCATATAAACACGCTGCGACCTGTATAATTGTTTTATTAAACACCGAATTAGGCAAATATCGTGATAAAGGTTGGCGACACATATCAATTAGAAGTCATCAAGGCATTGGACTTTGGCTTTTACCTAGACGCGAAAGAATTAGGCGAAGTATTACTGCCAGGCAAACACGCCCCTAAAGATTTAGCCGTCGGTTCGAAACTATACGTTTTCCTCTACCTCGACTCAGAAGATCGACCCATTGCGACCACCAAAGTCCCTAAAGCGAAAGTTGGCGAATTTGCGTATCTTAAAGCCGTTGCACGCACTCACGTAGGCGCATTTTTAGACTGGGGTTTAGAAAAAGATGTGCTTGTTCCTTTTGCTGAACAACATCGCCCAATGGAAGTTGATAAGTCGTATCTCGTTTACCTCTACCGAGATAAAAATGATGGTCGCATCGTAGCCTCATCAAAAATCGACAAGTTCATTGACGATGAAGCACCGCATGATTTCACCCCACAACAACAAGTTGACCTTATTATTGCCAACAGCACGCCCTTAGGCTTTAAGGCCATTATCAATCATAGCCACTGGGGTGTTTTGTACAACAATGATGTTTTCCAACAACTGAGCTTTGGGCAATCTAAAAAAGGCTTTATTAAACGTGTCCGTGAAGATGGAAAAATTGACTTAAGTCTTCAAGGCGGCAAAGAAACGCGCGATAAATACAGCAAAATTATTCTTAATTATTTAGAGAAAAAAGGCGGCTTCGCACCCGTTCATGACAAATCCAGCCCAGACATTATTTCCGACACCTTTGGCATGAGCAAAGGTGCTTTCAAAAAAGCCATTGGTGGCTTATATAAACAGCGCGTTATCAGTATCGAAAAAGACGGAATTCGCTTGTTAAAAACAGATTCTTAAACTCAACATCCCCTATATACACTATGAGCATTAGTAAAAAATACGATTTCCAGATATCCGAAGAAAAAGACACTTGGAGAGCCGATATCGTCCGTCGAGCCAGTTCGAAAAAAACCGTTATTTCAAAAACTCAAGCGGGTTTTAAATCCGAAGCTGACGCTGTCGAATGGGCAAAAAAGGAGCTCGCCTTATTCTTACAAAAGCAAAGTGCGCGAAATAAACGTCAAGCTGAAAAGCGTTCATAACGGTCTGCTTATAACGGCGAATTCATGGGACACGAAATACAAAACATCCCGTTACTAAACCTCTCGCTGTCATTTATTCCGGTACTCTTCGCTTTGGCCATTTTATTTAAATGGTCATTAAGCTCAAGTAATGCGCTATATGCCCTTGCCAGAATGTTGGTTCAATTACTCCTAGTCGGTTATCTATTAAGTTATATTTTTGATGCCGATAATGCCGCCATCGTTATAACCGTTTTAGCTATTATGGTGTTTGCCTCGAGTTGGATTGCACTGGGAACCATCCCTATAGAGCGTCGCACACTATATAAATACGCCTTTCTCTCTATTGCCCTTGGAGGTGGTTTTACGCTGCTTATTATTACTCAAGGTGTCCTTAATTTAGATCCCTGGTACTTACCTCAGCTCACCATCCCATTGGCCGGAATGATTTTTGCCAACGCGATGAATAGCGTTAGCTTAGCTGCGGAACGAATGAACGCAGAAATAGATCGCAACGTTTTATACATCGAGGCCCGCCATATTGCCCTTCATGCGTCCCTTATCCCCGTTATAAACTCATTATTTGCCGTCGGCCTCGTATCACTACCCGGCATGATGACAGGGCAAATATTATCGGGTGTATCACCACTGATTGCGGTGCGTTATCAAGTTATGGTGATGTGTATGATATTCGCATCATCTGTGTTATCCACCGCCTTTTTTCTCGTGTTAGCTAAACCAACTTTTAGTGCCAAATTAACGAAGTCCAGATAAAGCACGTGTTAATCATCACCCCTCATATCACTATTGCAGATGATGAAGTCGAGCTAACCGCCATTCGAGCGCAAGGAGCTGGCGGCCAGAATGTTAACAAAGTGTCCTCGGCCATTCACTTACGTTTTGATATTAATGCCTCATCATTACCCGAGTTTGTCAAACAACGCCTACTCATTAAACAAGACCACCGTATTAACAAAGAAGGCGTTATCATCATCAAGGCTCAACAATACCGCACTCAAGAAAAGAACCGAGTTGACGCGCTAGAACGCCTAAAAGATATTATAAAAAGCGCAATGGTTATCCAAAAGCCTCGACGAACAACAAAGCCTAGTAAAAATGCCAAGAAAAAACGTGCCGATAATAAAACCCAACGGGGCCAACTAAAAAAGTTGCGTGGAAAAATAACCGAATAATATAAAAAATTAATCAATCAAATACAGCATCAGCAGCTACCCAATCTCATCTATTAAAAAAACACTGCTAACCGTGTGAAAATCAGATACTAACCGCGCTAACTCATTAGAAGCAATATAATAACCCCCCCCAACTCAGGCTATGCCCAGAAACCAACCTTCGGCCGTCAAAAAAACCACCTTAACGTCATTGCCGTGGTAGCCAAAACAAATGATAAAGTCCGCATACTCTCTGTTCCTAATCATAAACTTATCGCAAATTTAGATTAAGTTAGCGATTGTAAGAATTTTTTGCTATATATTAAGACCATAAAACTCATATCCAAGGACTTTATTGGCTCAAGCCAGAAAGAAGATGCCGACAGAACTCGAGACTAAATCAATCAACCCGCTCGTCCTCTTTTCAATCAACCACCCAAGGTTGGTGACGTGGAGCATGCTGCTTTTAACCGCCATATTAGTCTGTGCTGCTGCATTACCTAACTTTTACCCCAAGCAACTATCTTTTTTGCCCACGCTCAAGGTAGATACTGATCCTGAAAATATGCTCTCTAGTGATGAGCCTGCTCGTATTTTTAATCATCAGATGAAAAGCGCCTTCACCCTCAACGATATGTTGGTTGTAGGTATTACTAACGAGCAACATCAACAAGGTGTTTTCAACCCTCAAACCTTAAGTAATATCTACCAACTAACTCAATTTGCTATTAACTTAAATTGGCCCGACAAGGATAAGCCTGGAAAAATAGCCGGCGTTATTTCCACTGACCTCATTGCTCCATCTACGGTCGACAATATAGAACAGGGCGGGTTAGGCAGCATCAATTTCAGCTGGTTAATGGCAACGCCTCCAACGTCCGATTCAGAAGCCAACGCCATTCGAGAGCGCGCCAAGAACATTCCTTTTCTTGACGGCACCTTAGTCAGCGATGATGGAAATGCGATTGCTCTATATTTACCATTAACCGATAAACATCTCAGCTATCAGATTAGCCAGCAACTGCTCGCTAAAATTGCTGAATTTGGTGATACCGATGAACGTTATTACATCACCGGCTTACCGGTAGCTGAAGATACTTTTGGTGTCGAAATGTTCAAACAAATGGCTATTTCAGCACCGCTAGCCATGCTGGTTATATTTTTACTTTTATGGTGGTTTTTTAAGCACCTAATATTTATTACCTCACCGATGATTGTCGCCATCGTCTGCGCACTGTCGACCATGAGTTTGCTTGTTATTACGGGCAACACTATTCATATCATGAGTTCGATGATTCCCATCTTCATCATGCCTATTGCCATCCTTGATGCAATTCATATTCTGTCCGATTTTTTTGACCGATATGCTCAGCTTCAAGATAAGCGCAAAACCATCGTCTATGTGATGGATGAATTATTTAAGCCCATGCTGATTACCACTCTAACAACCATGGCTGGTTTCGCCTCACTGGCATTAACCCCCATTCCACCCGTACAAACTTTTGGTATCTATATTACCCTCGGTGTTTTTCTGGCGTGGATTTGGACCGTGACGTTCATTCCGGCTTTTATCATTGCCATTCCCGAGCATAAACTGGCTCGGTTCCTCAAAAAAGCTGATGTTAAAACGACATCAAACAACACGCCCATGGCGTGTTTTTTAAAAAACACGGGAGCGTTCACCTACCGTCATCCCATGCTTATCAGCTTATTCACCCTAGCCCTTGTTGCCATTGCTGCTTACGGCATTAGTCAAATTAACGTTAACGATAACCCTATAAAATGGTTTGCGAAATCGCACCCTATTCGTGTCTCAGATCGTGTGTTAAATGAACATTTCGGTGGCACTTATATGGCTTATTTGGCTTTTGAAACGGATCAGACAGCAGCCAAAACTATAGATTTCAAACCCGCGTTATTAAAACGCTTAGAGCAAGCAAAACTGGCCGCAGAACAAGATGGTTACTTTAAAGCCAAACATGTTTTTAATGTTTTACGTCTAACGATTGAGCAACATCAGCACGATAAAGCCAGCTTGACCAAGAAACTAGACCATTTAATCAACGAACGACTCGATCATGTCAGCGACGATGAATTTAACAGCTGGGATCAAGCACAACTTTTCTTAGACAGTGAGCGTCAACGTCATGAGATTTTCAAACAACCCGACACACTCACCTACCTGTCTAATTTGCAAACGTATATCAATAACCTGCCGGTGGTTGGTAAATCAAATAGTCTCTCCGACATTGTTAAAACCGTGCATCGTGAATTATTACTGGGGCAACCAGAAGAATTTAGAATACCCAACAGCGCCAATGCGGTAGCACAAACACTCATCACATATCAAAACAGCCATCGGCCCAACGACTTATGGCACTTTGTAACACCAGACTTTCGCCAATCTAGCCTTTGGGTGCAACTTAAAAGTGGCGACAATAAAGACATGTTTTATGTAGAACAAAAAGTCGCTGACTATATTGCCAAAAACCCAATGCCTCATCAGCTTAAAGCTAATTGGTTTGGTTTAACTCACATCAACGTTGTCTGGCAAGAAAAAATGGTGAAAGGTATGGTCAAGTCTTTTGCCGGTAGTTTCATTGTCGTTTTTATCATGATGGCGCTCTTATTTAGATCCTTCTTTTGGGGGCTATTATCCATGATTCCTCTTACCGTCACTGTCGGCCTCATCTATGGCATTATTGGCTTAATCGGCAAAGATTACGATATGCCTGTTGCCATCTTAAGCTCACTGAGTATTGGCCTTGCCATTGATTACGCTATTCACTTTTTAAGCCGCGCTCGTGATTATGTAGAACGCTATGGTTCTTGGCAGGCTGCGATTGAACCTTTGTTTAGTGAGCCCGCCATGGCAATATCTCGTAATGCCATTGTTGTCGGTATTGGATTTTTACCTTTATTGGCAGCCCCACTTGTACCTTATCAAACAGTGGGGATTTTTATAGCCGCCATTTTACTACTCGCAGGTATCAGTTCTTTACTCATTCTTCCAGCGCTATTAACCCTAATGCAAAAATACTTTTTCACTAAAACAGGTTGAAGCCTATCACTCGGAGCACCCATGAATATCAAGCAGCTCATTTCCTTCTTCGTCATTTTATCTGCACCTGCCCACGCCCTAGCGGCAACACCTAGTGTTGATGAAATAATCAACCAGACCAATAAAATGGCCTACTACCAAGGTAGGGATGGTCGGGCGAAAGTTAAGATGACGATCAGCGATGCACAAGAACGCTTAAGGACACGCGAGTTTATTATTCTCCGTCGCGACGAGCCTGTATCAGATGATATTAAAAACCAAGCCTACCTTGGCGAACAGAAGCTATATGTCTATTTCAACCGACCCGCCGATGTTAACAAAATGGTTTTCATGGTGCATAAAAAAATAAAAACCGATGATGACCGCTGGTTATATTTACCCGCCTTAGACCTCGTTAAACGGATTGCAGCAACCGATAAGCGAACCAGTTTTGTTGGTTCAGATTTTCTTTATGAGGATGTATCAGGGCGTAGCTTACAAGAAGACCACCACGCCTTGATCGGGACAGATGATAATTATTATATTATCGAAAACACCCCCATAAAGGCTGAGGATGTCGAGTTTTCTAAATACATCATGTACATACACAAAACATCCTTTTTACCCATACAAACTGAATACTTTGATAAACAAGGCAACCCATATAAAAGTTACACCGCGTTGGCCGTTGAAACAATTGAAGGACACCCAACTATCACAAAATCCAACGCTATAAACCTTAAAACGGGCAGTAGCACTCTTATGGAATATAGTGATGTGCAATACGATATTGGGCTACCAGATAATATTTTCAGCGAACGGTTTTTACGCAAAGCTCCACGGCAGTATTTACGCTAAGCCCAATATGCGCATCGGTACATTATTACTGTTAAACAGTGCCTTAATCGTTAACAGCATTGCTATAGCTGCGCCCAACTTACCTGATGGTTTAAATTCATCGGGTATAACGATGCCCAGTTTACCGGAAGGCTTGCTTAAGCCGCCGTCTCAAGCACCTGATCACATTCAAGCTCCGAAACAACAAAAACCAACCCATAACACCTCACCTCTAAACATCAGTGGATTTTGGGATTACCGTGTGGGCATTCGAACTCAGCAAGACCCTAACGAAAGCCAACAATCTCTACATGAAATGCGTTTACAACTCGCGCTTCAAAAAGAAATCGCTTCGACTGTCATTAATATCACGGCCGACTTTCTTGCCGATAGCACCAGCAGCCAACATGCGGTTGATCTAGAAAATGGTCAGGGCTGGATTGACCTAAGAGAAGCCAACATCGTCATCAGCCCGCTTTCATATATGGACTTGAAATTGGGACGACAAATTCTTACTTGGGGTACCGGTGACTTAATTTTTATTAATGATCTATTTCCCAAAGATTGGCAGGCTTTTTTTATCGGAAGAGACCTTGAGTACTTAAAAGCGCCATCAGATGCGATTAAAGCATCTTTCTTTTCAGATTACGTCAATTTAGATATCGCTTACACCCCTCAATTTGATGCAGACCGTAGTATCAGCGGCGACAAACTTTCTTACTACAGCCCGCTTTCAAATTCATTTGTCGGTGATCAACATATTATTAAGCCAGATAAACCCCATGCTGATGAAATTGCTTTACGCTTATACAAAAACATAGGCACCAACGAACTCGCCTTATACGCCTATCATGGGTTTTGGAAAAGCCCTGTTGGGTTTGACCCCATTAACAACACCCATCGTTATCCAGCGTTACGATCTGTCGGCGCAAGCTTGCGTACACCTCTTTGGCAAGGTATTAGCAATATAGAACTGGGCTATTACGATTCGTATGAACATGCCGCACGCGATAATCCTTTCACCCCCAATAGTGAAGCACGGTTGCTAATGGGCTATGAACAAGAACTGATTCAGAACTTAACCATTAGCGTGCAATACTATGCCGAGTGGATGCAGCATTATGACCACTATAAAGCCAGCATGGAGCTCATCGGGGCAAAAAGCAAACGAGAGGAAATGCGTCACGTATTAACAAACCGAATCAGTCTACGAACACATCAACAAAATATCGTATGGTCCTTATTTACCTTCTACTCCCCCACCGATAACGACGGTTACGTTAGGCCAAACATCCACTACAACTATAGTGATAGTTGGTCACTAGAAGCCGGTGGTAATTTTTTTATCGGGCAGAAAGAGAGCACCTTTTTTGCTCAATTTCAGAAAAACAATAATCTATATGCCTCCATTCGCTATGGGTTTTAATATCTAAAAGAAAACAACTCAAGTTAACGTTACACAACGCAAACTCCTTATAATGAAAGCTTGCCAATCAGACAACTAAGAGTCAACTATGAGCGATTTACCTAACTGCCCACAATGTCATTCAGAATACACCTACGAAGATGGCAGTTTATACATTTGCCCAGAATGTGCACATGAATGGTCTAAAGACTCTAGCGAGAGCGATAGTGATGAACTGGTTATAAAAGACGCTAACGGCAACCTATTAAAAGATGGCGACACGGTGAGCGTTATCAAAGATTTAAAAGTAAAAGGATCCTCTGCCGTTGTGAAAGTTGGCACTAAAGTAAAAAACATTCGATTAGTCGAAGGCGATCACGACATCGACTGCAAAATCACTGGTATTGGACCGATGAAACTGAAGTCTATTTTTGTGAAGAAAGCTTAGCTCATATCATCTATTATTCAAAATATCGACCCTTGGGGATTCCTGTCTAGGAAAGCTAATAAAAACACTCTAAAGTCTTCTGATATCCTTTCATCTTCTAGAATTAGTTCCCAATAACTTTTGGCTAGTGATTCGATCCACTGAATAATTCCTTTTTTCAAGACCGATATCTATTAAATCAGGCAAGTTAAAAACAAACGGTAGCATTTCGCCATTATTCTTTGGTGCAAACTCCATAGAATATATATCGTAAATGGGTAATAAATTAAAGGCATCTCCATGAACTGACAACCCTCAAAAACTCTAAAAAATCACTCCTCTATCTTTAATAACCGTGTTGTAGCAGCAGTCATCACTCCATCAATAGATCCTACTCATGAAAACTTAACAATTACATAGGCTTGTTTCTCTGTACAAAAAGTGGTGAATTTAGGCTGTTCACCTCTGGCTGACGACATCGGAATATCATCAGCCAACTTATGATAACCGCTAAGGGTAGACTCAAGAAAACGCTGCCTTAATCGTAAATTTGCAGCATCACCAAACTACTCGTCATATTGCCATTTTATCTTTCTCCTTTTCATGCACAATGCTGTATATCCGTGTGAGCAATTTTTATTGAAATATACTCCATAGCCTCTAAATTCAAGTCATTCAAAACCAAGCAACACGTAAAAGTGTGCCCGTTAATTATTAAACCCCTATTTTTATATGCTATTTGTCAATTTACTGATCTAGCGCAAGCAGCCCCTTTAAATACACTGCTACACTAAAAATATTCATTAATTTAACAGCGTGGATTTTTTTAGATGTCGAAAAAGAAGGTTGAAAAGAAAAGTAAAAAAGCCATTGTGAAGAACCCATTAGGGAAAAAACAAGCCCTTAAGAAATTAGTTGAACTACGCAATCCTCAATTTGTAATGAATCAACCGATGGCTATGTCTGGGAATGAGTTACTAGAGATAACCCATGCTATTGGTGAACACCCCTATTCAAAGAAAATGGGCATTGAAGAGTACGAACATGAAAAGCACCTCCTTCAAACTGAGCTGTTAAAAGTCCAAAGCTGGGTAAAGGAACATCAAAAAAAGATTGTTATATTTTTTGAAGGCCGTGATGCAGCAGGTAAGGGCGGGACCATTAAGCGTTTTATGGAGCATCTAAACCCTCGTGCAGCCCACGTAGTTGCCCTCGAAAAACCCTCTGAACGTGAACAAGGTGAGTGGTATTTCCAACGCTATGTCCGTCAACTACCCACTAAAGGTGAAATCGTTCTGTTCGATCGCTCATGGTATAACCGAGCAGGCGTAGAACGGGTAATGGGGTTTTGTAATGACGATGAATATCTTGAGTTTATGCGCCAAGCACCTTTACTAGAAAGAATGCTCGTTAATGAAGGGACTCATTTTTCAAAATATTGGTTTTCAGTGACACGTCAAGAACAATTGCGCCGCTTCCATTCGCGCAAACATGACCCACTAAAACACTGGAAGCTCAGTGACATTGACCTACTTTCTTTGAATAAATGGGAAGAATATACAGAGGCTAGGAAGGCCATGCTTTTCTATACTGATACCGCCGATGCTTCATGGGTCATTGTAAAATCAGATGATAAAAAGCGCGCAAGAGTTAACTGTATACGCCATTTTTTATATAACTTAGATTACCCCAATAAAGATAAAGCGATTGCCCACAAACCCGATACAAAAATTGTTGGGCGTGTTGATGAAATATACAAAAACAAATCAGTGGAGAGTTAAATGTCAAAAGTAGAAAATAAATTAAATAAGATTTTAAAAGAAGCCGAAAAAGCCGCTGAGAAAGCAGTTAAAGCTGCAAAAAAATCTAAAAAAATTCAGTCTAAGGTGACCGAACAAAAAGAGAAAATAAAGCGCGTCACCGATAAAAGCCAAAAAAGCTAGAGGAATTTGCACAAGAAGCCGCTAAAAAAGCTGTTAAAAAGAATAAGACAAAGAAAAAGGTGGGCATCTAAACTTTAATGTAATATCCCAACGTATATGAGCTGCCTACCAAGACCGAATTTTATACGTAATGCAATAAATCCTAACTAAACGCAGGCCCAGTTAAAACGAATGATTTAACGTCTAATACTACAAGGAGATATATAGACATGTTTGGAGAACTACACGATTTACACCATGAATTCCCAGAGCACAAAGAAAAAATTCATGATTTAAAGATAAAGGGTGGACATTTTAGACGTCTATTCGACGAATATAATGAATTGGCTCATACAATGACTCGTGTTCAACAGAATATTGAAACACCATCCGATAGCGTAGTAGAAAGTCTAAAGCTTAAGCGCTTACACTTAAAGGACAAACTTAATGCAATGCTAGTGGCTGACTAAATCTAAAAACAAGGTTGCAACCGGTTTAGATTGCAAATTAAATCATGTTAACGCCTGTCATAAACCCCAGTTAAAGAAATAGGAAAGGTTGACAAAAAAGATACACGCCTTTGTTCATAAAAGGCCCATAAAGCTTAAAAAAGACCGGCGAAACTTTGGTCAATGACCAGCGAAAGTAACAATTGAGGCGGTATAAAAAATGAACATATCGCTCTCAACATCTATCTCTTCTTAGCTGACCAATTAGACTTAAGCCTCTAAAATCAAGGTATACTGCTTATTCACAGCGCAATAGATTTTACCGCTTGTACGGTGTTTTTTTGGTGCGCTGACGACTCATTAAAGGAGAGCTAGGTGTATAACAATAAAGTGATTTTACTAACAGGTGCTGGCGGTGGTATTGGTGCAGCAATCGCCAAAGAATTATCTGAATTGGGCGCACAGCTTATTTTAGTAGGGCGACACCAAGAAAACCTTGAAACCGTCAACCAAAAACTGTCTGGCCGGCATGATGTTCTAGTCGCCGACATTTCATCTTCAGCAGGTCGGCAGACCATTAAAGAACATTGTGAACAACGTGCGGGTGGCCTTGATATGCTTATTAACAACGCCGGTGTCAGTGCATTTACACGTTTTGAATCGATGAGTGAGGAAAAAATCGCTTCGGTTATTAATATTAACTTAACCAGTACCATTTTATTAACACAACAATTATTGCCGTTATTACAAGCGAAACCATCTGCCCAGATTGTAAATATTGGCTCAGCCTTTGCCAGCTTAGCATTTGCGGGTTTCACCGTTTATAGCGCCAGCAAATACGGTTTAAAAGGTTTCACCGAAGCACTACGACGAGAGATTCATGGTGGCACGGTTGATGTTCGCTATTTCGCGCCTCGTGGCACCAAAACACCCTTCAACGATGCGAATGCAGAAGCGCTTAATATTGCTATTAAAGCAAATATAGATACCCCTGAAAAAGTAGCCGCTGAGTTCGTGGCGTTCTTACAAAGTAAGAAGGCTAGACATTTTGTTGGTTGGCAAGAACGACTATTCGGACGTTTAAATGGGCTGTTTCCAGGTTTAATTGACAAAGCACTGGCAGGGCAACATCCCGCTATTATGGCGTGTTTACCTAAATCAGGTGGTGAGAAAAATTAAATATACTCAGACTCGATTGATGTAGACCTGTGGTGGATAAGTCGTGAGGGCTTAGGTAGCCTAAAGCTAAAATCAATCAAGTCTGACGCTCTTAATTTTATGCCGCACTAGAGCCGCGAATATGATTAAGCAACCCCTTTATGTCAGATGGCAAGTGTGTACCACGCCACGCAATATGCTGATCGGGCCTTACCAGCACTAACGGAAAATCAAATACTGCTGTGTTTGCTTTACCTTGTAGATTAAGAATCTCTAAAGGAAACGCCATGCTTGTCGATACCTGCTCAAACATAGAAAGATCTATAGATTTATCCAAGCAAAGCAAGGTATATTCTGGCCCCAGTTTGTCGAATAAGGATGCACCATCATCCATCCATGTATGAGGGACCCGACACCCTGGACACGTTGACGGGGTATAATTTCCTAATGTGTACGTGGGGGGCGTGCCTGTATCATAAGCAATCACGGGGGATTGCTCATAAAAATAGCCAAAATTTAAACCAATGCAGGCAAATTGAGCGCTATCGGTTTCCATCATAAACTGGCCAACTTCTTTACGTGCAGCCTGCCCTCTTTCACTATCTTCTTCAATATAATTAGGTAACTTTAAATTATTTTTTTTGCGGATATTCATTGCAATTGACGACACTTGGCCCAAAATCGGCTGACGCTCATTCTGGAAGGTATCGAGTAATTTCTCATCCCCCCACCCATTAACGACCGCGGCAATCTTCCAAGCTAAATTAGCGGCATCTGCAATGCCTGCGTTCATTCCATATCCAGCCATTGGTAACCAATTATGCGCTGCATCACCAAGAATAAAAACATGCCCTTCTGAAAATTTATCAGCCACGAGGCGACGACCCGACCACGGTTTTTTAGCCTCAATAGTGAACTCTACATCCTCCCCAATAATAGTACGTACAGCCCCCTCCCAATCAAATGTATCTGGATCAGACTGTGTAGAAGAAAAAGCATTAACCACCCACTTATCTTTACCATCAAGCGCTATGACACAACCGGCTTGTGTCGGATTCATCACCCAATACATCCAAGCTGGGTTACACGTTGCTTTGCTTAAAAGGTCCGGGGCCGTGATACTCGCCATCATCGAGTGCATTAAGTTATCATCACCTTGAAGCTTAATGCCTAAAGTTTTACGAACCATACTGCTAGCGCCATCACAACCCGCCACATATATCGCTTCAAAGGTTGAAGCTTCTCCGGTTACTAAATCAGTACCCGTCACATAAACTTTATCATCTGAAGGGCTCACGTCTGTGACACGAAAATTGGACATAATAGTTAAATTTTCAACATTTTCAGACGCATGCTTAAACAGCACTGGCTCCATAAAATATTGATTAATACGGTGAGGTGGTTCTGGCGTCGGCCAGCCACCGTCTGCATAACCCGCATCGTTAAATCGATTGGCTCTTGAGGGGATTTTAACCCGCCCAAGCTCATAACCAAAAAGGCTCGTGGTATAGGACACATCGTGTGGATAGTCAGCAGGCAAACCAGTATTTCTAACTTTTTCAGCAAAACCAAGCCGTCTAAAAACCTCCATCGTTCTTGCCGACACATGATTGCAACGTGGATCTGGCGCTTCCATAGCCGCTCTTTGTTCCAAAACAATTGTTTCCACACCGTGCGAGGCAATATCCATCGCCAGTGTTAACCCAACAGGACCACCACCAATAACCAAAACTGGCACTTTTTTGATTGTTTGCTGGCTTGTTGAAACATATCCATTTTGCGGAGCTATCATTGGCTTATCCTTATTATGTAATTGTTATGTCATTGAGGAATAAAGAACGACTGGCCTGACCTGACTCCACATTCCAACATGACCCTATGTACTTGCGCGCACGTTATTTACCACGTAAATCAAACTCATTTACGTTCCATTACTACCCAGCCTAAACTTCAAATAAACCAGGCTACAGCCTCCGTAATTTTATTAGAGTTTAGGCTTCTGAATTTGCTAACCAATCAGGCCAGCCTGCTTTTTTATTTGCGGCTCGAGCCAGCTCTTTTTCATCAGCAGTTGCGTAGTTGAGATCCCAGTCCTTAAGTTTTGGTTTTGCAATATATTTAAACCATACAGGTGGAATGAGCCCACTTAAAAAGCATAAAAATATACTCGGCATTTGTGGGCCAGTTAGATGAGGTTTCAGTTCGTAGTACGGAATATACGAGTCCCGATGATGGTCATTATGATTTGTTATTTCAAATGCAATGACTCTTGAAATAGGTGATAGGTGATTCCATAAATGGTGGCTTTGATTAGGAGATTTCTCGACTCGAACAATTCCATAGTGTTGAAAATAATTAAGCATTTCAATAAATAGTTTCGCTAAAACCAAGCTACTTAAAACAATAATAAAACCATACATACCCGCAACCAAGAAGCTAATTAATAATAAACCGCCCAATTGAGCCAGCGCTTTAAATATACGCCCCTTAGGTGAAAGAATTGATTCACCCACCGCAACACACCTGGCTTTCTCCATGCGGTAAAAATCTTTTAGGCTACCCCAAGTTGCGCTAAAGGCAAAGCTATAAATTGTTTTACCACGAGGGCATGTATCAGAATCATTAACTGTTCCTAAGTGAATATGATGGGTGTGAGCGTGTGCAACATCGCGAGTAGGGTCAGCAACGAATGTGCCGACCAACGTACCAAAGAAACGCGAAATGGGGTTTCTCCTATGCAGTAACTCGTGGCCAATACCAGCGGTAGGCGCAACATTAAATAAGGCCATGGAAAGTATTGCGCCTAAGAGGTAGCTAATAGGAATCGATTGCGTAAACTCTTGCTCAGCCCTGACCCAATAGAAAAGTGCAGCATACAAGGCCACCATGAAAAAAAAGTGCATATGAAGCGGCAAATCAGCAAGCCAAGGCATTGAGATAGTGCGCGCTCTGAGGTCTTTTGCTGAAAAAATATCCATCAATATAAGGGGAATAAAAGTACTTGCACCCAGCCAAACCCATGGGCCACCTAGATAAAAACCAATAATCCCAATAAAAATAACCAATGCGCCAAGGTAATACCGTAAATAGTCCAACTCCCCTCCCTTTATCTAAAACGATTAAATATATGCTAGTAAAACAACGCCTCTCTCTTTATTAGCAATTAATGATATTAGTTTCCGTTGTAAATCAATCTGATCATTCATTGATTCACTTTATTTTCGGATTAAACTTCTAGCTGCTGTAACGGTTTTTAGGCCTTGGTAACCCTAAATTCTCACGTAACGTGCTGCCTTCATAGCGAGTTCGGTAAACCCCACGTTTTTGTAATTCAGGCACTAACTTATCAACAAAATCATCTAGACCCTGAGGCAAAAAAGGAAACATAATATTAAACCCGTCGCAGGCATCAGACTCCAACCATTCTTCCATTTGGTCCGCAATCATCGAGACAGTGCCGACCATTTCTAAGCAGCCGAAAGATCCGCCAACATGTTGGGCTAACTCTCTGACGGTCATGTTGTCTTCTTTTGCCATATCGACTAGTTTTTGTCGCCCAGTTTGGCCCGCATTTGTTTCAGGTATTTCAGGAAGTGGTGCGTCAAGTTCAAACTTACTTGCATCACAACCCAGTAAAACTGACAAAGAGCCCATCCCAGTACTAGGGTCGACCATGCTGTCTAATTGGCGTTTTTTACTTTTGGCTTCGTCTAACGTATCGCCAATAATAACAAAACAGCCAGGAAATACTTTAAGGTGATCTGGATCTCGGCCATAGGCCTTTGCGCGTGTTTTTATATCCGCATAATATTCTTGTGCCGCTGGTATTGTACTGGCTGCTGAAAAAACCATTTCAGCCACTTCAGATGCAAACTGCCGCCCCGCTTCAGACGCACCCGCCTGAACAATAAGCGGCCAGCCCTGAACTGGCCGGGCAACATTAAGCGCCCCTTCTACAGAATAAAATTCACCCTTGTGCTTCGGGGGGTGTAATTTATCAAGGTCTGCAAATATCCCGCTGTCTGTATCCTGAATAATTGCATCGTCCTCCCAGCTATCCCATAATTTTGTGACCACTTCATAGCACTCTCTACCACGCCTATAACGAACATCATGTTCAACCGCTTCCTCTAATCCAAAATTAAGCGCTTCTAGCGGGTTGGCTGATGTCACGACATTCCAACCAGCGCGGCCCTCGCTAATGTGATCCAACGAGGCAAATTTGCGTGCAATATGGTAAGGCTCCGTATATGTCGTCGATGCTGTCGCAATAAGACCGATATGCTCTGTCACAGCCGCAAGAGCAGGCAATAGCGTGAGCGGTTCAAGCGAAACAACGGTCGCGCTACGTTTTAAGGCCTCCTCAGGCATATTTAATAATGAAACATGATCTGCCATAAAGATAGCATCAAAAAGCCCCTTCTCTAAGGTTTGTGCAAAACGGATATGATGCTTAAAGTTAAAGTTAGCATCTGAAAATGCACCTGGGTAACGCCAACTACAGCTATGAATGCTGGCCGGACGCATAAAGGCGCCAAAATGTAGTTGTTTTTTTGTACTCATAAGCTCCTCGTTTTTTTTCAGTCTCTTCTTATATTAGCTAAAGCTAAACTATTCCTTTGATAGCGTCAATCTCCTTCATAAAAAACAATATCAATGGGCAGCCTGAACCCTATAAATTTTTTAACCAAAATTTATTTCAATATAATACTTCAGCTTAAGCCTAACAATGGTTAGAATTAGCATAATCAGGAGTAATTCTTAGGAATCTATTCCGATAAATAATTTAGGAGGAAGAGCATGAGTAAAGTAGACGTAAGCCAACTCGTTGATAATAAAACAGGACGACAAAGTCGAACCATTTTTCATGAGCAAGATATCTATGAGCAGGAGCAAGAAAGAATATTTGGCAAATGCTGGTTATTTTTAGCACATGAAAGCCAAATACCTGACCCAGGTGATTATTTCAGAACCTTTATGGGCGAAGATGAGGTGCTGGTTATTCGTCAGAAAGATCAATCTATCAAAGCATTCCTTAATACCTGCACTCACCGTGGCAATCGTGTTTGCAAGTCTGACAAAGGTAATGCCAAGCAATTCACCTGTAGTTATCACGGATGGAGCTTTGCTGCTGACGGTGCACTTCAATCAGTCCCTCTAGAGGAAGACGCTTATTACAATGAACTAGATAAATCCAAATTTGGCCTACACCCTGTTTGCCATGTAGACAGCTATAAAGGACTAATTTTTGGTAACTTTGATCCAGAAGCACCCAGCTTGGTTGATTATTTAGGCGACATGAAATGGTATTTAGATGTGTGGCTTGATGCGATGCCAGAAGGCACTGAGTTAATCGGGTCAACACAAAAAGTTGAATACCCTGTGAACTGGAAACTACCTGTCGAAAATGCCTGTGGCGATGGTTATCATATTGGTTGGGCTCACGCGGGTGTAATGACCGTTGCCACATCAATGAATATCGAAAGCCTTTCTTTGGGGAATACTAAAGTGGACAGCTCCACAGCCATGGCAGGGGGCGGCATGAACGGTCATTCGATTATTTCATCACTTGATGGACAATCAGGTTATGCGTTTTACCCAAACCCAAGTTTACCCGTTAGTTACCTTGAAGCGAATCGGGATACGGTTGTTTCACGCCTAGGTGACACCCGAGGCAAACAATTCTGGGGCTCACAAATCAATATGACTATTTTCCCTAATGTGCAAATGTTACCGGGGCTTAATTGGTTCCGTGTCTATCACCCAAAAGGCCCCGGAAAAATGGAAATGTGGACTTGGGCGATGGTTGATAAAGAGATGTCTGACGAATTAAAACAAACTGTCCTCGATAATGTTTGCCGAACGTTTGGCGCAGCAGGCATGTTTGATAATGATGATGGCGAAAATTTTGCGGCCTGCACGTCACAGAACAGAGGCTTACAAACACGTCAAAAAGATGTTTACACCAACATGGGGCTGGGTAAAGAATATACTCACCCTGAAATGCCTGGCGTTATTAGTGATGGCCTAGTTGGCGAACAAAATCAACGGTATTTCTACCGTCGTTGGCAAGAAATGATGGCTGCAAAAGATTGGAGTGCCGTTCCAAACTACAACAACCTCGAAGAAGCTAACGCAACAGAGGGCAAAATCGATGAGTAACTCACTCCCTTTTAAAAACACCGTTGATATCGAAACTTACTTAGCATTCCAAGCGCTTTTGTATAAAGAAGCACGTCTGCTTGACCAAGAAGATTATGAACAATGGTTGGCGATGTTAGCAGACGATATTCATTACTATATGCCTGTACCTGCGAGATATTTACGTGAAGAAAAAAAGCAGGCCATCAAACCACTCGATGCTCATATTTTTAATGATTATAAAAAACAAATAGAGCTACGCATTGCACGCTTCGCGACTAACCTCGTCTGGTCTGAAAACCCACAAAACGCCATTAATCATACGGTCACTAATATTGAAGTTTTTCCTACTGATGTGGACGGCGAGTGGAATGCCTTATCCGTTGTGACCGTTCTTAGAAGCCGACTCGACGGTGTAGAAAAACGCATGGTGGTATCACGTGATGATATTTGGCGTATTGAAGGCGATAGCCTCAAACTGGCTAAAAGAAACATGTTGTTTAATCACACCGTCGTCCCAGATAGTAACCTTAACTTTTTCTTTTAAATTAAGAGTGCCTATTGTTTAAAACAATAGGCGCTTTCTTATTGCCTTTCGGTCACCGCTACCCCTCTTAGTACTTTTTATTTTCCTCGGCTACAAAGAGACTACATCGTTACCCCCTTCGCTTATATAACTGGCGATGCTATGGTTTTCTAGACAATCACCTTAAATAAAATATAACCAAGCAGACTGCCCATTTATTTTGTGCTCATAAGCCCATTTTTTATGTCATATAACGACTTTATCGTCCATCAGACTGCTTGCTCAAACTCAAAAATGCAAATTTGGCTTAATATCCCCCACTAATGTTGCAAATTAAACAAATCTAGAATTGACAACAAAGAAATCACATGAGATATTGTGCACCGCATCATTTAAAAAGGAGTAACTTATGTCGATTATTGATGAAGTACAAACAAAAGCCCAAGAAACTATCAGCCAAGCTACCAAACTGAACGAAACAGTCTTAGACGGTACTGCCAAGGCATCTGAAGAAACTGGTATTTTTTATAAACGGATAATGGAAGGAACACCAACCGACCTGTGCCATATTACTAATGCCTTTAAGAAGATAGTGACAAACAATATTATTGCGACGCAGCAATATTTCAAGTCATTTTATGCTTGATATTGATCTGTTAAAAAAATAGCTGACTTGAGTCGTTTATACTGCGACTCAAGTTAGCACCCACGTTTATTGCTCTAGCTGACCTACAGCCATCAGGTAGATATCAGCAATTCGCATTAACGTGCGCCTCCAAGCAAGCCAACCAATTACTGGTTGCATTCCCTTTATCACCTAACCCCGTCTGACAACCTCATGCTATAGAACGGCATACTTTATTTTTTATCGCATTCATTAAATTTCACTACACTCCATAATCAATCAATTTAGTTCATTCAAAACAAACCAACACGTAACAATACGCCAGTTACTTCTTTCATTTATTAGCTGTTAAAACTCAACTTTCGCTCACTATTAATCCATTAACTGATCTAGCACAGCAAATTCTTATTGCTTACCTAATACGCTAAAAATATTCATTAATTTAACAGCGTGGATTTTTTTTGATGTCGAAAAAGAAAGTTGAAAAGAAAAGTAAAAAAGCCATTGTGAAGAACCCATTAGGGAAAAAACAAGCCCTTAAGAAATTAGTTGAACTACGCAATCCTCAATTTGTAATGAATCAACCGATGGCTATGTCTGGGAATGAGTTACTAGAGATAACCCATGCTATTGGTGAACACCCCTATTCAAAGAAAATGGGCATTGAAGAGTACGAACATGAAAAGCACCTCCTTCAAACTGAGCTGTTAAAAGTCCAAAGCTGGGTAAAGGAACATCAAAAAAAGATTGTTATATTTTTTGAAGGCCGTGATGCAGCAGGTAAGGGCGGGACCATTAAGCGTTTTATGGAGCATCTAAACCCTCGTGCAGCCCACGTAGTTGCCCTCGAAAAACCCTCTGAACGTGAACAAGGTGAGTGGTATTTCCAACGCTATGTCCGTCAACTACCCACTAAAGGTGAAATCGTTCTGTTCGATCGCTCATGGTATAACCGAGCAGGCGTAGAACGGGTAATGGGGTTTTGTAATGACGATGAATATCTTGAGTTTATGCGCCAAGCACCTTTACTAGAAAGAATGCTCGTTAATGAAGGGACTCATTTTTCAAAATATTGGTTTTCAGTGACACGTCAAGAACAATTGCGCCGCTTCCATTCGCGCAAACATGACCCACTAAAACACTGGAAGCTCAGTGACATTGACCTACTTTCTTTGAATAAATGGGAAGAATATACAGAGGCTAGGAAGGCCATGCTTTTCTATACTGATACCGCCGATGCTTCATGGGTCATTGTAAAATCAGATGATAAAAAGCGCGCAAGAGTTAACTGTATACGCCATTTTTTATATAACTTAGATTACCCCAATAAAGATAAAGCGATTGCCCACAAACCCGATACAAAAATTGTTGGGCGTGTTGATGAAATATACAAAAACAAATCAGTGGAGAGTTAAATGTCAAAAGTAGAAAATAAATTAAATAAGATTTTAAAAGAAGCCGAAAAAGCCGCTGAGAAAGCAGTTAAAGCTGCAAAAAAATCTAAAAAAATTCAGTCTAAGGTGACCGAACAAAAAGAGAAAATAAAGCGCGTCACCGATAAAAGCCAAAAAAGCTAGAGGAATTTGCACAAGAAGCCGCTAAAAAAGCTGTTAAAAAGAATAAGACAAAGAAAAAAGTAGGGCTTTAAAATTTACTAAAAAATCCTAACGTATATAAACCAAAAACCGACACTATAATTGTGTCGGTTTTTTTTTGAACCTCGATCAAAAATAAAAAGAGAACTGTTGGCTTCATAGCCCTCTTAAACATATACCGTTCAGCGTTAAAACGATTCGCCGAATTGCTCAAGATATTGTGCTTTAACTTCATCTAATGTTACAGAATGATTTTGCGTTCCCGCATGAGCTATTTTAATCGCACCCATTAAACCTGCTATACGACCCGTTACTTCCCAATCGAGCCCATTCATCAGCCCGTATAACAGACCTCCACGATACGCATCTCCACAGCCCGTTGGATCAATAATAGCCTTTGCTGTCGCAGGGGGAATATCTATTCGTTTGCCATTGGTATAAATAAACGAACCCTCCCCTCCATTTGTAATAATTAACGCTTCTACTTGTAAGGCAATTTCATGTGGGGACAAACCTGTAGTCTCTTGAAGCATTGCCGCTTCGTAATCATTCAGGGTAACCCAAGTCGCTTGTTCAATAAATTTTTTGAGTTCATCGGCACTAAACATCGGCATACCTTGGCCGGGGTCAAAAACAAACGGTATATCGGCGTCCACAAACTGTTGGGCATGTTCAATCATTCCCGCTTTACCATCTGGGGACACAATACCCACCTGAATACCAGCATCATTAGGCACTCGATTTAACTCTGAACGCCCCATCGCCCCAGGGTGAAATGCTGTGATTTGGTTATCATCCATGTCCGTCGTAATATAGGCTTGGCCAGTGTAATCATCCTCTAACACGGATAAATAGTCTTGACTGACACCCTTTTGACTCATCCAGTCAGCATACGGACCGAAGTCTTTACCAACTGTCGCCATAGGCAATGCTTCTTCGCCAAGTAAATGCAAATTGTAGGCAATATTACCAGCACAACCACCGAATTCTCTGCGTAATTGAGGCACCAAAAAAGAGACATTCAGCATATGTACCTTATCCGGCAAAATATGATTTTTAAACTTATCTTGAAACACCATAATGGTATCAAACGCCATCGAACCACAAATTAAAGCCGATTTAAGTGATCGTTTCTTTTTATCGTCTTTTTCAACGAAGCTTGCATTCTTTGGGCTTAATTCGCTCATCCGTTTAATTCCGTTTTATTATTCCAAACCACATCTAATTGCTTCACCGCTTTAACATCATCTAACCGTCTAACCGGCAATGTGTATGGCGCTTGTTTCAATAGTTGCGCATCATCTTTAGCCTCTACTAAAATTTTTGCCATCGTGTCGATAAAACCATCAAGTGTTTCTTTAGCTTCCGTTTCAGTTGGTTCAATTAATAAACACTCAGGGATTAACAAGGGGAAATAGGTAGTAGGTGCGTGAAAATCATAATCCAGTAACCGCTTAGCCACATCCATCGCGGTAACATCTAGTTCTTTGGCTTGTTTTTTAAGCGTCAAAATAAATTCGTGCGTAGCTCGCCGATCTGGATACGCCGCGTCGTAACCCACTTCCATTAAACGTTTTAGTAAGTAGTTTGCGTTTAAAGTCGCAAATTCTGCCACTCTTGACATACCTTCACGGCCCAGCATTTTTGCATAAATATACGCACGCAACAAAACGCCTGCGTTACCGGCAAAGGCAGACATTCTACCGATTGTTTTAGGGCAATCATTTTCATCTAACAAAGCGTATTGCCCTTCTTTTTTCCCAACAATCGGCACAGGCAAATATGGTTTTAAACGTTTACTCACACCGACTGGGCCTGCGCCTGGACCACCACCACCATGCGGTGTTGAGAATGTTTTATGCAAATTCATATGAATTACATCGAAGCCCATATCACCCGTGCGAACCTTGCCTAAAATAGCGTTTAAATTAGCACCATCGTAATACAGCAAGCCACCTGCATCATGCACAATACCCGCAATCTCCTTGATCTTGCGGTCAAAAACGCCCAATGTGCTTGGATTTGTCAACATTATGCCCGCTGTCTGTGGGCCAATCGCTTCTTTCAACGCCTCAATATCAACATCGCCATTTTTACCGGTAGGAATCTCGCGCACTTTATAACCACACATAACGGCAGACGCTGGGTTGGTGCCATGCGCCGCATCCGGCACAAGAATCTCACATCGCGCAGTATCTTTGCGGTCATCGTGATAGGCTTTAATCATCGCTACACCGGCAAACTCACCTTGAGCACCTGCCGCTGGCGACAATGACACCGCTTGCATACCCGTCACTTCTTTCAACATACCTTGCAGTTCATACATACACGACAGAAAGCCTTGCCCGTGCAAGCTAGGTCCGAGTGGGTGGCGGCCTGTAAACTCTGGCAAGCTGGCCAAGGTATTACAGGCACGCGGGTTGTACTTCATCGTACAAGAACCCAACGGGTAAAAATGCGTGTCGATCGAGAAATTCTTCTGTGACAAACGAGTAAAGTGTCTTACCACTTGCATCTCAGAGACTTCTGGCAAATTAGGTTTTGACACCCTTAACGCATCCGCAGGTAGCGATGCTAGTGTATCGCTATCTTGCGGCAGTTGAGCGTTTGAAGCTCGCCCATTGTGCGATTGCTCGAATATCAGCATATTAGTACGTCTCTTTTTATAGTGCGGCTAACGCTGATTCGTAATCCGGCTCATCGGCAATTTCACCCACCAATTCTGACGTTATTACATTATTGTTTTCATCTAAACTGATAAGCGCCCTTGCTGTAATACCTTTTAGCGGCCCATCATCAATCAATACACCGTAGTCTTTTGCAAAGTTGCGGTCACGCATCATTGATAATGTGACAACATTTTCTAAGCCTTCATCACCACAAAAACGTGACATCGCGAACGGTAAATCCGCCGCTACAATTAGAACAACTGTATCGGGGTGATTCTTAGCGTGATCGTTAAATTTTTTGGTTGATAGCTGACAAACTGGGGTATCCAGGCTTGGCACAATGCTAATCAGTTTTTTCTTGCCCGCGTAGTCAGCCAGCGAAACATCCGCTAACTCTTTGGTGGTTAAGCTAAAGTCTGGCGCTTGTGAACCAACTGCTGGAACATCGCCGTTTGTGTGAATTTCGTTACCTTGTAATGTAATCGTCGCCATGGTTGTTTCCCCTATCCGTTTAATAATGTATCGAGCGTTGTTACAAACTGCTCAATGTCGTTTTCTGTGCGTGTTTCAGTAGCACAAACCATCAAGGCATTACCTAATTCTGGGTAATGCGCAGACACCTCAAAACCAGCCAAAATATGGTGCTCTCGCGCGAAGGTGTTAATTAATTGTTTAACGTCTGTTTCCAGCTGTATAACACACTCGTGGAATGTGGCCCCGCTAAACACCGCTTTAACACCTTTAATAGACGTCAAGCGATTGCTTAACAACTGAGTATTTTTATGCGAATTTAGCGCCACTTTTTTAAGCCCCTCTGGGCCAAGCAACGACATATAGATGGTTGCTGCTGTTACTAATAAACCTTGGTTTGTACATATATTTGATGTCGCTTTTGAACGCCTAATATGTTGTTCACGCGCTTGCAGCGTAAGAGTAAAACCTTGTTTACCCTCTAAGTCCGTTGTGCGACCAATAATCCGCCCTGGCATTTGCCTAACGTGCTGTTGTTTACAGCACATAAAACCAAAGTAGGGACCCCCTGATGCTAATGGCACACCTAAAGGCTGCCCTTCACCGCAGGCTATATCAACGCCCGTATCACCCCATTCACCGGGTGGCTTTAACAACGCCATTGCCATTGGGTTTACCACTGCGATTGATATGATTTTGTTAGCCGCCGCCCATGTAGTTAACGCATCAACATTCTCTAGCACACCAAAAAAGTTTGGCTGTGGAATCACTAATGCGGCAAAATCATCAGCCGACAACTCTTCCAATGCTGCTAAGTCTGTTTGACCTGTCGCAAGATCAAATGGCACATTAACCAGCTCAATATTCTGATTTTTTACAATCGCCTCTGTTACCGAGCGATAAACAGGGTGCGTTGCTAGTGGCATTAAAATTTTTCGAGACTTCGTTTTTTTGTTCGCACGTACGGCCATTAAAACCGCTTCTGCCAGTGCTGAAGCGCCGTCATACAACGACGCATTAGACACATCCATCGCCATTAAACTAGCCATCATGGACTGGTATTCGTACAGTAACTGCAAGGTACCTTGTGACGCTTCTGCTTGATACGGCGTATAGGCACTATAAAACTCGCCTCGGGTAGTAATTTCCCAAACGGCAGCAGGTATATGGTGTTCATAAGCACCCGCCCCAAGGAAGCAAAGCGGTAAACCATCTTGCGCCGCCTTCTCGCGGAGCAAGCGCGTTACTTCCATTTCGTTCATACCTACCGGTATTTTTTCTAACTCACCACAACGCAAATCATCAGGTATTTCATCAAACAGGTCATCAATGCTACCCACCCCAATGGCTGAAAGCATTTGTTCGATATCTTGCTCTGAATGCGGAATAAAAGGCATCTTATTACTCGTCTTCTACTAGGTTCTGGTAGCCTTCAGCATCCAATAATTCATTCAACTCACTCGCATCAGCCGGCTTCACAATAAAAATCCAGCCATCGTCATACGGCGATTCATTAATCGCTTCAGGGCTATCTTCTAAGGCGTCATTAATGGCGATAATTTCACCCGTTACCGGGCTATAAATATCGGACGCGGCTTTAACCGATTCAACAACGCTACATTCGTCGCCTTTATCAACGCTTTGACCCGCTTCTGGTAACTCAACAAAAACTAAATCACCCAGCAATTCTTGTGCGTGATCAGTAATACCAACACGGACGTTGCCATCGGCTTCTAATAGCGCCCACTCATGTGAATCAGCATATTTTCTATCATCAGGTGTGTTTGACATATTTTTCCTTTAATTTACCCAACGGGTATCAGTTTCGTTTGAATAAGAATTTCAATTAATATAAATTAAACGTCGATTTGTATTTTACCCTGACGAACAAAACAAGGTTTTACGACAGTGGCTTCTTTTAATTTACCGCGCATATCAATTTTACATGTTTCGCCGATGTTTGCGGGTACTCGTGCCAGCGCAATCGAGCGCTCCATTGTGGGGGAATAACCACCGCTGGTAATTTCACCCGTAGAAGCATCATCTAAAACGACTGTTTGATGCCCCCTGAGCACGCCTTTTTCTTCTAGAAGCAAACCAACAAACTTATGACTTAAGCCTTGCTTCTTTATCGCCTCAAGCGCGCTTCTACCAATAAAGTCACGGTCGTTTGGCTGCCATGCCACAGTCCATGCAAGGCCAGACTCTAGCGGATTCTTATCTTCATCCATATCTTGGCCGTACAAATTCATGCCTGCTTCCAGCCTAAGCGTATCACGCGCACCCAAGCCGCAAGGCTTAACACCCACTTCTAGCAACTGATTCCAAAACCCTTCGGCCTTATCGTCTGGCAACATGATCTCAAAGCCATCCTCCCCCGTATAGCCCGTTCTGCCGACAAACCATTCGCCAAACCAACAGGCACTGAACGGTTTAATTTCTGCCGCCGACAGCCCTAATCGGTCAGGTAATATTGGGCAAACTTTTTGACGAGCTTTTGGCCCTTGCACAGCGATCATTGCCAACTGAGGTCGCTCGCTAACAGTAACATCAAAGGGTTTAGCTTGCTGTTCAATCCACGCTAAGTCTTTCTCTCGCGTTGATGCGTTAACAACCAATCGATAGTTCTGAGCGTCCATAAAATAAACAATTAAATCATCAATGATGCCCGCGGCTTCATTCAACATACAGCTGTATAACGCTTTACCTTGGCGCGTTAACTTTGCCACATCATTCGCCAATAAATATTGTAAAAATGATCGGGCTTGAGGCCCATGAATATCAACAACCGTCATATGTGACACATCAAACATGCCAACACCGTTTCTAACATCATGATGCTCGTCGATTTGCGAGCCATAATTAACCGGCATATCCCAGCCACCAAAGTCCACCATGCGGGCGCCTAACTGACGATGAGCGCTATTTAAAATTGTTTTTTTAATCATAATTTTGCCTCTGAACAAAAAAGGGCGGCACGCGAAAACCACATGCCGCCCCTCTGTCCAAAACCTGAAAGTTTAAGAGCAATTGCTCTCTTTCCTCTTCGGTGGGCTTAACTCATTGGTTAAGCCGCTCTCCAGAGCCAACTGATCATTAAACACAATGATCTCTCTTATGGTCCATTTGCCTGAGCGATTCCGGACGGATTGCGCCTTCGGCGTCGGTGATTAACCGATCTCTCCCAAAAGAGGTAAATTGATCGCACATTGTACCTTGCTAAGACAGCCATTTCCATCGACAAGACTTTTCGCTAAATTGCTTTGACTCTTTTGCTCACACAAAAAAATAGTGTTACTGTTCTAACTAAACTCATGCATTATTTAGAGGCTTTACATTATGACATTCAACCAAGATATTATTGATGAACTTAACATCCTTATCCAATACGACTTAAGCAATACAGAACAAGGAATAAAAATACATCAAGATGCAAGCAAAGCCACTATTTTAGCTGCCGCTCGTTTGTTCGAAAAAGGTTTAACTGATCAACCAGATGGCGGCTACTTAACATCTCTTGGTCGAACAGCTGCTGAACATGCGCATGCCCTATCTGGCTTACTAATGGTTAATTAGGAGGCTCAAACACCCATCGCATATTGACAGATTTTATTTTTCAACAAGGCTGATTGATTAACCAAACCCATACCTGAGCTTCTGGTTAGTTTAATCAGCGTTTCATCTGCACCGAAAAGGCGCTTAAAACCGTCCATCATACCCATCATGATTAAATTATCGCCCTTACGCTGGCGCTCATAGCGGCGTAATACTTGCCGACTGCCAATATCGCGCTTTGATTCATGCGCCTTTAAGATGACTTTAGCCAAACCCATTGCATCTTGTAGCCCCAAATTAGCACCCTGCCCCGCTAGAGGGTGAATCGTATGGATCGCATCCCCAACCAACACCATTCGCTGTTGACAATACTCTGTTGAAAACTGGAGCTTGAGAGGAAATCCGCCACGCGCGCCCATTAATTCAAAACCACCTAATTTATACTCTGACGCTTCAGCTAATGCATCACAAAAATCTGCATTAGATAGCGCCAAGTTAGCCTCGGTCGTTTCAGGCTTTGATGTCCATACAATAGAAACCAGCCCATTACGCAACGGCAGTAGCGCTAAAGGCCCTTCAAGCAAAAATCGCTGCCATGCGGTATTGTCGTGTGACTGCTCGGGCTTTACCGTTGCGACTAATGCCTTTTGCTGGTAGCTCCAACCGTACGTAGGTATGTCGCTCAATTGTCTTATTTTAGAGTTCGAGCCATCCGCCCCGACTAATAACGAAGCGTTGATATGGTCACCATTTGAAAGTTGTATATCAACGTTTTTTTCAGCAATATCAAACCCGTCTAGTTGTGTGGACGTATACGTGTCACACGCGTCTAAAGCCTGTAGCTTTTCCCACAGCGCAAGTACCGTTACACGGTTCTCAACAACCGAGCCCATTTGCATTTCACCGGCATCAGCAGAATCAATCGCCAGCTCACCACTAGCGAAATGATCCCACACATACATTTTTTCCATCGGCTGCTCACCTAGCCGAACAATATCACCCCAAACACCGAATGACTTAAATAAATTCATGGATGCTAATGTTAATGCCGACACGCGTAGGTCATAGCTATCATCTGACCAGGCCTCAGTCGGATCTCCTGCGTCAATCAGTGCAACAGAAACACCTTGCTCTGCTAACAAACACGCAAGCGTAGCCCCCACCATACCACCGCCAACAATAGCTACTTGATACGTTCTAACACTCATTAGCTCGCCTCCACTATGAAAACGCTCACACTTAATTTAACTTCATAAAAAGCATAACCTTTAACCCGTTTTCAACCTTGCAAAACGAGAACCTAAACCCATCGTTTGTCGTGCAAACTGGTTTTTTAACATCGGCACTTTATCTAACATCAACAAGCCACTATTACGCAATACGCTCAATAGCGCATTATCGGTCGAAAATAACTTTATTACGCTGTCTGTAAAGCCTGTTATCAGCGCTTGATCAGTTTTTCGCTGCCTTGCATACGATTCAAGCACGTCCTCAACGCCAACGTCTTTACCTGCAGTCATCAATGTATCCGCCAATAGTGCCGCATCTCGCAAACCAAGGTTAAAACCTTGCCCCGCCACAGGGTGAAGCTGGTGCGCGGCGTTACCAATCAACACCACACGGCTCGATACGGGGTTAGGCACATGAGACAAACTTAACGGAAAAATTTGGCAAGCACCCGATATTGATAGCTCACCCAACCACTGGCCAAATCGAGATTGTAACCTTTCCAAAAACGCATCCTCAGACAACTGCTTCACCTGCTCGGCTAAGGTTGATGGCATGGTCCAGACCAATGAATACAGCCCGTCAAAGTGCGGCAGCATTGCAATCGGCCCTTCTGAAGTAAATCGCTCGTAAGCAACGTCGTACTGGTCAGACTCGACCTTAATCAAACTCGTAATGGCTTGTTGATCATAAGGGTATTCTTTCAATTCAAACCCACCTAGCTGACGGACTTCCGACAAGCCGCCATCCGCACCCACTAATAACTTGCACGAGACTGTTTGTTCCTTGCCATCAAGCTCTATGGTTACGCCTACATTCTTATCATTGACGGTGTAATCGACAAGTGTTGCTGGGCACATAATATCAACAGTCGAAGCCAATAAATTATTCGACACAATCCTCTCTATTTTTACAGCCTCGACCACATACCCTAGCGCATCTACGTGTTGTTTTTTAGCCGACAACCGCGTCTTACCAAAAGCACCTTTATCAGACACATGAATATGGCGTATGGGCTTTGCGCAATCCTTTATTTGCTGCCAGAGGTTCAATTGCTTAAGAATACATCTGCTTCCCCAAGATAGCGCAATAGCTCGTTTACCGGCATCATCGGCTTGCTTTTCCACGAAAGGTCTTGCCTCAACTATAGCCACACGAAGTGATGTTTGACTTAATGCCAAGCCTAGGCAGCCACCTACCATGCCACTTCCTATGATGACTACATCATAATCAAGCGCCATACGATGCCCTCATTAAACGCTCAATATCACCAACTTCTTTAGGAGCGGTATCCGTTAACACCTCATGGCCTTTTTTCGTAACAAGAACATCATCTTCAATACGAATACCGATACCACGCCACTTTTGATCCACTGCTTTAGCGTCTGGTTGAATATACAAGCCTGGCTCAACCGTTAACACCATTCCAGGTTCGAGTAAACGCCACTGATTGTCAACTTTATAATCACCCACATCATGTACGTCCATGCCCAACCAATGCCCAGTACGGTGCATATAGTATGGCTTATAGGCCTCATTTTTAATTAAGCTCGACACCTGCCCGGTCAATAACCCAAGTGCTACTAGGCCTTGCGTTAGAACTTCAACCGCAGCATCATGCGGGTCATTCCAGTGATTGCCCGGTTTAACTTGCTCAATGGCCGCATATTGAGCATCTAAAATCAATTGATAAAGCGCTTTTTGCTCATCACTAAACACACCATTAACGGGAAACGTACGAGTAATATCAGACGCATACTTTTTCCATTCACAACCTGCGTCAATTAATAGCAGATCACCGTCATTTAGTGGTGCATTATTGTCAATATAATGAAGAACACAGCCGTTATTTCCCCCACCAACAATAGCTGGGTAAGCCTCTTGCTGAGCGCCCTGGCTCATAAATTGATGTTTAAGACTTGCCTCAACCTGGTACTCATACATACCCACTCGGCACGACTGCATGGCTTTGATATGCGCTGCAACAGATATTTTTGCGGCTTTTTTCATCTGTTTAATTTCGTACGCCGACTTTATAAGGCGCATTTCATGCAACAAATGGTCGGATGAAATAAACTCTGCGGGGGCTGAAACACCCGCTCTTGAACGACTACGCACTTGCTGTGACCAATCCATGAGTTGCTGATCAAAATCGGGCTGCGCGCCCATCGGGAAATACAAACGGTTTTTGTTCTCCAGCAAACCCGGCAAAATATCATCAATATCATCAATCGGAAACGCATCATCAACGGCATAATCGTTAATTGCACCTTCTAAGCCGGCATTAGCACCTACCCATAGCGCGGTCTTTTCATCAAACTCGCGACAAAACAAAACGTACTCACCTTGTGCCCTGCCTGGTACAAAAACGATTACTGACTCGGGTTCATCAAAACCGCTTAAGTAAAAGAAATCACTATTTTGGCGAAAAGGAAACTCAACATCACTATTACGCATTAAGATTGATGCGCTAGCGATAACCGCTATATCTGTCTCTTATACACATCTGACGCTGCCGACGAAGAGGATAG
>OJFP01000141.1_pt1 | contig 56068 bp, 51 predicted proteins | sample 1594141 | NCBI WGS metagenome assembly OJFP01 (sample SAMN05416843, study PRJEB24817) | seawater metagenome | isolation source: Sea water | place: Canada:Atlantic | collected 2013-07 | reverse complement strand
ACACTATCCTCTTCGTCGGCAGCGTCAGATGTGTATAAGAGACAGTTGCTAAACTCATTAACCATATTCTCCCCAATACTTTTATCTTGATATATTCTCAGTAACTCCTCGGATAAAATCTCCGAAGTGACATTTTTATGAAGGATTTCTTTCACAATTTCTTTCCCAGCAATTAAATTTGGCATGGATACATACGGTGCTTTTAACAAATTAAATGTTTTGAAAACCCAAGTCGTTAATGCTGATAACTTATAAGCAACAACCATTGGTTTTTTTAATAACATTACTTCTAACGTAGCCGTTCCAGAAGCGACTAATACAATATTAGATGCCGCAATCATTTCGTTTGCAGCTCTAACACGCATATCCAAATCGAGCAGAAAACCTGATTTTTTGTAAATATCACTAAATATATCAGCCGTTCCTTGGTCTGCCATCGGCACTAAAATTTTCAGATTAGGAATACTCTCTGAACAAATTTTTGCAGCTTCTAAAAAAATTTGACTGTGTCTTTCAAGCTCACCTACTCGACTACCGGGCATTATGGTAAGCATTGGCTGTTCCCTGTTGATACCTAAGGCTTTTCTGGCAGCTAGCGTTTCTAGGTGATTTTTATACTGATCGGCTAAAGGATGACCTATAAAATAGGCAGGTACAGGCGTCTTTTCAAAATATTTTTCTTCAAACGGAAAAATACAAAGCAACGCACTCAATGAACCAATTAATTTTTTAATTCTCTTCGGTCGCCAAGCCCATACAGTTGGACTCACGTAATGTACTGTTTTAACCCCTTGTTTAAACAGGTCATGTTCAAGTTTTAAATTAAAATCTGGCGCATCAATACCAATAAACACATCAGGTTTTTGCTGCAGAATACGTTGTTTTAGATTTTTTCTAATCGTCAATAACTCGGGCAAGTGCTTTATTACTTCGAACAAACCAAAAACTGATAGTTTAGACATGGGATAAAAAGACTGAAAACCTTCAGCTAACATTCGAGGACCACCTATACCAGAAAATTCAGCATTAGGATAAGATTTTTTCAAGCGGTTAATTAAGCCTGCACCAAGAATATCCCCTGAATGCTCACCGGCGACTAACATTATTTTTAAAGGTTTATTTATTACACTAGGCATGATCTAAAAGAACGTAATATTATTACTTCCAACAAACGTCGTAACACGTTCGTAACGTATATTTAACGTAAAATACTACGGTTTGAGTTTTCTAAAAACTCCACCAGAACGTTTAATTCAGGTTGCTCTCTAGCCATTTCAGCTAATTTAACAGACGCATCAGAAAGCTTCATTCCTGATTTATAAAGTACTTTATAAGCGCGCTTAATATGTAAAATAATCTCTTTAGAGAACCCCCTTCTATCCAAACCAACTGAGTTTATGCCGTGTGGTTTAGTGGGCCGCCCCCCAACCATAACAAATGGTGGAACATCCTTGGTAATTGCGCTACCCATTGCAGCAAAGCAGTGATCACCTAAATGGCAAAATTGATGAACGATTGAGAAGCCACCTAAAATCACGTTGTTTCCTAAATGGACGTGCCCACCTAACGAGGCAGCATTTGCAAGGATAACATCATCTGCAATAACACAATCGTGAGCCACATGAGTGTAAGCCATTAATAAGTTATTACTCCCAATAATCGTAATATTCTTATCTTGGCTTGTGCCCCTATGTATCGTTGTGAACTCGCGTATTTCGTTGTTATCACCAATTTCTAAAAATGATTTTTCACCTGCATACTTTTTATCTTGAGGGTCTTCACCTATTGAAGAAAACTGGTAAATTCGATTGTTTTTTCCAATTTTTGTAGTGCCGTTAATAGTGACATGAGGACCAACAATAGTACCTGAACCGATTGAAACGTTCGCGCCTATGACAGTATACGGACCAATTTCTACATTCTCATCAACGTTTGATGTTGGGTCAATAATAACTGTTTGATGAATCATTTCGTTGATGCCTTTGATGCACACATAATATCAGCTGATACGGCTAATTCCCCATCCACTGTCGCTGCTGCTGAGAACGACCAAATATTACGTCTATCTTTTTTATAAACAGCTTCAACCATCAATTGATCTCCAGGAATAACAGAACGTTTAAAACGCGCATTGTCGACACCAACGAGGTAATATTCTCCAAAGTCTTCACCACGGTCTGTTAATGTTTTCATCGATAGAAGCCCCGTTGCTTGCGCAAGCGCTTCTAGAATAAGTACACCCGGCATAATTGGGTTATGCGGGAAATGCCCCGTAAAATGAGGTTCGTTATACGTAACATTTTTAACTGCTAACAGTCTTTTCCCAGGCTCATATTCAACCACTTTATCAATCATTAAAAAGGGGTAACGATGGGGTAAAAACTCCATTACTTTTCTTACATCATCAACTGGCATTAGGCTTCCTTTTCAGACTTCAATAATAGATTGATTTTTTTACTCAGTTTATCAAGTTGCTTAAATCGTACCGCATTTTTAAGCCACTCAGCATTTTTCTGAAACGGTGTTCCAGATGAATAAGCACCCGGCTCTTTAATGGAGTGCGTCACCATTGTCATACCCGTCACATGCACACCATCAACTATTTCAATATGGCCTACTAAACCTACACCACCAGCAAGCGTACAGTAACGGCCAATTTTGGTACTACCAGCAATACCTGTACAAGCGGCAATCGCCGTATGGTCTCCAATTTCAACGTTATGCGCAATTTGAACTTGGTTATCAATTTTTACGCCATTACCAATAATCGTATTATCTAACGCACCACAATCAATGGTTGTGTTTGAGCCAATTTCAACATCATTACCAAGCACCACATGACCCAGCTGGGGGATCTTACACCAGCCTTTCTTATTATCATACGGTGCATAGCCAAAACCATCACAACCAATAACGCTACTTGGGTGAATGATTACATCATCACCAATCTTTGTACCCTCACATATTGTTACATTAGCGATTAACTTAAGGTTACACCCAATCACCACATTATTAGCTATGACAGAACCGGCACCGATATAACAACCTGCTCCAATTGTGACATTATCTCCAATAACTACATTGGGGGCGATGACACAATCGTCAGCAATATTTACATCACGTCCTATTACGACTGAAGAGTGAATGCTTCCTTCAGCTTTAGCTGTTTGATGCAGAATACTCGCCGCTTTAGCATATGATAAATATGGGTTTCCAACGATTAGAGCATTACCACTGTAATGCTCTAGAAATTTCTCAGATAAAATAACCACGCCGGCGTTAGTTGAATTTAAATCAGAGCAATATTTTTTATTGTATATAAAAGATAACTGATCTGATCTAGCAGACTCGAGCGTCGCACAACTATTTACCTCGTGATTTAAATCACCCCTTACATCAGCACCTATAGCAACCGCTAGCTCTTTTAAAGATACCATCAATTAATACGTTTTTAATTAATGTTACTTAATTAAAGATAAGCGACTTTGTACCTTATTAGTAATATCAACAGCTCCACTCGCAAATACAACGCCATCATGGAGTACTAGGTCATATTTTTCAGCTTCTGAGAGCCCTTTAATCGCTTCAAAAACCATTTTCTGTAACTTAGCTAACTCTTCATTACGTCTTAAATTAAAGTCTTCTCTAAATTCTTCTTGATCACGTTTTAGTGCACGCTTCTTCTCTAGCACATCGCGTTGTAATCGACGAGCTTCTGGCTCACTCATTAGTTTTGCATCACGAGCGAGTTTTTCGTCTAATTTTTTAATTTCCTTTTGGCTTGCCAGCAGACGTTTATTCCTCGGCGAGAACTCTTTCTCAAGCGCTACTTTTGCCTTTTCAGCTTGCGGTGCTTTTTCTAAAATTCTAGCCACATTAACAAACCCTACCTTAATATCAGCCGCTTGGGCAGTGCCCACTAAAACAGTTGTTAATATACAAGCTATTAGAATCTTATTAAAAATTTTCAAAGTTTTCTCCTGATATTTACGTTATATATAATAGTTATTACCCGACGGGTATACATTTTCATCGTTCAATACTAAATTCCAGAACCAAAAGCAAATTGGAAAGTTTGAACTTCATCATCTTCACCATCATTCATTGGCATAGCCAAACTGAACGATAGCGCACCGAATGGCGACAACCATTTTGCAGACACACCAACGGAGTACCTAAGTTCACCTAGGTCTATTTCATCATCATAAACATTACCAGCATCGACAAAGGTACTCATTCTTACTGTTTTACTCTCTGGCATAAAAGGAACAGGGAATATGAATTCAGCATTTCCAACCAATTTAACACTACCACCAATAGGATCATCAAAAACATCTCTAGGACCTAATGTATTATCGTTAAACCCCCTGACTGAACCTTTACCACCGGCATAATAATTCTCAAAGAATGGTAGCGACTCTGCATCCCCATAAGAGTCACCATAGCCAAAATCAGCATTCAAATATAATGTTGTGTCATTAGTAATGGGAAAGTATTGTTTTTGATTATACGAGAGCTTGTAGAACTCGAGGTCTGAGCCCGGCACTGTGATAACACCTGACAAACGTTTAGAGCCGCCTCGTGTAGCAAAAATAGCACGGTTTCTAGTGTCTGTACCCCATACTGCCGATGCTTTCAAATTAGTATATGAATCTCCATTTTCTATAATAAAATTATTAATTTCACCAAAAAACAAATTATCGTCTATATCAATACTCGTAAACTCAAGATCTAAACCCAAACCAATTTTATCGCTTTCATTTAAAGGTAAGCCGAAGTTAACCCCCATATTAAATGATTCGGTTGTATAGCTTGATGTATTAGCTTCATCTGCATCAGTGGTTCTATAACTGATGTTATAACCGCGACTAATCCCATCAATAGTGTAGTAAGGATTGGTATAGCCTAAACTGTAAACAGTATTAACCGAGCTATTATTGAAGCTCGCGCTCATTCGTTTACCCGTACCAAGAAAGTTGTTTTGGCTAATACTCGCATTTAATACAAGCCCTTGTGATTGAGAAAATCCAGCGCCCGCCAAAATATTGCCTGATGATTTTTCTTTAACCGTGTATTTAATATCTACTTGATCACTGGTTCCAGAAACAGGTAAGGTTTCCACATTGACCTCATCAAAGTGCCCTAAACGAGAAAGACGACCTTTAGAGTGATCGACAGCATTCGTTGAAATAGTTGAGGCTTCCATTTGTCTAACTTCCCTTCTCAACACTTCATCACGGGTCTTAGTATTACCTTCCATGATAACGCGCCGAACATAAACACGCTTTCCAGGATCAACAAAAAAGGTGACCTTGACAGTTGATGTTTCGTCATCAATCTCAGGAATCATATTAACATTTGCAAAAGAATACCCTGCATGCCCCAAAACAGTTGTGATGTATTCGGACGTTTGCGTTGCCTTTTTTCTAGAAAATACATCACTAGGCTGAACAATAACATATGGAATTAATTTATCAGGACTAACAATTAACTCTCCAGCCAGCTTTACCTCGCTGATGGTATGCACCTCACCTTCGTCAATATTAATGGTGATAAAAATACCATTTTTATCCGGACTGATTGAAACCTGAGTAGATTCAACTTTAAAATTTATATAACCCCGATCTTGGTAGAATGAATTGACACGTTCAAGATCTGCCGATAGTTTTTGCTTAGAGTATTGATCACTATTGGTATAAAAACTAATTAAGGTAGGCCCTGTTAACTCAAACTCTTTAAGAATCTCTTCATCTGAAAATGATTTATTTCCAACAATATTGATCTTTTTAATACTGGCTGCTGACCCTTCAATAACACTAATTAAAACAGAAACTCGATTACGTTCAAGCGTCGTCACTTTACTGGTTACTTCTGCTGAATATTTGCCATTATTATAATATTGCTGTAACAATTCATTTTTAACTTTATCGAGTACTAATGGGTTAAATACACGGCCCACTTCCATTCCAACATCACTAAATGCTTCTAATAGTTTTTCCGTTTCAATATCATCGTTACCCTCTAACTCGATACTAGTAATAGCAGGTCGTTCTTGCACGTTAATGATAATAGTGTCAGCGCTTAGCTCAACATTTACATCACTAAAAAACCCCATTTGAAATAGTTGTCGAATAATGTCGCCAGACTGATCATCCTCGTATCTATCTCCCACCTTAATTGTCATCGCATTAAATACTGCGCCTGCAGTAATTCGTTGCAAACCATTTACCCGTATATCCTTAATAACAAAAGGGTCCACAGCAAAGGCCGACGTAGATCCGAAAAGAACAAAAATTAAGGACAATCTAACGAGTAACGTTTTAAATATTTTTATCACAATGTGTTTTTTTATTTGTGTTCGGTTTAGGTGCATCAGGCAAGTATAGATAAAACAGCCAACTGACTCAATACGTATTTCTATTTAGCCAATGATTCGTCCAATATCAATAAAAACAGCTAAAACCATCATACAAAGAAGGACAAACATTCCAACACGCATACACATCCCTTGAGTCCTGTCTGATACGGGCTTCCCTTTAATAGCTTCAATTACATAGAAAAATAAATGACCACCATCTAACATTGGAATGGGTAGTAAGTTCATTACGCCTAAACTTACACTCACAAAGGCTAAAAACTTGAGAAAGGGTATTAACCCTATTGTTGCTGTTTGCCCTGCATACTGAGCCAAACTAATTGGGCCACTTAAATTCTGAACTGAAGCCTCGCCTATTAGCATTCTACCGATAAGCTTCACCGTTAAAACTGAGTAGCTTATTGTTTGAGTCGCCGCCTCTGATATTGCAGAAAACCCTGATAACTTATAAGTTGTATAAAACGATTGAGACACATCTTTATCAACCAAGGGTGAAATACCAATTCTTCCAATAGCTACTTCGTTATCAATAATTTTCTTTGGAGTCACCGTTAAGGCGACCCTTTCACCCTCTCTCAGCACCAAAATTGACATCGCCACATTCGGACTTGAGCGCGTCAAGTCAACCCAATGACGCCAGCTTTCAACAACCGCACCGTTAGCAGATAAAATTAAATCCCCTTGTGTTAAACCGGCTAAATCTCCAGGCTCACCATTAATCACCTTGCCTAATACCGGTTTTAATGTAGGTACCCGTGGTAAGATTCCAATTTGCTTCACAATATCACTGGGCTCAGGTAAACGGTTAGCATCAAATTGCAGAGGAATCAGATCCGTTCCGCCACCAGGTTTGATGACGCTCAGTTCAACGACACCACTATCCATCATTTCACTCGCCATCAAGCCTATAGCTACCCTCCATATAGCAACGGGACGGTCATTAATAGCCACAATTTCATCTCCAACTTCAAGACCCGAATGGATGGCAATACCTGTTTTTTCTAGCTCCCCAATAACTGGTTTTAAACCGTCTTCACCTATTGTTAAAATCGCCCAAAATGCAAAAAAAGCGAAAATAAAGTTAAAAACGGGGCCCGCTAAGACGATAAGAAACTTACTAAAAAGAGGCTTATTATTAAAAGCCTGGTCTTTCTCGGCTTCATCTACAGAACCCTCATTTTCATCAAGCATTTTTACGTACCCACCTAAGGGGATACCCGCTATCACGTATTCTGTCGGATCATTTTTTCTTTTGAATTTAAATAAAGGCTTACCAAACCCAACTGAAAAGCGGAGAACTTTGACTCCACATCGTCTTGCTACCCAAAAGTGACCAAATTCATGAACTGTAACAAGAATACCTAATACTAAAGCAAACGATAGAATCGAAATAATAATGCTCACTATGAAGCCTCCAAATAATGACGTGCGAGAACTCTCGTTTCTTCGTCAGCTTTCAAAACAGTCTCAATTGAATCAGCTGAACGCACCGTTGAAGCCGCCATCACTTTTTCTATTAATGTTGAGATAGCGGTAAACCGTAACTTTTTCGATAGGAACGCATCTACAGCGACCTCGTTAGCAGCATTTAATATTGCTGGCGCAGTACCTTTTTTGTTCAAGGCTTCATAGGCAAGCTTTAAGCACGGAAACTTTTCAAATGATGGCGCCTCAAACGTTAATTGGTGATTAATAATTAGGTCTAAGGGCGATACGCCACTATCCTGTCTCTTAGGCCACGCTAGCGCATGTGCAATAGGCGTTCTCATATCGGGGTTACCCAGCTGAGCCAAAACTGAGCCATCTAAATAATCAACCATTGAATGAATAATGCTTTGAGGGTGCACAAGAACCTCAATTAAACTTGAAGGTACATCAAACAAATAACTGGCTTCAATAACCTCCAGCCCTTTATTCATCATCGTCGCAGAATCAACAGAAATTTTACGACCCATTGACCAATTAGGATGAGCGCACGCTTGTTCAACCGTGACATTATCCAGCTCACTCAAACTCATCTTTAAAAAAGGTCCACCAGAAGCGGTTAAAATTAGTTTTCTAATACCTTCCGCACGTTGTCCAGATTGATAAGCATCGGGCATGCATTGAAACAAAGCATTGTGCTCACTATCCAGCGGTAATAATGTTGCGCCACTTTCCTTTACTGCCGTCATCAACAAATCACCAGAAATAACGAGTGATTCTTTATTGGCCAGCAATAACTTTTTACCTGACTTAGCTGCAGCCAATGTAGATAACAAACCCGCTGCACCAACGATAGCAGCAACAACAGTATCAACTTCCGCTAGTTGAACAACGTACTCTAACGCTTCCATACCAGATAGAACTTTTGTTTCTGATGCATCAGATTGTTCAATTTTCTTTCTAAATGTTTCAGCTAAATCATGCTCAGGAACCACGGCATAAACAGGTTTAAACTCAATACACTGCTCAAACAAGCGTTCTATATTTTTATTAGCCGTTAAAGCAACGACCGAATAACTCTGTCGATTAAGTCGAATAACCTCAAGTGTACTGACGCCAATGGAGCCTGTAGAGCCTAGTACGCAAACACCATTCATTGAAATACCTGTGTCAATAAAGCGCAAGCAACAAAAACAGGCCCCGCTGCTATAAGGCTATCTATTCGATCTAAAATACCGCCATGACCAGGTAAAATTGAGCCGCTATCTTTGACGTTAGCACGGCGCTTCATAAGGCTTTCAAACAAATCACCATAGACAGAAATAAAAGCGACGAAGATTGATACTAGAATAAAAATGGGAGAGTTTTCAATATTAAAATAGTTAACACCTAAGAAAGAAAACAAAAGACAAGCAATTAAGCCCCCTACTACGCCTTCAATCGATTTCCCAGGACTAATAACAGGAGATAATTTGCGCCTCCCAATCGCTCTGCCAACAAAATAAGCCCCACTATCTGCAACCCAAATGAGTAATAACAAATACATCAAAAGATCAGGCCCTTGAGAAAAATTAACTCTTATCAGGTATAGCGAGAGGAAGGCTATACTCAGTACTATCAAACCCAACCCTAACATTAACCATTGCTTCATCTTAACTATCAACAACCATTGCGGTTTGGAAATAATAAAGATAGTTACTGATAACCAAAATATCAAACTTGCGCTCATAAGAGTGAGAAGTGCCTGCTCATTGAGTCTGGTTAACAAATAAGCAATAACGAGGGTGACAATCGCGACACTGTATTTTTTAAACTTATTTTGCACGTCACATAAAGCAGACCATTCATAACCTGCAGTCAAAATAATAATACTCAACACAGAGATATAAACCGTCTCAGGAGAAAGCAAGACAACCCAAGCTACTATAGGGATCAACACGATAGCTGTTAATAGTCGTTGAACAAGGCTACTCATCTATGAAGCACTTTCATTAATTTGCTCACCTGTTTTACCAAACCTGCGTTGGCGAGAAGAAAAGTGCTTTAGAGCCAAATCAAGTTCTGCTTTATTAAAGTCTGGCCAAAGCGTACTAGTAAAATAAAGCTCACTATAAGCTATTTGCCAAAGCAAGAAATTGCTAATTCTTTGCTCACCACCAGTCCGAATAAATAAGTCTGGGTCAGGCATACCCGATGTTGATAAATAATCTTTGATATTTAGATCAGATAATAAAACTTGTTTAGTCGATGCATCTTCCATCATCCGTAAACTTGCTTGCTCGATATCCCATTGCCCGCCATAGTTGGCTGCAATAACCAACAACAAGCCCGTGTTGTCAGCCGTTAATCCTTCAACTTCTTTTATTTTTTTTTGCAACGAGAGAGAGAATTTGGTCTTATCGCCTATAATTTTCAGACGAATATTATTCTTATGCAAACGCTTTGCTTGACGTTTAAGCGTCAACATAAACAAATCCATCAGTACATTCACTTCTGTAGCAGGACGACTCCAGTTCTCACTACTGAACGCAAAAACAGTTAACACCTCTACACGATAAGTAGCACATACCTCAATCGTACTTCTTAATGCCTCCACACCTGCTTTATGACCAACAGTACGCAGTTTATTTTGATTTGTTGCCCAACGGCCATTACCGTCCATGATAATGGCAATATGCTTCGGCATACCGACTTGTTCTGAGCTGTTTAAGTTGTCGTACAAGAGAATTCCATTCGTTCCTTAGTTAGAGAAAAAGAGTACTGACTTAAATACTAAAACACGCACTGATAATTCAAAACATAATGACCGTTTAACGCATTACATAGACATTAAATCAACTTCTTTAACTTCAAGGTACTTATCAACCTCTTTAACGTGCTGATCAGTGATTTTTTGAATTTTTTCTTCGCCTGCACGAAGCTCATCTTCAGTAATCATCTTTTCTTTTAACGCTTCTTTAAACTCAGAATTGGCATCACGACGGATATTTCTAATAGCGATTTTGGCGTTTTCAGCTTCACCACGCACAACTTTAACAAGATCACGACGCCTTTCTTCAGTCAGTGGAGGCATAGGGACGCGAATGACATTTCCAGCCGTCACTGGGTTAAGGCCAAGGTCCGATTTCAAGATAGCTTTTTCTACAGTCGCGATTAACCCAGCTTCCCATGGCATAATCGACAAGGTTCTAGCATCTTCAATATTTACAGTTGCAACCTGATTCAACGGTGTATCGACATCGTAATAAGACACCACAATCTGTTCCAACAAACTAGGGTGCGCTCGACCTGTACGAATCTTAGCCAACGCTTTTTGAAATGATTCGACAGACTTACCCATTCTAACTAGCCCATCTTTAACAATATCTTCAATCATAATTTTCTCAACGGTTATTCTACTAATGTACCAATATCTTCACCATATACTAGACGCTTCACAGCACCTTTATCAAAGATATTAACCACCCTTAATGGCAAGCTGTGATCTCGGCAAAGTACTAGTGCTGTGGCATCCATAACATTCAGACGCTTATCAATCGCATCATCAAAACTTATGCGAGGATAAAATTCAGCATTTGGGTTTTTAATAGGGTCATCGGAATATATGCCATCAACTTTAGTGGCTTTAATTAGCACATCAGCCTCAATTTCAATACCCCTTAAGCTCGCAGCTGAATCAGTGGTAAAAAAAGGGTTACCTGTGCCAGCAGCAAAAATAACAACACGGCCTTTTTCAAAATGCCTAATCGCTCTTCGGCGCTTAAAACTTTCACAAACCTGATTTATTTGAAGTGCTGACATTACGCGTACTGCCTGACCCAGTGACTCTAACGAGTCCTGCATTGCTAGAGCATTAATAACTGTAGCCAACATGCCCATATGATCACTGGTTGCACGGTTTAATACATCAGAAGCTGCTTCAGAACCTCGTAAAATATTTCCACCACCAATAACAAGCCCTACTTCAACACCTGCATCACATAGTTCCTTAACTTCTTTAGCAAGCCTTAAAACCGTATTGCCATCAATTCCAGCAGTGGAGTCGCCCATTAGGGCTTCTCCACTAAGTTTTAGCAAGATGCGTTTGTATACCAAATCACCCATCAATTAATCGCCTCGTACTTGAGCCATAACTTCGGCCGCAAAATCCTCTTCTTTCTTCTCAATGCCTTCGCCTACTTCAAAACGAACAAATGATAGCACTTTAGCATTATTTGATTTTAATAACTGTTCAACGGTTACATCACCATCTTTAACAAAGGGTTGACCTAACAACGTCACTTCTTTTAAATATTTTTTGATTTTGCCAACTATCATTTTCTCAACAATCTCAGCTGGCTTGCCACTTTCAGCTGCTTGTCCTTTGAAAATTTCTTTTTCTTTTTCAATGCGCTCAGCAGGAACTTCAGCTTCAGAAACACATAAAGGGTTTGTTGCAGCGATATGCATAGCAATATCTTTAGCCAACTCAACAGAGCCGCCTTCAAGCTCAACTAAAACACCGATACGAATACCGTGTAAATATGAAGCAACAATACTACTATCGGTTTTAATAGTTTGAAAACGTCTAACATTTATGTTTTCGCCTACTTTAGCAATTAGCGCACGTCTTTTTTCATCGATTGTTATTGATTCGCCTGCAACAGTCGTTGAATTCAATGTATCAACATCCGTAACGTCGCTATTAACAATAGTATTTGCAACGACCGTTGCGAAATCAATAAAGTCATCACCTTTTGAAACAAAATCCGTTTCGCTGTTGATTTCAACAATCGTTGTGCTTGAACCGTCACCAGATACCGCTACTTTCAAAACACCTTCAGCAGCAACTCGGCCAGCTTTTTTATCCGCTTTAGCCATTCCTGATTTACGCATATTTTCAATAGCAACTTCTAAATCACCACCCGTTTCTACTAATGCTTTTTTGCATTCCATCATGCCAGAACCCGTTCTTTCACGTAATTCTTTAACCATTGCAGCAGTTACACTCATTTTATAAACCTCAATATTTTCATTAATCATAAAAACGCCTCCAATTAGGAGGCGCTCATTGTCTTCTTAAGGTTAACGATTAACCTTCTTTATTTGACTCTTCTTTTACAGCCTGCTTAGGTGCTGCTTTCTTTACAGCTGGTTTTTTAGAAATCGCTTTACCAACTTCTTTATTTTCAACTAATTCTTTAATCACACTCGCCTTGCCTTCAAGAATAGCCGCTGCAAAACTTTGGCAATATAGCGTTAATGCTCTAATAGAGTCATCGTTACCTGGAATCACATAGTCCACATCATTAGGCTTGTTGTTTGAATCGACAATACCAATCACAGGAATACCTAGTTTCGCCGCTTCTTTGATAGCAATTTTTTCATAACCTACGTCCATCACGACAATTGCATCAGGTGGGCCTTTAAGGTCTTTGATACCGCCAACGCTACGCTCTAGCTTTTCAAGCTGACGCATAAACTTCAAGCCTTCTTTTTTGCTAAAACGGTTCAAACTGCCGTCTTCACGCATCACTTCAAGTTCTTTTAAACGATTAATTGATTTTTTTATTGTGCCGAAGTTTGTCAACATACCACCTAACCAACGATGATCAACATAAGGCATGCCGCAACGTTGCGCTTCAGCTGATACTGTTTTACGTGCCGCTTTCTTGGTACCAACAAACATAATAGTGCCTTTGTTAGCTGCCAATTTGTTGATGAAATTTAATGCATCGTTGAATAATGGTAATGTTTTTTCTAGGTTAATAATATGAATCTTGCCGCGTTCGCCAAAAATGTATGGCGCCATTTTAGGGTTCCAGTATCTGGTTTGATGACCAAAATGAACACCGGCTTCGAGCATTTCACGCATTGTGATATTAGACATTTGTTTCCTTTTATTGTTATAGCCATTCAGCTTGTGCTGACGTGACTCGGGTTAATAACTACCACGCATCCCAAACGGTAACCTGATTTAATTCAAGCACCCTACCGGATGTGTTGATGCATGTGATCGTTGTTGCCAAAAGTGGCGACGCTTTATACCATGTTTGGACCAAAACAACAATTTTATATCCCATAAAAGTTCAATCTACACGCATTAAAAAAAAGGGCTGCTTGCTTTTAAGGCGTTATAATTCAACCTCTTTATTCAAGCCATTGAGCAAACCTACCTTATGAGTATTAGTATAAAAACTCCATCTGATATCGAAAAAATGCGCGTTGCAGGCCGTCTTGCCGCTGAAGTCCTTGAAATGATTGCTGAATATGTTGTGCCCGGTGTTACAACCGATGAACTTGACCAACGTTGTCATGACTTTATGGTTAATACACAAAAGACAATTCCAGCACCACTTAACTACCATGGTTTTCCAAAATCAATTTGCACGTCAATCAACCATCAAGTGTGTCACGGCATCCCGAACCATAAAAAATTAAAAAATGGGGATATTCTGAATATTGACATTACGGTCATTAAAGATGAGTTTCATGGCGACACCAGTGAAATGTTTATTGTTGGTGAACCAAGCATACTGGCTAAACGACTGATTGAAACGACTCAAAAAGCATTATATCTGGGTATCAGCATGGTCAAACCAGGCGCAAAGCTGGGTGATATCGGCCACGCTATACAAACTTTTGCTGAAAGTAAACGATATTCTATTGTGCGTGAATATTGCGGTCATGGTATCGGTCGGGTTTTCCATGAAGAACCACAGGTTTTACATTATGGCAAACCTGATACGGGCGTTACTTTGGAAGAAGGCATGACATTCACGATAGAACCGATGATTAATGCAGGCAAAAGAAATGTAAAAGTTTTACCTGATGATTGGACGGTTGTAACGAAGGATCGTAGCCTTTCCGCACAGTTTGAACACACATTAACCGTCACTTCAACGGGTTTTGAAATCTTCACTGTTCGACAAGACGAGCCCATTGAACCCACTTATATTTCACCTGAACTCCTCAAACCATGAGCGTAAATAACACAGCTGGCTCTCTCACCCCACAAAGTATTAATGAGGTTAAATCATTAATCCAAACATTTAATGAGGAATTACATAAGCGTGAAACGTCCGAAGCAACTATAGAGGCTCTTCTGGAGGAGCGTAGTGACTTTATCGATCATCTATTAACAGACTGCTGGAACGATATATTAGGTGATCACGCAAGCGATCTAGCGCTGGTCGCTACCGGTGGATATGGTCGTGCAGAACTACACCCGTTTTCTGATATTGATCTGCTCATCATTTTTGACCAATCTAAACTCGACGCATCTAAATCAGCCCTCGAGTCCTTCTCAACATTTCTTTGGGATATTGGTCTCAAGCCGGGCTTAAGTGTTAGAACCATTGCCGATTGCGTCGAACAATCTAAACTCGATATAACCGTTATTACAAACTTGATGGAATCTCGCCTTATCACTGGCTCCGTTGATTTATTTAATGACATGCAGGATCAAATTACAGCTGATAAAATTTGGTCAGCCGTTGATTTTTTTCACGAAAAAGTCGCTGAACAACATAAAAGACATTTAAAATTTGGAAACACGGCATACAACCTAGAACCTGATATTAAAGAAGGTCCTGGCGGACTGCGAGATATTCAAACTATCCAATGGATTACACAACGCTACTTCGGTTCTAGCTCACTTGGAGAACTCTTCAACCATGCATTTCTCACCAAAAGTGAATACCGTGTATTAGTTAAAGGGCAACGTTTTCTTTCCAAGGTACGCTTTGAGTTACATTTACTCGCTAACCGCCCTGAAAACCGTCTTTTGTTTGATTATCAAAAAAGCCTCGCCTTAGCGTTTGGCTTTGAAGATGGCGACAATAACCTTGCTGTAGAAGGCTTTATGCAGCTGTACTACCGCACGGTGATGGACCTTGAGCGTATCAATGAATTGATTCTTCAAATTTTTAACGAAGCACTAGAAAACAAGGTCATGGACGTGACCCCTATCAATGAGTATTTTAGAGTCATTAATGGATATATTGAAATAACTCACCCCGATACCTTTAAAACCCATCCAACCGCGCTATTGGATATTTTTCTTCAACTACAAAAAAATAATGACATAAAAGGCGTTAGATCAGCCACTATTCGCATAATACGTGAATCTTTACATTTAATTGATGATGACTTTAGAGCCAATCCAACTGCTCAACACTTGTTTCTTGATATTATTCGTCAACCACTTGGTATTACTCATCAATTACGGCGTATGAATCGCTATGGTGTACTAGGTGCCTACATTCCTGCTTTTAACGACATCATTGGCCGTATGCAATATGATTTATTCCACGCATACACGGTTGACCAGCATACGTTATACATCGTCAGAAATTTACGACGTTTCGCCTTGGAAAAGCATAAAGATGACTTGCCACACTGCTATGAGGTCTTTCAAAATCTTCCAAAACCAGAACTTCTCTATTTAGCAGGATTATTTCACGACATAGCAAAAGGCCGTGGTGGAAACCATGCTGAACTTGGCATGCACGATGCCATCGAGTTTTGCCAGCTGCATGGCTACAACACTTACGATTCTCAGTTAGTAGGCTGGCTTGTTCAACATCATTTAATCATGTCGATGACAGCCCAACGTAAAGATATCAATGACCCCGTTATTGTGCGCAAATTTGCCTCTAAAATTGGCAGTCTAGAATACCTTGACTACCTTTATTTGCTGACAATTGCCGATATAAGGGCAACAAATCCAACTTTATGGAATGAATGGAAAGGTTCCTTATTAAAGGAGCTATACAACAATACTCAAAAGCTATTGCGCCGTGGCCTCCAAACGGCAACTCACGATGAAAGTGATGACATCAAGGACATGCAATACCAAGCCAGACAAGGACTAAACTCTCGTGGCTTAAGCGATACAAAAATTGATCATGTTTGGCAGAATATAAGCAAAAATTACTTTTCGAGATTTTCAGTTGAAGATAGCATTTGGCACACCTTAGCCATTTCATCCTGTGATGAAAAAGATATGCCGCTTGTCTTACTAAGGCCACAGACACATCGTGGCGGTGCAGAGATATTTATTTATGTACACGATCGCGCCGGCATGTTTGCCGTGTGTACGGCAACGCTTGATCAATTAGGTTTAAATATTTTAGATGCTCGAATCATCACAACTCACGAAAACTTAGCACTCATTAGTTTTCATGTGTTGGAAGATAATGGAAGTCCTATACAAGACTTATCTCGCGAACAATCCATAGTTAATATTTTACGGGCTAATCTTCTCAACCTAGATAAAGCAGTGCTGTCGGTTGATAGACATAAAACGCGTCAATCTAAATATTTTAATATTGAAACAACTATCACATTCAAAGATGACCACAAAAAACGCTACACTATTTTAGAAATACACACACACGATCAACCGGGAGTCCTGTCAACTATCGGACAATGCTTTAGTGACTGCAATATAAACGTAAGAAATGCAAAAATTGCCACACTTGGAACGACAGCAGAGGATATTTTTTATATTACAGATAGCGACAATAATATGATTAAAGATAAAACTTTATTGAAAACTTTAGAGCAGCTTTTGATTAAAAAACTATCCGCTAATATAAAAGAAACTAACTAACAAAAAAGCTAATGACTCCGAACTCTACAAGTTAATACCATATAGTGCTGCCTATTAAGGCAATAACCAATTTAGTCAAACTTTGTCTATAAAAATACGGCTCCTCTCATGAAATGGCTTGAACGGGTTAGCACTTACTACATATTAAAAAAACACGCTATACCCGACCACGCATGGTTTCAGGTTACTAAGAAATTACCTTTATTGAGGTTTCTTAACAGCAGCGAAAAGGCCCAGTTACGCGTCTTAACTACCTTATTTATCTACAAAAAAACATTCATTGGTACTTATGACTTGAGCATAACCATGGAAATGAAAATCATCATAGCTGCACAGGCGTGTTTACAAATACTTAAACTGGGGCTTAACTCTTTTGACGGCTGGCAAGAAATCATTATTTACCCAACCGCCTTCAAAGTAAGAAAAGAAGTGGGCGATGAAGCTGGCATAGTGCATATTCAAAATCACGCACTCACTGGGGAAGCTTGGATTCGTGGGCCGGTGGTACTCTCATGGGATGATGTTGAAAGAGACAGTTTTAACGTTCGTGCCGGACACCATATCGTCATCCATGAATTTGCCCATAAATTAGATATGCTCAATGGAAGGGCTAATGGTATGCCACCCTTACACCCTGATATGCCTATTCAAGCATGGACTGAGTCACTTAGTACGGCTTATCAGCATTTAATTAAGCGACTTGAGCATCATCATAATGAGATAAATGCTTATGCTGCCACAAACCCTGCTGAGTTTTTTGCCGTCATGAGTGAGTATTTTTTTACCTCCCCTGCGACCCTTAAAAACTATTATCCTAAAGTCTTTGAGCAGCTAAAAAGATATTTTCGCCTGGCCCCGCAACGTTCTGGCCACTAACCTGGGTTAGTGGCATATTGAATGGTTGATTAACAGCGTCGCACTAATATTTCTTAGCCAATAGCGAAGGGTTTATTTTCAACAAATAAGCCAACCTGAATGACCACATTTTTATAATTGTCTTGATAATACCTGCCTGTTCCCATCGTCGACTAGATGTCACAACAACATTATTAATACAAACTGGGGGCTTTATTCGCTTCAGTTTCTGACTGATGGCAATATCTTCCATTAATGCAATAGTGGGATAACCCCCTACTCGTTCAAATAGATGTTTTGAAACAAACATGGCATGATCACCCGTCACAATACCCGTGAGGCACGATCGCCAATTCATCATGGTTTCTATTATTCTAAACATAAAGTGCCGACCATCTAGCTTGACATTAAATCGCCCCCAAACATCCACAACATTATTACTCATATGTTCATTAATAAGTTGAACAAGCTGCTTGGGAAGCAGCGTATCGGCATGCAAAAAAAGCAACACCTTTCCCTGCGCCGCCTCCGCCCCTTTATTCATTTGCACTGCGCGCCCTGCAGTCGATAAAACAAGCCGATCGATTAAACCCTCTGCACACTGGACCGTGTTATCGGCACTGCCACCATCTACCAAAATTATTTCAACACGCTTCCCTCTCACTATTTGCAATTCTACCAATGTCCGCGGTAATACCTGCTCTTCATTTAACGCAGGAATAATGATTGAAATATCGGGCATTAACAGCAAGAGCCGCCTTGTTTAGCATCACTATGGGTAGAACCCTTTGTTGCAGATGCCGGTCGCAATGTACCTGCTGGTGCGCACCATTCAACACCTTCTTTTTCTAGCATAGGTGCAATGCCAATAAAGTCGTCGCCGTAAGGTCCTGTGGTTAAAAAGTTATACGTACGTTCACACACCGCCATACGTTTACCACGATAAAAAACGTGGCCTTCATCATCGGTCGTTTCCGCATAAGGGCCTTTATAGATAACCGCATGGCCTTTATCAACACAGGGTATATCTTCGCCTTTAACCGCCGTAATCGTCACTGAACGAAACTCAATACCCTCAACAACCTGCCAAGGTTCTGCATCCCACTTGTCACACTTAACGGCACGAAAACCCGCTTGCTTGAAGCTTTCTAAAAACTCATCTTCTAAAAATGAACCCGAGATACAACCCGACCATAATTCCGGATCTGCTTTCAAATGATCAGGAATCGTTTCATCTGCCACAATGTCAGACATAGCAATTCGCCCACCCGGCTTCACAACACGAAAGATCTCTTCAACCAATTGTTTTTTGTCGCTGTCATTAACTAAATTCAACACGCAATTTGATAGCACCAAATCAATCGAATTATCGGCAATCATTGGTTCTAAGCTATCTGGGTTATCTAAGTTCTGTGTTAAGTCCTGAATTTGGCCTTTAACAAAGCTCACCTTGTCACCACCCAATTTTTCGGCCATTTCAACTTGATATTGTCGCGCTAATGCCAACATTTCATCGTTCATATCCACGCCAATTACTCGGCCTGTTTCACCAACCAATTGAGCGGCCATATAACAGATTTTGCCAGACCCAGAACCTAAATCTAAGACAACATCGCCCTCTTCAACGTAACGAGATGGGTCCCCACATCCATAATCTTTCTCAATGACCTCTTGGGGCAATAATTTCAATAAAGTCGCGTCGTAATCAACAGGGCAACACAAAGCAGCTTGTACCGCCTCTGCACCGTCTGTATATCGTTCTACCACACTTTTTTTCATATCCATCGTTATAATCCTTAGGTTAATGCGCCACCACAACTAGAACCGCTACCGGCGGTGCAGCCATAGCAATGATCGGCAATTATTATTGGTTGTTGTTCAAAATTCAGTTGTAAGCATTCTGAAATATGCTTCTTTTTATTAGCAATTCCTGCAGGTAACTCCAGCATCTGATTGAAGTCGCAATCGTACACATAACCCTCCCAATCGACACTCAACATGCTTTTACACATTAATTGATCAAGGTTAACAGCCTGATATGCCGTTTTGAGTACGTCCATATAGTCATCGAACTGACCTTTTGAAATCAACGTACTACCAAATCGTTTAATTGGCATATTCGTGATAGTCAGCAGCCGTGTAAATACGATACCGAATTGCTCAAACAAGTGTTCTTTATACTCTTGTTCCAAGGTTGTTTGTTCGGGTGGCAGCGTTGCGCCTTGCGGGTTATACACGAGGTTTAACTCTAACCCTTTGCCATAGCCAAAACCGTTAAGTTTTTTTAACGCCAATATGCTTTTATCAAACACGCCATTACCTCGCTGCGCGTCGACATTGTCACTTGAATAGCACGGTAAAGAGGCAATAATCTGCACTTTATTATTGGCCAAAAATCCACTTAAATCTTCATAGCCTGGCTCTTCAAGAATCACCAAATTACAACGGTCTATCACCTTCAAACCTCGCTGAACAGCCTGTTTAACGATGTACTTAAAATATGGGTTCATCTCCGGTGCACCGCCGGTCAAATCGAGCGTTTTAATACCCTGCTGATCAATAAACTCAAATAGCTGATCAATGGTCGACTTAGCCATTAACTCCTTACGCGTAGGCCCTGCATTTACATGGCAGTGCAAACAAGACAGGTTACATAAATAACCCAAATTAACTTGTAAGGTTTCCAGTTTATGCCGTGTTATTGCGGGGAAGTCTGTTTCCACTAGCCTAGGTAAGGTTTGGTGCATATTTAATGTTTAGCTTCGTTTAGCTTCGTTTAGCAAGGTGGTACCTCTCGATCAACTTTAATAATTTTTTTGGCTGATGGTTTTTCTTCCACACACCCGCCGTATACTTGTTCGCTTCTGACCATGTTGGGTATGCGTGAATCGTTCCTAAAATTTTATTTAATCCCAAACCATGTTTCATCGCTAAAACAAACTCGGGAAGCATTTCACCTGCGTGTTCGCCAACAATCGTTACACCGACTATCTTATCTTTGCCTATCACAGTAAGCACTTTTACAAACCCGCCCTGCTTGCCATCAATAATCGCTCTATCTAACTCATTCAACTTAAACAGCGTCGTCTCGGTATTCAACCCAGCGGCTTTGGCCGATTGTTCGTTATAACCGACACTGGCTATTTCTGGCTCAGTAAACGTCACCCTTGGAATAACACGGTTATCTGCTTTAAAGCGCCAGATATCGCCGAATAAGCTATTTACGGTGCTATACCATGCATAATGCGCTGCTGTGTGAGTAAACTGATAAGGCCCCGCCACATCTCCACAGGCATAAATAGTTGGCACAGTCGTTCGCCTATATTTATCGACCTTAATCGTGCCTGATTGAGTTGTTTTAACGCCTAATTCTTCCAAGCCAAACCCTGTCGTATTTGCCTGACGACCTATGGCAAATAGCACGACATCAAAAACAAGTTTAAGGGTGTTTCCTTCATTGGACTTGAGTGTTGCAACAGATTTGTCATTTTCAATACTAAACGCGTCTATTGAATATTGTAATTTTAGCTCCACACCTTCCTGTTCAAGCTGAGTCATTAGTAGAGATGCAGCTTCCTCATCTTCAGTCATCATCAATCGTTCAGCCATATCAATAATGGTTACGTTACTACCGAGTCGACTAAAGCTTTGTCCTAACTCACAACCAATCGGACCACCACCAACCACCAATAAACGCTGCGGTTGTTCACGTAACGACCAGATGGTATCAGACGTATAAAACTTCACCTGATTCAAACCATCTATATCAGGCACTCTTGGTTTCGCGCCGGTGGCAATAATAATATTCTGGCTTGTAATAATCTGACCCTCAATCTCTACTTCCCAAGGCGATAGTACATGCGCTTCAGCATGCCTGCACTCAACACCTAACTCTGTATACCGCTCTACAGAATCATGCGGTTCAATCGCTTTAATAACGGAGGCAGCACGTTCCATCACTTCCGAAAAAATAAAGTTTGCTGAGGCACTTGAAACCCCATATCGCTCGCTGCGTGTTAAATCTGCTAAAAAACGTGAGGATTTAATTAAAGACTTTGAAGGCACACAACCCGTATTTAAACAATCGCCGCCCATCTTATTTTTTTCAATTAACAACACCTTTGATTTAACCGCTGCCGCAATATAGGCACTCACTAAACCGGCAGAGCCACCACCGATAACAACAAGGTTATAGTCAAATGTATTCGGTTTCTTATAAGCATGAAGCACTTGATAACGTTGAATAATGCCTGGTATTTTTTTAGCCAAAAGCGGAAACAAGCCCAGCAACGCAAACGATATGGCCACCGTAGGCGACAAAATATCACTGATCTGCTCCACTTTTAGCAGCTGCGTTCCTGCATTAACGAACAAAAGCGTCGCGGGAAACATACCCACTTGACTCACCCAGAAATAAGTTCGCAGCTTGATAGGCGTTAAGCCCATCAGTAAGTTAATGAGCCAAAACGGGAACACCACAATTAAACGAAGCGAAAATAAATAAGCCGCTCCCTCCGCCTCAATCCTTTTATTGATCTCTAATAATTTACCTGAGAATTTTCTCTGTACGACACCTTTAAAGATATAGCGCGACAAAATAAAGGCCAAACTCGCACCAATAGTCGAGGCAAATGAAACTAAAATAACACCCCAGAAAAGACCAAAAATCGCACCAGCAACTAAGGTAAGAACACTCGCTCCGGGTATAGAAATTGCCGTTGTGACAATATAAATAAGAAAAAACCAAAGCGATGTTTGCCAACGGTTTGCCTCATAATACGCAATAAAGTCAGTACTTTTTTCTTTCACAACACTTAAGTCTAAGTATTGATTAAAGCCCAACATATAAAAGCCGAGCACGAACAGAGCTAAAAAAACAATTAAACCTGTTTTTTTAGCATCAAGCATCTTTATATGCCCAACTTCGCCAACCAGCAAACGCAGGGTAATACAGCCCCAACATAATAGGACGAGAATCGATAGCGCTCATTAACTGCGCGTACCGTTCTAATTGTGCTTTATAACGTATCACTTCATTATCCAAAAATTGGTCTTTATTGTCGTCATCGTGACGACTGGTTTTATAGTCAATAATCCATCGCTGACCTTGATCGACAAATGTTCTATCTAATCGGCAATGAACGACTTCTCCGTTTAATACGCCGGACAACGCTAATTCAAATTGACTACTCTCGTGTTGATTATTAAGAACCCATTGCCCACGCTTATCTTGCAAACAGGACGTTATTATTTGCTTCGTACGACTCAACGCCTCGTCGATAAAATGTGGTAATACCCCTGCTTCACACAATAGTTGATGCATAACCTGCTGATCGATAACTTTAGTATCAGAACAACGCTCACCCATCATTTGCATTATTTGGTGGCACACCGTTCCGATCGATGCAGCCAAATCACCGGCCCAATCAAACTCAACAACATTACTTTTTGAGACTGCGATGACCTTCGTTTCTTGCTCATAATCCCTATAAGAAGACGTAGGGTTTCTCACTTCATTTAAATTTAATTTCTTTATTAAACAGTTAGTTATTAGATCTTTATAATCTGATTTATCATTATTAAAATTAATCACGACCTCATCAAAAATGCTCGGCCACAAAAGACCTAACAGGGTATTACTAGCGGGTTTTTTAGGCTCACCTTTTTTTTCATCAATAGCCAGCGTAAAACTTAAGTACAACTGTTTTTTTGCGCGGGTTGCAGCGACATAAAGCAAGCGCTGGCTTTCGTGAGTGGATTTTTCTTGTTCAATTTTATTTAAGTAAAGTCCAATTTGATCATTCCCTTCTACCCCTGTTTGTTTTATAGGCGCAATCAATAACTCTGTCTCTCCGACCTTCTCAGACGGTCGTTCTAACCAAGCCAACAGCGCCTTATCATCGTGTCGTGAGCGCCTATCTAAACCCGGCAAAATGACATGATCAAATTCAAGACCTTTAGATTTATGAATAGTCATAATTTGAAGTGTTTTGGGCGCATTGACATCTGCTGCCGCATACAATTTTTCAACACGATCTTCCAATACATTTATATCAATCGAAAGCTCATTCGATTCCAATTCTGCAAGGCAATCGAAAAACCGTTCGCTGTCCGATAAATCAACAGTGCTTGATAAACACTCGGGGCCCAGTAAATCACTCCACAAGCCTTTAATAATACCCGTCAGACCCATCCGTTCTCGATGCTTCATCGCCCTGTCAAACTGAGTTAATAGGTGAGCAACACTGTCCTGCCCAGCTTCGCTTAAGTTTAATAACCGTTCATTAGCCTGTAATAACGCCCATATAGTTTCTTCTCGGTAACCATCAAGTAACTGATGCATATCCGTTAAACTTAATGCGCACCAGGGCGCACGCAATACCGACAGCCAAGCGACACGATCTGCTGGCTGCAAATAAGCTCGGGTTAATGACATTAAATCGATCACCGTTTGGCGTTTATTCAACGGGTCTATATCCGTTGCTTGATACTTCACCCCAGCTTTGTTTAACGCGATGACCAGCTCAGATAAGTGACTACGCCCCTTCACAAGCACACCTATCGTTTCGTTCGGTTTATCGCGTTGTAATTGCTGAATTAATGTTAATAATGACTGCCCTTCAGCCACCCTATCCTTATGCGGATAATAGTGAACCGCTTGTTGGTCAACATCGTTTGTTTTGAATGGTGCTGACGCTTTATATGAAATCGCGCCACTAAAAATATTATCCATTTCAGGCATAACAGCTTTAAACGCTTTATTGACCCAATCAACAATAGCTTTTTGTGAACGAAAGTTAACGGCTATATTCACCGGCGATATACGTCGAACTTCACCCAGCCCCTCTTGTTGCGTTTTTAAAAATAAACCCACTTCCGCCTGCCTAAAACGGTAAATGGACTGCATAGGGTCACCGACCAGAAATAATGTACGCCCGTCGTCATGTTGCCAGCCTGAAACAAGATCTTTCAACAACATAAATTGTGTTTCAGAGGTGTCTTGAAACTCGTCAACTAACAAGTGTTGCAATTGATAATCCAGTTTCAAACCAATGTCGGTTGCCCCCGAGGCGTCATGTAATGCATGTCCCGCCGATAGTGATACTTCACAAAAATCAACCTGGCCTGTCTGCTGAAAAACCAGTCGTAAATGTGCTACAGCTCTTGGTAAAATCACTAATAACGCTTGAATCACCGCCCATTGTTGATCACTATAGCTTGCGGCCGGTAAACAGCGAAGCCAAGTAAATGCCTCTGTCAGCGAGCTATTGTCTTGCAACGCCAACAACAACGCTTTGAACTGATTTTTCTTTTCGCTAAACAGTGCTTTTTCATCTTTATTTTTGGAATTACTGGGCGCGGGGAAACCTATCTTTGCGTCTGCTTGTTTACGCCATGTACCCGCTTTGGTCAGAAGAAACTCACTCAGCATTAACCAAGCAGGTAATGATTCGACCGTGCTATTCGACATATCAAACGACTCAGCCAAGCGGCAAATTGGCGACGATTTATCATTAATATTTGCACACGCAAAATCCAACAAGTGCTTAATTTCGAGCTGTTGCTCGGTACTTATATTTTGAGCAATATCGCTCAATACAGCCACTATCGTACGCTGTAAAACGGCTTCTAACACGTTACGCTTTGATGCATCAGGCTGATGACTCATCACGTGCCTTAACCATTGATCACGCGATGCTAACATCGCCGACAATAAACCCTCCGCGCGGGAAAATTGATTATCAACGTGTGCCAATAGCGTTCGCATGGCTTGGCCCACTTCATCATCGTCATCTAGTTCTTGTAAACTATTTCTAGCCGCCTCAATATACAACGCTTGGCTATCTTGCTGAATAGCCGGTGATGAACCGAATCGTGCTGTTACTGGCAGTTGTCTTGCCAGTTGCGCGCAAAGTGAATCGATTGTTTGCACACGTAAACGATTCGGGTTTTGTAACAAATGCCACTGGCAGTCTTCATCGCGTTGAAGCACCTGCGTTGCCATCAACCAGGTTTCACTCTCAAACTCACTAGTGGGGCGAGGTTTAGTCGCCAACTTTATCGATTCAATAATACGCTGGTGCATTTCTGCAGCAGCTTTTTTAGTAAAGGTAATCGCTAAAATTTCTTCGGGGTTATTGACCCTCGTTAACAAACGCAAAAAACGTTGTGTTAATAGACTTGTTTTCCCCGATCCGGCAGGCGCCTGAACGATAAAGGATCGACTAACATCAAGAACCTCTTCACGCTGAGCATGATCTTGTGGCTTACTCATTTTCTTCAAGCTCCACTATCGTCTGCTCGTTAATTCGGCAAAGACTCGTCAAGTCACAATAATTACACGCATCTTTTGTAGGATTTACTCGCGCATCACCCGCCACAAACTCATCTGATAGTGACTGCAACACCCTCTTCCAGTGAGTTAATTGATCCGCCCACTGTTGTTCATCGGCTTTACTTTCTTCAAGGTTTTTTAAGCACGAAAAAAAGTCCTCGCTATCGGTCAAACCAACATATTTCATATCGCCTTTTTTCATCTGAGCAAAACTAATACTACTAACCTGATCACTACCAAACACACTATATAAAGGAAGTTGCGGCTCATCTGGCCGTTCACCAAACCACTTGGTCAAGGACGTTGAGCCTGTTTTATAATCTATGATTGCGCTTGACCCATCTTGCAATTTATCTACCCGATCAATGGCAGTATTCAACTGAAGCTTGCCAACGGTTAGTACTTGTTTTAATTCGGTATGTATTACTTCAAAAGGCTCCCTGTCGCGTTCAACTATTAGCCAGTCCAGTAACAACTCTTTTATCCGACTTTTTTCTAACACGCCAAACCCTGTTCTCAACAACACCGTACGATGGCTCTCTTTATCGACAACATCAGAGGCGATTGCGTCTACTACGCTTTCTATATCATCAACCGTCATTAAACATAAAGCTTGATGGGTTTTGATCTTTAACCAAACAGCTTCTAAGGCTCTGTGTACTAAACTACCACGCAAACGCGCATCAATACCTGGAACAGGGTCTTCCATTGCCTTAGCCAATAAACGATAGTGGGCAAACGCTTTAAATGGACAGGCAGATTGATCTTTTAAAACACCAACACCACCACGTGTTACCCCTTCATCGCTTAACGTCGGCCCATTGTTATCATCTATAGAACATAGCATTTCACCACCAATTCGCTGAGCATATCGATCCACCGGCATCTGATCTAATAACGTTTGCTTATCAAGCAAGGGGAATAATTCAAGTAGCGGACTCATTTTCTGCGGCGTTTCAGCAGCAAAACTTGGGTAGCTAAAGACCACTGTTGCAGCAGAAGCTGACCAATGCTTCGTTGTCGTTTTAGCCTGCTGATATTGCAACTCAGCCGAAGACTGTATTAACCCTTGCTTGCGTTGCTCAATAACCGGTAAAAATGGGCTCGGTTGTGGCATCGGCGGCCAACATTTATCGTGTAAACCACACACCCATAAAAAATCAAAGGTTTGCCCTGCCGCTTCCATTAAACCCATAATTTGTATGGGCACTACCGGCGTTTCTGCTTGAAAAATGCGCTCAGATAACATTCGCCTTAATGAGCTTAAAGCCGTTTTATAATCAATAACCGTAAACACTGAGTCTAAGGCGGCAAAGCTACGCAAAACATCATCCCACGCTTGGAACACTTGATACTCGGTTGAACTTAAAGCCCGTTCACCTTTAACATCAACCGATGTTAACAATGCTCTAAACAAAACGATCCATTCAGAGGGCTTAGCTCGTTTAGGTGCCTCATCAAGCTGCTGTATCGTTTCTTTTAATGATATTGCCAGTAAGCTGCACAATAGCTGCTTGCCTTCCTTTGGATATAGCTCTTTTTCTAATTGGTGAATCGAACAGGTTAAAAAGCCTTTTTCACGCAAGCTTTTTTCCACACGTGCTCGGTCTCCCCATTCTGCGTGGCCTGCCGTTATAAATTTTGAGCGTAACAACATTGTTAATTCACTAAGCGGTAAAGGCTTATTAAAAAACTGAAGCCAACGTAATAATTGTTGAATGGGAGCAAATGAGGATAACGATTGCCCTAATGAGACGTTGTAAGGTTTGTCAAAAGGCAGCTCAACCGCATAACTAACACTGGGGTAAAAAGCGGCATTAAATGCCGATTCCAAAACGTGCCTAACTGATTGTAATTCTGGCACCACAATACCAATACTTGAACTAGGTGACTGCTGCAAACGTTCCCTTGCCCACTGCGCCATCAGAGCCATTTCATCTTTAACATCAACCGCTTCTATAACAACCGCCTTATCATTTGATCGATACGGGATATACTCCGTTAACACACACCCTTTATTCTCAAGCAATGCCCACAAGGCTTTTTGCGTTGTTGTGTACACATCAAATCCAACCAAAACAATCTGCTTAGGTATTGATAGTAAAGAGGCCTTTATAAGCTCACTCACCAGTTGAATTAACTGAGCCCGATCTACCCAACCACCGCGTATTAATTTTGCCTTAAATGATTTATGCCAACCGCTAAAGGCTAACAAATCGACATTATCATCAGAATGATTAGAGGCAAACTGACCTATACCCCACTGAATACTTAATTGACGCGCCTTACTGGCCGCCTGGGCAGTTGCTGCGATGTTTAATAATGCCGATTCGCTAGACTCACGAATCACCTGTTCCCATAAAACGAGTGCTTGTTCAGGGGTGAGTAAGCTTTTATTAAACAATGGGTTAATCGCGCTATCATTCGTTTGATCAAACCGCTGTTGCCAGCTCTGTAATAACCACGAATCAAACGAGATAATAGGAGCCGATGGCCAGGTCACATCGCCCCTATCTAGGTGAGCTTGCGACACCTTCGCGTCTAAGTGACGAGCCAAACGTTGATTAACCGTTAGAACAACGGCGCCATTTTCTATCGCAGTAAAAACATCAGTAAAATTCATCCAACAAGCGTACCAAAATCAGCCTATCAAATCAGAAAAAAACCATGCCTTAACGCTAAGTAACAACTATAAATTTAGCTCTTAACGCTAGGTTTTATTTTTTAACCCAATGTCCACTGGCTTGTTGAATATAAAGGCCGGGCTTTGTTTTCTCAATCGCTTTTTGTCCAGCCAGTTGTTCAACGATGGCTAACGACTCACCTACTTTCGCTGCGACTTCGGTGTATTTCGCTTTACGCTTAGCATTAATATCCTTCATCAACGCCTTTACTTCAGTTGAAGCCGTACCGCTTGGAGCAGCTAAATAGCCAGATGGCGTTTCGCCGACTAACCCTTTATTTTTGGCACTTTGCAAGTCCAAGGCAAAACCAACGGTAGATACAGTGATCAATAAAACGGCGCATAAACTTAGTAAATATTTCATCCTAGCTCTCCTTAAAATAAGCCTGAATCTTCAGATAGTATCGAGTCGAGTTCCTTATCAACCTTTACTCGAATTTCATGTTCAATTTTTACGTTTAAATTAATCGTAATCGGCTTGTCCGATGCCTCCACTCTAACCGTAGGTGTACAGCCGATGCTTGAAATTAGCACCCAACATACGCCCGTAAGGCCAGCTACACGTAGTATTTTATTCATAATAACCTCCTGAATTTTATTGGCAAAAGTATTGTTTATTGTTTGGTGTCGCTTTTGACGCCACAAATTTTTCTATTCTAGAATCTATTCCCGATTGTATCCGCATCACTTCAATCGCGCCTTTTAATCCTACTTCGGTATTCAAGTTTAAATTAACCGTCTGGCCATTTTTAATATCCGGATTTTTACCCACGATGGATGACTTCAATAACAGCGTATCCGCATCGTAAACAATTTTGCTATTCAGCGAGCTATAGTTAAAATTTTCTAGCACATCAAGCGTTAATTTAAACTGCTCGTTTAAATCGCTACTCTTACTTAACGGTGTCGAATAACGTATTTTTCCACTTTCTACGCTGCGCATCTCACCGTCTAACACCTGCACTTGCCCGTTTGCGTATCGAATAGGAATAAGCCCCGACATTTTTCCCGTGGTATACAGCCCATCCACTTGCTGGGTTTTAATCAGCGCCGATAAATCTATTTGATCCAGCAGCACGTTGAGTTGAATATCTTTATTGAAATTAATCTCCTCATCACGAATCGCCATGCCGCCGGAAAACACCTTTGCCGTCATCAGCGGTAGTTTTAAGTGCCACTCACTAGCTTTGTCATAAAGAATACTGTCAAACGTAAGATCGTTGATTTTAGCGCCCATATTTAATTCAGCCGCCGTACCCACCAGTGACGCTCGTAAAGTATCAAACTTAATGGTCTCGTACTGAGCTGATCGTCGCAAAGGTGAGCTTAACTGAAGCTGAACCCCGCTAAATGTACCCAGCGCATTAATGCCTTGAATATCTTTAAGTGACACATCTATGGTCCTAATTTTTGTTTCATTCTCATTTATATCAACCATCAAATGACCCGCAAAGGTGCCCTGCGTAAAATCCATGGGAATCACCGAGCTATTCAACCATTGGCGCAGCGTTTTGCTAGACGAAAACGTCTGCTGCCACTGTATCTCTACTTCAGCCTTCTTTTTAATAGCTCGCCAACTGGCATTTAACAAAGGGTCATTGCAACTATTGGCTAATTTAATCGACGCGGTTTTAATGGCCGCTTTATCTAATTGAATGGTTGATTTTGCGATCAACGGCGGAATATAGTGCGTGCCACCCGACATTTCAACGTTCATCGCCGCTGTCGTTGTATCAAGCAGCAGTTGATTGGACTTAAACGACAGGCTGTTTTGCAGCGCCAATGTCTTAATATTGGCATCCTGTAACACCAACCCCTTGCCGTTTAAACCAAACATCATCTTGTTCAATGTTAGCTTGCCATTCGATGAGCTATCTAAATCAAACTTAATGCGCTGTGGTGGAATATCCAGCGCCAACGCGTTTGCGTAATAATCATTAAAACGAACATGACTCAAATCCATACGACTTTTTGCTAACGGTTCAAGCAGCAAACTATTACCCTGTAAACTCACCCGGCTATGCATAACGCCTTTGATCAAATCTAGCGAAAACCCGCTTAAGCCCAATCGCTCGCCAAGCTTATCAATCGCTATCTTGCTATACAGCGTTAAGCGATTTTTCCTATACTCACCGCGTTCAGATGTAGTCACATCAAGGTCAGACAGACGTAAATCAATCAACCGTTTATTGCCCTCCAAATAACTCAAGGCCAAATCACCCGCGTCAATTGACATAACCGCATCGGCAGATAGTGCCCCATTAATAACCAGCGGTTTATTAATCGTCGCCATCAGCGTGTCTGTTTGATCGGCCTTTTTATTGCTCTTTAAATTAACTGCCGGATAAAAAGCCCGGGCAAGGCGCCCTTTAGCTAGTACTAACGGTACTTTATCCTGTGCTAAGCTGATTTGCCATTGCCCCTTATCAAGCGACGCATCTAGTGTGGCGTTACTCGTTAGTTGGGTATCGCCCAAGGCCTTAGGAAAACTGACCCGCGCATTGTGTTGCAGCTGACCCTGTATTAACAATTGCGATAAGCCATCGCGCGTAAGTCGCTGTTTAACGGGTAACGAAACGTTTAGCCAACCGTTTAATTGGCTGTTCTGCACGACTAAACGTTCGCCGTTACTCATCGGCCACTCGACATTCGCCAACGTGTTATTAACCGTTAATGTTCCGTATAACCTGCCCTCTTTCGTCTTCAGGCTCAATCCAACATCCAACAAAGGTTCTGAACTGGCATCAATAATTTCAAAGTCTATTGTATTATCGGGCAACATAACCAAAGTAATATCCGCCTTTAAAAATGGCGTTAATAAAGAGTTATTATCAGCCTGTGAAAAGCTATCCAGATGCGTTGTAGCCGTAATTTTAGCCGCTGCAACATCAAGCATGAGGTTATCCAGTTTAATCGCCGGTGCGTCTAACACGAGCGATTGCACCAACAAACGCGCCGTTGGTAAATCTTGCATCAAAGCAGACGGTAACAACGTTAAGAAATCGAATTCTTCCACCGAGTCGGTATTTTCAGCAGACGCGCGTCGAACCGTAATGGATGACACCTTCACGTTATAAGGAACTTCCCCCTCTGAACTAAACCGCACACCACTAATATCGACCTCTGTCTTATCTTTGAGCCTAAAAGCCACTGATTGCAGTTGAATATTTTTTGTCGTCAAATCATTAAACGACGGACGGGGAACCTGTAGTTCAATCAGCTCAACCTCGTGCTCATTAAAGGTTTTTTTAAGCAAGGTTTCAGCGATCAAAGGAAATGCAAGGTATACCCCAAGCAGTAGGATTGGCAAAAAGATTAATACGCCAAAAAATAAAGAGACAGATCGATTTTTAAGCATGGGCTTCAAGTTTTAAACCCAGCCACTAAATTAAACGTGGGTAAGCCGCCATAGCCAAAGGGACTTTTGTTTATGTGAATTAAACCTTTCCTATTCATACCGCCAGCGTACCAAAAACAGCCTGTTAGCGCAGAAAAATTAAACAACTAAGATGCCGGTTTTTATAAGGCTTTTTGAGTTCGGTTTTAGTGTTTATTTATGTTGGGGAGAGTCCTACGCCTAGTGACGAGATCAAGCTGGCCGGACCCTTGATTTTTCGCTCTGGGTTTGAGTCACTTATTGGCATTTTTTATCGCGGGTTACTTTTGGGTCTAAACGACCAAGCTCAGATGCCGTAAAAAGCAGAGCGACGATAGGAGCGGCGCTTTTTACGATCAGCTGGAGCGCCTGGTTATGCCAAGTTTTGCACATGCTTAAAGTCCAGAATGGACTCAATTTCTTTTTTTTCTGTATTTTGAGTTTTATATAACTCCCACCTCATTTGCAAATTTAGCCAGAAATCTGGCGATACACCAAAAAATTTACCCAACCGTAAAGCAGTGCTTGGAGTTACACCTCGCTTTTGATTAACTAGCTCGTTAATACGTTGATATGGAACATGAACCGCCTCCGCAAGCTCACGCTGGGTTATATTCATGGGAACAAGAAATTCTTCTCGTAGCATTTCCCCAGGATGGGTTGGTTCTCTATGTGTTGGAATTCTCATCATATTCTGCCTTTAATGATAATCTGTTATTTCTACGTTTGCTGGGCCTAACTCTTCCCAAGTGAAACAAATTCGATATTGCCCATTGATACGGATACTGCAAGAATCCACTCTGTCTCCAGAAAGGCTTTCTAACCGATTTCCCGGAGGAACTTTCAGTTCTTCCAAAGACTGAACTGAATCTAGTTGATCCAACTTCCTAGCTGCAATACGCCCTAGTGTTTGCGGGCAAGCCTTCCGTGCTACTTTTGAATTGATACCGTTAAATATATCTTTAGTAGCTTTACCTTTGAACGATACGATCATGCATACATGATAGCACGGCTTCCATGTTAATCAAGGCAAATATTCCTCAGACTAAGGCATAACGCTTTATATAAGACGCGCGCATCTTTTCGCGCGTCGACTTGATATTTTTGTTAGGCGTGTCTTAATCATTTAATGGAAAACTCCACTATAGATATTAAAGCAGCAATTACGAATAAAGCTTGAATAGGGTGAGTATTCCACCAGCGAGGTGCTCCATTGTTTGCCGATTTAACTAGGAGATTTTGATTTTTAATTAAGACATATCCATCACCATATAAAACCTTAATATCCTCACTGGGGATACTGTAAGCAGCCATTAGTTCTAGTTTTTTTGGGACGCCCTTTACTGGCTTCATGGCGTCAGATCCAAGGATTATTGGAAATGGCATGCCATCCTGAGAGGCCTCTTGAGATCGGGCATATTTGTGAAATCCTGATAATGGATACCTAGGCTTATTAAATAATTCTTGGGCCTTTGTAAACAAAGAACGCTTCTTTCTACGAATAACCCCTTTAGGAAAATTCGTAATCCATTCATCATCAAAACTTCCTATTCTCATTGCATGTGCCTAACGTTTACATAAACGGCGCGCGCTTTCTGCGCGTCCGGCGACCGAAGGGAGCGTATTTAGTGTTCTTGTTAGTTGATCTTCTTGGCTTGGTAGAACGCTGAGCAAGGTTTCTCTTAGGTAGCAGAGTGCTTTAGCTGGTTGCCTCTCAGGCATAACACATAACCTCCATTTCTTGCTCTGACAAAAAGCCTGTGCCCGCCTTCAGGCGGCTGATTGGATTGCCAGTGTATTACGAATATGATCTCTATGATAATACCCAACACATTGATGTGAAATTATTACAAGTGTGGGTCTCTTTTTTATGCCCTACATTACAACTAACGGCAGCCGACAATAACGGGAGTTTTTAACATGAGATTACGCGTAAGATCATTTAAAAATTTCCCGTTGATTGTCTTTGTTAGACGGAGCGCGAAGCAGCGCAGTCTCACAAAGGCAAAATTTATTGTCGGCTGCCGTTAGATCGGAATGCTCGCGATAGCGAGCGTTCCGATCTAACGCCAAGCATAACCGGACCGCTAAAGCGGTGCGCCTGTAGCGTAGCGAAAGGCGCGCCGCTTTAGCGGGTCCGAGTTTATGCTTTTGTTAGATGCTTTTTGCCAACATACTGATGGCATTTGAGAAGCCACTCCCAAAACCAACCCTTGATATTTCAATTCTTTCATTTAATCCCGTATCGCTTGTGAAATTTAGATCTTCGTACAAGGCTATTGGCAGTTCTCGATTGTCTTTGAAACGTTTGTCTGGGCCGCCTCTTTTATTGACATACTTCCAAGTTCTATCGACAACCTTTGCATCTCTTGGAACACTACCGTCTTCTATGAACCGTGTACTTTCTACTGATATTCTAAGATTTGGGTAGCTCACAGCACCAACACCATTTTCTTCAAATATTAGAACCTTATCAGGAAAGAAATATAGGGTTTGCTTCCCAACTGGAACGGATGGAACCGAAACATTAGTTTTCACATACGGTGGGGTTCCTATGCCCAGCGCTATTGAGGTTCTCTTGATAACACTCGTGGCGCCTGCATTACGTTTTCTGTCTTTAACGGCCCCCTCTGCCTCTACATGCCATTTGCTTGATGACGATGAAAGCTGACCGAACGAATCATGTAATTTTTGGTATAGAGTTTCGATTTCAGGTTCAAGCTCGAAAAATAGAACTGTTGTTTTTCTCAAGCTATCCTTGACCGAGAACAAAATAGTGAGCGCAATAGCTACGATTGCTATAACAACACCAATGGTTGGTGTTTCTGAGTTCTTAAAAGCTACAAATGTTAGAATTGCTCCAATCGATGCTATAAACGGCCATATTCTTACCTTTTTTCTTTTATCATTCATTTCCGCGACAAGGTCGGCAGACGATGAATCGACCATTTGTGTGATATGAGCACTTTCTATTTCTTTTAATGGTTCATGCTCAATCTCGGTGTGGCCTTGTTGAATTTCTGGGCTATGCGATGAATGATTTCTTTCGCTGGAACCTGAGGGCAAGGTTTTTCTGTAATACAAACCTCCTCTTCCCATATGGACGTAGTTGCCTCGCGGCCCCGTTCCAAAACGAAGCCCTTTGACACCTGCTGATACCCCTACTCCAGATTTGGATAAATTGAACCGGAAAGGTCCGACGCTAATTGCCTTTCGAATGTAAAAACCCATCTATGGAACTCCATTTTTTTGCATCTAACGCTCAGGCTCAGGGGCTTGCCGGAGTGGTGATTTTTGTGTGCTACACAAAGCACACAAAAAGCGCCGCGGAGAGCAAGTCCCTTGAAGCCAATTGTTAGGTGCATGTGCTACTACCCATAAAGGGTAAATAATCAATTACCCAACCATAAGCCCAAACAACAGTGCCGACAATAGACACATTAATGGCAAATATATGCCCATTTTTTTCTTTTATAAACCTGTTATGCGACTCAGCATGGTGGGTACGCCAATAATCATCATTAACAGCAAAAGGCTGGCCCACTGCTTTTCTATACTCAATTTCTATCTCTTTTTCATTTACCGGTATTGATATTGAGGCCAATATTAATAACCCAACTATAGTTACCAAACCGCCAGAGGCAGAAAAGAAATTTGAATTATCGAAATATATTGATAGTAAAAATGAAATAACAAATATTGAAATAGAAAAATACCAAACTGTTTCTTGTTTAGCTGATGAAAGAATCTGTAGAACTCTTACCGATATCGTATTACTTTGTTTTGGAGCTATTCCATTACTATTCATCTTCGCTCTCTTTATGCCGGAGTACGAATTTTTTCCCGCACCTAACGCCATACATAAGCTGCTGAGCGCAGCGAAGTCAGGCTTGATGTAATTGTTATAAACATAAATATTAATTAAAGAAAGGATAAGAAAATGGAAAATGATTTAAACAAACTAACGATAGAGCAAGCACTGAGAAATAGGTTATTACCAATAGTGCTTGATGATGATTTTGAGAAAACCAAAAAGCGGATACAGGAGCTAGTGAAATTCATCTTGGATGGTGAATAGTATTTTATTATTTTTCGGGGTCCTGGCAATATTATCTTCAAGGAATGCTACCAGATTACAAGGGATAACCATATCGTAGACTTCTTCACCGTCTACCCTATATATCATACCCACTGTTTTTGGAAACCCGCCATACACGTACTCTCCATCAAAGTGACCTACCACTTTACCGTTTAGTACTGCGTACTGAAGTGGTGTTGTCATATTTAAGAACCCCCTAGGTTCAGTTGTTGAAAGGGTTTATAACTTGTTATTAAGGGGAACAAAAAGTCCCTGTAATTTCTATACATAGAAGGACTGTAATACCCTGTAATTTGATAATAAAGAACAAACAGGGAATTATTCCGCCTACGTTAAGTTAAAGACTAACATAGTCGATAGTATTTAGTTAGCATCCAGTTACACGGTGTTTTGCAAGTGCGGATAAGCGCTCTCAAAAACCTTGAATGCTACACCCTTCCTAACTATAAATAGGCCCAGCAAGTTCCAATTGGATAAGATAAAGCCGCATTTCAAATTCAAGCGGGTGGTATGCCGGTAGCATGTGCTCGCATAACCGATAAAAGGCTTTGTTGTGCTCTTTTTCTTTTAAATGCGCCAGCTCGTGCACGACGATCATGTTTAAAAAATCGATGGGCGCTTTTTTAAAGACCGCGGCCACGCGTATTTCATTTTTACTTTTTAGTTTACCACCTTGCACCTGCGACACATAGCTGTGCAGCCCCAATGCATTGTGTACAACGTGCAATTTGCTATCGTAAATCATCTTGCTTAAAGCCGATGATTTTTTCATGTATTGGTTTTTAAGCGCCAACACATAATCGCGCAGGGTCTCATCGTTGCTTATATCGTGGGGTTTGGGGTGTCGTTTGAGTAGAAAGCTGGCTAATTGATTTTGCTGAACAAGTTCGTTGACTTGTTTAATAACCGACGGGGGATATTGTGCTAAATATTTATTAATTGGCATCTGGGGTTATTGCCTCTATTACGGTGCTAAAGCGAAACAAAGCTAGCCAAAAAAAACTGTGGGCTGCTTATTGAAACTAATAAGCAGCCCATGGTTATTGCCGGTGTTACTATTCGTGAAACACGTCTACCAGTTTGCTAACGACTACGTCAGAAATGATGCTGTGAGCTGACAAGACGGCTTCGATCGCTGCTTTGTCTTCTTCGGTTGCTGAGCCGTAACGATCGTGCGAGGTGACAAAGCCTTCAAACTGTTCATCGGCGTTATCCAAGCTAATTAACAGATTTTTTTCTTCTGCCACATCTGCAAACGCTTCAAGAAATGCCTCGAATTCAGCATCTGAATTGATATCAACCTTACAGCTGAAATCAAAACCCATAATGGCGAATTCACCAACGTATAATTTTTTGCGCAAACGCCTGCTTCGTACTACTTCTTTAGTCATGATATTTATTGCCTTTTTAGAGATGAGAGATAAGAGAGTGAGATCAGTACAGCCGACATACTTTCTGAGGGACGATTCCAGCCGTATTAATCAGGGCGGGCATATTAGCATAAATATAAGGGCTAGAAATGACGTTAATTAATAGCCCTGCACTCGCCGATATAAATGTTTGTACGTTATTCAAGCGGTTCCGCTGTCATAAACAAAAAAGCCACACAGATTAAATGCATGGCTTTTTTGCTAGATAGATAATTTTCAATTAATTCAAATTAGCCACACAGTACCCACGCTTCCTTTTCAGAGCTGAACATTTTTTCTTTCCAATCATCACATAGTGGAATGACTATTTCGGTCGTTACACCCGATAAATATTCCCGTGTATCGATGTAATAATATTCTATCAAGCCATCAATAGTGCCACCTTGAATAATGGGCATTCCCAACGCTTCCAAGCCAGGTAAAAGAGCTGCAAACTCCTCTTTTGAGCACATTGATGGAAAGAAGTGATGCACACCTTCACCCTGCTCTTTTAAGAAATCGTCATAAACACATTTATCTGACTCTGGGGTGATGAGCTCTAAAGCAAAATCACCCACACGACCCACATGATTATTGTACTTATGGTAAACCTCGTCACCAAAGTAGGTGGTGTCACTCATGGTTACGCCTGATTCAATCTTAAATTCAATCCAATCGGTCATCGACAATAACTTTGTTAAGCCTGCCTTGGTCGCATCCCTGTCTTTACAAACCACGCCAAGATGTAACATATTGGCTGTTGGTAATAACGCTGGGCCTAAGAGCGTCAGGTCAATATCAAACACCTCATCTGGCTTAATAGCTGCTTGCCAGTTGTCTATTTTTGGGCAGATAACTTCAAACATCACATTGGACACCAACAAGCGCGTATCTAATAAATAAACATCCGCTACATCGTAAATTGTGCCACTTTGACGAATGCTAATACCTAACTCATCGAGTGTTTTATTTAACGCCTCAACGTCAAAGGCCATCGATTGGGTCAAACTAACGTGATGCACCCCTTCGCCAACCGTATCTAACATATGTTGAAAACTTGACGGCCCATCGATCGGTTGAATGAGCTCTATCGCTAAATCTTTATTCCGCCCTATTACTCGAATATAACGATGTTCAACCAACTCACCTTCGAAGCGTGTATTGGTTAAATGATTACCGTCATAACGAAAGACTTCCCAGTGGCTTATGCCAAAAAAACGTGCGTAATTAGTAACCACTTGACGATAATCACGAACAACGATAGATGTACTGTGCCAGCCGTCTATAGGAATGCTTAAATCCATATATTTCCCCTCAAATCTTATTATTGTTATTAATCAAACGTAACATCTTCGCCTAGGTCGGCAATGCGTGCATATGTTGGTGGTGCTACAACCTCTAAAAACATACCGCCTAATTGTTCACGCGTGTCTAAGTAGTAGAGTTCTGCCACCCCTGCAATATTGCAATAATTACCCACTTTCACCCCTTGGCGAGTATATTCTTTAACCAGTTCTAATGGATTAGGGTGCGATAAATCACCCACATGTTGCATGCCGTCTCCGTGTTCCTTAACAAAATCATCAAACACGGTTTTTCCTGAAACGGGTTCGCACAGTTCTATGAGCGTGTCGCCCATACGCGCAAAAGCTGATATCCATACAAATTCAGCAGGCTCACCGTAGTACTCGGCGGTTTCCATCATATCTGATGAAATTTCCATCACGCGCCATGTTTTTAAGCCCATTAATTTTGCATAGCCTTTTGCGGTTTCTCTCCAGTCCTTTACCGCCATTGCTACATGGTTGATAGGCCCCATACTATGGTTGATAGGCCCCATACTAATGTCTAAATCATTCATTATCCTTCCCCCTACTTATTGTTGTTTTGTTGTGCTTTTCGGTCGAGCATTTCTTTTATTTCTGGGCCCAACACGTCATTAGCCACTCTTAAGCCCAGTACCATGGCAGGCGCTCCTAGGTAAAAAACTGTTTGAAATAAAACCTCTATAATTTGCTTCGGTGTCATCCCAGCATGCAAGGCTACTTTCATATGATCTTTCAACGGCCCTTCACGCCCCAAGGCTAGGTCGGTTCCCATTAAAATCAACGCCCGTTCTTTTACCGTTAAACCTTTTCGTTCATATAATGCACCCCATGTTTTAGAAAAAACATAGCCGAGCTCATCACCAAATAGAGGGTTATCCAGTAAGGATTCAATATGCTCAGAGGATTCTTCACCCAACACTTCACGCATCAAAGATAAACCTTGCTTAAAATCTTCTCCCTCTCTTGAGAAAGGAAAACCATCAGCATATTTATTGTCCAAATCAGTCATTACTTGCCCTCAGTTAAATTAAAAAGCTTAGGTCGTATATTTCACCATCACAATTAAGCAATACCACTTTTTTACTGGCCATTTTCCATTCACCGCCTTGTTTAACTAACTTATGTTCACAATTAGCCGCCATTGTTTGTAAGGGGTAAAACCTGTCTTGTCGGTTAGCACGGTATTCATGCAACGTCAGGTATGAATCGATAATGACAACACCATCCACTGTTTTAACACGTACATTATTCACTGAATGCTGTGTTCTTGACCCTGGTATTTGTGCATGACAATCCCCACTTTGCAGGCGTTTAATTCGCTCATCAAGCATTTCCATATCATCATAGATAATGGATACGTGTTTTGTCGGGTCAACATTTGCATCTCGACTGTACGGTAACCAATACAGCGCATCGTCGGTAAACAGCTGCCGCCAAGCATTAACCTCTCCTTGGTCAAGTAAGCAGGCTTCAGCAAATAAAAAGTCTTCGGCTTCAGCGCGTGTCATTTGTTCAATAGCATTAGCACTCATGATTGCCCCCCTGTTTTCATTAAACGTCTGTATTCAAAGTAAGGTGCTCTTTGCTGTGTTTCTTGCGTATGCCCCCCATACCGACGACCATGTTCATCTACTTCTTCAGATTTAATACCACGATTAAATAAAATCCACGGCACCATGTCTGCCTTCATGCCTTGGCCAGCTCTATCAAACATGGCGTAGTCATCTGGCCCACCAAATGCTGCGGGGCTATAAAAGAACTCATGCTCACGTACGCGTCGAGTATTTATATCATCAGGCGCATCTTTTAACATCGTGTGATACATACGTACTTCTGTTTTGTCGACCCCCATAGGGCGAATCACTCGGAATTGATATTCGAGTATGGCTAAATTGGGGAATATCACTAAATTGAAACGATGACGTAACACATGCATTGCACGCTCTTTGCCATGTTTTTCAATCATTAGGTCAATATACTCAGCAGGCCAGCGTTTATAAACCGCCTCATCCGGTAAGCTATAAACTTCTAAGAGATTATTACCGTAACCGCCATCAAGGCCTTTTGTTCCATAGCCTTGATAATTAGGGGGCATGCCCATTTTTCTAACCATAATATCAAAGGCCGTCGAATGGGTGACCGGTGCATGATAGCCCTCTACACTACCTTCAGTTTGAATCTTCCAGTTGGCATGATAGTAATGCTTGTTAACACCACTATTACCGACAATAATTTCACCAACAGGGGAAAAGTCCATATACATATCTATATATTCTTTTACTCCTCTTAGTTTTTCATCCAATGAAATATCGGGAACAGATAACAGTGAAGCAAAGATAATACCGCGATAACTTTCGACCTTTTTGGCAGCGACTAGCCCTAAACTTTTAAAGTCTAATTCGCCTTCGTTATAACCTCTAGGCATCGAAACCGCCAAGAGCTCACCGTCCATGCCAAATTCCCAACCATGGTATTTGCAAACAAAACTCGGGGTATTACCCTTCTCCAATGGGCATACCGCAACACCACGGTGTGTACAGCGGTTGATAACAACATTTATTTCATTATTCTGCCCACGCGTCACAATGACGGGGACATCACCCATAAAGGTTGTTTTGTAATCACCCGGATTGGGGATTTCACTCTCGTGTGCAACATAAATCCAAGAACGGTAAAAAATCCGTTCCATTTCATCGTTGTATACACCTTGATCTTTATACAAGCTGACATGCGTTCGATCTATTCGAGCCAGGTCATCATAATCACGTTCAACGCTCATTATTTCTCTCCATTAATTTATTATTATATTCAGAGAAATAACATACATTAGATAATACTAATTTACAATATGATTATATTTGGGCATATATATCCAACTATCACCTCATATTAAGGCGCGCTCGTATACGTTAATGCAAACGAGCGGCTGCCAATCATTAGGTGTAGTGTTACTTAGGCAATAGCCGTCGTAAGCGCTAAGTAAAAAAGGCCGGCACAACAAGCAAAACCCAACCCAAACGCGCTGAAACGTAACGCTGCCATATTAGTTAAATAGGCAATAAAGTAAACGCAGCGTATAACAACAAAGGAAATTGAAAGCATAGCAGCCGTCTCACTAATCGCACCGGTGATAAAAATGGCTAGTACCGCTGCTGAGAAAAGGCCTAATGCTTCCCAGCAGTTGGCGTGTAAATATTGTGAACGGGCACCGGCACCCTCCAATGTTGCTGCTTGCTCACGTGGATTAACAAGGTCATATTTACCTTTTTGTGAAATGCGATAATAACCACCGATTGATGAAGCAAGATAAGGCATAAACGCAATACAAGTTAAACAAATGACAACGGTCAACATAAGAAATCTCCTCTATTTATATTATTTTTTGAACTAAATTAGTTGTGTAGTGCAGGAGTGAGTATAAACATTATTTTGTAGCTTGGCACGATTCAATTTCAACCGTTTCACTCAACCTAATTTACCCACATTAATTCACTGATAAAAAGCTGGTTCCACCCAAAATTAACAAAAAATCTACCGAACGAGCATTAAGATAATATTGTTTTATTAAAGTCTTTTAATGATTTCTTACTAAAGAATCAAAACGGAGTAGCTTATAAGTATGTCAATTGAATGCCAAGTTACAAACGATTTAGAGGCTCCAAAGCATCTACCTGTGTTGTATTATTTTGTAGCAAGCGACTCTCTTCCAACACTAATTTTGCCAAGGTATCACCTTTCCACTCAGCGCCCTTCTTTGCATATAAGCTTGCGTTAAGCAGTTTTATTTCTGCTTGTAAGTTTGCACGACAATAAGTGCTAAGACCCTCTAGATCAACAGTATTGAACTGAGCATGCCCCCATTGCAATAAAGCCTGTTTAGCCTTTTTTGCGTCGTTAACAGCACAGGCATTTTGTAAGCGTTTAACCGCTTGCTTGATAGACGTTGAGCCATCATCAAACGACGACTGCGATGGTTGTTTATTAATATGTCGCTTTTTATACATCCAAATAAGCGTTAATACCCAGCCAACAGCCAATATGATTGATAACCATTTCCAATAGCTGCTCTCTGTATTAACGGCCACTGCCTTGTCAGTCGTTTGAGAATCAATCACTGGGTTTTCTATAGGCTCAGCTATCACCTTAGGTATTTCTACAGACTCTGTTGCAACAGCCGTGATCGTTGTTTCTGGAACCAGTGCTATTTCCATTAAACCCGTTGTTGTATTAAGCCAAGGGACTTCAATCGCGGGTAATACATATTCCCCAGCTTGTGATGGAATGATGGCAGTTTTTTGTTCACGTAACGCTACCACCCCCGTTTCTGCCAATTGGTTTTTTAATAGCGGCTGATCTGGGTACATTTTGAGTTGTGATGAATTAATAATTGAGTTCAGTTCGGGCAGTTGACTCGCCGTTACGCCTTTTCCCAACATTGATATGGTGCGAGTTAACGGTTCACCTACCGCAATGCTTAAATCCTTATTGGACCATGTTTGTTGTATTTGAATACTTTCCGCAGCCAACCAGTGCTGACCTGTGAACCCATCCGGTACTGATTGTACATTGACGTTAATGGCTTTTGACTGCACCCGTTTAGTTTGCGTTCGCTGCGTATTAAACAGGCTACCATAACGTGAAGTGGGCGCGCCTGAAACGACTTGAGCTGTTAATACGATGGGTGGAATAATTAGTTGCCCACTTTGTTGTGGAAAAATTGCGTATTTACGCTCAAAGACCGAATAATTGACACCATTTACCTTTGTGCTGTATTGATTATCTTGTCCAATTTTTTCAACGATTGCGTTCTCTGGTGACGGTTCAGATAAGGACGCTTGCGATATTTGAATGCGCTGAAATAAACGTATTGTATAAAGTAATTGAGACTGGACATACGGCTGTTCTGGCGAAACATCTATTTGTAAATACAGCTCGTCATTAACGGTCATTTCATCGCCAACTGTTCTGGCAATAACATTAATGTCCAAGTCTTCTGACGTATCGTCGCCAAATGAAATAGCAGGGACTTTTAATTGGCCGGCCTGTTTCGCCATAACGTCCAAGGTCCATGAAATACGCCTTTTTGATTGGCCATTCACCCATGAAGACTGGCTATTTTTCTGTTGGTTTAAGATTTGAAAATTATTATCCAGTGGACTGAAATCAGGGTCATCATCGGGTGATTCAGACGCGCTAAAAATCAACTTGAATGACTCATTGAGCGTCACCGGATTTCTATCAACAGACACGTCAATATCAACCGCAAAACTTTGTACGCTAAAAAGAAGGCCTATAAGTAAAAAAAAGGCAGATGAAGCTATGCGCTGGAAACCTAGTTGATTCATTACCCCTGCCATATTTTTATTAACGCTGTTGTCGTTGACCATATTGATACTTAAATTTTCGTTTTAATAAACCCGCCGGATCATCGTGAATACGATTTAACCATTGCTCAGCAGCTTGTTGTTGTTCATCGGAAAGGTTCGCCGTTGTTGCTTGCTGCTCATCACTGCTTTCGTTATTTTCATTAGATTGACTGTCTAAATCAGCTTGCTCAGGTTGCGATTCGTTTTCATCAGATGGTTCTGATTGTTCATCACTTTGCTGATCGTTCGGTTGTTTAGATGGGCCACCAGGGTCTTGTTCACTATCACTTGGTTTTTCATCCGCTTGTTGGCTACCGCCTTCTGAATTGTCGGGTTGTTGATCGCCTTGCTGCTGCTCATCTTGCTCTTGATCACCTTTAGGCTGGGGTTTCTTTTGAGCTTCTTCAACCAGTTTCAGGTTGTACTTTGCATCCTCATTTTTTGGGTTTAGTTTTAACGACTTTTCATACGCCTCTTTTGCTTTATCAAGTTGGCCTAATTTAGCAAAACTATTCCCTTGGTTATATAAACTATCCGCTGTTTCAATCGATTCAAGTTGTTCGACAGCTTGCTGGTATTTTTCTGCTTTATATTGGGCTGCCGCTTTCCACTCAGCTGAATCAAACTTTTCTGCCGCTTGTTCAAACTTATTTTCTTTAAATAATTGTTGTGCTTGTTGATCTTTATTCAGCCAAAGGTCTTTCCATTCAACCGCATAACTGGTTTGCGGTAGAGGCAATATGAGAAACACACATAAAATTAATAAACCTCTTCGAAACCCCAATGCGGCAAGGGGTAAAACCAACAATAGTAGCCAAACACCCATATCACTCCACTGTTCAACAAGGCCACTATTTTTATTATCAGCCGCGTCAGACACCGGCCGATCTAAACTTGATAACATTTTTTTTATGTCACTATCATCTGACGTAATCGTGCTGTAACGACCACCTGATGTGTTTGCCAACGAAGCTAATTCAGCCGTGTTTAATTTAGGCACAACGATATTCCCGGACGTATCTTTTAAGAAGCCACCTCTGGGTAATTTAACCGGGCCACCCTCCGCTGTTCCAACGCCTAACACTGATACCGAGTAAGCAGCGAGTTCTTTTGTTAGCCCCTTTACGCCCTGTTCAACACCATCCGTTATCAGAAAAATATTTCCTTGTTTTTGCCCTGCTTGCTGTAATAGCTTAACGGCCAATGCTAATACAGATTCAGTGTCTTTACCCTGACGCGGCATTAAACTACTTTCTAGCGCGTTTAGCTGGCTTTCAATCGTTGCCACATCATTGGTCAGCGGTGTAACAGTGAATGCATCGGCAGAATAAACCACTAACGCCGTCAAACCATCCTTTCGCTGTCTTAATATATCGGCAATTTTATAACGCGCACGAATTAATCGGCTCGGCTTAACATCGGTAGCATTCATCGTTTGGGAAAGGTCTAAGGCAATCACTAATGCTGCATCATTTCTAAACGCGGGTGTTTCCAATCGTTCCCATGTTGGCCCTGCTAAAGCAATAATTGATAATAACGCTGCCACTGATAATGCACTCAATACCCAATAGCTCTGGGTGCTATTTTTATCTTCCAAAATAAACGGCAATAATTCAGCATCACATACGTTTGCCCATTCACCTTTACTTAACGTATTTTTGACCGACAAAGTCAATAAAACAATAGCCGGAATAAAGGCCAACAACCAGTAAGGCCTAATAAAATGGAAATCTGCCCAGTTCATCTAAACCTCAATCGTATTAAAATAATAATGCTGGTTAACAACAAACTAAATGCTAAGGGCCACGGGTAAAGCTCATGCATTGGGCGGTAAAATTGCTTGCTTTTCTCAACAGGTTCTAGTTGGTCAAGTAACTCGTAAATATTTTCTAGCTCTTCTTTATTGCGCGCACGAAAATAGCGTCCGTTTGTTGCTTCAGCAATGGCGGTTAATGTTTTTTCATCCAAATCACGTGATGGGTTAACCTTACGGTTTCCAAAGAAACCTCTTACCAGCATTTGGTCAGCACCTATACCAATCGTATATATTTTAAGCTGATGATCTGCAGCAATTTTTGCAGCTTGAAGAGGTGTAATTTCACCCGCTGTATTAGCACCATCAGTCAATAAAACCAACACTCGACTATTCGCCTTTTCATCCTTTAAGTGTTTTACCGCTAGACCAATGGCATCGCCAATAGACGTTGCCGGTTCATCGTCGGTAATGCCAATAAAGGCTTCATTTAATAAGGTGGCCACTGTTTTACGGTCAAAGGTCAACGGTGTTTGTAAATAAGCCGTGGTGCCAAATAATATCAAGCCTAAACGATCACCCATACGGCGTTCAATAAATGCTGTCGCTACGTGTTTCGTTGCCGTTAGTCGATCAACCGGTGAACCTTCAACGACAAAATCTTCTTCATCCATACTGCCTGAAACATCCACTGCTAACATTAAATCGCGACCACTAACTGCCTGTTCTATAGGCTCACCTAACCACTGTGGCCGAGTGGATGCCAACACCAATAAAACCCAAGCAATAGCCGCTAACCATAAAAGCCAAGGGTGTTTTTGTGAACCATATGTAGCCTTGGACTGACCAAAATCTTCTATAAACGGTACTTTAAGTGCTGACTGAAGTGCTGGAGATTGTGCCGGTAATAACCATCGACACAGTATTGGCAAGGGTAACAGCAAGAGTAATTGAGGCCATTCAATATGAATCATTATTTTTGCCTCTTTAGCCAGTGTTCACATAACTCAATTAATGCGCCTATCTCTAATTCTTCAGGGGCTTTTTTGCGATAAAGGGCATCAGATAAATATTGCCCAACCCCGGTGCTAAAGGGTGTTCCTTCAACCGACTGATCAAGATAATTTAACCATTCCTTGCCCGTTAAACTGGCCACCTCAGAACGTGAATTAACGCTGATAGACACCCGACGAACACATGCAGATAACTGTTTTAATGTTTCCAATTCATCCGTATTTTCTGCTTGCTTTATACTCATTAGCAACGCCGTTGCAGTTTTAACAGCAGTTTTTTTCGTTAATTTTTTATACAGCAACCAACAGCCAAATGCAGCCACTATAATAACGGCCAATAAAAGCCACCAACCAATAGCCGGAGGCCACCAAGTAATCGCATCCGGTAAATGTATGTCTCTTAGCGGTAGCTCTTCATTCATTAACTAAGCACCTCAAATGGGTCATCGCTTGTATTACATTCAACGAGTGAAATTCGCCATTTTTTACACAGCGTTTTTAACTGCTCTTGTCGATCTTTAAAGAGCTGTTGATAGGCTAATACCCGCTGGTTATCGCCCGTATCAATAAGCGTTTCGCGCTCACCATTGGTAAAGCGGTATTGCCCTTTTTTAGGTAAGTGACTCTCAAACGGGTCATAAATATGCACCAACTGAAGCTCACAATGCCGTGCTAATTTGGATAACTGCATTTCTACCTGACTGTTTAAGCCACGAAAATCACTGACGATATACAGTAAACTTCCTGGGCGAGCATGTTGTGCTAAGCGTTGAAGAATTTGTTCTAACGACAGCGATTCAGTAACGCTTAACATCGGTTTAACCAATGCATTTAAGAAATGTAAAACAGAGCGCCTGCCTGTTGCTGGTTTCAATTCTTGGCAACCCTGTTGATTAAACACTTGACCGCCTACCCTATCACCATTGAGTTGGGCTGCCCAAGCCAATAAAGCAGCCACTTTAGATGCCTGTACGGATTTAAAAACGCCCCGTGTTGCAAAGTTCATCGTTGGACGTAAATCCACTGAAATAAAAACAGGCCGTTCTCGTTCTTCACGGAATATTTTACTGTGCGTTTTATTCGTTCGTGCGGTAACTCGCCAATCTATACTTCGAATATCATCACCTGCTTGATATTGTCGCACTTCATCAAATTCCATCCCACGGCCTTTAAAACCCGACACATAGCCACCGCTTTGAGCAGACTTAATGCGTTGGCGACGAACAGTTAAAAACGACGCCTTATTGGCTAAATTAACCAGCGGTTTCAATTGAATTGAAACCCGCTCGCCTTGCAAAACACCAGTCTTCATTTATGGTACGGCGATTCTACTGATCAATTCCTTAATAAACCGATCGGGCGTAATGCCTTCTGCCTCGGCTTCGTACGACATAATTAAACGATGACGCAGCACGTCATACGCAATGTTTTGGATATCTTCTGGCGTAACAAAATCACGCTGATGCAACCATGCTTTAGCACGTGCGCAACGATCCAAAGCAATACTGGCTCTAGGGCTAGCACCATATTGAATCCAAGCCGCCAAATCATCACCATAAACCGCCGGTTCACGTGTTGCTAATACAATCTGTAACAGATAATCTTCCAACTCATCACTCATATACACGTCTAATATTTCCTGTCGCGCAGCAAATAATTGTTGTTGTGTCATCGGCTTATGTTGGCTAATGGTTGATTCATTAGTTTTTGCTTCAGCGCGCGCTAAATGTAATATTTCCTTTTCATGCGCTGCGTTCGGGTAATCAATATTGATATGCAGTAAAAAGCGATCTAATTGCGCCTCAGGTAATGGGTAAGTACCTTCTTGTTCTAACGGGTTTTGCGTGGCCATTACCATAAATAAATTCGGCAACTTATATGTAGTACCCCCAACAGTAATTTGCCTTTCCGCCATCGCCTCTAATAGTGCCGCCTGTACTTTTGCGGGCGCACGATTTATTTCATCGGCTAAAACAAGGTTATGGAACAAAGGCCCCTGTTGAAACTCAAAAGTACCCTGTTCGGGGCGATAAATATCCGTCCCTGTTAAATCCGATGGTAATAAATCTGGTGTAAATTGAACTCGGTGGAAATCAGCCTCAATTCCTTTGCTTAATACATTAATCGCACGCGTTTTTGCTAACCCAGGTGCGCCCTCAACTAAAATGTGCCCATCAACCAGCAAAGCAATCAGCATCCTTTCCACCAATACACCTTGGCCTATAATTTGTTCAGTTATTGTTTTTTTCAGTTGCTCAATAGCTGTTTTAGAATCGCTTAAACTTACTTCTAACATTGTTTATTTGTCCTTTTCATTGCTGGTTTTTATACAATACTGTTTTAATCAGTCTCTATGTTTATCTAAAGCTTGTCGTAAACATTGGGGGCATTCATTGAAAGATTCAACCACCTATCAACTCATCCACACCATAAATGTCCAACATTCTAACTAAAACTACTCATCAGCATCATGAATAAAACCGCCGACGTTCTTATTATTGGCGCTAGCGCCGCTGGTTTAATGTGCGCCATAGAAGCAGGCAAACGCGGCCGCAAGGTGGTTGTGCTTGATCACGCCAATAAGGCCGGTAAAAAAATACTCATGTCGGGCGGTGGGCGCTGCAACTTCACCAATATGGATATAAGCCCCGATAACTTTATTTCTAATAACCCACACTTTTGCAAATCGGCGCTTAGTCGGTACACACAGTGGGATTTTATCGCACTGGTAACGGACTACAACATCCCCTATCACGAACGTAACCACGGCCAATTATTTTGTGATGACAGTGCTAAAGACATTCTCAATATGCTGTTGTCCGAATGTGCGCACGCAGGCGTAGAAATTCGCCTTAACTGCACAATTGAAAACATTCACAAAGATAACGAAACTTACATCATCAACACCTCTTTAGGTGATTACAGCGCAGAATCACTCGTTATCGCCACCGGTGGTTTGTCCATTCCAAAAATGGGCGCCACGGGGTTTGGTTACAACACGGCTAAACGCTTTGGCCATACCGTTCACCCTACTACCGCTGGCCTTGTACCGTTCACCTTACAGCCCAACGATAAAGCCTGGCTAGCCGACCTTTCTGGTATCGCCATCGAATGCATCGTAAGTAATGAGCGCACGAGCTTTAGAGAAAATATCCTCCTCACCCATCGCGGTTTAAGTGGCCCCGCTATATTACAAATATCATCATATTGGCAAGCAGGTGAAACAGTCACCATTAACCTACTACCTGATGTAGACATTGAAGCCCTACTAAAAACTAAACAACAAGAACAACCGAAAACGCATTTAAAAACCGTACTTTCTGAGCTTTTACCCAAGCGGTTTATTACCGGCTTGTTAGATGATGACTTAATTAACCAACCGCTCCAATCCATCTCGCACGAACGTTTTAAAGCCATCGCCAAACAACTACACGAATGGCAAATAAAACCAAACAGCACTGAAGGCTATAGAACAGCAGAAGTAACCCTTGGTGGTGTGAATTGTAATGAACTGTCATCCCAAACGATGGAATCTAAATACTCAACAGGACTTTATTTTATTGGAGAAGTAGTTGATGTTACCGGATGGTTAGGTGGTTATAACTTTCAGTGGGCATGGTCTTCTGGTTGGTGTGCGGGGCAAGTGGTTTAAACTTTCCACTACCCAATACAATTCGTTTCGCATTAAACATTGAAGTTATAGGAAAAATCACTAGAGTCTGCATGTTGATAAAAGGAATTTACGTAAAGCATCCATGTTTACTCCTTTAATATCACAATACATGGAAGTGACATCCACCTATGTCTATCTAATACGTGGACAATTGTTTCCGCTTATTAACGCTGTTAGGTGCAATACAAGGCGCTCGTTCGGACACAAACTGCGCTGCGCTTCGTTTGCGCCGCACAGCTTGGTCGTTATGTGTAATAAATAACCAGATGAAACTGTCGGAATTTAAATCTAGCTATATAGAAGATATAAAGCAGCTGTTCACTAAGGTATTTTCAGATTCTGAAGGACAGTCTGAAGGCGAGTTAATAGGAAATTTATCTAACGAGATAATGACTGGCACTGCTACTCAAGATCTTTATGGGTTTGTTGCCATTGAAAATAAGAAAATCATTGGCAGCATTTTTTTTACACGGTTAACTTTTAAAAATGGTATTAATGCTTTCCTCCTATCTCCAGTAGCCATACATACAAGCCACCAAGGAAAAGGGATTGGACAAAAACTAATTTCCTTTGGTATTGACCATTTAAAGAAAAACGAAGTAAGCATAGTATTTACTTATGGTGACCCCAGTTTTTACTCAAAAGTTGGTTTTAACCAAATTACCGAAAAAACGGCGAAAGCTCCTTTTAAGTTGTCTCAGCCAGAAGGTTGGCTTGCTCAATCATTGGTTAGTGATGAAATTAAACCAATTGCAGGTAAATCATCTTGCGTAATAGCTTTTAACAATCCTGAAATTTGGTAAGAACGTTAATAATGGCAAATACACATAACAAATCGTTCCAGCGTGACTTCTGCTTTGCTGCGCCCACTTAACTCGACCGTTATGAACAAACCAATGTTTCTAGCACCTTGAAACACAGAATCATTTATCGACAGTGTGTTCTATTAAATGGGATAGAATCGATACACCGATCAATTGAAGGCCAATAAAATGTTGATTATATTCCCACAGCGGAAGTTGTTGTACTGGAAAAACTACTTGCTGGCGCTCGTATTTTTTCAGTGCGTACGGCCTTAGGAAAGCAACATGATTGAATATGACTACCTTCTTTAAACCAAGACTTATTATACGAACATGACCTTACTTATTACTTACGTAACCATCGCTCTACTGTTTTCGTTTTTGTGCTCTGTTGCTGAAGCGGTTTTACTGAGCATCACAACAGCTCACATTAATGTGCTTGAACAGGATGGGAAAAAGTCGGGTTCGCTGTTACGTGAATTAAAGGCTGATATTAACAAGCCATTGGCTGCAATCCTCACGCTTAACACCATTGCACATACTGCGGGTGCTGTAGGTGCCGGCGCTCAAGCGCTCGTTGTGTTTGGCAATGCTTGGGTTGGGTTGTTTTCTGTAATCTTGACGTTAATGATTCTGGTGTTTTCTGAAATTATTCCGAAAACACTGGGGGCAATTTATTGGCGTGCGCTGGCAGGCGTTACAGCACACGGACTAAAGTTTCTGATAACGATGCTGTACCCATTTGTAATTTTAGCTGAGTTATTGACTCGTGGTATTTCAAGCGATGAAACAATTGAAGGTTTCAACCGAGAGGAGTTTGCAGCCATGGCAGATCTTGGCGAGCAGGAAGGTCAACTCGAAGAACGGGAGTCACGCATCTTAAAAAATATGTTTCGACTTCACAAACTAATGGTTACCGATGCAATGACACCGCGTCCAGTGGTATTTTCATTGCCTGAATCTTTAACGGTTAACGAGTATTTCGATAATCATTATGACTCGCGTTTTTCACGCATTCCAGTGTATGGAGAAAACAAAGAAACATTCACCGGCTTTGTACTCAAGGATGATCTATTGTTGGCACAGGCGCGCAACAATACGGACAGTACCCTAGAGACGTATCGACGAAATCTGAGTGCTTTGTCTGACAAAACATCAATAGCTGACGCTTTTGACGAGGTGCTGCAACAGCGTTCGCACATAATGGTCATCATAGACAAATACGGTGGTATGGAAGGCATTATCACGATGGAAGATATTCTGGAAACTCTGCTCGGGCTGGAGATAATGGATGAAAGCGATAAGGCAGCCGACATGCAACATTACGCTCGACGCATGTGGAAAAAACGAGCACAGGCAATGGGGATTTCGCTACCCAAAGACGAAGAATAGAATGGATAAAGTGCATCCAACATGACCCAAAAAAGCACCGTTTCGCTTTGAATAACAATCCTCAAAGAGATAGAAAGGTTGAGCGCGTTATATTGATTGAGGGGTCGATTAACTTTGTTGTTCTAGTAGCAAAATTAGTTGTCGGTTTATCCACTGGTTCACTCGCAATTATTGGTGACGCAGTACACTCTTTGACAGATGTGGTGAATAATATAGTAGCGTGGATTGTTACTAGAATATCAAGTTCGCCTCCAGACCGTAAACACCCTTACGGACATCGTAAGTTCGAAACCTTAGCTGTATTCTTTCTCGCATCATTATTAGTTGTGCTTGCATTTGAACTCGCTATGCACGCAGTTAATAAGGATGACACTGACATTGAAAACTCCGTTTGGGGGCTAGGAGTCATGCTGGTTGTGTTAATCATAAACATAGGATTGGCAACTTGGCAGCGTAAATGGGCACGTAAATTAAAATCCGATATATTACTTGCAGATGCGACACATACGTTTTCAGATGTTTTGACAACCGTTACCGTTATTGTTGGGTGGCAATTATCCGCTATGGGGTATCTTTGGCTAGATCGAATTTGTGCTTTTGGCGTTTCACTTCTTGTGTTTTATTTGGCTTATAGTTTATTTAAAAGAGCTTTCCCTGTTCTCGTCGACCAATTTGCTTTAGACCCGGAGTTGTTAGCTAATTCCATACTAGAGGTGCAAGGCGTTCTTAAAGTTAATAGAGTCCGGTCTCGTTGGATTGGAAGTGAAAAATCGATTGATTTGGTAATTTCAGTTGACCCAGAGCTATCAACAGCAGATTCACACAATATTGCTACAAATGTAGAATCGCATGTAGAGGAAAAATATGGTGTATCTGATATTTCAATTCACGTTGAGCCCTTACAAAAAAAACGCCTAACATGACACTCCACTTGAGCGCTAAAGCCGCTTTTCACAAGCTACACTCTGCTTTTGACGTCAACTGATTTTAGTTGTTTAGAAATCATGTCGTCAGTCGGCTTAATTTATCATCAGGACACAATAACTTAACCAAATGGCTAGTTTTAATATTGCCGATATTGCAGTGTTTGCTACCACCGGAAATCGTGTCAGTGGCATTATTTGGTTTTAAGAGAAGCTATTCATTTATTGCTGTTCTAAGGCGACATTTTAATCAACCCTGTTAGCTCTATAATTAACCGGGGAAATATCGATTGTGTGATTTTAAACAATCAGCGTAAACTGATCAGCAACGGCTCATTTCTAATCGTCTCTAGTTGAGAATAATATGATCACTTTTTGGCTAACCCTAGACTGGTTGATCCAACTACTGCTAGTCATTTTATCCGTTTCAACGGCATTACATGCGCTGATGAATAAAAATGACCCTAGGTCATCACTACTTTGGATTATTACCTGTTTTGCAGTTCCATTTGCAGGCCCTATTCTTTACCTTGTTTTAGGCATTAACCGTGCTCACGATAAAGTTTTGTCCTTAGGTGCTGTTGCAGATACCTCGCTCAGCACTATTCCCAAAACCATTGCGCCTCTTCATAAAAAAGATAGCCATTTATCATCTCATCAGCGACTGAGTTTGGCCGTCACCGGTTTACCATCAACTGAAGGCAACCAAATTCAAATACTAAGTGATGGTGAAAACGCTTACCCAGCGATGTTAAATAGTATTAATGAGGCTAGTCAGTGGGTTTATTTATCCATGTATATTTTTGAGTATAAAGGTATTGGTGAAGAGTTTATCGATGCACTGGCAAATGCTGTTGAACGTGGTGTCGATGTTCGCGTGTTACTTGATGGTATAGGTTCATGGTACAGCCTAGGCCAAACTAAAAAGATCCTAACCGCTCGTGGTGTCAGGACACTCACATTTTTACCCATCGGGAAAATGTTACCGCGTTTGACGCTTAACTTGCGTAACCACCGCAAAATTTTACTCTGTGATGGGCAGCATGCTTTTACTGGTGGAATGAATATTCGCCAATGTCATTTAGTACAAACTAGTCAGCCCAACAGAGCAACAAAAGATTATATGTTCAGCTTAAAAGGCCCTATTGCAAAACAAATGGGTAAGGCTTTTGAGGATGATTGGTTTTATGCCTGTGGTGAAAGATTGCCAATAAAACAGTACGACCTGAACCCACATGGAACATCATCGTGCCGCGTTATTAGTGACGGCCCGGGGGTTAACTTAAACGTATTAACTAAAGTGATGATTAGTGCTATTAACAGTGCCCAATTGAGTATCACACTTGTTACCCCCTATTTTTTACCTCCTAATGAACTGATTATTGCTCTACAGTCTGCTGCACTACGAGGTGTAGAGGTTTCAGTATTACTACCTGCTCATAATAACCAACCTTCTATACACTGGGCGATGCGAAATAACATGAGGCATTTTTTAGCTTATGGCGTGAAGATCTATTATCAACCTCGCCCTTTTGTACATTCAAAACTGTTACTTATTGATAATAATTATTGCCAAATTGGATCAGCTAATATCGACTCACGCAGTTTACGATTAAATTTTGAACTTAATGTCGAAATATTTGATGCTGATTTTGGTCAATCAA